>ENA-OSET01000614-OSET01000614.1-sediment-metagenome-genome-assembly--contig:-NODE-614-length-39683-cov-10.591981_pt1 | contig 39683 bp, 42 predicted proteins | sample MGYA00237882_ERZ534229 | MGnify/ENA primary metagenome ERZ534229 (study PRJEB26408, sample SAMN06266212) | sediment metagenome | isolation source: Hudson Canyon methane seep mesocosm | place... | reverse complement strand
CAGCAAGGTTACGACCACGTACTTCCATTTCTTTAACTTCATTACCAGGATAGGCTGAACCAATTTCTTTTTTGATTCTCTCAGCCGTTGCTTCACCAATCAATGTACCGTAATTTCGGCGTACATAATTGACAATGGATTCATCAAACAAGTCACCACCAATACGCACTGATGCCGAGTAAACAATACCGTTCAATGAAATAACCGCAACTTCAGTTGTACCACCACCAATATCTAACACCATTGAACCGCTAGCTTCTTCAACAGGCATGCCTGCACCGATCGCAGCAGCCATTGGCTCTTCAATCAAATACACATCACGTGCACCTGCGCCTGCTGCAGATTCACGAATCGCACGACGTTCAACTTGAGTAGAACCACAAGGAACACAGACTAATACGCGCGGACTTGGTTTTAAGAAGCGGCCTTCATGTACTTTACGAATAAAGTGTTGCAACATTTTTTCTGTCACTGTGAAGTCGGCAATCACGCCATCTTTCAAAGGTCTAATTGCAGTAATATTGCCAGGAGTACGACCTAACATTCGTTTTGCTTCAGCACCTACAGCAGCAATTGAGCGAGGACCACCAGGCCCCTTATCTTGCCGTATTGCAACCACCGAAGGCTCGTCAAGGATAATTCCTTTTCCACGCACATAAATTAGTGTATTCGCTGTACCGAGATCGATCGAAAGATCGTTAGAAAACATTCCGCGTAAACGTTCAAACATTAAATAAAACCACAGTCATAAGAACTTAAAGACGCTACTTTATAATGCACTGGGCTGTTGAGCAAGCCGAGAATGATTTAAACTTCACACTTTGTTAATAAAAATAACCTTTGGAACCGTCGATGAGTTTAGATAAAACCGATATCGAGAAGATTGCACATTTAGCACGACTATCAATTGATGAAAATGACATCCCTGACTACACGCGGGATTTAAGCAATATTTTTAATCTTGTAGAAGAATTAAGTGGTGCAGATACAAGTGACATCACACCAATGGCTCACCCTTTCGATGCTCACCAGCGTTTGCGCAAAGATGTTGTCAAAGAAACCAATCAACGTGAATTATTCCAATCAATTGCGCCAAAAACTGACGCAGGTGTTTATCTCGTTCCACAAGTTATCGAATAAATACGCCATATAACAAAAATCGTAATATAGAAAATAAAAAATAGGCACACACATGCATAACAAATCTCTTTCTGAACTTTCATCATCGTTACATAACGGTGAATTCAGCAGCGTTGAGTTAACCCAGCACTACCTTAACCGTATAAATGCACACAACGCCAATCTTAATGCATTTATTACTGTCTGTGATGACCGTGCATTAGAACAGGCTCGAGCAGCTGATCTGCGCTTACAGAATAAAACAGCTGGCATGCTAACCGGTATTCCATTAGCTCATAAAGATATCTTTTGTACGAAAGGTGTTCTCACCAGTAGTGCATCAAAAATGCTATCAAATTTCATCTCACCTTATGATGCAACTGTGGTTGAAAAAATCAATGCTGCCGGCATGGTCACCTTAGGCAAAACCAATATGGATGAATTTGCCATGGGGTCGTCAAATGAAACCAGCTTTTATGGTGCAGTAAAAAACCCTTGGGATATCAGCCGTGTTCCTGGTGGTTCATCGGGTGGTAGTGCTGCAGCAATGGCAGCAAGATTAGCTCCGATTGCAACAGGTACGGATACGGGTGGTTCAATTCGCCAACCCGCATCACTATGTAATTTAACGGGGTTAAAACCAACTTATGGCCGTATCTCACGTTACGGCATGATCGCCTTTGCATCTAGCTTAGATCAGGCTGGGCCGATGGCAAAGAGTGCCGAAGATGCTGCCCTTTTATTGAATGAGATGGCTGGTTTCGATGAACGTGACTCAACAAGCATTGACCATGAGGTACCTGATTACACAGCTACATTAAATGATTCACTAGAAGGTTTGCGAATTGGTTTGCCAAAAGAGTTTTTTGGTGAAGGTCTCGATCCTAAAGTCGCAGAAGCAGTAGAATCGGCAATTAAAGTCTATGAATCATTAGGTGCAACGGTTAAAGACATTACATTACCAAATTCAAACCTTGCTGTACCCACCTATTATGTTGTTGCTCCAGCAGAGTGTTCATCAAACTTATCTAGAATGGATGGCGTGCGCTTTGGCCATCGTTGTGAAAACCCAGCAGACTTAGAAGATCTTTACAGCCGCTCACGTGGCGAAGGCTTTGGCGATGAAGTCAAACGTCGCATAATGACTGGTACTTACGCCCTCTCAGCCGGTTATTACGATGCCTATTACTTAAAAGCACAACAGTGTCGCCGCCTCATTAGTAATGATTTCAAAGAAGCCTTCGATGAAGTAGATGTCATCATGGGACCTACAGCGCCGACAACCGCATTCCCATTAGGTGATAAAACAGATGATCCTGTTGCTATGTACTTAGCCGATATCTACACCATTAGTACCAACCTAGCAGGTTTACCAGGCATATCGATTCCAGCGGGCTTTGTAGATGGCTTACCGGCCGGTCTACAAATTATTGGTAATTATTTTGATGAAGCTAAACTTTTAAATGTTGCTCATCGTTATCAGCAAACTACTGACTGGCATAAAGAAATCCCTGACACATTTAAATAACAATGAATTCTGATTATCCTTTAGCTTTACGCTGGTTTATAAAAAAGGGACTTATTAATTTAGATCCTTGGTATCTTATTGATGATATTGAATCAATTAAGTCTAGTCCCGATTTTAGTAAAGATGAATTCTTCGCAACAAAGTTCAAAAAAGAAACCGCTGCTGATTTTGATGTTTATTTATTTGCCAGAAGATACGATCAAGAGGCTTTTGCCTTTTTCATTGTGAAATGATGGCGTTATTGAAGATAGAATAATAACTATGCATTTATCTTTCTCTGGAAAACCTGAAACAGGAAGGTCATGTCGATATATGGAATTGTAATGGTTGACATCGAAGAAAGTGTGGGTGGGTATAGTGAAGCTGATTTTGAGGAAGAATAACAATGGAGTCTCCATTTGAACTTTTTTACAAAAACAGATTAATTGCCACCATTAGTAGCTACGGTTATGAAACACCATGGGCATTAGGGAAAGCTGATTTTAAAGATCCACATTTAAAACTAAAATTAGCTAATGCATGGTCTTTTCTAAATGATGATGACAACTATGATGAAACGCTATCAGTGGAAGAAGAAAATCAACAATACAAAAAAGAATTAGATAAACTTGGCGTTACTGATGACATTCTTGATATGTTGAGAGGCGAAGATTGGACCATAATATTAAGCAGTGGTGAAGTGACACAAATATATTCTCCCATCTTCGATAACTCTGACACTATTGAATGGCGCCTATAACACTTAACTTGAGTAGCTTAAATCATGAAAGCATCTGAACTTTTCCTCCGCAGTCTTGAAAACGAAGGTGTTGAATACATCTTTGGTATTCCAGGTGAAGAAAACTTAGATGTCATGGACGCATTGCTCGAATCAAAAATCCAATTTATTACCACACGTCATGAGCAAGGTGCTGCCTTTATGGCTGATGTCTATGGCCGTCTAACGGGTCGTGCTGGTGTGTGTTTAGCCACATTAGGTCCAGGGGCAACCAATCTTATTACCGGCGTTGCCGATGCCAATATGGATCATGCTCCACTTGTCGCTATAGCCGGACAAGCATCGACCAGTCGCCTTCATAAAGAATCACATCAAGTATTAGATTTAGAGGCTATGTTTTTGCCAATTACTAAATATTCGACTCGCATTCTTAGCCCTGATGTTATTCCAGAGATCGTTCGTAAAGCCTTTAAAGTCGCCCAAACTGAAAAAACAGGTGCTTGTTTTATCGAATTCCCTGAAAATATTGCTGAAATGTCGATTGATGACGAACCGCTTCGCGTCAAACATGCCAGTCCGCCTGAACCAGCAGTAGAACAAGTTGAACGTGCAGCAGCACTCATTGCTGATGCTAAAAACCCAATTATCTTGGCTGGTAACGGCATTGTGCGCTCAAAAGCATCACAAGCACTTGCTGATTTTTCCTTAAAACTCGGTATTCCTGTCGCTAATACCTTTATGGCTAAAGGTGTAATTCCTTTCCGCCATCCTATGGCACTAGGTAGCGTGGGGCTACAGTCTAATGATTACATTAGCAGTGGCTTTGCTAATGCTGATGTCATCATCTGTATCGGTTATGACATGGTGGAGTATCATCCTTACCTCTGGCATCCATCACGTGATCGCACCATTATTCATATTGATACCACTCATGCTGAAGTGGATGCATATTACAGTGTACTGCTAGGTGTTATTGGTAATATCAATCACAGTTTAAACCGTATTGCAGCACTCAGTACTCCTCATAAAGATAAAACGATGCGTCCGCTACGTGACAGTTTAATTGCTGAGATGAATCAGCATCGAGAAGATCTCGAGTTCCCTGTCAAACCGCAGAAAATAATTTGGGATCTCCGCACTGCAATGGATTTAAAAGACATTGTAATTTGCGATGTGGGTGCCCATAAAATGTGGATGTCTCGCATGTTTAGATGTGAACATCCTAATACTTGTATTATTTCCAATGGTTTTGCCAGCATGGGGATCGCAGTACCAGGTGCCATTGCAGCAAAACTAGCTCATCCTGAACAGAATGTTGTGGCAGTAACAGGCGATGCTGGGTTTTTAATGAATTCCCAAGAAATTGAAACAGCCATGCGGCTTAATATCGCTATTGTTATTCTTATTTGGAATGATGCTAGTTATGGACTCATTGAATGGAAACAGCAAAATCAATTTGGCCGTTCAAGCAATGTAAAATTTACTAATCCTGACTTTGTGAAGTACGCAGAATCATTTGGTGCCGTAGGCGTAAAAATTGAGCAGACAGGTCAACTTATGCCCGAGCTTAATGCTGCCTTAAAACGTGATACAGTCACAATTATTGACTGCCCCGTTGATTACCGTGAGAACTTAAAATTAACGGAATCACTCGGTCAATTAACTTCCCCTAATTAAAGACCCAAAATAATGATAAAAAAACAGCATCATATATTGTTAGCTATTGCACTATTCGTCGGTCTATTGAGCATCACCTGGTTTAGTGGTAATGACAAATTAATGCCTGAAGTATCACTCACAGATATTGACGGTCGAATACATACAACAGCTGATTATCATGGCAAACCATTACTTGTTATATTTTGGGCAACTGATTGTCCAGGTTGCGTTCAAGAAATGCCCGAACTTATTGAGCTTTATGAAACATATTCACCAGATGATTTTGCAATGTTAGGTATTGCAATGGCACATGATTCTCTAAATCATATTCAAGCAATGCGTGCTGATAAGCAACTTCCATACACCATAACTTGGGACCAAAATAATCAACTAGCTCAAGCTTTTGATAATGTCAGAGTGACTCCTACTCACTTTCTAATTGCCCCTAACGGCGAGATAATGATGCGCAAAATAGGCTCGCTTAATATGGCGTTAATTCATAATAAGCTACAAGACATGGGCCTTGGAAAACTATAAGCTCAGGAAAACTACACTTAAGGCTCAAGTCGTGGTATAAAGTTGGGTTTTCCAAGTCCCTATTAGGGGGTTTGTTTTAGTGAAATTCTTTCTCTAAATATTTGTAAATGTTCAACAGGAGCGATTCAATATGGCACGAGTATGTCAGGTAACGGGTAAACGCCCAATGGCTGGGAACAATGTTTCTCACGCCCACAATAAAACAAGACGTCGATTTCTTCCAAATCTTCACCCACACCGCATTTGGGTTGAATCAGAAAATCGTTGGGTTAAATTACGTGTAAGTAATCATGGTTTACGCATTATCGACAAGAAAGGTATTGATGCAGTATTAGCTGATATCCGTGCTCGTGGCGAAAAGGTTTAGGAGATAGAACATGCGCGAAAAAATTAAATTAGTATCCTCTGCTGGTACAGGTCATTACTACACAACAGACAAAAACAAACGTACAATGCCTGAAAAATTGGAAATGAAAAAATTCGATCCAGTTGTACGTAAACATGTAATGTATAAAGAAGCTAAAATTAAATAATTTAAGCTTCAATTAGTATTAAAAACCCGCTCTGCGGGTTTTTTTTTGCCTGCAATCCGCAAGATCAAACGTAACTAGAAAAGTTAGAGTCTCCAAAATAAATGAATAAAATAACTCTTTAATTAGCCACACTCTAAATCTATGATAAGCTTCGAATTACTAATTTATAAGCCCTTATTATAGCTTATAAATAGACGATCTAAATTCGTATAAAGGGACAACTCGATGTCAGAAGATATTTCCGACTCCATACTAATGGCTAGAAAACCTATATTCGATAAAGATCTAAATATTGTGGCATATGAGCTGCTATTCCACTCTTCAACCGTTAATGAGTCAGGTGTTGATGAATTCAATGGTGACAGTGCAACGACACACGTTATCAATAATACTTTTATGGAACTTGGTATTGAGAAAGTCATTGAAGATAAATGTGCTTTCATCACTGGTGAAATACCACTCACGTTTGGATCCAATAACGTTGTATTGGAAGTATTAGAAGATACCAGAGTGAATGATGACTAGCCCATTACTTTCCACCCGCGAGTTATCTCGACATTACGGCTTACAAAAAGCAGTTAATCATGTCAGCTTTTCAGTTAATAAAGGTGAGGTACTCGGTTTTTTAGGACCTAACGGTGCAGGAAAAAGCACGACCATGAAAATGTTGAGTGGTAATTTAGCACCCAGCGAAGGTGAAATTACAATTAATGGCTATGACCTTCTTTCTCAGCCTAAACAAGCTAAAGCGCATATTGGTTATTTACCCGAACAGCCACCGCTTTATAAAGAACTCACTGTTAAGGAGTTTCTGACATTCAGCGCTCATATAAATAAGATTCAATCCTCTAAGATTAAATCTGCTGTTGATTCTGTCATAGAGCGTTGTGGTTTAACCAATGTGATCAAACGGCTCATTGCTAACTTATCTAAAGGTTATCAGCAACGTGTCGGTATTGCCCAAGCAATCATTCATAGCCCTGCGGTTGTCATTATGGATGAACCCACATCAGGACTAGACCCCATTCAGATAAGAGAAATTCGTCATTTAATTAGAGATGTGGCCAATGAACATAGTGTGATCTTATCAACTCATATTTTGCCAGAAGTGCAAATGCTTTGTGACCGTGTACAAATAATCAATCAAGGACAATTGATTCTTAGTGATACAATTGCAGGATTAAGCCAACAGATGCAATCATCACGTTTATTTATAGAGCTTGGCTCCCCTCCAAATCATAATGAATTAAATTCTCTTGCTGGCGTCACTCAAGTTGAGGTGCTTGCTAACAATCAATTTCGCTTACATTATCAGCCTGACATAAACCCAACTGATATGCTGATTAACAACGCGGTTGCACATCAGTGGCAATTGAAACAACTTACGCCTGAGCAGCATTCCTTAGAAGATGTATTTATGAAGATTATTCAAGAAGAGCAAGTAGTCTGATGTTTACCCTTGCTAAAAATGAGCTTTATCGACTCTTTCTATCTCCATTAGCATGGATCATACTTGCTCTAACACAGCTTATTCTTGCTTACTTATTTCTAACTCATATTGATTACTTCGTCCAAATACAAGCCAAAATCTCCACTATTCCAGCTGCTCCTGGCGTGACAGAGTTGATCGCAATGCCTCTACTCAATAATGCTGCGATAGTACTATTACTAATTACACCACTTGTTACCATGCGATTAATTGCCGAAGAACGGCGTAATGAGAGCCTACCTTTATTGCTCTCTGCCCCCTTACCCATCTGCGAAATTGTATTAGGTAAGTTTTTAGGGACTTTCAGCTTTTTAATGATATTACTGCTTCTTATTACCTTAATGCCTGTTTCATTAAGTCTGGGCAGTCATATTGATTTTGGACTTATAGCATCAGGTTTTGTTGGCTTAACCCTTTTGCTTGCTAGTTTTACTGCTATTGGCCTATACCTATCATCACTGACAAAACAGCCAACTATCGCCGCTATGACGACATTTTCCAGCTTATTTTTATTATGGATTATTGATTGGGCAGGTAATTCACAAACTGTCGGTGAATCTTCTGGTTTATTCAGCTGGTTATCTTTATTGCGGCATTACCAACCGTTCTTACAGGGTGAAGTTCATAGCAGTGATATCAGTTATTATCTCATCGTTAGCATTACATTTCTCATTCTGACTGTGCGTCGTTTAGATTCTGAGCGTCTCACTTAATATGAACATTAACAAAAAAACGCATCGACAACTTTTTATTCAGAATAGTCTGTTTTATATACTGTTGATCCTTACTGTTATTTTGCTTGCCCAATTATCACTAAAAACTGATATCAGTTCTGATTGGACCGCTAATAACAGGCATACACTATCAGTCACAACGACTGACTTTTTACAACAATCAGATAGTGAAATCACTATTAACGCGTTTATAAGCCCCACTGATCAATACCGCTCCGCATTGGAAAGTTTACTTTCTCGCTATCAAATATACTCAGACAAGTTGTTAGTGAATTATATAAACCCAGAATTCTCTCCTAACTTAGTGCGAGAATTTAATATTCAACAACAAGCGGAGATGGTTATTTCGCATGGTGAACAGCAGGTACATGTCTATGACTTATCAGAACAATCATTAACCAATGCCTTAATTAGTGTTTCTCGCCAAAAAGAACAGTGGCTGGTATTTATTGAAGGGCATGGCGAGCGTACGCCGCTCAGCCAAGAAAACTATAATTTAAGTACGTGGGGAGAACAACTGACCCTAAAAGGCTTTAATTTTCAGAGCTTAGATTTAATTGAACACAGTGAAATTCCAATAAATACCGCTGCCATTGTGATTGCCAGTCCAGATCGAGCTTGGTTAGAAGGTGAAATCAACATTATTAACAATTATATTGATGCAGGCGGCAATTTAGTGTGGTTAGCCGATCCTAATACACACCATTTCCTTAGGCCGCTAGCAGAAAAGCTTAATATTGACTTTATTGATGGCACTGTGCTTGACCCTAATGCTGAATTATTAGGTATAGCAGATCCACGGTTTACTTTAGTCAATAATTACGCCAAACACCCTGTCGGTGAAGCAGTTAAAAGCGTGACTCTGTTCCCTCAAGCCGTTGCACTTGAAAGTATTGATACCGACGGTATTTGGCAAGCTATTTCACTACTACAAACGCAAGCAAACACATGGTCAAAAGCTGGGCTAATTGATGAAGAACCAGATCAAAAGTTTCACTTTGAACAAGGATTAGATACGGCTGGCCCACTCAGTATCGCTTATTTATTAAGCCGTAAGCTGGCAGATAATGACCAACTACAACGCATTGCGGTAATAGGTGATAGCGATTTTGTTTCAAATACTTATATTGGTAATGGTGCTAATCTCGATCTTGGACTCGCTATTGTTAATTGGCTTTCTGGTGATGATGCACTCATTCATATTCCAACACAAACAACCCTAGATAATCAATTAGACTTATCTAAAACTCACTCCATCATCATTGCATTTGGCTTTATGATCGTCATACCTCTAATACTCTTCGTTACTGGGTTTATTATTTGGCAGAAACGTCGCCAGCAATGAAAAGTCGTTATTTAACAAACCTACTCTTAGTGATTGCCATTGTTGGACTCTATTATTTAATTAATCATGAAGCTGAAGTGAGTACTGTTAGAAATCAAACACTATCTGAGCTAAAGCTTTCTGATGTGTCAACTATAGTTATCGGTAGGCAGCACCGTGACTCTATAGTGATTATAAAAGATGGTTCTCATTGGCAAATAATAAAACCCATCAAAGCAAAAGCAAATGACGTTCGAGTCAATTTAATATTGAATCTGTTATCAACACAAATATACAGTCAATTTAGACCCAAAAATGACATAGATTTGCAACAGTTTGGCCTAAACCCCGTAAACTTATCTCTCCAACTTAATCAGCAACGTTTTGAGTTTGGAGCCATAGAAAGCTTAAGTAGCCATCGTTATGTTAGATATGATGAAACCATTTACCTTATCCATGATACCTTAGCGCCATTACTGAACTCCTCAGCCTCTAGTTTTATTGATAATCATTTATTTTCTAAACAGCAACAGCTTACGAAACTTGAATTGCCTTTATTTGATAATGATAATCAACTTAATGTCGAGTATTTAACGCTCAAATTATCTGATGGGCATTGGACTAGCAATAAAGAAGCTTTTTCTAATGACCTGTTAACAACTATTGTCGACGCATGGCAAAATGCGTACGCTATGCAAGTTTTTACACTATCCAGAGAAGAAATTAACGATTTAACTGGTACAAAAATTAGTGTCAGCTATAAAGATAATTCGTCGTCTGAACTAATAGTGCAATTATCAAGTGATAGCTTAAGCCTTTTTAATATTCAAAAGCAGTTAAAATACCAGTTTCCAATTTCTATTAAACATAAATTATTTGCCCATACTGAGCCTCTCTAATGCCCGAATTACCAGAAGTAGAAACTACCTGTCGTGGTATAGCACCGCATATTGAGTCTCATCGAATAAGCAAAGTTACCATTAGAAACCCAAAACTTCGCTGGCCTATTCCCAAAGAGATAAAAAAAATACTTCAAGGTGAACAGATACATCAAATATACCGTAGAGCTAAATACCTCTTGTTTAAATGTGATTCAGGTAGCTTAATAATTCACCTCGGCATGTCAGGTCATCTACAAATTGTCGATAATAATAAAGGTATTGGTAAACATGATCACGCTGACTTCCAATTTGATAATGGGCTTATTCTACGATATACAGATCCTCGTCGCTTTGGGGCCATTTTATGGACTGATGACGATATAAACCAACATCCTCTGTTTAAGAACCTTGGTCCAGAGCCTTTATCTGATAAATTTAATTCAGATTATCTATGCAAGGTAGCTAAAGGCCGTCGAGTCACCATCAAAACGTTTATTATGAACGGTAACAATGTAGTTGGTGTTGGGAATATTTATGCCAATGAAGCATTGTTCTTAGCAAAAATTCATCCAAAAACAGCAGCGGGTAAATTAGATAGTAAACAATATAAAAAGATCGTTACAGCCATAAAGCTTGTCTTAGATAAAGCCATTTCTGCCGGCGGTACAACATTAAAAGATTTTAGAAAAAGTGATGGTAAGCCGGGCTATTTTGCACAACAGCTAAGTGTCTATGGCAGAGAAAATAAGCCATGTAGCCAATGTAGCACTGACATCGTTCAGTATAAGGAAGCACAAAGAGCCACCTATTTTTGCCCTCAGTGCCAAATTCTTTAGCTGATAACAGTTACCTCTTCTAGTTTTCTGGCCTTCAATTGCAATAAATTGATAGTAATAAAATGACAAGAATCTTGTTTTATAAAAAATATAATTCCTATTGTTTTGTAAAGAAATCGGCAAGTAATTCAACTTCTTCAGCACTGTAACCACTCGCATGGTGGTGCATCACTGTTGCAGGCCGTGTTCCATTAGTAAACTGTGTCATTTGTTCAATAATGTAAAGGCGTTCCATGCCCGCTAAGCTGGGCAATCCACCTTCACTATGCCCTCGCGTACCATGACATGCTGCACAAGAAGCTGCTAATAATTCAATATTTCTGTTCTCTTCTGCGATTACATTGTCAGTCAGAAGTACAAACAATAAACATAAAATAATCGAATAACTGCGCATTATAATTTCCTTAATTTAACCTTAGCCCTGATTGAATGACATGAAAGCTACATTTCAAAGCAGTTTCGGTATAATAGCCTCTTAATCATAATAAGAATATAACTCCATGTCTGAATCGTTACAACTTGAAGACTATATACCTGACAACTGTGCTGGTATGCGATTAGATCAAGCACTTGCTCAAATTTTTTCTGACTACTCGCGCGGGCAACTCACCAAATGGATTAAAGCGGGTTATGTCACTGTTGATAAGAAGAAAATTCGCCCTCGTGATGGCGTAATGGGTGGCGAGCATATTATTATCGATGCCACTATTGAGCGTGTTGATGACACATGGATTGCTGAAGATATTAATCTAGATATTATTCATGAAGATGATGATATTCTGATTCTTAATAAAGAAGCAGGAATGGTTGTTCACCCAGGTGCGGGTAATCAAAATGGTACTCTGGTGAATGCCCTTCTTAATCATACTCCACAGCTAGAAGGTATTCCGCGTGCAGGTATCGTGCATCGTATTGATAAAGGCACAACAGGTTTACTAATGATTGCGAAGACATTACAAGCTCATAACTCTCTGGTAAGCCAATTACAAGAACGAACTGTCTTACGTGAGTATCAAGCTATTGCGATGGGCGTTATGACAGCAGGAGGTACAGTCGATGAGCCCATTGGTCGCCATCCTATTGATCGTAAAAGAATGGCTGTTACCTCAGGCGGAAAAACCGCCATCACGCATTACCGTGTTGAACAACGGTTTCGTACTCATACTCATATTCGCTGTAAATTAGAAACAGGCCGCACTCACCAGATCCGTGTGCATATGGCGGAAATACATTACCCACTATTAGGTGACCCTGTCTATGGAGGCCGTTTACGGCTCCCTAAGGGCGCTTCAGACGCCTGTATCGATGCCTTAAAGTCATTCCGTCGTCAAGCTCTACATGCAGGTCTATTAGGCTTTATACATCCGGGTACTCAGGAAGAAGTGTCATGGCGTATTGAGATGCCTGACGATATGCTAAATATAATACGTTTATTAGATACCGATAAAAAATTAAATAGTTAAATTAATCTCTATCTCAAGGGAGGCTAATGACTCTCATTTATTAACTATGGCGCATAAAAAAAGGGGCTGATTATTACTAATCAGCCCCTTTTCTATTTGTCTAACTGCTTATTTCTTCTTAGCAGCTTCTTCACGTTCTTTTGTTTCTTTGATTACTACTTCAGAGACATTACGTGGACAAGGGCTGTATTGTAAGAACTCCATAGAGAACTGACCACGGCCTGATGTCATTGTACGTAATGATCCAATGTAACCAAACATTTCACTTAATGGTACATCTGCTTTAATGCGAACACCTGTTGGTGTTGCATCTTGTGATTTGATCATACCGCGACGTCGGTTTAAATCACCAATAACGTCACCTACATGATCTTCAGGTGTAAATACATCCACCTTCATGATTGGTTCCATTAATTGTGGGCCCGCTTTCGACATAGATTGACGGTAAGCAGCCATTGCAGCTAATTCAAACGCTACAGCAGATGAATCCACCGCATGGTAAGAACCGTCAAATAGTGTAACTTTGAAGTCTAAACATGGGAAACCAGCTAATACACCCCGACCGATCATTTTCTTAAAGCCAGATTCAACAGCTGACCAGAATTCACGAGGAACCGAACCACCTGTTACAGTTGATTCAAATTCAAAACCAGTACCTGGTTCACCTGGTTCGATGATGTATTCAATTTTACCAAATTGGCCAGAACCACCAGATTGTTTCTTATGTGTGTATGAATCTTCGATACGTTTTGTGATTGTTTCACGGTAAGCTACTTGTGGCGCACCTACTGAAACCTCAACACTATGAGTACGTTTCAAGATATCTACTTTGATATCTAGGTGAAGTTCACCCATACCTTTAATGATTGTTTCGCCACTCTCTTCGTCAGTTTCAACGCGGAATGAAGGATCTTCTTTAATCATTTTACCTAAGGCAATGCCCATTTTTTCTGTACTAGCTTTATCTTTAGGTGAAATTGCAATTGAAATAACAGGATCTGGGAATACCATTGGCTCTAATGTTGCTGGTTTCTTAGGATCACATAATGTATGACCTGTTTGAACATCTTTCATACCCACAATCGCGACAATATCGCCCGCTTGGCAACTACTAAGTTCATTGCGATCATCGGCATGCATTTCAACCATACGGCCAACACGCTCTGTTTTACCTGTGAAAGTATTAAGAACAGTATCGCCTTTATTCAATACACCTGAGTAGACACGAATAAACGTTAAGGCGCCGAAACGGTCATCCATGATTTTAAACGCAAGTGCGCGGAATGGTTTGTCAGTATCAACAATCGCATGTTCACCTGTTGGTTCACCTTCTAAATCAACTTCAGGTTGTGGATCAACTTCAGTTGGGTTAGGCAGGTATGCAACAACCGCATCTAATACCATTTGAACACCTTTATCTTTAAAGGCAGAACCACAGTATGTTGGGAAGAAGTCCATTTTTAATGTACCTTTACGGATACATTTATTAAGATCGTCTAATGACGGTTCTTCACCTTCAAGATAGGCTTCCATCAAGTCATCGTCTTGCTCTAAAGCAGTTTCGATTAACATTTCACGGTATTCTTCGATTTGATCTGCCATTTCAGCAGGTGGCTCTTCAATACGGAAAGCGGTTGTATCTTCTTCGTTATCCCATATCCACGACTTACGTGTTAATAAGTCAACACAGCCTATAAAGTCTTCTTCTATACCTATTGGCAATACCATCACCAAAGGATGTGCGCCTAGTACATCTTCAACTTGCTTAACGACACGGAAGAAATCAGCACCCATGCGGTCTAATTTATTGACGAAGATGATACGCGAAACTTCAGAGTCATTCGCATAACGCCAGTTAGTCTCTGATTGAGGCTCAACACCACCAGAACCACAGAACACACCAACACCACCGTCTAATACTTTAAGTGAACGATACACTTCAATTGTAAAATCAACGTGACCAGGAGTATCGATAACGTTTAAGCGGTGACCTTCCCATTCACATGTCGTTGCAGCTGATTGGATGGTTATTCCACGTTCAGATTCCTGATCCATGAAATCCATTGTTGATTCACCATCATGCACTTCACCAATTTTATGGATTTTACCGGTTAGTTTTAAAATTCGCTCTGTTGTGGTGGTTTTACCCGCATCTACATGCGCGAAAATACCAATGTTTCTATACTTGGTTAAGTCAGCTGCCATTGTTCCGTCTCTAAATAAAATAAGGTGTTTTAAAACACAAAAATTAACCGAAGCATTTTAAACCAAAAGACCAATTGATGCACCCTTAAAAAAGCAGTTCATCTCCACCAATCAATGGGCTAGCCGCTTGTCAGGATTAAAGCGTAAGGCTCTGGTAAGAAATAACGTAGTTAGTGCGCATGTTTAGCTTAATTTTTTCTGTATTGGTAGCCATTGATATCGATAAACAACACCGGGGACTGATAACACTAGAAATAAGCAGAATGTTGTAACAAAAAATTCCCATTGTTGTGGGAAAATATCACCAGAGAATTGTATTTCACTAGCAGCTGCTATTAATAAACTAGCAAAATAAAAAACAATTAATTCCACTAGCCTAATAAACGCTGATTTTGCTTTATTTAAAGGGATGACTAGAAAAACTCGCTCAGTAAACCACGGTATGTTTGCAATGAATAAAAATAAAATAATAAGGATCATCGGTGACATATTTTAATTAACACTCTATAAAGGGAAGACGCTCGCACAGAGTGCAAGTAATGAACCTGGAAATATTCCTAATATCAATACTGCCAGAGCATTAGCGCTTATCATTAGCTGCATATCAACTGGGGCCTCAAGTACTTGATGCTGTTCTGGGGTATCAAAGTACATTACCTTGATAATACGTAAGTAATAAAATGCACCAATGACTGACATCAGCACCGCTACAATTGCAATTGAAATCAAGTTAACATCAACAATTGATTTAATGACGGTTAATTTAGCATAAAAGCCAATTAGTGGTGGAATACCTGCCATTGAAAACATTAAAATCAACATCATCAATGCATACCAGGGGTTACGCTTACTCAGACCTTTATAGTCATCAATATTGTCTGCTTCAAAACCCTGCCTGCTTAATAGAATAACCATTCCAAAGCCGCCCATGCTCATTAATGAGTAAACCAAGGCATAAAACATGGATGCAGCATAACCTTCTGGACTACCAGATATAAGTCCCAACAAAATAAAACCAATATGTGAAATGGTTGAGTAAGCCAACATTCGTTTTATATTTGTTTGAGCAATCGCCACGACATTACCAATAATCATTGATAACACTGATAGCATGATTAGCATATCTTGCCAGTACAGTTGAGCATCACCTAGACCTTCAACAAGTAAGCGTATTGCCATAGCGAATGCAGCTATCTTAGGTGCAGCAGCAATAAACAAGGTTACAGCCGTCGGCGCGCCTTGATAGACATCCGGTAACCACATATGAAATGGTACTGCACCCATTTTAAAGCCAATACCAATAACCAAGAATACGATGCCGAAACTCAATACCGTATTATCAAGTCCTCCTGCTTGAACCACCTCAGCTACCGTGGCTATTGATAAACTACCTGTTACGCCATAAATAATCGACATGCCGTATAGCAACATACCAGATGCTAAGGCACCTAAAATGAAATATTTCATAGCAGCTTCAGTCGCAATAAACGAATCCCGATGCATGGCTACCATGGCATACATACACAAGGACATCAGTTCTAAACCAAGATAAATAGTCAAGAAATGAGCCGCTGAGACCATAATCATCATACCAAGCGTCGAAAAGATCGCCAATACGTAATATTCACCCTTGAATAGGGAGCGTGCTTTTAAATAACTGGTCGAATAAAGCAGTACGACTATATTAATAAGGCAAATAGCCATTTTTAATACATCACTAAAAGCATCTTTAACATAGGTTCCATCAAATGTTAAACCTGTTGTACCCAAAGATTGATAAACCAAAATAGCCGTGATCGCCAATGTGAGTTGGCTCAAAGCATAGGCAGCACTTGCTCCTTGCTTTCCTAAGAAAGCAACTGCTAACAAAATGACACATGCCATTGCCAACATAAACATTTCAGGTAATGCCAAAACCATATTCGATACTTCAAAAGTCATGGTGTTCTGTATCGCCTCTATAGTTTAGATTGTGAAATTTGAGTTAATAAGTGTTCAACTGTCGCATGCATAACATCCGTAACAGGGGCTGGCCAAATACCTATCGCAAGTACAATTACGGCTAATACTGCCAGCATTAAAAACTCACGACGATTAATATCCGTTAACTTCGCAACATTATCATTCGCAACATCACCAAACAGAACCCGTTTTACCATCCATAATGTATAAGCAGCGCCTAAAATCAATGTTGTTGCAGCTAAAAATGCAAACCAAAAGTTAGCTTGGAACGCGGCTAAAATCACCATAAACTCTCCAACAAAGCCTGATGTACCAGGTAAGCCTGCATTAGCCATGGCAAAAAACACGGCGAAACCTGCAAATTTTGGCATGGTATTAATCACACCACCATAAGCGCTAATTTCTCGGGTATGCATTCTGTCATATAAAACCCCAACACAGAGGAACATCGCAGCAGCTATAAAGCCGTGAGAGATCATTTGCACCATTGCACCTTCGATTGCTAGTTCTGCTCCACTGCCTGTAGCAGAATTAGCAAATATTCTAAAAACAATAAATAGACCTAAGGTCACAAAACCCATATGAGCAATACTAGAATACGCAATCAGTTTCTTTAAATCTGATTGAACTAATGCGACAAAACCAATATAAACAACCGCTGTTAATGACAAAGAAATTATCAGCCAATCAAGCGCCATACTTGCATCAGGTGTAATCGGTAAAGCAAACCGTAAGAAACCGTAGCCTCCTATCTTCAATGTGATTGCAGCTAGAATTACCGAACCGCCTGTTGGTGCTTCTACATGTGCATCCGGTAACCAAGTGTGTACCGGCCACATCGGTACTTTAACTGCAAAAGCAATTAAAAAAGCTAAGAACAAATACGTCTGTTCTTGCATTGACAGACCAACTTCATGAAAATCCAAAATAGAAAAACTGCCCGATACATGGTGTAGATATAGTAAGGCTAATAATAAAAATACCGAGCCAAATAAGGTATAAAGAAAGAACTTAATGGTGGCATAGACTCGGTTTGGCCCGCCCCAAATACCAATAACCAAGAATAAAGGAATCAACATCGCTTCAAAGAATACGTAAAATAAAATCGCATCTAATGCTGAAAAGACGGCAATCATCAAGCCAGCCATAATCAAAAAAGCCGCCATATATTGACTAACACGATCTTGAATCACTTCCCAACCAGCGATAACAACTATTACGGTAGAAAATGCCGTCAATATGATTAATGGCATTGAAAAACCATCAACACCTAATGAATAATTGATATCAAAAGCACTAATCCATGATGCTTGTTCCGTAAACTGCATTTGCGCTGTTGCATTATCAAAGCCGACATACATGCCAATGGATAATAATAAAGTAGCTACAGAAATTAACAATGCCAGTGGACGAGCCCATGGATTATTATCGCCATTAACAAGCACCGCGACACCACCGAAAACAGGTAGCCAAATCAATAAACTTAATAAAGGTAAATCAGTAAACATAGTGTCTGTCTTTATCTTCTATTAAACGACGAAATAAGTGAGTAGTAGCCATAAGCCAATTATCATCGCAAACGCATAATGATATAAGTAACCTGACTGTACGTGACGTACAAACTTTGATGCTAAACCTACCGTTTTGGCTGTACCATTCACAATTGCACCATCAATAATAGTTTGGTCCCCCACTTTCCATAGCAACTGACCAATTTTTCGTGAACCACCAGCAAAAACAGTTTGGTTAAAGTCATCAAAACCATATTTATTATCTAATAGTCGATATAACCATTGGAATCGCTGCTGAATTTTTGCAGGCAATTCAGGTTTTACCAGATAGAGATAATAGGCTGTTGCAACACCCGCTATTGCAAGCCAAAATGGTAATGCTGTGAGCCCATGCAAGATAAAGCCGGTGATACCATGGTAACTTTCAGCATGATGAGCCAATACATCGTGATCCGCATGAACAATAATGGCATTACCAAAGAAGTCACCAAATACCATTGACCCAATTAAGTAGCCCGCAACCACTGATGGAATAGCTAATAATATTAATGGCACAGTAACCACAGCAGGTGATTCCTGAGGCAGATGTCCACCATGTGTATCAAAGCGTTCTTTACCATGGAAAACCAAGAAGAATAACCTAAAGCTGTACAGGGCTGTAATAAATACACCTACAATTACAGCAAAATAGGCAATGCCACTCCCCGGAAGGTTTGATGCATGTACCGCTTCGATAATTGCGTCTTTAGAAAAGAAACCCGCTAAACCAGGGAAACCTATTAAAGCTAATGAACCAATTAAGCCGGTCCAATAGGTAATAGGCATATATTTTTTCAAACCACCCATTTTACGAATGTCTTGCTCATGATGCATCGCGATAATAACTGAACCAGCACCTAAGAATAATAATGCCTTAAAGAAAGCATGTGTCATTAGGTGGAAAACACCCGCAGCATAAGCTGATGCGCCTAAAGCAACCGTCATATAGCCCAATTGCGATAATGTTGAGTATGCGATCACTCGTTTAATATCATTTTGGATTAAACCCAAAAAGCCCATAAATAATGCTGTGATAGCACCGATCACTAAAATAAATGATAAGGCTGTTTCAGAAAACTCAAACAATGGCGACATTCTTGTTACCATAAAAATACCCGCCGTTACCATAGTTGCAGCATGGATTAATGCTGAAATTGGCGTAGGACCTTCCATTGAATCAGGTAACCAAACATGGAGTGGCACTTGAGCAGATTTACCCATTGCGCCGATAAACAATAAGATACAAATTAATGACATCACCGACCAATCATGGCCAGGAAAGATCGCTATCGTTTTTTCTGAGATTGTTGGTGCTTGTGCGAACACGTCGACATAATCAAGACTTCCGGCATACATTAACACCCCTGCAATCCCTAATAGAAAACCAAAGTCACCCACTCGATTGACTAGAAATGCTTTTAAATTTGCATAAATGGCTGTTGGTTTTTTATACCAAAAACCAATTAACAAATAAGAAACTAACCCGACTGCTTCCCAACCAAAAAATAGTTGCATAAAGTTGTTTGCCATCACCAGCATCAACATGGCAAAGGTAAATAAAGAAATATAACTAAAGAAACGGGCGTAGCCATCGTCTTCCTGCATATACCCAATAGTATAGATATGCACCATCAGAGAAACAAAGGTTACTACGACCATCATCATGGCTGTTAGTGCGTCAACCATAAAGCCTATTTCTAGGCTTAAACTGCCTGCTTGTAACCACTGATAGACTTGCTCATTATAAGTATGACCGTCAACAGCTACCAACTTCAACACCCATACCGATAATACAAAGGCTGTCGCTACGCCAGCAATCGCAGCACGATGAGACCAGACTTTACCGACGTTTTTGCCAAATAACCCAGCAATAATGCTACCCAGCAATGGTGCAAAGGCAATGGTTAAGAGTAAGTTTTCTGTCATCCTTCTTACCCTTTTAAGTTGTTAAGTTCAGCAACGTTTATCGTATGTTTATTACGAAATAAGACAACTAAAATTGCCAAGCCAATCGCTGCTTCTGCTGCCGCGACGGTAAGGATAAAGAATACAAAAACTTGCCCAGCTATATCACCAGAGAAATGCGAAAAAGCAATAAAGTTGAGGTTTACTGCTAATAACATCAGCTCAATACACATCAGCAAAATAATGATATTTTTACGATTAATAAATATGCCCGCAACGGATAGGCTAAATAACAAGGCTCCAAGTATAAGGAAGTCAGATAATGCAATCATGACTCAGACTCCTGCTTCTTGACCGATTCCATTTTAACGATTCGTACTCTGTCTTTCGCCTTAACTTTAATCTGCTCAGAAATATTTTGAGACTTACTTTTTTTCTCACGTAAGGTCAAAGTAATTGCAGCAACGATAGCAACCGTTAAAATAACTGAGGCAATTTCAAACGGATAAACATAAACCGTGTACAGCAATAAGCCTATTTCTTTGGTATTGCTGTATCCCTCAGGGTGCGGAATCGGCGCTGAGACAATATCTAAACCAAAATGTGACGATCCTAGTACAGCAATCATTTCAACGGTAATTAATGCCGCAACAAAAATACCCAAAGGCAAGTATTTGGTGAACCCTTCTTCTAAAGGGGCAAGGTCAATATCAAGCATCATGACGACGAAAAGGAATAACACCATCACTGCGCCTACATAAACTAGCACTAAGGTCATTGCTAAGAATTCAGCTTCGAGCAATAACCAGATACCAGCACTAGTGAAAAATGCCAATATCAAAAATAGTGCCGCACGTACCGGATTACGAACAGTAACCACCATTGCACCAGCGAAGAGTAGAGTGCTTGCAAAGCAATAAAAAATAATGTGTTCCACTAGCGATACCTCGCATCAGCAGCACGATCAGCCGCTATTTGAGTTTCATTTTCGTCACCTACCTTCAGTAACTTTTCTTTGGTCATGATATTTTCGCCACGGTTTTCAAAGTGATAATCAAAGATTCGGGTTTCTACTATTGAGTCCACAGGGCATGATTCTTCACAAAAGCCACAAAAAATACACTTAAACAAGTCGATATCATAACGGGTTGTACGTCGACTGCCATCTTCACGTGGCTCTGTTTCAATCGTAATGGCCAGTGCCGGACAAGTCGCCTCACATAACTTACAACCAATGCAGCGCTCTTCACCATTTGGATACCGACGCAAAGCATGCAAGCCTCTAAATCGAGGTGACTGCGGTGTTTTTTCTTCTGGATACTGTACGGTTATTTTTTTCGCAAATAGGTAACGTCCTGTTAGTTTCAACCCTAACAATAACTCCCACAGCAAGAAACTCTTAAAAAAATGTTTGATTGACTCTTTCATGATACCGCCTCCGTAAACCAAGGACCAATATCAAATACCTGTGCGGTTGCAACGACTACCAGCCATACTAACGTCACAGGGATAAATATTTTCCAACCTAAACGCATAATTTGATCGTAACGGTAACGAGGGAAGGTTGCTCTAAACCATAAATATAAGAATAAGAAAACACAGGTTTTCATGAGTAGCCAAATAATACCCGGCACCCAGGAAAATAGTGCTTCTAGCCCTGGTATTCCTTGGAATGGAGACAGCCAACCGCCCATAAACAAAACGGCAGCTAACATCGATATTAAGATCATATCGGCATATTCAGCTAAGAAAAACACCGCGAATGCCATGCCTGAATATTCAACATGGAAACCTGCCACAATCTCAGACTCACCCTCAGACACATCAAAAGGTGCTCGGTTTGTTTCGGCAATACCAGAGATGAAATACACTATAAATAATGGAAATAAAGGTAACCAGTACCAATTCAATACACTGCCTTGTTGCGCAATCACAATTTCACCAAGATTGAGACTGCCTGCAGCAATCAATACGCCTACTAGGGCAAAGCCCATCGCAATTTCATACGAAACAACTTGAGCAGCGGAACGTAATGCACCTAAAAAAGCATAACGAGAATTAGATGCCCAACCGGCGATTACAATGCCATACACCCCCATTGATGTTATCGCGAGAATATAAAGTAAGCCTGCATCGATATCAGCCAGAGTCATTGTCGCATCAAATGGCATTACCGCCCATGCAGCTAGAGCAGGGCCGATTGCTAAGACAGGCGCCACCAAGAATAAGTATAAGTTTGATTTGGCAGGAAATATAACTTCTTTCATGGCTAATTTAAGGCCATCAGCAATTGGTTGCAATAGCCCAAAAGGTCCCACACGGTTAGGACCTATACGTAATTGAATAAAACCAATTATCTTACGCTCAGCATAAGTTAAGTAGGCAACAGCTAGCATTAGCGGAACAATAATAGCGACAATTTTAATTACCGTGAACAATACTGTTTGTGCTGTAATCCAATCAATAAGTGCAAGTACGGAGTCCACTATATACCCCCCGTTTGTACAGCTTGCACTGTCACATTAGAAAAACTAGCGCCTAACGCTGAGGTTTCAACAATACCGGCCGCAAGGTAAATACAGCCTTGAGCAATAGCATCGTCAATCACTAGTGGCATGATTATGCTATTGCTATCTTGCATGATCTCAATCGATTTAGCTTCATTCACACCAAATTTATCAGCGTCAACCCTATTCATGCGAGCAATTTTTGCTTGTTGATTTTCAGGTGTTTGTTGTAAAGCACTACTTCGGCGTAATACGGCATCAGTCTGGTACATAGGCACTTCAGATATGAGCATTAACTCAGATTCTGAGTGTAGATTATCTGGGATATAGTTTTCATGTCTTGATGAACATAAACTTAATTGGTCCTGCACTTCATCACGTATATCTGTCGACGACACATAATCAAAACCTCTCAAATTGGCCATATTGCCCAAGACACGCAGCACTTTCCACCCTGGACGGCAATCTCCTTTTGCATTCACTGCTCCAGCAAAACTCTGCCATTGTTTATCGATACCAATAAACGTACCTGATGTTTCAGAAAAGGGTGCTATAGGTAGAATCACATCTGAATAGGCCCGTATTTTATCCGTCACAAAGCTGGTCATTGACACCACTAGGCTAGCCTGTTGCAGTGCATTTTGTGCTTCTAATGGATCCATACAATCCAATTCTGGCTCAATCCCATATAAGACATAAGCTCGAAGTCGTTGTTTCCAGGCTTGCTGAGCATTTAACCGTTGCGATGCTTTATCATTGTTAGATACAAGGCTTTGTGAGATTTCTGCCGCTATTGAATTTGCAGTTGGAAAAACTATCATCTGCGTACTAGTTAATTTAACAATTAGCTGAATTAAGCTTTTTATTTTCGATGCTTGAGGATGATTATTAGCTAAGGCACCAACAAATACTGTCGCCTTCTTCGCATTGGCTAAACGCATGGCTATGGTTTGTTCTTGTGCTGACGGTATAACCGTTATTAACAATTTGCGCCAGCCTCCCTCATCATCTTTCGATAAAGAAATTAAGGCTTTTGCTATACCTGATAGGGTTTTAAGCATGCCTTTAATATCAACCGTCAACTGAGTAACACTGGGTATCAATAAGTCTGATGAAAAAAAGTTAATATTAGTAATTGGTGTACCCAACAGTGCTGACTGTCGGATGCGGTGGGCAATAATAGGTTGTTCTGCTCGAATATTACAGCCGACTAGAACAATATCGTAGCTTTCTTCGATACTAGCCAGACACCAATCATCTGAATGATAGCTAACATTTCGATCAGCAAAGTCTTGCTGGCGTAATCGAAAATCGATGCAATTAACATCTATCCCTGTTAATAACTTTTGAAATAAATAAGATTCTTCAAGCGTTGATGTCGGTGAGATTAGCCCTGCTATTTGTTCGTCGCCGTGTTTTGTAGAGATAGACTTCAAGCCATCAATCGCAGCTTGTAACGCCGTCTGCCAATCGGTTTTTTGCCACTTACCATTGACTTTAATCATCGGCTCAGTAGCACGTTGCTCGTGGTTCAAGCCTAAATAGCTGAAACGATCACGATCAGATAACCATGTTTCATTGAGCGATTCATTTTCTCTTGGCACAACCCGTAACACTTCATTTCGGCGGGTATGAAATTCAATGTTTGAACCGACGGCATCATGTGGTGCTATAGATTTGTGAGCAGTTAACTCCCACGCTCGCGCTTTATAACGAAAAGGCTTTGATGTTAATGCACCCACCGGACATAGATCGATAATATTACCCGATAGTTCTGATGCGACACTTTGTTCGATATAGGTGCCAATCTCCATGTGCTCGCCACGACCTGTTGCTCCCAACTCTTTGATTCCGGCAACTTCTTCACCAAAGCGAACACAACGAGTGCAATGAATACAACGTGTCATATCGGTGTTAATTAAAGGGCCAATATCTTTGTCTTTTACAACACGTTTCCCTTCGCTATATTGACCGATACCCGAGCCATAACCCATTGAAATATCTTGTAATTCACATTCACCACCTTGATCGCAAATCGGGCAATCAAGTGGATGATTAATCAGCAAGAACTCCATTACCCCTCGTTGAGCAGAAATTGCTCTTTCGGATTGGGTAAAGACTTTCATCCCTTCTGTAACCGGCGTTGCACAAGCAGGCAAGGCTTTTCGTGACTCAGTTACCTCAATCAAACACATGCGGCAATTAGCAGCAATTGATAATTTTTTATGATAACAAAAACGTGGAATATCAATGCCCGCCTCATCGGCAACTTGAATAATCATTTTTGATGAGTCCACTCTTAATGGAATGCCATCTATTTCTATATTGACCATATTAACTACTCACCTGACACTTGCCATGATCAATATGATATTGAAACTCATCACGAAAATGATTGATAAAACTGATCACTGGTGCAGCCGCAGCATCACCTAGAGCACAAATTGTATTACCGTTTATATTCGTAGCGACATCAACTAATCTATCTAGATCAGCTTGTGTACCCTCGCCATATTCAATTCGTTTCACCACTCGATATAACCAACCAGTGCCTTCACGACATGGTGTACATTGGCCACATGACTCTTCGGCATAAAACTCAGCAATGCGTACTAAGGCTTTTACCATGCACGTTGTGTCATCCATGACGATAACAGAACCTGCACCAAGCATTGAACCTGCACGGCTAATACCATCATAGCTCATTGGCACATCCATCATCGCGTCACCCGGAATTACGGGGGTCGAACTCCCACCAGGAATCACTGCCTTTAATTTATTGCCATTACGCACACCACCAGCGAGTGCCAGTAATTCTGAAAATGGCGTCCCCATAGGGACTTCATAGTTACCCGGTTTATTGACATGGCCAGACACACTAAATATCTTGCTGCCACCATTATTAGGTGTTCCGATCTCATGGAACCAGTCGCCGCCGTGCTGCAAAATAACAGGGACAGATGCCAAGGTTTCAGTATTATTAATAGTCGTTGGTCGACCGTATAAACCATAACCAGCTGGAAATGGTGGCTTATATCGCGGCTGGCCTTTTTTACCTTCTAGTGATTCTAACAAAGCAGTTTCTTCACCACAGATATAAGCACCAGCACCTGGTTGAGTATACAACTCAAAATTAAACCCTGAACCTAAAATATCTTTGCCTAAATAGCCGGCCTCTTTTGCCTCTTGTACCGCGGCTTCAAAACGGTCGATGGGCTCAACGAACTCACCACGAATATAGTTATAACCTGCTTGAGCACCAATGGTGTAACCTGCGATAATCATGCCTTCTACTACTTGATGAGGATTGAATCGTAAAATATCACGATCCTTACATGTTCCCGGTTCACCTTCATCTGAATTGCAAACAATGTATTTAGCACCCGGTATACGTCGAGGCATAAAACTCCATTTCAAACCAGTAGGGAAACCTGCTCCACCTCGTCCTCGTAGGGCAGAATTTTTTAATTGTTCTATAATATTTTCAGCACGCGTTTTTTCTTTAAGGATTTTCTCTAGAACCTGATACCCCCCCACACTACGATAAGACTCTAAAGTCCATGGTTCATTTAAATGTCGGGTTCGGAAACAAACTTGGTCAAGCCTCATAATTTGATTCTGCCTAAAATTGCATCCAACTTCTCAAGTGTTAAATGTTCATGATAATCTCGGTCTACTTGCATCATTGGTGCTCCGCAACACGCACCTAAACATTCAACTTCTCTTAATGTAATCTCACCATCATCAGTTGTTCCACCCAGTTTCACGTCTAATCGTGACTCCAGATATTCAACCACTTGTTCCGATCCATTCAACATGCACGAAATATTAGTACACACATTAAACTTATGTTTACCCACGGGTTTAAGATCGAACATCGTGTAAAACGTCGCCACTTCATACACACTAATTGCTGGCATATCTAAATACTCAGCTAAGGCATCCATTACAGCTTGTGGCAACCACCCCTCACTTTCCGCTTGCAATATATGAAGACAAGGAATAACGGCAGATTGACTTTGTCCTGCAGGATATTTAGCCACCCACTCATCTAGTTGCTGTCGTATTTCAGCTGTAAAAAGTTGCTCTTGAGCACCAGTTAATATCATCGATCAATCTCACCAAATACAATATCCATTGTGCCGATTATTGACACGACATCTGCCAACATATGACCTTTCACCATCTCGTTCATTGCAGCTAAATGGGCAAACCCGGGGGCACGAATTTTTAATCTATACGGCTTATTAGCCCCGTCTGACACCATATAAACACCAAGCTCACCTTTAGGGTGCTCAACGGCTGCATAGGCCTCGCCCTCAGGTACACAGTAACCTTCCGTAAACAGCTTAAAGTGATGGACTAATGCTTCCATATTGTCTTTCATATCAGCACGTTTTGGTGGTGCAATTTTCACATCATCTGTAATTACAGGACCAGGATTTTCACGTAACCAATCAACACATTGTTTGATGATTCGATTTGATTGACGCATTTCTTCAACCCGAACCAAATAACGGTCGTAACAATCGCCTTCGACACCGACAGGAATATCAAAATCAAGACAATCATACACTTCATAAGGTTGTTTTTTTCGTAGATCCCATTCAATGCCTGAGCCCCGTAACATCGGGCCTGTAAAGCCTAACTGGCGTGCACGTTCAGGTGAAACAACACCAATACCTACAGTTCGTTGTTTCCAGATACGGTTATCAGTTAAAAGTGTTTCGTATTCATCAACACAACCTGGGAATCGCTGAGTAAAATCCTCAATGAAATCTAGCAGGCTGCCTTCTCGGTTAGTATTTTTCTTATCAACTTCTTTCTGACTATGCCATTTTGATTTTTCATATTTAGCCATTGAGTCAGGCAAATCACGATAAACACCACCCGGGCGGTAGTAAGAAGCATGCATTCTGGCACCTGATACCGCTTCATAACAATCCATGAGATCTTCGCGCTCACGGAAGCAATATAAAAAGATCGTCATCGCACCAATATCAAGACCATGGGTACCAAGCCACATTAAATGATTTAGCACACGGGTAATCTCATCAAACATTACGCGAATATATTGAGCACGTTCAGGCACTTGCACACCTAACATTTTCTCAATTGCCATTACATAAGCATGTTCATTAGATAACATCGATACATAATCAAGCCTATCCATATAGCCAATATTCTGATTATAGGGCTTGGTCTCAGCTAATTTTTCAGTACCACGATGTAATAGGCCAATATGAGGGTCCGCACGCTGAATTACCTCGCCTTCCATTTCAAGGATTAGACGTAACACACCATGTGCGGCAGGATGTTGAGGGCCAAAGTTTAAAGTGTAATTTTTGATTTCAGCCATTATCGGTCACTATTTGAATAACGATTATCATCACGAATAACACGCGGTACTAATGTTCTATCTTCAATACTCACCGGTTCATAGACAACACGTTTTTTATCTTCGTCATAGCGCATTTCTACATTGCCAATCAATGGGAAATCTTTACGGAATGGGTGGCCAATAAAACCATAATCGGTCAATATTCGCCGCAAGTCATCGTGACCATCAAATAATATTCCGAATAAATCAAATGCTTCACGCTCATACCAATTTGCACTATTCCAAATATTAGTCACGCTATCGATGATCGGGCTGTCGGCATCTAAACGTACTTTAATGCGTAATCGTTGATTATGCTGGATCGATAATAAATGATAAACAACGGCATAGCGAAGACCTTCAGCAACAGGTTCCATATTGCCAGCACCATCTACTGCACGGCTAAAACCGTGATTAGAGGCTTCCTTGGTTTCCCAAGCACTCCCGCCATATTCTGAATAATCAACACCACAAAGGTCAACCAGTTGTTCAAAACCAAGGTCATCCCGTAATTTTTCACACACAGATAAAATACTCTCTGAAGGAATGTAAATGGTGAACTCTTCAAAATGGCACTCACAATCAAGTATGACGTCTGATAAATGGCGTTCTAATTGAGCTTTTAATCCTTTTATCATAACAATTACGCTTCCTGCGCTGGGGCATCAAGCCGTGCGATTGTATTGGTTCTACGTATTTTCTTCTGTAACTGAATGATACCGTACAACAAGGCTTCCGCTGTTGGTGGACAGCCCGGCACATAGATATCGACAGGAACGATGCGATCACAGCCGCGTACAACAGCGTAAGAATAATGATAGTAGCCGCCACCATTAGCACATGAGCCCATTGAAATAACCCAACGTGGTTCGGACATTTGGTCGTAAACTTTTCGTAATGCTGGCGCCATCTTATTCACCAATGTACCCGCAACAATCATCACATCAGATTGTCGTGGGCTAGGACGAAAGACCATACCAAAGCGGTCTAAATCATAGCGAGAAGCGCCCGCTTGCATCATTTCAACAGCACAACAAGCAAGACCAAAGGTCATTGGCCATAAAGAACCCGTTCGAGCCCAATTAATTAGTTTGTCCGCAGAAGTGGTAACAACTCCCTGCTCAAGAACACCTTCTATTCCCATTCCAGCGCCCCTTTTTTCCACTCATAAATAAAACCGACAACTAGTATGCCTAAGAATAAGAACATGGCTAATAATCCAAACACACCAATGTCATCAAGCACAATAGCCCAAGGGAATAAAAAGGCAATTTCTAAATCAAAAATAATAAATAGGATAGCAACAAGGTAATAACGCACATCAAATTTCATGTGCGCATCTTCAAACGGCTCAAACCCACATTCATAAGGCGAGCGCTTTTCACTGTTAGGACGTCGAGGACCAAGAATAAAACCAGCAAGTAACGGCATAACGCCAAAACCGATGCCAATAATCACAAATAACAAAATAGGAAGATAATTCTCCAACATATATTTAGTCTTCTTTCGAGTTACTTAAACAATCCCAAACTTACATCATCTAGGCTCTTATCGTACCGAATACAATTTATGATATTACACGCTATAAAAACTAAATAGAAGCCATAGGCCTCTTTATTTTAAGGTCTATTTTTCTGTTGTTTATTGTTTAAAGTATTGGCGTGCCTGCTGACAATCTTGTTGAATCTGCAATATTAGGGTATTTAAATCTTTAAAGCGTTGTTCATTACGTATTTTTTTCAAAAAATGCACTTGTACATTCTCACCATAAATCTCGCGATTAAAATCAAATAAATGCACTTCTAACAAGGCCTTATCGGCACCAACAGTCGGACGAACACCAACATTTGCTACGCCTAACACCGGTTCGCCTTCTACACCAAATAATTGCACAGCATAGACACCGCTCAAAGGAACCTTACAACGATGAAGATGAATATTAGCGGTAGGAAACCCCATTGTGCGCCCGCGCTTATCCCCATGAGCTACTCTACCACTCATACGATAAGGCCTTCCCAATAATTTTTCGGCTAAAGCAAGATCGCCAGCGATTAAAGCCTGACGAATCCGCGTACTGCTGACTCTCACTCCGTCCACAGAAAAGGTATGCATATTAACAACTTGAAATCCAAACTGCTCACCTGCTTGCTGCAACATTGCAAAATCACCCTGACGATCTTTGCCGAATTTAAAATCATCGCCCACCACTAAGTATTTAATATTCAAACCATCAACTATTAACTTTTGAATAAAATCTTGTGCCGACATTCGCGCTAACTTTTGGTTAAAGCGTAAAACACACAACTCCTGAATGGAATAGCACCTTAATGTTTCAACTTTTTCTCGAAAACGACTTAAACGGGCAGGTGCTTTTTCAGGAGCAAAAAACTCATTGGGCTGAGGCTCAAAGGTAATAACAACAGCAGATAAGGCCAGCATTTCACCTTTCATGGCTAATTGAGTCAATACAGCTTGATGCCCCAAATGAATACCATCAAAATTACCAATCGTAGCAACACAACCTGCTGGAGATTTGGGTAAATTATAAAAGCCACGGATAATTTTTTGCATAAGATTTAACTAATCATTCTAAATACTAAAAACAAACAGCCTAACGATTTGCAACAAAACAATCCAGTAGGCAATAAAATGACTATTCCACTATAATGGCTTTCATTAAACTTCATTTTTAGAGGGTTCTATGGCTGCTAGACGGAAAAAATTAGATTATGAAGCAGCAGTGGCTGAACTTGAGTCTTTAGTTGCACGCTTAGAACAAGGTGATATACCTCTAGAGGAGTCGCTGAAACTGTATGAAAGTGGTGTATTACTAACACGCGAGTGCCAAGATGCACTGCAAACTGCTGAGCAAAAGGTGCAAGTATTGATGCAGCAGTCGGGGCAATCCACATTAGTAGACTTTGACCGAAATACAACTGAATCGTGAGCGACAACTTTATACTGGCTGATTGGATTGCCATAAACCAGACTCGTATTGAACAAGCGCTATCGACATACCTTCCTGATAGCAGTAATCTCATTGGCAATACATCACAGCGCTTAGCTGAGGCAATGACATACTCGACCTTAAATGGTGGTAAACGTTTGCGAGCATTACTTGTGTACGCAACCGGCGAAGCACTTGGTGCTGATGTAACACAGCTTGATGCTCCAGCATCTGCAGTCGAGTTTATCCATGCCTATTCCTTAGTGCATGATGATATGCCGATCATGGACGATGATGATCTACGTCGAGGAAAACCTACCTGCCACAAAGCCTATGACAATGCCACGGCCTTACTGGTCGGTGATGCGCTGCAAACATTGGCATTTGAAACTTTATGCAGTAATGATTTAGCCGCAGCGCAGCAAATAAAAATGGTACAAACCTTAGCCCACCAGTCTGGCGTATTCGGAATGGCTGGGGGACAATCAATTGACTTAGAGTCGGTAGGAAAAACCATAAGCCTAAGTGATTTACAAAGTATGCATGAATTAAAAACAGGTGCCTTAATTCGTGCTAGCGTCCATTTAGGCGCACTAGCTGCTCCAATTATCAATGAAACTGAACTAATAGCTTTAGATAATTATGCTTATGCTATTGGTTTAGCCTTTCAAGTCCATGATGATGTACTTGATGTTATTGCAGATACCAATACACTGGGTAAAACCCAAGGTGCTGATATAGCACTTAACAAACCGACTTACCCTGCATTGCTTGGTTTGAAAACTGCTCAGAAAAAAGCACATGACTTAATCATCAATGCCTTATCTGCATTAGATAAATTACCTTACAACACACAAACATTGGCAGAATTAGCGCTGTTTGTCGTAAAAAGAAAAAACTAAGATGACCTCTCCTATAAATAGCTTACTCGCTCAGATTAATAGCCCGGATGATTTACGCAAGCTAGATAGAGCTCAACTACCGCTTCTAGCGGATGAAATCCGAGCATTAATTGTTGATAGCGTTCAACAAACGGGTGGCCATATATCCTCCAATCTAGGTGTGACAGAACTTACTCTAGCCTTACATTATGTTTACAATACCCCAGATGACCGCTTTGTTTGGGATGTAGGCCATCAAAGCTATGTGCATAAAATTCTTACTGGTCGTCGCGATAGAATGGATAGTATGCGTCAAGCAGGCGGGCTGTCAGGGTTCCCTAAGCGAAGCGAAAGTCCTTACGATACCTTTGGCGTTGGACACTCAAGTACATCTATTAGTGCTGCATTAGGGATGGCAATAGCTTCTAAAGCCGCTGGTAGCCATCGTCGCGCGGTGGCTATTATTGGCGATGGAGCGATCACTGCTGGACAAGCTTATGAAGCCTTGGCCCATGCAGGAGATTTAGATGCCAACCTTCTGGTTATATTGAATGATAATGAAATGTCGATCTCTAAAAATGTCGGTGGTATGTCTAATTATCTTGCCCGGATTTTATCCGGAAAATTTTACGCGTCAGCCCGTGAAGGCAGTAAAAAAGTACTAGAAAATATTCCATCAGCTTGGGAGATTGCACGCCGAGCTGAAGAACATGTCAAAGGCATGGTTGTGCCAGGCACCTTATTTGAAGAAATGGGCTTTAACTATATTGGCCCAATTGATGGCCATGATCTCACTACACTAACCCAAACCCTCAGTAATTTACGCGAACGAAAAGGGCCTCAATTTCTACATATCGTCACTAAAAAAGGCAAAGGATTTGAGCCTGCTGAACAACAACCAGGTAAATATCATGGTGTGAGTCCTGCTAATAGTAGCAAACCTTCTGGCCCTACTTATACCCAAGTATTTGGTCAGTGGTTATGCGATATGGCGGAGGAGTCGCAAGACTTAATGGCCATCACGCCAGCTATGTGTGATGGCTCAGGCTTAAATACATTCTCTGAACTCTATCCAGAGCGCTATTTTGATGTTGGTATTGCAGAACAACATTCTGTCACCCTAGCTGCCGGTATTGCTTGTGAAGGTAAAAAGCCCGTTGTTGCAATCTATTCAACCTTCTTACAACGTGCTTATGATCAGTTAATTCATGATGTAGCGCTACAAAACCTACCCGTGTTATTTGCTATTGATCGGGGTGGTTTAGTCGGTGCTGATGGCGCAACACATGCTGGTAGTTTTGACTTAAGTTACCTGCGCTGCATACCTAATATGGTCGTAATGGCACCTGCAGATGAAAATGAATGCCGCCAAATGCTCACAACAGGCTATCGTCACAACGGGCCGTCTGCAGTGCGTTACCCTAGGGGTGTAGGGATTGGCGCTAAAGTAGAAACAGGATTAGCATCAATAGAAATAGGAAAAGCTCAATTAAAACGTCACGGTAATAAGGTTGCACTATTAGCATTTGGCTCCATGGTTCAAGCTGCTCTTGATGCTGCGGCAGTAGTCGATGCCACAGTTGTCAATATGCGCTTTGTTAAACCACTTGATACCTCACTAATCGAACAAATCGCAGCAACGCATGAGTTAATTATTACTATTGAAGAGAATGCAAGGCTGGGTGGTGCCGGTTCAGCAATTGCAGAACACTTAATATCGCAAGGTAACTCGACGCCTATTTCAATAATGGGTTTACCCGATAAATTTATTGACCATGGTGAGCATAAACAACAACTTGCAGACTGCGGCCTCGATTCTGACGGTATTATTGATACCGTTAACAAACATTTTACGGCATAATGGTCTGTTATCCACTGCAATACCCGAGTACAATAGTCAACTATGAGTGCTAACTATACCTTAAAAATATTAGCTGATTTTGCAGCTGCGCACACCCTTCGAAATTATCCGGGTGATTGCAGTCGCATGCATGGTCACAACTGGAAGATAGAGGTTGAAGTTACCGCAACAAGCCTAAATGAACATGAGATGGGCATGGACTTCAAAACAATTAAAACCGCTACCCGTGAACTAGCGAAAACATTGGATCATCGTTATTTAAACGATATTCCGCCTTTTGATGTAGTAAACCCTACTGCAGAAAACATTGCTCAGCATTTCTATCAAAATTTGAGCGCAACCCTAAACAACGACATTGCAAAAGTATCAGGCGTCACCCTATGGGAAACTGATCGTGCTTGTGTTCGTTATTGCGAGGATTAATAAAAAATGACCACAATTACCAAAAAACCTGATTGCTGCGATGAAATTGAAGATGTACAAAATATTGAAGATAAGCGTCAGATTGCAATTGATAAAGTTGGCATAAAAGATATACAACATCCAGTAAAAGTCAGCGACCGCAGCAGTGGTGAACAAAATACAATCGCTAAGTTTAATATGTATGTGAATTTGCCTCACCAGTTCAAAGGCACACATATGTCACGCTTTGTTGAAATTCTAAATCAACATGAAGAACGTGAAATCACGGTAAAATCATTCCGCCTTATGCTGGCTGAAATGATTGAGCGTCTACAAGCTGAATCTGGCTATGTTGAAATGGAATTTCCTTACTTTGTAAATAAAGAAGCCCCTATCAGCAAAGTAAAAAGCTTAATGGATTACCAAGTAAGTTTCATTGGCGAGATCACCGATGAAAGCACTGATGTAATGGTCAAAGTTGTTGTGCCAGTCACTAGCTTATGCCCTTGCTCAAAGAATATTTCAGATTATGGTGCGCATAACCAACGCTCACATGTCACCGTTACTGTTCGTGCTGATAGCTTTATTTGGATTGAAGATATTATCGATATGGTAGAAGAAGAAGCTTCATGTGAAATATTTGGCTTATTAAAACGTCCAGACGAAAAATATGTGACAGAAAAGGCCTACGATAATCCTAAATTTGTTGAAGATATTGTTCGTGATATCGCAGCACGATTAAACGATGATAAACGCATTAATGCTTATACCGTTGAGTCAGAAAATTTTGAATCAATTCATAATCATTCTGCTTATGCATTGATTACTCAAGGTTTTTAATGCTTTTAAAATAAAAAAGCCCCGATAAGCAGCTGGCTCAGCTTATCGGGGCTTTTTCATTTAGCCAAATTAAGACTTCTTCTTTAAATCCATTCGTTACGCTATTTGCTGAATCTCTATTTGGCTTAAAAAAGTCATTCCTAATAAAGCACCTCACCATCAACAACCATCGCCCTGGTAGTGTAGAGTTTAATGTCTCCAATCTGGACACGATCGACACCTGATGGAGTTGTGACGCCAATCCTCTTACCTCTTTGAAAGTCTATGCCTCAGCTATCAGCCCTAGCAGCATTTAGTGTAATAGCAGAAGCGCCTGTATCAACAACAAAATCAATGCTATAACCATTCACACAACCAGAAGTAACGTACATTCCATTTGTTGGCCACAAACTCACCACTGTTTGCGCAACTGGCGGACTAAATTCGGCACCAATTTGTATCCCTAATAGATAGTCTTTCTGGATACCACTTTTTTCCAATACCGCACCGTGACTACTTGCCGAAATTAGCGTTATACCTTCTGGGCTTTGCTCTCCAACCTTTAGTGAATGCTGAACATGATTAACTACAAGCACGACTTGATCTTTAAATAGTCCCACCACCACAATATTTAGTACATCAGACCATGCGTATGATGCATTTAACAGTATAATAAGCCCTACTATCCATTGTTTAGTCATGGCTTTCTTCTTAATAAAGTAAAAATCCTATGTCGTCAAATAGATCATTAGCAACTACATCATCACTACCATCAGTGACAGGCGTTCTTCTCGCCGGCGGACAGGCTCGGCGCATGGGTGGTATAGATAAAGGCTTGGCAAGTTACCGACATAAGCCGTTAATCAGTTATGCCCTAAGAATTTTAAAACCACAAGTAGACACACTGTTGATCAATGCTAACCGCAATATTGATAGTTATCAAGCGTTTGGCTATCCCGTTATAACAGATAGTTTGGATAATTTCTGTGGCCCGCTAGCCGGCATGTTAAGTGCTATGCAAGCCGTTGATACTGATTATATTCTTACTGCCCCCTGTGATTCACCTAATATATCTTCTCAATTACGACAACGTTTAATGGAAAGCTTAATCCTAGAGCAAGCAGATATTGCTGTCGCTTATGATGGCGATCGTTTACAGCCGGTATTTAGTCTTATCTCATGTAGCTTAAAAGGTGATTTACAAGCTTACCTAGCAGAAGGTGGACGTAAAATTGACCTTTGGTTTGAGCGTTATAAATTGGCTATAGTTGATTTTTCTGATCAACAAGACTCTTTTGTTAATTTGAATTACCTCGAAGATTTATCAAGCAAAAATTCAGCTATTAAAGCTCCGGTTCCATTAATAGGTTTTGCCGCTTTCAGTGGCACAGGTAAAACAACCTTATTACAGCAATTACTTCCCATTCTAAAAGCTAAAGGATTAAAAATAGCGGTAATAAAACATGCTCATCATAACTTTGATATTGATATTCCCGGTAAAGATAGCTATGAAATTCGTCAAGCTGGTGCACAACAAATACTTGTTTCATCAAGCCGTTTAATGGCGTTAATGGAAACCCAACCGATAGGGATGACAGCTCCTAGTTTGGCTGATCTTATTCCACGACTTGATTGTGCGAAGCTAAATCTGATTATTGTCGAAGGTTTCAAACACGAAGTGATACCCAAAATAGAGCTTTATCGACCCTCTTTAGACAAACCATTACTCTACCCTGATGATAGCAATATTATTGCCATCGCTTCAGATGAAAAATTAAAAATCCCAGCTGAAATTGAACAATTAGATCTCAATGATATTGACTCAATAGTAAGTTACATCGAACACTTCATTAACAACTGGACAGCATAATAATGGCTGAATTTATTCCTCAAGAAAGTTGTGCTGACATACATGAACCTAATAGTCTCACTGTGTCTCAAGCTCAACAAAAAATCATCGATCTAATCACGCCTATTACAGCATGGGAAAAATGCCCACTTCGTGACGGCCTTGATCGTAATCTCCATTTACCCATCATTTCGTCAATCCAAGTACCTGCACATAATAATTCTGCAATGGACGGCTATGCGATTCAAGGTGGCGATATTTCAGGCACTCAGTTTTCGCTTAAACAAATCGGAACTGCTTTTGCCGGCCACCCCTATGAAGGTAAAGTAAATTCTGGCGAATGCATCCGCATTATGACAGGTGCAATGATGCCCGATGACTGCGATACAGTCATCATGCAAGAGCACGTTGAAATTAATGATAAGACGATTACTATTCATGGTGTACAGATACAAGGACAACATGCCCGCCTTGCAGGTGAAGATATACAAACTGGCGATGTCTTATTAAAAGAAGGTCATCAAGTAACGCCAGCCGATCTCGGACTAATCGCCTCTTTAGGCTTTTCAGAAGTCACCGTTAAACGAAAAATACGAGTTGCTTTTTTCTCGACAGGCGATGAGTTACGCTCAGTAGGTCAGATCCTAGAAGCAGGTCAAATATACGATAGCAACCGCTATACACTTTATGGCATGTTAAAACGTTTAGGTATCGAGCCAATCGATATGGGCGTTATTACTGATAATAAAGATCATCTACGCACCGCATTACAACTGGCTAGCGAACAGGCCGATGTTGTCATCACTTCTGGTGGTGTCTCTGTTGGTGATGCAGATTATGTCAAAGAAATGTTAGAAGAATTAGGCCAAGTTAACTTCTGGAAAATAGCCATGAAGCCTGGTCGACCTCTCGCATTTGGTAAAATTAATAATGCTCTTTTCTTCGGGCTGCCCGGCAACCCTGTTTCTGTCATGGTGACCTTCTATCAATTTGTAACACCTGCATTAAAGTTGTTAGCAGGGAATATAGCAACGCGCAATAACACCATTCAACTAAATTGTGTCAGTCCTATTCGCAAACGTCCTGGTCGATTTGAATTTCAACGCGGCGTAGTATTTACTAATGCGGCAGGTCAAACTGAAGTTAAAACAACTGGCGAGCAAGGCTCAGGTATTTTACGTTCAATGAGCACTGCTAACTGTTTCATATTACTAGACGAAAATTGTGATGGCCTTGAGCCAAATAGCACTGTTACCGTACAACCCTTTTCAGGTTTAATTTAATGTCCGCTAATCCAACAAAAAAAATACTCGAATTTAATAAATTAAAAAAACGTCTGCGCCGTCAAATGGGCCAAGCCATTGAAGACTACAATATGATCCAAGATGGCGATAAAGTAATGGTTTGCTTATCAGGTGGTAAAGATAGTTACACCATGCTCGATATTTTGATGAATTTACAAAAGCATGCCCCCATCAACTTCGAAATCATTGCCGTTAATCTCGATCAAAAACAACCTGGTTTCCCAGAACACATTCTGCCCGAATACCTTTCATCTATTGATGTCCCTTTTCAGATTATCGAAAAAGACACCTATAGCATCGTTAAAAAAGTGGTGCCGGAAGGCAAAACAACCTGTGGTATTTGTTCGCGTCTACGTCGCGGTTCATTGTATGGATACGCACGTCAAAATGGTATTACTAAAATTGCATTAGGTCATCATCGTGATGACATTATCGAAACGACATTTCTAAATATGTTTTTTGGTAGTAAATTGAAAGCGATGCCACCAAAGTTATTAAGTGACGACAAAACCAATATCCTTATTCGTCCCCTCGCCTACAGTAAAGAAAGCGATATTCAGCGTTATTCCGATGCGATGGAATTCCCAATCATTCCCTGTAACTTATGCGGCTCACAAGAGAATATGCAACGCCAAGTCATCAAAGAGATGCTACAAGACTGGGAAAAACAAACTCCAGGCCGCTTGGATAATATATTCCGTAGTTTGCAAAATATATCTCCATCTCAACTGGCTGATAGTAAACTATTCAACTTTAAAGATCTTGAACTACAGCGTAAAGCACTCACTGGTGAAGAAGATACTGAATATGATCAGCAGCAATACCCACTTGCTAAAGAGGGTTAGCAGAGTTGATTAGACCGTATGCCTAGCTCAAGCGCAATCTCAGATGACGTTTGATCTGGTTGACCCGTTAAAATGTAGCAGGTTCAGGCTGACCCCTTTCATGATAAAGCTCAATACATTATTTCATGGCGAAACATGATTGATCTATCTCAATTGGACTTTATCAAAATAGTGGAAATTTATTCATAATGGATAAAACTTTGTATAATGAACTATTATTTTAATTATTTGATGAGCGCTTCGCGTCAAATTGAATCACTTTCATGGAATAGCTTGGTTTACCAAAATAACTATATAATTTATGCTTTTTGATTCTATTGAGTACTTGCTCTTTTTACCCATTGTGTTTTGCTTATACTGGGTATCTCCCCATACTCTACAAAACAGATTATTATTGTTAGCAAGTTATTTTTTTTATGGTCAATGGGATATTAAGTTTCTATTT
>ENA-OSET01000612-OSET01000612.1-sediment-metagenome-genome-assembly--contig:-NODE-612-length-39736-cov-10.492751_pt1 | contig 39736 bp, 35 predicted proteins | sample MGYA00237882_ERZ534229 | MGnify/ENA primary metagenome ERZ534229 (study PRJEB26408, sample SAMN06266212) | sediment metagenome | isolation source: Hudson Canyon methane seep mesocosm | place... | reverse complement strand
TTTTCTTCCCTTCTTCTTGTCATTTGAATTATTCAATTCATCTTCTACCATTAATAAGGGTAAAAACGCGAAAAACAGAAAAGGAAATATACCAAGTTCTGGCCATGAAAATGCCAACAACAAACCACTAAGTAATGCTAATTTAAATTTTCTCATATTGGTTACAAATATTATGATATTTTTGCTGATATGAATGCAATAAAAAGAAATATCCCAAATATAATTACACTTGCAAATTTAACCTGCGGGCTTTTATCAATTATTCTTGCTTTTCAAGGATATTTAAAGCTGGCTGCCTTATGTATTTTGGCAGGTGCTTTTTTTGATTTCTTTGACGGATTAGTAGCACGAATTTTAAAGGTAAGTGGAGAGCTAGGAAAACAATTAGACTCTATGGCTGACATGGTTACTTTTGGTGTAGCTCCTGGAATGATATTATTTCATAGAATCTTTTTTTTAAATCACGATATTTATTTCAGTCATACAGTTAATGAAAGCATATTCTTTCCAGAATTACTAGCCTTACTTATACCCATATTTTCAGCTTACCGTTTAGCCAACTTTAATATCGATACTAGGCAAGCCAGTTCTTTTATTGGATTACCCACTCCAGCACTAGCTGTTTTTGTTGCAGCATTTGCACTTGCTGATTGTAATCAATTCCCAATATTTAGTAATCTACAATTACATATCATCATTTCAATAATTTTACCTTTACTTCTTGTTATTAAAATGCCTTTGTTTTCTCTTAAATATAGCAAAAATGAATCCCTAAATACTAGGTTAAATATATTTAGAATAGTATTAATCTTAAGTGCTGTAATATTATTCTTTGTATTTCAGTTTGCTGCTATCCCTTTTATTGTAATTTTGTACCTGATTTTATCACTATTAAATAATATACTATAATTATGAAGTTCACAGCCGAGATAGATGTAATGCCACTTAAAACATTATTAGACCCACAAGGAAAAGCAGTAAGTGCGAGTATGGGAAATGTTGGTTTATCAGAAATTGAAAATGTAAGAATTGGAAAACACATTACACTTCAAATTGAAGCGGATAGTAAAGCAATTGCTAGTACTAAGGTTGATGAAGCTTGCAAAAAAATGCTTTGCAATCAAATTATGGAATCTTACGAATTTACTTTAGAGGAAATATAATTATTTCCTAAGCTCAAAATTCTTACCTAAGTAAACTTTTCTTACTTGCTCATCAGCTGCTAACTCCTCAGCAGTACCTTGTTTTAGGATATTTCCTTCAAACAAAAGATATGCTCTATCTGTAATTTTTAGAGTTTCATGCACATTATGGTCAGTAATCAAAATGCCAATATTCTTTTCTTTTAAAGTAGCGACTATCTGCTGAATATCCTCAACAGCAATAGGATCAACACCTGCAAATGGTTCGTCAAGCAAAATAAACTTTGGGTTAGTGGCTAAAGCTCTTGCAATCTCTGTTCTTCTTCTCTCTCCTCCTGAGAGTAATCCCCCCATATTCTTACGCACATGTTGTAAGCTAAATTCATCAAGCAAAGATTCACATTTTTCCTTTTGCTCCTTCTTACTTAAAGCTGTCATTTCAAGTACAGCCAAGATATTATCCTCTACACTCATTGTTCTGAAAACTGATGCCTCTTGTGCTAAATAACCAACACCCATTTGAGCTCGCTTATACATAGGTAGTTTTGTGATATTTACATCATCTAAAAAAACATTCCCTTCATTTGGTTTTACCAATCCAACCATCATATAGAATGAGGTAGTTTTACCTGCTCCATTTGGCCCTAAAAGACCAACAATCTCACCTTGCTTTACCTCAACAGAAACACCTTTAACTACTGCTCGTTTCCCGTAATACTTTACTATTTTATCTGCTCTTAAAATCATGCGTTTGCTTTTTCTTGATTTTTAATAACCCTTGCCGAAATCTTAATACTCATCTCATAAAGTACAATTAAAGGCAATGAAACTAATATCTGTGAGGTTATATCTGGTGGTGTAATAATTGCTGATAAAATAAGAGTAACAACCATTGCGTGCTTACGGTACACACGCATAAATTCAGGAGTCAATAAACCAATTTTAGTTAAGAAATAAACCAAAATAGGCAATTCAAATATTATTCCATTAGCAAAACTAACTGTTGTTACTGTAGAAATAAATGAAGTTAAACTTATCTGATTTGCAACTGTGCTACTCACTTGATACGAACCTAAAAAGTTAACTGATAAAGGAGCAACAACATAATAACCAAACACTATACCAAACATAAATAGTAATGAACTGAAAAATACAATTCCTTTAGCTAACTTTGTTTCTCCATCATGCAAAGCAGGTCTTAAAAAACGCCACATTTCCCAAAAAACATAAGGGAATGCCAAAATAAATCCTGCAAAAATAGAAGTGGTTATATGGGCAGAAAACTGACCACTCATACTAATATTCATCAAACTAAAAGGGGATTCTGTTAAGCATAAAGCATCTTCAAAACCTAAGAAACGAGAGATATTGCAAAGTACTTTGTAAGTTAGGAAGTTTGGGTCTTTTGGACCTAGCAGGATTACATCAAAAACAATATCCTTGTACATAAAAGCAATAATTGCAAAGAACATAATTGCGGCTGCAGCTCTTATTAAATGCCATCTGAAAATTTCCAGATGATCTAAAAATGACATTTCTTTATCCTGTTTGCTCATCTTAAACTACTCCTTCTTTTAATATATCATGTAGATGAACTATCCCAACATATTTTGAGCTATCCATAACTATTAATTGACTAATATTATTTGCTTCCATTAATTGCAATGCATCATAAACTAAAGTATTATTCGAAATTGTTTTAGGATACTCATTCATAATGTCATTAGCCTTCAAATCAGTGAATGAAGCACCATTTTCCAGCATCCTTCTCAAATCCCCATCAGTAATAATTCCTTTCAACTCATCATTATCTATAACAGCAGTTGCACCCAATCTTTTATTTGAAATCTCAATAATTACTTCATTTATTGATGCCTCAACTCTAACTGTTGGATTATTTTCTGCTGACAAAATATCAGATATTTTTAAATATAAACGCTTACCTAAAGTTCCTCCAGGATGAAAACGAGCAAAATCCTTATCAGTAAAATCTTTGCACGCTAACAAACTAACTGCAATTGCATCACCCATTACTAGTTGAGCAGTTGTTGATGATGTTGGTGCTAAGTTATTCGGACAAGCTTCTTTTTCAACACTAACATCTAATGCAAAATCAGATTCTTTAGCTAAAAAAGACTTCATATTTCCCACTAAAGCAATAATCGAATTTCCCATATTTTTAATAAGGGGTAGTAAAGCTGTAATTTCAGGTGTATTTCCACTTTTTGAAATACAAATCACTACATCACCACTTTGAATATTGCCTAAATCACCATGTATTGCATCAGCTGCATGCACAAAAATAGCTGGCTGACCAGTAGAATTAAAGGTAGCAACCATCTTATTTGCAATGTTTGCACTCTTTCCAATTCCCACTACAATCAGCCTACCTTTAGCATTAAGTATCAAATTGATAACATTTACAAAATCATCTTCTATTCTATTTTGTAATTTAGAAATAGCATCAACCTCAAGTAAGATTGTCTCTTTTGCAATTTTTTTTATTTCAGCTGAAGATTTCATAAAAATAAAGTAGTATATTCGTTCACACAAAAACCGCAACAAAAGTATTACATTTTTATCATAAATGAGCATATCTACAGAAACACTACATAAAAACCTAAAAGACATCTTTGGGTTTAACGCTTTTAGATCTGATCAAGAAGAAATAATAATAAATCTTCTAGATGGAAATGACAGCATGGTAATCATGCCAACAGGAGGTGGAAAATCAATGTGCTATCAATTACCAGCACTTATTTCTGATGGATGTGCTATTGTTGTTTCTCCTTTAATTGCTTTAATGAAAAATCAGGTTGATGTTTTAAGAGGGCATTATCATAATGAAAGTATTGCCCATGTTTTGAATTCTTCTTTATCAAAAACTCAGACTAATCAAGTAAAAGAAGATATTGCATCAGGAAAAACAAAACTACTTTATGTAGCACCCGAATCCTTAGTGAAAAAGGAAAATACTGAATTTTTCAGATCAGTTAAAATTAGTTTTTATGCTATTGATGAGGCACATTGTATCTCAGAATGGGGACATGATTTCAGACCAGAATACAGAAACCTAAAAAGAATTATTGATGATATTGGTCAAGCTCCAATAATTGCACTTACAGCAACTGCAACACCAAAAGTAAGGCATGATATCATGAAAAATTTACACATGTTGGATAGTAAATTATTTCTTGACTCCTTTAATAGAAGCAACCTGTTTTATGAAATACAACCTAAAAAAGATGTCGCAAAACAAATCATACAATATATTAATAACCGTAAAGGAGAATCAGGGATTGTATATTGCTTAAGTAGAAAAAAAGTAGAGGAAATTGCTGAAGTACTACAAATAAATGGAATTAATGCCTTGCCTTATCATGCAGGATTAGAAGCTAAAAAGAGAGTAGCTCATCAAGAGGCATTTTTAATGGATGATTGTGATGTAATTGTTGCAACTATTGCTTTTGGGATGGGAATTGATAAGCCAGATATTCGCTTTGTGGTGCATCATGATATTCCTAAAAGTTTAGAAGGTTATTATCAAGAAACTGGTAGAGCAGGGAGAGATGGTGGAAAAGGAGACTTAATTACCTTTTACGACTATAAAGATATTGAAAAGTTAGAAAATTTCTTACAAGGAAAACCTGTTGCTGAGCAAGAAGTTGGGCGACTTTTAATCATGGAAACTATTGCATTTTCCGAAACATCAATGTGTAGAAGAAAATATTTATTACACTACTTTGGTGAGGAATTTGATGCTGTAAAATGTGAGGATATGTGTGACAACTGCAAGAATCCTAAAGAAAAGATTGAAGGACAAGACTTTATAAAACTATTACTTAAAGGGGTTGAAGGTGCTAGAGGAAGATTCAAGCCTAAAGAAATGGCACGAATAATGATGGGAGAAAGTAATTCGCTTATCAAACAAAATATGTCGCAATTAGGAGATGTATTTGGTACAGGAAATGACAAATCATTAGGGTTTTGGCACTCAATTATCAGACAAGCATATGTAAAACAACTTTTAACTAAAGAAATTGAAAGTTATGGTCTACTTAAAGTTACTGATTCCGGGAAAGAATTCATAAAAGAACCTTATAGTTTTATGATAACTGAAGATCATGATTACGACTCAGTTGCTACTAGCAGTAGTGGAAACCAGAAAGGACAAGCTGCAGACCCATTGCTATTTAAAATACTAAAAGATTTAAGAAAGAAAATAGCTAAAAAAGTTGGGCTACCACCAGCAATTTTATTCATGGAACCATCTTTAATTGATATGGCAAATCAGTATCCAATAACTATGGAGGAGCTTGCTCAAGTTCAAGGAGTAGGAACTGGAAAAGCAAAAAAATATGGTTTAGAATTTATCTCTATTATTAAGGAGTATGTTGAGGAACATGAGATTGATCGACCACAAGACATTGTAGTTAGAACTGTGGCATCTAAATCCTCTAATAAAATTTACATCATACAATCATTAGACAAAAAATTATGCATTGATGATATCGCAAAAGGAAAAGGATTATCTCCTAAGAATTTGCTGACAGAAATGGAAGAGATTGTAGAGAAAGGTACTCGCCTAAATCTTGACCATATTATAATTGACATGATGGATGAAGAAGAACGAGAAGAAATTCATGACTTTTTTAAAGAAACAGAAGAATTCTCTTTTGATGAAGCAAGAGTTGAATTTGATGAAGATGAATTTTCTGATAATGAAATACGATTATTACGAATTGACTTTATCTCAAAAGTAGCAAACTAATGAAAACATTGATATTATCAAGTTCTCTTTCTGAGAACTCCCGTTCCTATTTACTATGCAAAGCTGTAAAGGAAGAGTTAATTGCAAAAGGAGATAACATTACTTTTATAGATGCTAGGAATATACCCATGCAACCTACACATAAAGTAATAACACCAGAAATGGCAACTTTAGCTAAACAAGTGGAAGAAGCTGACAATATTATTTTCGGTATGGGTGTGCACTGTTATAGCGTAAATGATTCTTTAAAAATATTGTTAGATGCTTGTTTCGGAAAAGCAACTGGGAAGTTTTATGGAATATTATGTGCCGCAGGAGGAGAAAGAAGTTACCTATCTACAATGCACCTTACCCAAATTTGCATGAATGAATGGTGCATGATGCAATTACCAAGAATTGTTTATGCTACCGGAAAAGATTTTAAAGAAGACATCATTATTTCATCTGAAGTACTAGAAAGAATAGCCCTTTTTTCAGAAGAGTTCCACTCAATAGGTAATAAATTATCTTAGTTTTTAATGGCCAAGTAAGCCATTAATCCCATCCCAATTTTTAATGATTGCTCATCAATATTAAAGCGAGAAGTATGCAAGCCATGTACTATTCCTTTTTGCTCGTTTCTAGTTCCTAATCTGTAAAAACAAGAAGGAACTTGATGAGAATAATAGGCAAAGTCCTCAGCCGTCATTCTAATAGGCAAGTCAATTACATTTTCTGAGCCTAAATACTGTTTTGCGAAAGCAATGGACTTTTTAGTTAAAGACTCATCATTCACTAAGCAAGGGTAGCCTTTACGAATATCAAAGTCAATTTCTAGGTTATATGCTTGAGCAATAGCATTTGAAATGGTTAACATTTTATCATGTGCTAATGCTCTGAATTCCTCATCCATTGCACGCAAGGTACCTTTTAGTTTTACTTGTTCAGGGATGACATTTGTTGAACCTAAACCTTCAATAAACCCGATTGCCAAAACAGAAGGTCGGTCTTTCTCTTTTACAAAAGAAATATCTAAATCAGTAATTAATTTGGCAGCAGCCAATAGTGGGCTATTGTACTTATGAGGCAATGCTGCATGCCCCCCTTTTCCCTTAATCGTAATATGCAATTCATCTGTTGATGCCATGTATTTACCTGGGCGGAAACCTACTTTCCCAACCTCTAAATCAGGAAATACATGCTGTCCCAACATTTTCTCAACCTTAGGATTTTCAAGTACGCCCTCTTTTATCATTTGCTGAGCTCCACCAGGAAGCATCTCCTCAGCAGGTTGAAAGATAAACTTCACGCTACCTTCCCATTCCTGTTTTAGGTTATTTAATATTTTAACAACACCAAGCAAAGAGGCCGTGTGCGCATCATGCCCGCAAGCATGCATGACTCCTTTATTTACCGAACAATAATCAATTTCATTTTCCTCAGTAATTGGTAAAGCATCAAAATCAGCACGCAAAGCAAGAGTTTTTGAACTTGGATTGATTCCTTCTAACAAAACTACAATACCAGTATCGGCAATATCTTCAGTAAAAGAAATCCCCCAACCTGTAAGTATTGATTTTATGTAAGCAGAAGTTTTATGTTCATTAAAAGATAATTCAGGGTTTTTATGAATGTATCTTCTAATCTCAACAATTTCATCAAATGAAGCCTCTACTAATTGTTTTATCTTGTCTATCATTTTGTGAAAATCAATTTAATTGCAGCAAATAACATTACAACTCCAAATACTTTTTTTACAATTTCTGGATTTAAACTTAAAGAGAGTTTAGATCCGAAATAACCTCCAACCACAAAAGTAAGAGCTATAACGACAGCATATTCCCATTTTACATAACCAGATTTAAAATAGTTTATTGCAGCTAAAATTCCAATTGGAGGCAACATTGCCACAAGTGCCGTTCCTTGTGCTTCAAACTGTGATAAACCCAAAAATATAATCAGTAAAGGAATCATCAAAATACCTCCACCAACTCCAACAAACCCACTTAATATTCCTGCAAGTAACCCAATAATTATTAAAACAATAAATGTAGAAAAACTCATAGCACAAATATAAAAATGAATTTTAGGGATGCCACACATGAATCTTATAGTTTTCATACATTAATTAACATATCTTTGCAAAGTAAAAAATATACTATGAAAGTTACAGCATTAACATTTAATCAATTTCAGGAAAACACTTACATTATTTCTGATGACACAAAGGAATGCATTATAATTGACCCTGGTTGCTATCAAGATTTTGAGAGAACTGAGTTGACCGATTTTATTAAAACCAAAAACCTAAAACCAGTAAAACTTATCAATACACATTGCCATATTGATCATGTTTTAGGCAACAAATTTGTGAGTGAACAATGGGATTTAGAATTATATGCGCACAAGGAAGATTTACCATTACTTGCAAATGCAGGAGCAGTTGCCAAAATGTATGGATTTGAAAAATATGAAGGATCTCCTTATCCAAAACATTTCTTAGAAGAAGGGGATACGCTTAAATTTGGGGCAAGTGAACTTGAAATTATTTTTGCGCCAGGACATGCGCCAGGACACATCTGTTTACTAAGTAAAAAAGAAGGGTTTATTATTGCTGGAGATGTGCTTTTTAATGGAAGTATCGGCAGAACAGATTTGCCAGGTGGAGATTACGATACATTAATTGAAAGTATTAAAACTAAACTTCTTCCATTGGATGAAAATACTATTGTTTATTGCGGGCATGGACCTTCAACTAGCATTGGAAAAGAAAAAATGAATAATCCTTTTTTGGTTTAAACCCTCTCAGTTTCTCCTTTTTGTTTTAAATCAGCAACAAATTGTTTTATTTTTTGCTCATCTTCTTTTTTACAGACGAGTATCGTCCCCTCATTTTCAACAACTATATACCCTTGTAATCCCTGTAGAACTACTAACTTATCATCAGAAACTTTCACCAAATTATCAGAAGAGTCATACATCATTACATTATTTCCCTGAATCGTATTCTTATATTCATCCAATTCAAGATGAGAATATAATGAACCCCAAGTCCCTAAATCACTCCAACCAAAATCAGCAGGATAAACATATACATTCTCAGATTTTTCCATTATTCCATAATCAATAGAAATATTTTTACAAGCCGGGAAAACCCTGTCAATAAATTCCTTTTCGTTAATAGTATTATAGAATTGCCTTCCTTCATCAAAAATATCATGCATATCTCTTAAATGCTTACGATAAGCTAAAGCTATTGACTTTGCACTCCAAATAAACATTCCAGAGTTCCATAAGAAATCGCCACTATCTAAAAAATTAAGTGCTAACTCCTGATTAGGTTTTTCAGTAAAAGTTTTAACCTTTCTAGCTTTTTTAGATCCAGACAAATTATCTTCAGAAAATTGAATATACCCATAACCAGTATCTGGACGAGATGGCGTAATTCCTAATGTTAAAAGCACATCATTTTTAGCAACAATATCTAAGCAATCATTTGTCACTCTTACAAACTCATCCTCTTTTAAAATAATATGATCGGAAGCTGCAATTATCATATTAGCATCCTCATTCATACTTTGAATTTTGAAAGCTGCATAAGCCACACATGGAGCAGTATTTCTCATTGCTGGTTCACAAAGAATATTACTTTCTACAACATTTGGCAACTGTTCCAAACACAAATTCTTATAATTTGTATTTGTTACAATAAGTATATTTTCAGGTGGGCAAATTCGTTCTAAACGGTTAAAAGTTTGTTGGATTAATGTTTCTCCTGTTCCTAAAATATCTAAAAACTGTTTTGGAAAAGAGGATTTACTCATTGGCCAAAATCTTGAACCTATCCCTCCTGCCATTATTACTGCATAATTATTTTTATTCATCATCTTATATCTTTTTCAAAAAATCGGTTGCTAAAATACAACAATTAAACTGACAAATTATTGCACACTTTCAACTTCTGCAAGCGGATGAAACAAATACACTTTATTTGTTTTAATTTCAACACACTTAAAACGCTTCCTCAATTTTATTCCTTTTTCAAAAACTTTTCCATTACTCAGTTTAAATATAACTCCTTCTGATAAATCAGAAATAGTAAGTGCGTTTCTTGTATCATAATTTCTCAAAACTTTTGACAATTCAACATCAGAAAAAGTTGATGCTTTTGGAGTAATAATATGATTACTCAAAACTTTTAAAATATCCTCAGGGAAGTAATCAGGAGTTAAAAAGTTTAACATCATAGACTTGAAAGTCAGCTTCCAACTGTCACCATGAGGTTTAACTGAGTTTGTATGTTTTTTAAAGACAAAAGCATGAGCTAACTCATGAGTAAACGTAATCAGGAAAGCATACTTATTCAGATTATTATTCACACTAACAATCAGCTTATTACCTCTAACTTTAAAATCACCTAACTTAGTTTTTCTAGGATTTGATACAACTACTGTTGCATTTAACTCATCAACCCAACATTGCAATAGATCAATACTTTTATCTGGAACGAATGAGTGAAAGGTCAGCATTTAGCTTAATAATTGAAATGCTATAAAACTAGACAAATAAGCCATTACACCCATGTACAAAAACTGAATGATTGGCCATTTAATATGATTTGTTTCTCTATACACAATCGCAAGAGTACTCATACATTGCATTGCAAAAGCATAAAAAAGCATCAATGAGATTCCAACTGCTGGGGTAAAAAATTTCTCACCATCCTGCCTCTTGACATCAGCCAATCTTTTTTGAATTGATCGAATATCATCATCACCAACACTATATATAGTAGACATAGTTCCTACAAAGACTTCACGAGCTGCAAAAGAAGTAAGTAAAGAAATTCCTATTTTCCAATCAAAACCAAGTGGTTTAATTGCTGGCTCAATTGATTTTCCTATTATTCCTGCATAAGAATGCTCTAATTTATCAGCTGAAATCTGCATTTCTGCATTTTCAATCCCTGCCCACTTTTGTTCAATTTGCTCAAACTTATTCCCAGGAGCAAAAGATGAAAGCACCCAAAGTACAATTGAAATTGCAATAATTATCTTACCCGCATCAAATAAAAACACTTTTACTTTTTCAATAATAGTATAAAGTACAGTTTTCCAATCAGGAATTTTATAAGAAGGCATTTCCATTATATAATAGGATCGCTCTTTTGACTTTATAATAAACTTCATTAAGAACGCAATTGTGATTGCAGACACAAAGCCTATTAAATAAAATGCCATCATTATTAAGCCTTGCAAGTTAAATCCTAGAAATTCATCAGCAGGAATAACCAAAGAAATAATCAAAGTATAAACGGGTAAGCGAGCTGAACAACTCATTAATGGAGTAACCATAATAGTAATCAATCTTTCCTTCCATGATGAGATTGTACGAGCCGACATTATTGCAGGAACAGCACATGCAGCACCACTCAATAAAGGAATAATTGACCTCCCATTTAAACCCACTCCCCTAAGGAGTTTATCAGTAATAAAACTTACCCGAGCCATATAACCTGTGTCTTCCAGGAAAGCAATAAATGCAAATAAAAATGCTATTTGAGGAACAAATATAACAATCCCTCCAAGACCAGCTAAAATACCATTTACCACCAAGTCATTCAGCATTCCTTTAGGCATTGAATCAGCCATAAACTGCTGTAAATTTGTAAACAATTCATCAATCAATTCCATTGGGTATGCTGACCAAGAAAATACTGCCTGAAAAAGTAAAAATAAAATTGATAAGAAAACTACATATCCAAAAATTGGATGAATCAAAACATCATCAATCTTTTTTGTAAGCATATACTTTCCAATAGGGGTTCCTTTTTTTACGGTAGCCTTTATTACTTTATCTATCTGAGCATATCGCTTTACTGTTTCCTTAGCCTGAGCTCTTTCAGGAATAATTTCTTCTTTTTTACAAAGTTGATTTAAAGCACATCTATTATCTATTTCGCCACTTAATTTTTGCTTACAAAGCGCCATAAAAGACGCAAAATTATTTTCTACTCCTCTAATTTTATTTGCTTGCTCAATTACTCCTTTAAATAATTTAGCCACTTCTAAAAAAGGAGATTTAGGTTTTTTATCAATAGAATCAATAATTAGCTCTTTCAAAGCAACAATCCCCTTTCCTTTCCTTGCATTTATTGCAACAACAGGAATTCCTAATTCTCTTGAAAGTAAATCAACATCTACAACAATTCCTTTTTTAGTAGCAATATCAACCATATTTAAGGCCAAAACAACCTCCATATTCAAGTCAATAATTTGAGTAAGCAAGAATATTGAACGCCTTAAATTAGTTGCATCAGCTATGACTACTGTTACATCTGGATAATCTTCATTATCATTATTACAGAGTGTTTGTTGCGCAACTTGTTCATCCATTGACTTTGGAAATAAAGAATATGTTCCAGGTAAATCAATAATTTCTGCAAGAACTTTTTCTGATAGAATTGCCTTTCCAGTTTTCTTTTCTACAGTAATTCCTGGATAATTTCCAACTTTTTGTTTTAATCCTGTAAGTGCATTAAAGAGAGTAGTTTTTCCTGAATTAGGATTACCTGCAAGAGCGATTTTTAAAGTTTTACTACTCATTCTCTAATAATTTAACCTCAATACTCAAAGCATCTTCTTTTCTAATACTTAATACATATGATGAAATTAATATAGCTATTGGCCCTCCAAAAGGTGCTTTTCGGACAACTTCAAACTGCTCACCCGGGGTACATCCCATTTCTAACAATTTCTGTTCCAATAAATTATCTAAAATATCAAGCATTTCTCCCTTTGCCCCTATGCTTAAATCTGCTAAAATTTTCATGGCGCGAATATAACTATTTAGAAGGATTCTAAACTAAATTACTTGAAATTAATTAGCGTTTGACGAGAAATTAGGACAAGTATTGCAACCATTTTTCTTTGTTGTTCCGCAAGAAGTAAGTAAAAACAAAGCAATAATAAATAAAAGATGATATTTTTGTATTCTCATTAGGTATTGCAAATTTAAACAAATTACTTAATTACTACTCAAATGTTAAAACTACTTAAACATCTAGGACAATACTTCATCATGATGAAGAAAGTGATGAGTAAGCCTGAAAAATTTAAAGTTTTTTGGAAGCAATTATTGTTAGAAATTGAGAAAGTCGGGATTAACTCAATAGGAATTGTACTTTTCATATCCTTTTTTGTGGGGGGGGTTGTAAGCATACAAACTGCCATTAACATGAGTAGTCCTTTACTCCCAAAATACTTAGTTGGATTAGCGAGCCGTGACTCATTAATCTTAGAATTTTCACCAACCATGATATCACTAATTCTGGCGGGGAAAGTAGGGTCAAGCATTGCCTCTGAACTTGGAAGTATGAGGGTTAGCGAACAATTAGATGCACTGGAAATAATGGGAGTAAATTCAGCCTCATTTCTAATCTTACCAAAAATAATTGCTACTATATTCTTTTTTCCATTTTTAGTAATAATTAGTATGGGTATAGGAATGATTGGCGCTTGGATTGGAGGGCTATCAGTAGATGTAACAACAGCAGATTTTCTATCAGGATTAAAATATGATTTCAACCCTTTTTATGTGACCTATTCTCTAATAAAGACAGTAGTTTTTGCTTTTATCATAGCCTCAGTATCATCTTATTTTGGTTATTTTACAAAAGGAGGTTCAATTGCAGTTGGAAAATCCAGCACAAAAGCAGTAGTATCAAGTAGTATTCTCATTCTAGTTTGTAATTTCATCCTTACAAATCTTCTTTTAGCATGATAGAAATTAAAAATATAGAAAAACACTTTGGAGATAATCATGTTTTAAAAGACATGACTTATAAATTTGAACAAGGAAAAACAAATCTTATTATTGGGGAAAGTGGTTCGGGAAAAACTACTTTGCTTAAAATTTTAGTTGGGCTTTATAAAAACGATACAGGTTCAGTTCTTTTTGATGGTATAGATGTAAATAAAATGAAACGAAAAGAGAGGAAAGCTTTACGCCAAGAAATTGGAATGCTTTTTCAAGGAGGTGCACTTTACGATTACATGACTGTTGAGGAAAACATCATGTTCCCTTTAACTATGTTTACAGAGAAAACGGAAAATGAAAAATTAGAAAGAGTTAACTTTTGCTTGAAGAGAGTAAACCTAGAAGGTAAAAACAATCTAATGCCATCAGAATTAAGTGGAGGAATGATGAAAAGAGTATCTATAGCTAGAGCAATAGTTATGGAACCAAAATACTTACTTTGTGATGAACCAAACTCTGGGCTAGATCCAAAAACTTCAATTTTAATTGATAACTTGATTCAAGAAATTACAAAAGAATACAATATTACAACTATTGTAAACACACATGATATGAACTCAGTAATGGAAATTGGAGAACATATTGCATACATCAATAAAGGAGAAATTTGGTGGACAGGAAGTAAAGAAGATTTGATTAAATCAGAAAATAAAGAGTTAAATGACTTTGTATTTGCATCAGAATTATTCAAAAGAATAAAGAATATCTAATGAAAAATGTAAGAGCTAAAAAACATCTTGGTCAACATTTTTTAAATGATGAGCAAATTGCATATGATATCACAAATTTATTATCAGATGGAGCAAAAAATGTGGTAGAAATTGGGCCAGGAATGGGTGTACTAACTCAATTCCTAGTAAAGAAAGATTTCAAAACAGAAGTTGTAGAAATTGACAGAGAAAGTGTGTTTTATCTAAGATTAAACTACCCTGAATTAGAAATTCATGAAGGTGATTTTCTACACCTCAATCTAAAAGAACAATACCCGTATAACTTTTCCTTAATTGGAAATTTCCCTTACAATATCTCATCTCAAATATTATTTAAAGCATTTGAAAACAGAGATCAAATCCCTGAAGTTGTTGGAATGTTTCAAAAGGAAGTAGCAGAAAGAATTGCCTGTAAAAAAGGTAAAACAAGAGGAATACTTTCTGTTTTTCTGCAAGCTTTTTATGATGTTGAGTATTGCTTTACAGTTGATGAACATGTATTCAACCCTCCTCCAAAAGTAAAATCAGGAGTAATAAAATTAGTAAGAAATAGCAGGAAAGAACTGCCTGTTGACGAGAAAAAATTTAAAAGAGTAGTAAAAGCAGGATATAATCAAAGGAGGAAAACTTTGAAAAATGCAATGAAACCATTTGAGTTAATAAATGAAAATGAAATTGCAGATTTATTAGCTTTACGAGCTGAACAATTATCAGTTGATGATTTTATAAAACTCACAAATCATGTCAGATAAAATAGAAATAAATAGCGCATATATTGAGGAGCTAACATCACTAATTGAAGCACAAAACTCAAAAGAGTTAATTTCAAGAATAGAGGAATTACACATTGCTGATATTGCTGAAATTATTGAAGATTTATCATTAGAAAATGCAAAATATTTATTTGAACTTATCTCAGATGAGGAGAAATCAGCAGCAGTATTAGTTGAGCTAGAAGATGATACTAGAGAAGAGTTACTAGAAGATTTATCTGCTAAAGAAATTGCAAAAGAAGTAATTGACAACCTAGAATCAGATGATGCAGCAGATCTCATTGGAGAGTTATCAGAAGATAAAAAAGAAGAAGTTTTATCTCATATTGAAGATGAGGAGCTTGCAAGTGATATTTCAGACTTACTTACATATCCTGAAGACACTGCCGGTGGACTAATGGCAAAAGAGCTGATAAAAGTAAACGAAAACTGGAATACCGTTCAATGCCTTAAAGAAATGAGAAAGCAGGCAGATGATGTAAAGAAAGTTTACACAATATATGTAGTAGATGATAATGACAAATTACTTGGACTTCTTTCATTAAGAAAACTTTTACTTACAGAAAGATCAACTTCAATAAAAGATATTATCACTACAGATATTATATCTGTAAAAGCTACAACTGATGATGAAGATGTTGCAAATATAATGCAGAAATACGATTTAGTTGCACTCCCTGTAATTGATGACTTAGGAAGATTAATTGGAAGAATTACAGTTGATGATGTAATGGATGTTGCAAAAGAAGAAGCCGAGAAAGATTATCAAATGGCTTCTGGTATATCAGAAGATGTAGAGAGCAGTGATAGTGTATGGGAACTTACAAGAGCTCGATTACCTTGGTTACTTATAGGAATGATGGGCGGTTTGTTAGGTGCAGAGGTTATTGGAATTTTTGATTTAAAAGAAAATCTTGAACTCGCATTTTTCATTCCATTAATTGCTGCAATGGGAGGAAATGTTGGAGTGCAATCAGCAGCAATAGTTGTGCAAGGATTGGCAAATGACTCCCTTAAAATGGAAAATTTATTTCAAAAATTGATAAAAGAATTAGGTGTAGGATTATTGAATGGGTTTATTTGTTCAGTTATTATTTTAGGTGCAGCTTTTGGTTTAGGATACAGTATAGAACTCAGCCTTACAGTAAGTATTTCACTACTAGCAGTAATTGTTTTTGCTGCAGTATTTGGAACATTTATTCCTTTAACATTAGAAAAATACAAGATTGATCCGGCATTAGCGACCGGTCCTTTTATCACTACTGTAAATGATGTACTTGGTTTATTTATTTATTTCTGGATTGGAAAAGCTATTCTTTTACATGGCTACGGTATTGAGAATATATTCAGATTTATTCGAGCTATACTATAAAATGAAAATCCTTTTTATAGATACCATACACCCTCTTTTAAAAGATGAATTAGAAAAACTAAACTACAATTGCGATACAGCTTATAAAAAAAGTAAATCAGAAATTGAAGAAATTATCAGCAATTATGAGGTAATAATCATCAGAAGTAGATTTAAAATTGATAAGCAATTTATTGACAAAGCAACTAACTTAAAATTTATAGCACGAGCAGGCAGTGGACTGGAAAACATAAACACAGAATACGCACAAAGTAAAAATATAAAATGCTACAATGCTGCTGAAGGTAACAGACAAGCAGTTGCTGAACATGCACTTGGAATGCTCCTTTCTTTATTTAATAACCTTAATAAATCTGACCAAGAAGTGAGAAATGGAATTTGGGAAAGAGAAGCAAATAGAGGTGTAGAACTTTCAGGGAAGACTATAGGAATTATTGGTTTTGGGAATAACGGATCAGCTTTTGCAGAAGCATTAAAAGGGTTTGATGTAACTATATTAGCTTATGATAAATACCTAAATAATTACACCCACCAAAGTAGTATGGAAAACATCTTTAAAAAGGCAGATATTGTAAGTCTACATATTCCATTAACTGAAGAAACTACTTATTTGGCAGATGATGATTTTATTAATAGTTTTGAAAAGGATTTCTACCTAATAAATACTGCAAGAGGGAAATGCGTTAACACTATTAGCTTAGTAAAAGGGCTTAATAATGGAAAAATTAAGGGTGCTTGCCTTGATGTATTAGAATACGAAAAAACATCTTTTGAGAACTTGAGCAAAGACGGGCTTACAACTGAAATGCAACACTTAATTGAAAGTGAAAAAACGATCCTCTCCCCTCATATTGCAGGCTGGACACACGAAAGTAACATTAAAATTGCTAAAATTTTGTTAGGGAAAATTACTTCTTCTCTTCAATAAGAGTGGCTATCTCCTCTCCCATTTTTTGCATATTAACAGCTGCATCATTTAATGAGTTAATAGCTGATTCCTTTACAGAATTAAAAGTGTCTCCAATAGAAGAAAACATTTCTTGATAATAGGAAATTCCTTCATTCATATTTGCAGTAAACCCATTCAAATATCTTCCTGATTTTCTTCCCCAATCTTCTTTGTGCTCTTCTATCTTTTCAGATAAGTATTTTAAATACATACCTAATTCATTTACAAACATATGAGGCCTGTCAGCACGAACAATACCCTCATCACCATTATAGATGTGATGTGACATGTCTTGTAGAGAAAGCTCCTGATTAAAATAAGCCATATTAGGACCAGGGCAAATTGAAACCCCTTTACTTTCACGCGTTTCTACCCCATAGTTAATAACTGCTGTAGCTGCCAATCCCATACACAAACAGGTTTTGTCGGTAATTTGATCAGAAATTCCTTTCTCTTCAATTTTATTTTTTTGAAATAAACGAGAAGCGGTGCAAACTCCTTGTGTTCCATACTCATCACTCAATGCCAAGAATTTTCTAGGACAAGGACTCCCTGGTTTTCCCTCTTCAATTTTTTGAAATTTTTCTACATCTTTTGATGAATTTCTCAAGTTATTAAACGGAACTCCTAAAGGAGAAACATTACTTAAATACAAATCTTTTTCCTTTGCATCTTGTAATTGTTTCATTGTCGCTTTATCAACAGTAGTTGCTTCAGGAACTAATAAAAATGGCGTCCCCCAACCTACAGTATCTAATTTATAATGGTCAATTAAAAAATCATGCTCCTCAGCAGTTGCAACTCCACCTTGTGCTGTAATAGTAACAGTCAAAGTATCATTTGGCACTACTTTTCCATTAGCCTCTAATGCTGTTTTGTAAATAGCATAAAGTTCATCAACTAATTCTTGTCTTCTATCTCTGAATTCTGCTAATATTGGTCCCATTAAATAACCATCAGTTGCAAAGGCATGACCTCCACAATTCAATCCTGATTCAATACGATATTCTGAAATCCAAAGTCCTTTTTTAGCTAAAAATTTACCTTGAATAATTGCTGATCGATAATCAGAAACTTTTAAAATTATCTTCTTTTTAATATATCCATTTGCATCAGGGAAAAAATCATCAAAATGAGCAATATACCCATACAGTCTTGGATTCATTCCTGCAGAAAAAATTACAGAAGAAGCTAAATCAGAATTAGCATATCCTCTTAATCCTGCATGAGCGTCATTATATTCTGAAGGTAACTCCTCTTTTTTAAAATAATTCTTCTTATCAACTTTAGTCATGATGTTTACATCAATACTTCCCATTGACAAATTATCCTTTAACCAAACTGATAAGTCCTCAAAACTAAATGAATTTTCAATTAACTTATTGAATTCTCGCTTAACATCACTACTGTCAGGCAACATTGCAAAATACTTCTTTACCTCTTCAAATTTATCTTTAGTAGAAGTAGTAAATTCATCAAATTTATCAGAAACAATTTTATTTACCACATCCAAATAAGCAGTAATTCTATCAGCTCTATAATCAACTGTATTGTTCTTAATTTCATCATAATAAATATCATTCAAATCAGAATAATATTTTCTTAATCGCTCCAACAAAACATCATCAGCCAATGCAATTACAGTATTGATACCATAATGCGCTACTTTTAATGGAGAATCTGCCGTAAAAGCTGTTCCCATTACAGGAATATGAAAAGTATGTTGTGAAGTCATATTATCAATAAAAGTTGGCTGCAAAGATACGGATTAAAAGGACATGATTTACTTAGCTACTATTTGCAAAGTATTTCTAGATTTTTGTTCTAAAATCACATCTTTATTCTTAACAAGACTCTGTACTGACTCACTTGTATAGTGCCTGATAGTGTAAAGCCTTAAACCATCATTAAAAAATACCTCAAAATCATTTTTTAAATCCTCCAAAAGTCTTGGAACTTTATGAGCATCATTATCAACACAAATAGAAAATGAAACAGCTGAGTTTTGCATCATATTTACTCTAACAATATGTTTTGATAAAAGCGAAAATATCTTACTCATATGTGTTTCCACAATAAAAAACAATGAAGTATCAGAAATTGAAATCAGAATTTGATTCTCCTTAACAATATATGATGGTATTTTAGGGCTTGTTGCAATGCCTTCTGAAATTTTAGAACCACTTTCTCTTGGCCTAACAAATGACTTAATATACAAAGGAATACCCTTCTGCTTTAAAGGCTGTATTGTTTTGGGATGTATCACTTTTGCACCAAAATAAGCCAACTCAATTGCTTCATCAAACGAGATTTTATCTAATAAAGTAGCGTCACTATAATATTTAGGATCGGCATTCATCATTCCAGGTACATCTTTCCAAATCACAACCTCATCAGCATTTAAAGCAAAAGCCAAAATAGCTGCTGAAAAATCACTCCCCTCTCTACCTAAAGTTGAGGTAAAGTTTTCAGAAGTACAACCAATAAAACCTTGAGTAACTGAATGTTTTTCTTTAATTTGATTATTGACAAAAGAAACAGTAGTTTTCCAATCTACTTTTGCATTTCTGTAAGCATTATCAGTTCTAATTAAATCACGAGCATCAAGCCATTTATTAGCAAAACCAATTTGATGCAAATAAGCACTCATAATTTTAGTTGAAAGAAACTCCCCAATAGAAACTATTTGATCGTAATCATAGGCATATTCTTGATTTGGATCATCTTCCAAAATCCATTCAATCTCAACAAAAAGATTATTTACCTCATCATAAATAGCATGTTTCTCATCAAAAAGTTGTGATAAAATATTGTCATGAAAATCTTTAACATCTTGCAATTTTTCAATTGAATCATTAGATTTTGTAACATAGGACTCCACTACTTTTTCAAGCATATTAGTAACTTTTCCCATTGCCGAAAAAACTACTACTAATTTTTCTGCATCATATGAAAGAAGAATATCTCCAACATTCTTAATGCTTTCTACATCTTTAATTGATGCCCCACCAAATTTAAATACTTTGTACATTACAGGATTAAAAATCAGCTACAAAGTAAAGATTATTTTCTCATCAAATCCTTTAAATTTTTAGATATTTGCAATCAAATAACACTCAAAATGAAGATTGCATTTTTAACATCTGGAGGAATTGCTCCTTGCTTATCAGCATCAATTGGCCGATTAACTGAAAATTACTTAAGAGACTACCCTGATTCAGAAATTATTGGATACTTAAATGGATACAAAGGCTTGTTATTAGGCAACTCTATCAATTTTCCAAAATCACTTTTAGGAAATACTGATAAGTTTTACCAATTTGGAGGATCTCCAATAGGAAATAGCAGAGTAAAACTAACTAACATTGAGGATTGTATCAAAAAATCATATGTGAAAGAAGGTGAAAATCCACTTGAAGTAGCGGCCAATCAATTAGTAAAAGATGGGATAACAATACTACATACAATTGGTGGAGATGACACAAACACAACAGCAGCAGATTTATCAAACTACCTAAAAGAAAATAATTACAATTTAACTGTAGTTGGTTTGCCAAAAACTGTGGATAATGATGTATTCCCAATCGCACAAACTTTAGGTGCTTGGACGGCAGCAGAACAAGGAGCAATATTTTTTGAAAATGTAGCAAATGAAAATACAACTTCTGATAGGCAGCTTATAATACATGAAATAATGGGTAGACATTGCGGTTGGCTAACTGCAGCTACTGCATTAGCATACCGTAACAGATTAGATAACATCAATTTTATACCAGAATTAAGGGTTAGCAAAGAGAAGTGGGAGGTGCACTCGGTATTATTACCTGAAGAAGAAATTAACTTTGAGAAAGAATGCGAACGCCTAAATAAAGTAATGGATAAATATGATTGTGTAAATGTATTTCTAAGTGAAGGTGCGGGAATGGATGTAATTATTACAGAAAATGAAAAAAATAGAGAAACCGTTTTACGTGATGCCTTTGGGCATGTTAGACTTGACGAACTAAACCCAGGACAATGGTTTGCTAAACAATTAGGAAAACGATTAAACGCTAACAAAGTACTCGTTCAAAAAAGTGGTTATTTTGGAAGATCATCAAAAGCAAATAAAGCTGATTTGGATTTAATATTTGAAGTAGCTGATCATGCGGTAAAATCAGCAGTTGCAGGAATAAGTGGAGTTGCAGGATGGGATGAAGAGAACAATAATAAACTTACATGCATTGACTTTAACAGAATCAAAGGAGGAAAAGCATTTGATGTAAATCAAGATTGGTACAAGAAAATGATGAATGAAATCAAGGCAATATAATTGGGAGCACAAGCACCATTACTTACTTATTTTGGAACTCCAAAACAGACTGATTCCTTAAAATCAGCTGTTGAAATTGAGAACATAAAAATTCAACTTAAAGGTTTAATTGGTTCCTCATTTGCAACAACAGCGAGTGCAGTTGTAAGAGAAAGCAACAAACCTCATCTTTTTATTTTTAGAGATAAGGAAGAAGCATCCTACTTTGTAAATGACATAGAAAACCTACTCAAAAATGAAGTTTTCTTTTTTCCAGCATCATACAGAAGGGCTTACCAATTAGAAGAAACTGATAATGCCAACATCCTTTTAAGAGCAGAAGTCCTTAACAAACTTAACAATAAAAGAAATCCCATAATTGTAACTTATTCTGAAGCATTATCAGAAAAAGTAGTAAGCAGAAAAGAGCTTAAAAAACACACCATTACCCTTAAAAAAGGAGAGGATATTGCTATTGAAGATTTGGAAGAAATACTGCAAGACTTACATTTTGAAGCAGTTGATTTTGTGATTGAAGTAGGGCAATACTCTATAAGAGGAGGAATACTTGATGTTTACTCTTATGCAGATGAATACCCTTTTCGTTTGGAGTTCTTTGATACTGAAATTGAGAGCATCAGAACTTTTGATGTAAACACTCAGCTATCTCTACACTCTGAAGATAAAATAACAATTATCCCAAATACTGAAGCTAAAAAAAGTACAAATACACAAGTAAGTTTTTTAGAATATCTGCCTAGCAATTCTGTAATATGGACTAAAGACATCAAATACACTAAAGGAATACTAACTGATTATTTTGCGCGAGCTGAAGAAGAATATCAAAAGATAAAAGAGAGTGTAATACAGCACTTAGACCCAAAATATTTATTTACAAATGGAGTGGATTTTTCAGAAGAACTGAAAAACTACTGCATAATTGAAAATGCAAACAACACTTATTTTGATAGCGATAAAACCATAGTAGTAAACACTACTTCATTAACCAAAATTAACAAGCAGTTTGATTTACTAAAAGAGGATTTATTAAAGAATAAAGAACAAGGATTACAAAATATTATTCTGTGCTCATCAGATGAGCAGGAAGAAAGATTTAATGCCATATTTAAACACTCAGAGGAAGAACTGAATTACAAATGCATCCTATTTTCATTGCATGAAGGATTTATTGACTTTACCAATAAACAAGCAATATATACCGATCATCAGATTTTTGACAGGCATCATAAATTTAAATCAAAAACTAAATTTACTGATAAGCAAGCCATAACAATAAAGCAACTTACACAGCTAGAACTTGGTGATTTTGTAACTCATATTGATCATGGTATCGGAAAATTTGAAGGCCTACACAAAATTGAAAATAATGGGAAGTATCAGGAGGTAATAAAGCTGACTTATAAAGCTGGAGACATACTTTACATCAGCATACATTCACTTCATAAAATCGCTAAATTTTCAGGAAAGGAAGGAGGTGTTCCTAAAATCAATCAGTTAGGCTCACCAGTTTGGAAAAAAACAAAAGCAAAAACAAAAGTAAGAGTAAAACAAATTGCATTTAACCTCATTAACTTATACGCAAAAAGGAAACTGAAAAAAGGATTTGCATACGCACCAGATACTTATTTGCAACATGAGCTGGAAGCTTCATTTATGTATGAAGACACCCCTGACCAAAGCAAAGCAACCATTGCTATAAAAGATGATATGGAAAAGGAAATGCCAATGGACAGATTAGTATGTGGAGATGTAGGATTTGGTAAAACTGAAATTGCAATAAGAGCAGCATTTAAAGCAGTAGCGGACAGCAAACAAGTTGCGGTTTTAGTCCCTACAACTATCTTAGCGCTACAACATTACAAAACATTTAAAAAGAGATTTAAACACTTACCTTGCACGGTTGATTACATCAACAGATTTAAAACACCTAAGGAGCAAAGAGAAACACTCGAAAAAGTAGCGAGAGGAGAAATTGATATCCTTATAGGAACACACAGGATAGTAGGGAAAGATGTGAAATTTTTGGATTTAGGACTAATGATAATTGATGAAGAGCAAAAATTTGGAGTAAATATAAAAGATAAACTCAAGCTATTCAAAGAAAATATTGACACCCTAACCTTAAGTGCAACTCCTATCCCAAGAACATTACAATTTTCATTACTAGGCGCAAGGGATTTATCACTCATCAATACTCCACCTCCTAACCGACAGTCGGTAGAAACTAATATTATTGGCTTTAATCAGGAAATAATTCGTGATGCCATAAGTTATGAAATGGCCCGAAACGGACAAATATTTTTTGTACACAACCGTATAGAAAACATAAAGGAAGTAGCTGGCTTATTACAAAGGCTATGCCCTGATGCAAAAATAAGAACTGGACACGGACAAATGGAAGGTAAGCAATTGGAAGAGCTTATGATTGATTTTATGGAAGGTGATTTTGATGTATTGGTTTCCACCACAATTATTGAAAATGGAGTAGATGTACCCAATGCCAACACCATTATTATTAACAATGCACAGAATTTCGGACTGAGTGATTTGCACCAAATGAGAGGGAGAGTTGGGCGTTCCAATAAAAAAGCATTTTGTTATTTAATTAGTCCTCCACTCCATACAGTTTCAGAAGAAAGCAGAAAAAGACTTACTGCCTTAGAACAATTCTCAACCTTAGGAAGTGGCTTTAAAATTGCCATGCGTGATTTGGACATAAGAGGAGCAGGAGATTTATTAGGAGCCGACCAAAGCGGATTCATTAATGAGATTGGTTTTGAAACCTATCAAAAGATATTGAATGAAGCCATTGAGGAACTGAAGCAAGAACAATTCCGAGATTTATTTGAGGAAGAAACAGAACGGTTCTATGTGAAAGATTGCCAACTGGATACTGACTTAGAAATTTTGATTCCTGACGCTTATGTAAGCAATATAAGCGAACGATTGAACCTTTACAAAGAGCTAAACAACTTTAAAGAGGAAGATGAAATAACGGCTTTTATTGAAAGACTAAATGATAGATTTGGTAAAACTCCAAAAGCAATTTATAATGTTTGTGATGCCCTCCGATTAAGATGGTTGGCCAAAGAAATTGGCTTTGAGCGTATCATACTTAAAAATGAAAGAATGCGTGCTTATTTCCCTTCAAAAGCAGATTCTCCTTACTATAATTCTGATGCCTTTAAAAAAGCTTTGGATTATTTAAAACACCATTTTGACAGCTGTGAAATGACAGAAAACAAAGGAAAACTTTCTATTAGAATAAAAGATATTTCTGATGTAAAAGGAGCCTTAAAGGTATGTAAGGAGATAGTGGCTTAAAAGATAGAATCAACCCTTAATCAACAATTAATTCAACTTATCAACAATTTATTTTTTTGATGTGATACACAGCATAAATCCCCTAGGATTTGAGTAAAATTGCAGTAGTATTAAAAAACTAGAATGTCAGATAAGAGAACCATTAAAAACGCACTAATTTCCGTATTCCATAAGGACGGATTAGCACCTATAGTAAAAAAACTAACAGAACTAGGAGTAAAAATCTACTCAACAGGAGGTACACAAAGCTTTATTGAAGAGCAAGGAATTGCTGTAAACCGTGTTGAGGACCTTACAACTTACCCATCAATTTTAGGAGGAAGAGTAAAAACTTTACACCCAAATGTATTTGGTGGAATTCTGTCCAGGAGAGAGTTAGCAAGCGACAAAGAGCAATTGGAACAATACAATATTCCTGAGTTTGACTTAGTAATTGTTGACCTTTATCCTTTTGAAAAAACAGTTGCTTCAGGAGCTGCTGAGCAAGATATTATTGAAAAAATTGATATTGGTGGAATTTCATTAATCCGTGCTGCTGCCAAGAATTTTAAAGATGTTTTAATCGTATCTGAAATGAGCCAATATGCTGAAACATTGGAAATACTAAATACTAATGGCGCTAGCACTACTATAGATGCAAGAAGAAATTTTGCAGCTACTGCATTCAATGTTTCTTCCCACTATGATACTGCAATTTTCAACTACTTCAACACAGATAATACACCAGCATTTAAGGCAAGTATCCGTGAAGGAAAAACTTTGCGCTATGGAGAAAATCCACATCAAAAAGGAACTTTCTATGGAGACTTGGAGACTATGTTTACTAAACTAAACGGAAAAGAACTTTCTTACAACAACCTATTGGATGTTGATGCAGCCGTGAATTTAATTGCTGAATTTGACGAAACCACATTTGTTGTTTTAAAACACAACAATGCTTGTGGCTTAGCTTCTCGCCCTAATTTGTTAGATGCTTGGAATGCTGCCTTAGCAGGCGACCCAACTTCAGCTTTTGGAGGTGTACTTATCACCAACAAAGAAGTGGACTTGGCAACTGCTGAGGAAATAAACAAACTATTCTATGAAGTGCTAATTGCTCCTTCATTTTCAACTGATGCCCTTGAATTATTAAAAGGAAAAAAGAACAGAGTACTTTTACAACAAAATGAAGTTGCCTTACCAAAAGCTCAATTCCGTACAGCACTTAATGGCATATTGTACCAAGATAAAGATTTGAAAAGTGATGCAATTTCCGATATGGTAACTGCTACTGAACTAGCACCAACACAAGAACAATTAACCGATTTAGTGTTTGCATCCAAAGTATGTAAGCATACAAAATCAAACACGATTGTATTTGCAAAAGGGAAACAATTATTTGCCAGTGGAGTTGGGCAAACATCAAGAGTAGATGCATTAAAACAAGCAGTAGACAAAGCTAAAAACTTTGGTTTTGATTTGAACGGTTGTGTAATGGCCTCTGATGCTTTTTTCCCCTTCCCTGACTGTGTGGAGTTGGCGGATAATGCAGGAATAAAAGCAGTAATACAACCAGGAGGATCAATAAAAGATAAACTTTCCATTGACTATTGTAACGACAACAATATGACAATGGTACTAACAGGAACAAGACATTTTAAACACTAAAAAATAAAGGATTATGGGATTTTTTGACTTTATGCAGGAAGCAATTGCTATTGATTTAGGAACAGCTAACACACTAATTATTCATAACGGCAAAGTTGTTGTAGACGAACCGTCAATTGTTGCTAAGAATATTAGGACAGGCGAGATAGTTGCTATAGGTAAAAGAGCTCAACAAATGCACGGAAAAACGCATAAAGAAATAGAAACTTTGCGTCCACTAAAAGATGGAGTAATTGCTGATTTCCAATCTTCTGAACAGATGATAAGAGGGTTTATTGATATGATTCAAAAGAAAAGATCACTCTTTTCTCCTGCTTTAAAAATGGTAATTTGTATTCCCTCAGGAGTAACTGAAGTGGAGAAAAGAGCCGTAATTGATTCAGCAGAACATGCCGGGGCAAAAGATGTGTGGCTGATACATGAGCCTATGGCAGCCGCTATCGGAATTGGAATTGATGTATTGGAGCCAAAAGGCAATATGGTAATTGATATAGGAGGTGGAACTACCGAAATTGCAGTCATATCATTAGGAGGTATTGTTTGTGACAAATCAATAAGAGTGGCTGGAGATGAATTTACTGATAACATTAAAACCTATATGAAAACTAGACATAATATTGCAGTTGGTGATATTATGGCTGAGCAAATTAAAATACATGTAGGTTCCGCATTAACCGAATTAGAAGAACCACCTGCTAACTACCCTGTACATGGTAGAGATTTAATGAGTGGAATCCCTAAAGAAGTAATTGTAACTTACAAGGAAATTGCAGGAGCCCTTAACAATTCAATTGAACAAATTGAAGAGGCTGTAATGAGTGCACTATTCAATACTCCTCCCGCATTATCAGCCGATATTTACAATGAAGGATTATATTTAACTGGAGGTGGTGCAATGTTAAGAGGACTTGATAAAAGAATTGCAAAGAAAACAAAATTACCTGTGTATTTACCGGAAGATCCTTTAAGAGCAGTAGCTAGAGGAACTGGAATTGCTCTTAAAAATACCGATAATTATTCTTTCCTAATTCAATAGCCGATAAGAGCAAATGCATAACCTTTTACGGTTTATCAAACTCAATCAATTTCTATTATTATTTATTTTAATAGAAGGGTTTTCAATTACCTTGCTTTTACAAAACAATAGTTTTCAAGCGGCTAAAACTGTTGAATTCAGCACTCAATATACTAGTGCTCTCTACAATTCATCATCAAGTTTTTCTGACTATTTAGAACTTAAAAAAACTAATGATTATCTTATTGGTGAAAATGCAAAGCTGCATTCTATTACAAATAACACTGAATATTTTACTGATTCTTTATTAATTCAAAATAAAAAATACAATTACATTCCAACAAAAGTAATAAACAATTCAGTAAATAAAAGGAATAATTTTATCACCCTAAATAAAGGAAGTAAAAGTGGAATAAAAAATGGGATGGGAGTTATTACAAATGAGGGTGTAATTGGTGTAGTGCATTCTGTAAGTAAAAATTATTCCTTAGTACTTTCTCTTTTGCATAAAAAAGCTGCAACAGGAATTTTTCTTAAAAAGAATATGCATACAGGGATACTAAAATGGAAAGGTTTTGATTACAGGACTGCAGTAATAAATGATTTACCAGTTCATATTCCATTAAACAAAGGGGATACAATTATTACAAATAGTTACAGCAATATTTATCCTGAAGGAGTAAATATTGGTACAATAGCTAATTTCACAAAGAATTCAGATGATGGCTTTTACACCATAAATATTAGCCTTTTTGAAGATTTTAACAACCTCAAATATGTGTATGTTGTGAATTCTACACAATCAGAAGAACAGCTTGAGCTTGAACAATTAATAAAACATGAATAAGCACTATATAAAATATCTTAGCTTACTGCCTTTATTTGTTTTATTACAAGTATTAGTATTGAATGAAGTTTTATTTTTCAGTTATATCAACCCTTATTTATATTTGGCTTTAATACTTAGTTTACCTCTAAAAACACCAAAGTGGTTTTTACTTGTATATGCTTTTTTCTTAGGTTTTTTTATTGATTTATTTTCAGGAAGTTTAGGGTTTCATTCTACTGCAACTGTTCTTTTAGCTTTTGTAAAACCTGCCATTTCCAGGATAAGTATTCCTCATAATATCCTTGGGGATTATGACAAAATATCTATGCCTAAAATTGGGAGCAAATCATTTGTCACTTACGCTTTTCTCCTTATTATAATACATAATACAGTATTATTTTCCTTAGAACATTTAAGTTTTAGCTTCTCCATATTTGCAAAAATTGTTTCAAGTAGCATCCTTACACTTGTTCTTATTTTAATAATGGAATTGTTTAAGAATAAGAAGAAATGAGAAAGCATAAAAGTAGGCATAAAGTTGTTGTAGGAATTATTATGCTGATTGCTTTTATCTTTTTATCCAAACTTTTTTACATTCAAGTCATTAATGAAAATTACAAATTCTCAGCTAATAATAATGTTTTGCGGTATGATGTTCAAAATGCTGTAAGAGGGCTTATTTATGATAGAGAAGGTGTTTTAATTGTGGCAAATGTACCTGCTTATGATTTAATGATTGTACCTAAAGATCTTGATGACAGAACTATTGACACTTTAAAATTCTGTACTTTGGTTGACATCACTAAAGAAGAGTTTTTAGACAAATACAATAAAGCTGCTGATTACTCCAAATACAAAGAAAGTGTTTTTATCAAACACATAAGTAAAGAAAACTCAAGCACACTTGGGGAGAGTCTTTATGAATTTCATGGGTTTTACTTAAGAAAACTGACTATGCGTGAGTATCCCACTAACTCAGCTACCCACCTGGTTGGATACCTAGGGGAGGTAAATAGAACTAAAGCTAAAACCGATCCTTTTTACACCAAAGGTGATTTGAATGGAGTAAGTGGAATTGAAGCAGCTTATGAAGAGGAATTGAGAGGAGAGAAAGGAATGGCAATAAAGTTAGTGGATGTTCATAATAGAGATCAAGGTAAATTTCAGGATGGTAAGTTTGATACACTACCAATTGCAGGAAACACACTAAAATCAACTATTGATATTGAACTGCAAAAATATGGAGAGAAGCTCATGCAAAATAAAATTGGCGCAATAGTTGCAATTGAACCGTCAACTGGTGAGATTTTATCTTTAATATCAGCTCCTACTTATAACCCTAATTTACTTATTGGAAGGAAAAGATCAGAGAACTACAAGGCTCTATCAGAAGATGAAAATAAACCTCTTTTTAATCGAGCATTACAAGGAACTTACCCTCCAGGCTCAACTTTTAAATTGATTAATGGGTTAATTGCTTTGCAAGAAAAGGGAATTACTATTAACACTAATTTCAATTGCGCAGGAGATATGGGTTATACTTTTGGAATAAAAGGAAGGTTTGTAGGTTGTCATCCTCATACCACACCCTTAAGTTTAAAAAAGGGGATTGAGATATCTTGTAATGCTTATTTCTGTGGAGCTTATGATAAATATTTTAGTAAATTTAATTCTACTGTTGAGGCTTATGACAATTGGCACTCCCATGTTTCTAGTTTCGGAATTGGGAATTATATGAATAATGATTTTATTTCTGGGTCTCCTGGAAAGTTGCCAAAATCATCCTATTTTGAAAAACTTTATAGAGGAAGTTGGAATGCAAATACTGTTATCTCAATGGCAATTGGGCAAGGGGAATTATTACTTACACCAATACAAATGGCAAACATGACGGCTATTATCGCTAATAGAGGATTTCACTATACGCCTCACATTATAAAAGAAATATCTGGACAGAAAAATATTGATACTAACTTTACAAAAAAGAAATATTGCACCATAGAAGCAAAATATTTTGAACCAATAATTGATGGGATGCTAAAAGTTACAACGGGGGAAGATGGTACGGCTCAAAATAGTCAAATTGCAAACCTTGACATATGTGGGAAAACAGGAACAGCTCAAAATCCACATGGAGAAGATCATTCCATTTTTATTGCTTTTGCTCCAAAAGATAACCCTAAGATAGCTATTGCAGTTTATGTTGAAAATGGAGGTTGGGGCTCTACTTGGGCAGCTCCAATCGCATCATTGATGATTGATAAATATATCAATAAGAAGATTTCAAACAGCCATCAAGAGAAGTTAATACTAGACGGAAATCTAATTGCGGAAGATTAAATGAGAAGCGCAAAAAATATATTTGACAATATTGATAATGTAAGCATCTTACTTTATGGAATCCTAGTGTTTCTTGGTATTGTTAATATTTACGCTTCACAATATAATGCTGATACTTCATTTGCTTTTGACCTTTCAAGTAGGTACGGAAAACAAATTCTATTTGCTGGAGTTGCCGCATTCATTGCTTTTTTAATAGTGATAGTTGATTGGAAATTTTTCTATTCTTTAACTTATTTGCTTTATGCAGTTGTAATTCTACTGCTGATAGGGGTGCTTTTTCGGGGCGCAATGACAGGTGGGGCAACATCTTGGTTTGAATTAGGGCCTTTTAAATTTCAACCTTCTGAATTTGCAAAATTTGCCACAGCATTAGCGGTAGCAAAGTATTACAATAACATTCATAGCAAGTACATTTCCTTGCAGGATAAATTGAAAACTTATGGTATAATTTTACTTCCATTTTTACTGATTATTTTACAAAATGATTTAGGAACTGCATTAGTTTATGCTTCTTTTGTATTAGTATTATACAGAGAAGGATTGTCAGGGAACATACTTATCTTTGGATTAATTGTTGGTATTTTATTTGTTCTTTCTTTACTATTAGATCAAATTTTACTAGTGAGTATTTTAAGCGGAATTGCTTTTATTATTTTCCTAATTTCAAGAAAAAGAAAGAAAGAAATCATTGCACTTGGTGGAATTTTAATAGCTTCAATGGCATTTGTTTTAAGTGTGAATTATATGTTTGATAACTTCCTGGCTCCACATCACAAGGTAAGAATTGACATATTATTAGGGAAGAAAATTGATGCTCATGGTGCTGGTTACAACTTAATACAATCCAAAATTGCTATTGGAAGTGGAGGAGTGTCAGGTAAAGGATTTTTAAACGGAACTCAAACTCGATTTGATTTTGTACCTGAACAAAGTACTGACTTTATCTTTTGTACAATAGGTGAAGAATGGGGTTTTATTGGGAGTCTGTTTTTTGTATCGGTATTTATAGGACTTTTATTACGAATACTTTTTTTAGCTGAAAGGCAAAGGTCAAACTTTAGCAGAATCTATGGATATAGTGTTGCTACTATCCTATTTATGCACTTTTTAATAAACATAGGAATGACAATTGGTTTAGTACCAGTAATTGGGATTCCTCTTCCTTTTATTAGTTATGGGGGGTCTTCACTTGTAGGTTTTACTATTCTACTTTTCATTTTCTTAAATCTTGATTCCTACCGCTTACAGATTTTAAGATAAAAAAATGCCCATCATTTCTGATAGGCACTCATTACTTTTCTTTTAAATTTTAGTAGAAGTCTGATCTGTTATCAATAACATCAGCATCTTCTTTTAATGCATTATAAGATTGTCCATTAGCAGCAGAACTTGCTTGATTTACAATATTAGTTTTTTGTTGAGAGAAATTACCTTCTAATTTCTCATCATCAATAGCAGTTACTTCAACAACATATACTGCATTCTTGCCAGTAATTGGAGCTGAAATTGAATTCACATCAGTTCCAAAAATACTACCAACTAACTCTGGCTCATACCCAATTCCTTGTACACTCAAATTAGCCATAGTAGCTTTTTGAGCACTAACTACAGTAGTTGAATTACTAGATGCAATTGATGCTAAATCATTAGTTTCAGTAATACTTTCAGCAATTTTATTAGCTTTCTTTTCTTTTATAACTAAAGCAGAAATCTGCTCTTTAATATCTTCTAATTCTGTAGTTCCTTCTTCATATTCTTTAGTTAAATAAGCTACTACATAAGAGTTTTCAAATTGAAATACTTCAGAAACACTTCCAGCCTCATTAGTATTCATCCATCTTACCATTTCTCTTGAATTTGGCAAACCAACAATTGCTTGTTTAACAGAAGTTACTTTACTATCGCTTCTTTTAACTAAATTATTTTCAGTAACTAAGGAATCAAAAGCAACACCTTCATTTAAAATTTTACCAGCAAATTGAGCTGCTTGAGAATAGTAAGTGTTAAAAGTTTCTGTACTTGGCTCAACTACTCTATCAATATAAGCAATTTTAACTTTCTTTACTTTTCTACTTGTTTTTGTTACTTCAATTAAATGCACACCAAATTGAGAAGTTACTACAGATAGATCACCTCTATTAGATGTAAAACATGCTTCATTAAATTCATCTACCATTGCTCCTTCTGAAAACCAACCTAAATCACCACCTTTAATAGCTGAACCTTTATCTTCTGAATTCTTTTGAGCTAAATCAGCAAAATCTGCTCCCCCTTCAATAGCTAATTTTAATACATCTATCTTTTTATTTACTGAATCCATACTCATAGTTTGAGTTGGCTTAATTAAGATATGTCTTGCTTCAACAGAATCTGCTCTGTTTTGAACAGCAGCTAATTTTGCAATTCTGTAAACACCTTGGCTAGCTTGATAAGGACCGTAAACAGTACCTTCCTTTGCATTAAAAAGTTCTTTCCAAATTTGATCTTGTAATCCATCTTCAGTAGTAAAAATGAATCTTGAATTTGTATTGTCAGAATTTCTTCTTGCCATCAATTCATAATCTTCAAAAATTTCAAAATCAGCAACTAAATCAGTAATTTCAGCTTTAGTAGTCGCATCATCTTCTGCTGATGGAACAACTGAATACACTACAAAATCAACATCTTTTGATGCATCTTGAGTGTAATCATCTTTATGATTATTATAATAAGTATTAAGCTCACTTTCTGTTGGCTCAACATCTGCATCATCAATTGAAGTAAATGGAATTGCAACATAATTGAAAGTTACATTTTGGCTATTCGAGTTGAAATCAATTCTTGCTTCTTCATCAGTAACATAAATAGCTTTATTTACCAATGCATTGTACTTTGAAGTTTTTATTAAACCAATAAGATATTTTTGGAATCCAATCCATCTTGTACGAGCATCACCCGTTTGATCTTGATCAATTTGCTTTAAATACCCAAGAACTTTAGTTCTATCAAACTGTCCTGTTGTAGGATCCTGAAAAGCAGGAACCTTTGCAATTTCAGGATGAACATTTGCTCCTTGTAAAAGCTCAAAAAACTCATCATCAGAAACATCAATTCCTAATTTCTCAAACTCATTATTCATAATTAATTCCCTAACATATTGATCCCAGATTTGTGCTCTAATCTGCCCAATTGTAGTTTGATTTAAAACTGCTTGTTGATTTTGATTTTTCCAATTCTCAATTCCTTCTTCAACTTTAATTTCAAAGTTTTGTCTTAAAACATCTTCTCCTAGTACTTCCCCAACATATATGCTGCCACCACCGCCAGAACCTAGCGATGACATAAAGTCACCACCTATAAAAGCTAACATTCCTACTCCAATAACAACTAATAATAATCCTGATCTATTTCTAATTCTTCCTAATGTTGCCATTTGTTTGTTTTGATTTATTTAAAGGTTGCGAATATACAATTGTTATTTAAGATATTAAAATTAAATAATTTGAAATTCTTATCTAGTAATAAGCTCTAATTGCACTTCTTGTATAGTAGTTTCATTTACTTTTATGATGGTAAATTGGTATTCCTCAAGCTCAATTACATCATTAATTGTAGGGATTTCTTCAAAATGATGTAATAGCAAACCAGCTATTGTTTCGTATTCATCTGATTCTGGGAGTTCTAAATTGTATTTCTTATTTACCATCTCAACATCAATTTTAGCCAGTAATCTATAACTATTTTTAGACAGCTGTTCATCTGTCAATTCTTCAATATCATGTTCATCAACTATTTCCCCTACAATCTCTTCAGTAACATCTTCTATTGTAATCATTCCTGAAGTTCCTCCAAATTCATCAACAACTAATGCAACACCTTTATTGTTTTCAATAAACTGATTAAGCATATCCATAGCTAACATGCTTTCTGGGACAAAAGAAATAGGAAGCAAAACAGACTTCACATTTTTAGGATTTTTAAATAAATCAGAAGAATGGACATAGCCAATCACTCTATCAATAGTTCCTTTATAAATTAGTAATTTTGACAACTTAGTGTCAATAAATTTCTCTTTTACATCATCAATAGTTGATAAAACATCCATAGCTATAATATCAGTTCTTGGGACCATACATTCCCTTATTTTTTTATCAGTTAAATCTAGTGCATTTTGTAACATTTCAACCTCTACTCTTGTGTCCTCCACTCCTTCTGCTGACTTTACATTACTTAAAAAATCATCTAAATCTGTTTTTCCAAAAACTTGTTTATCATTAGATATCTTCTGATTTAAAACATATTTCAAAATTAAATTTGCTAAATTTAACATTAACAATGCTAAAGGTCTAAACATTACAAAAAACAACCAAATTGGTAACGAAAACACCTTAAGTATATGATTAGGGAAAATTCTGAAAATTGCTTTCGGTAAGAATTCAGCAGTAATTAAAACAATCATAGTTGTAATGAAAGTTTGTACTAGTAGGAGTATTAGTGCTGAATTAAAATAATCAGAAAATTGTGGCGTAAGAATTTGAGTCATAACAATACCGTAAACTACCAAAGCGATATTATTTCCTACCAACATAGTAGTAATGAAATCAGATTCATTCTTAGTGAAATACGCAATTATTTTAGATGGGAATTTCCCAGTATTTTTATCTAACTCTAATTGTAATTTATTAGCAGAAATAAAAGCAATTTCAACTCCTGAAAAAAAAGCAGAAAAAAGTAAAGAGATAATAGCGACTGTAATTAGCATATTGTAAAAATACTAAAGATTATTCGTTTGGAGTTTCAAAATTGAAAGTTCCATGTATTTTAGAAATTGAATATTCAGTAAAGTCAGGGTTAGAAACAAAACCTTCACCTTCTATCACTTCTTTTCCTGTAGTAATTTTCACTTTTTTATCAGTATAAATCTTATTATTCTTTTCGTCCCAAATCAATTCCTCTGACTCCAACTTTTTTCCTGCTATATTTGTTAAAATAACATTTTCTTTTGCTGTCATTAACTTTTTTTCGTCATTGATTTCAGCATATTCTGCTTTTAAAGTAGACTGAACCAAAGCAGAATCATTATAAAAATAAACTACTAAATTATTTGAGAAAACGAGTTGAGGTTGTTGGTTATGGAATCGTTCTATGGTAGTTGCAACAATCTTTACTTTTAGTTTTCCATTCTCAGTATGTAACATTTCAGCTCCTTCAATCTTTTCAATTGGCAAAACTTCAGAGGAGACAAATTCCTGCACCAATTTAGGATCGTTTGAACACGAAACAAAAATAAGAACAAGAAAAAATAAAAAACGCATTTTTATGATTTAATCACTAGTGCGAGCTGTAGTAGTTTTATTGATCCAGCAAGCTACAGTATGTTGTTTTCCAGCCTCAACTCCATTAAAGAAACAATTTTCTTTTGTAGGGAAATACTTAGAATATGTACTAATACTTTTACTTGCTCTATCACTAGTCTCTTCATCTGTGCGAGCTTTTCTAAACGCATCAACAGCTACCCAATAAACAGTTGATTTATCAAAATCACTACCACAGTTTTTAGCACCAGCAATATAGATATTTCCTAAATTCATATATGCTTCTCCCCATCCATTTCTAAGCTCCAACGCACTATATACTGCATTTCTTGCTGAAGCGTATGAACCACCATTACGATAAGCATCTGCCAAACCTAAGTAGTAAATAGCTTTTTGATTTGCATCTTCTTCTAACTCAATTGCTTGTTTTGCAAAAGTAATTGCATTTGATGATTTTCCTTTAGCGATACTCATTTTTGACATTTGATCAGCTGATGCTGCTGAAGGTTCTAACTCATACAATCTGCTTGAAGCATTGAAAAACAAATCAGAATCTGTACATTTTTTATTGTCTAATACTTTAATAATTCTTTTAAGTAAATTAACATCTTCAGTAGCTGGATCAAATTTTACTGAGAATAATGCAATCAAATCATCACAATTTGCATAAGGGGTAAATAGTTCCTCAACTTTCTCAGAATATTTAACAAAGTGAACTGCCATTTTTGTTTCGTTAACAATATTGTAATCAATCACCTCCGAAACAACTGAGTAAGCCTCAATTACATCAGACTTTGCTTTAACACCTGATTTTTCTAGATTTACAATTGCTTTCATATAACCAAAAACTGCTTGTACGCTAGCGCTATTACCCTCCAATTCAATTGAACGTTTCAAATAACCTAATGCTTCCTCACTTCTACTTTTATCAACCACAATTAACTCATATCCTTTAATTCCAAGAACATATCCTTCCTTACCAAAATACTTAATTCTATCATCAAAAACCATCATTAAAGTGTCCACATAAGCCGATTTATTTGCTTTATCAGCTTTCATTTTAGCTTTTAAAATCTTAGGCGCATTCTTAAATATATTCCCACTTGACTCAGGGCAGTTCACATAAGCCCATCTCCAAGGATTGTAAGCGTCATCATAATTTTTCTGCTTGTAATACTCCCTAAACATTGAAAGATTCTCTTTACATTTTTGCTCATCTGCACCATATTTACCTTGAGCACTTACACTAAAAACTGCTAAAATAGCAACAATTAAAACTAAAAACTTTTTCATAATTTTATTAATCATATTTTCTTTTTACAAACCAAATTCCATCATAAGAAACACTTAAACCTAAACGAACAAATTGTTCTTTTATTAAATTATCATCAGTAGTACCTCTTTTCCCTATAGTACAAGAAAAATCATATTTTGTTCTTGATTTTTTCACAGGAATACCAAAACCAAAACTTACGCTCATTTCTTGTAATTGATTTCCATCAAAAAGCAAAGGAGTATTACTATAGGAACCTCCTAAACGGTAATCCATTCGCTTATAATATTTTGTAATTGAATTAAAATCAGGAGTGAATTGCATACCTCCAGAAATTCTAGTGCTATTTGCTAAATCATCTGATTCATCCAATAAACTATAATCAGACCAATTTTGCATACTATAATCAGCAACAAAAAGCCATTTTTTCCCATTCCTGTAAGTTAAACCCCCACAAACATATTTAGGTAAGTTAACATCACCCCATTCTATCTTGTTCACAAAAGTATCTTTAGGTGTTTCAAAAAATCCAGAATACTCAAAAGACTCCACTAACTCAGTTCTCTTAGATCTAATTTTGGAATCATTGTTAGTAGTAAAGCCGAAAGAAATTTGTTTTTCCTCTGAAATATTATGTTTATATAATAATCCTAATTCATAATAATACCCTTTTAGGTTTATAGTGCTATTTGCTCTACTATTCATAAAAGATTCATCATCAAAAATAAGTTGTTTTCTCCTATTGAGTCCTCCAAAAAGATAAGAAGCTTTTAAGCCTATAGAGAAATTATCAATAGGTTCATACGCACCCCCAAAATATATTTTACTAATTCCACCATCACCAAAATAATAAGCTGTTCCAGTATACTCTGAATCATTATCATCAACTACAACAGAATTTAGTTCATAACCCACACTACTATAAGGCAACATTCCCATACTAGCCCCCCATTTTTCTGACAAAGGGAACCCTACAATAAGATGGCTAAAAGCATTATTATTTACCCTATGTTCTTCAGTTTTATTTTGCATTCTGGTAGTCTTGTGCCAACCACCAGTTGAAAATAGAAAAGAATTTGGCTTAAAAGAAGTAAAAGAGGCAGGGTTATTCGGATTTACAGTTGAACTGTTATTGAAAGCAGTTGAAGCTCCTCCAAAAGCTGAAAATTCAGGAAGAATATTTTCATGTAAATCACCTAAACCAAAACGAGAGTAAGGAGAACTAGTAGCAATTTGTGCAGAAGTTTGCAATGCTAAACCACTAATTATTACAACTAAACTAAATATTTTATTCATTATAATCTAAAATTTCATTCAACCCAATTAACACTAAATTAGGATTTGCAAATATGCTATTTTTTAATTCCTTTTCAAAGTAAAAACTATCCCCACCTGTAAAGACAAAAACAGTATCGGTATTTTGGCTTTTATACTCTGATATTATTGTTTTTACTTCAGCTAAAATTCCTTGCTGTACACCACTTATTATTGATGTTCTAGTATCATTACCAATAACTAATGCATTTTTTTCACTTTTAATTAACGGCAACTTATCCGTAAAAGTATGTAAAGCATTGTATCTCATTTCAATTCCAGGGGATATTCTGCCACCTATATATTCTTTATTCGAATTTATAAAATCAATAGTTAAGCAAGTTCCTGCATCAAAAACTAAAACATCTTTTCCAGGATATAATACAGAAGCGCCTACAACAGCAGCTAATCTATCCTTGCCTAAACTAGATGGATTAGTGTAATTATTTTCAATTGGTAAAGAAATGTTTTCAGACAAAACAATTGCATTAAACTCATTTATTACTTCAGAAAACTCCTTGTTAATATTTTTTACTGATGATATAATTGCGGATGACACCTTATTTAACAAAATAAACTGTTGCACATTTTTTAATGTTAAACTATCTACAACTTTATGCTTATTGAGTTCCTTTCCATCAAACAAAGCAAGTTTAGTAGTAGTATTTCCTATGTCAATAATTAGTTTCAGAGAATGTGAATTTTTGTCAAAAATATAAAATTACAATGCGATATGATGATTTAGCCTAAAAATTTCTTCAACTAAAAAAAAGAATTAAATTTGCAGCCCAATTTAGTTGGTGCTATAGCTCAGTTGGTAGAGCAATGGACTGAAAATCCATGTGTCCCTAGTTCGAATCTTGGTAGCACC
>ENA-OSET01000611-OSET01000611.1-sediment-metagenome-genome-assembly--contig:-NODE-611-length-39760-cov-14.033642_pt1 | contig 39760 bp, 42 predicted proteins | sample MGYA00237882_ERZ534229 | MGnify/ENA primary metagenome ERZ534229 (study PRJEB26408, sample SAMN06266212) | sediment metagenome | isolation source: Hudson Canyon methane seep mesocosm | place... | reverse complement strand
CCGTATGGAGGCACGGAATACGGGATAAACAGCGCATCGAAACCCCGTATTACGCAAGCTTCATACGGGCTACAGATCCTTTTGAACCTCCACTTACCTATTAACCGGAGAAGGCTTTAAGACTTGTGTAGATACCTACGTCTAAAGGGAGGGCTTTAAGAACTCATTTGTTTTTCCACATTTGGCGGTGACATAGTTATAAAGTTAAGACCTGAAATGACTAGGGCTCAACCCAGTCCAGCGCTTAAAGGCTCTTGAAAAAGAGCTGTAATCATTAAACCCCAACATAAAAGCAATATCCAATAAGCTAAAATGACTATCCAAAATATATTGCTCAGCTAACTGTGAGCGCAATTCATTTAATAAAACTTTAAAGCTAGTTTGTTCCTTTTGTAATTTACGCTGCAAACTACGCGAGCTAAGGTTCATAGCTTTTGCAATAGTACTGTCTGTCACATTTGCGGAGGGTAGTTGATGTAAGATTTCAGCTTGTACTTTTTCAATAATATTATTTTTTTCTAATTTTGCCAGCGTTTCAATAATAACTTGATCACTTAGTTGGGCTACGCGTGGATTAGAACTTATTAATTGTCTATCGGCCTGCTCTTTTGAAAGGTTAAATCTATTTTCAGGCGCATTAAAATAAATCGGGCAGGCAAATAGCGCATTAAACTCACTTAAATCTTCTGGTTCAGCATGTGTTAGTGAAATAGAACTTGGGTAAAAATCCTCCCCATAATTAGCTCGGCACATGATCAGCAATACAGCCATAAAGGAATCCGTACGTGTCGGTTGCTGCTTGGAGATTTTTTTATATTGTAAATGGACTGATAACTCGGTTTCTATCTCATCAATACTCAATACAGCGCCTTCTGTCAGAATAGCCATATAACGAGCAAGCCGATCTAATGCTGTATGCAAGCTAGAACTTGCTAACCAAGCATACCCTAACGCACCCAATTGCGAAGGGTGCCAAAATTTAGCGGCTCTTAAACCAAAATTAGAATCTCCTGCAATTTCAGCCGCATCAAACCATAGCTGGTCAATTTGCTCATAGCTAAACCGAGCATTGGCATTTAATATTAGGTCCGCATTAATATCGAGATTTTTTAATAACGGCTTAGGATCTATACCATACGACTCAATGACTTTAAGCGTAATACTAACGGCAGGAGCTAAATAACTTAGAGGCATAAACTATTCCCATTACGTCTTTTAAAGATGGCTATATAAGACCTTAAGCCTTTATGTCTATTTAATTTAACTTTTTTGTAGACTAAGGGAGGTGGAAAAATTAAATCATCCAAATAAAAACCGTAACCATCTGATATTTGGTGTTATATTTTTATAATCTGGACGATTATTAATTTCCATATTCCTAAGTAGAATGGGCTACCAACTTAAAGCGGGATAAATATTCATGCAAAAGTAGGGTGGGCAATCTTTTCTGCCCACCATTAAGGTTGCACGCGGTGGGCAGAAAAGATTGCCCCCCTACGATTTACAAGCTGTCCCGTCTTAAAATGGTAGCCGCTTAGTGCATACTGGTAGTTCATCAGTTTTTGTGTCAGTATTCATACAATATTTCTTTAAAAATATTGGTTTGCTACAAACAATATTATGCGGTTGCTTTTTTAAGCTCAAAACTTTAGTTACTTTAAAATACAGGTTAGCCATTGAATAAGTGTTGCTTTGAAATTTTACTAACTGAAACGGATAGTTGTGTTGCCTACCTTCAGGGGGACTGGGTGATTGCTAATCAGGTACCTACTTTTTTAGAAGTGGCGCAGAAAATAAAACAAATTGAATGTACACAGCTAGAGCTTAATGGTGAGTCGCTTGGATTGTGGGATAGCCGCTTTGTAGTTTTTTTGATTGAACTAGAAAAACACTGCCAAACTGAACAAATAAAATTAAATATGAGTGGCTTACCTTCAGCTGCTCAAGGTTTGTTAAAGCAAGCCTCGGCATTTCCTGTGCGCGAGAGTGGTAATAAGCTTAAATCTAATCAATCTTTAATGACTCGAATAGGAGAGAAGGCGCTTGTTATTTATGATGATACAGAGAAAGTTTTAAATTTTGTCGGTGAAGTGAGTTTTAGCCTAATGCGTTTGTTTAGAGGTAAAGCTTGTTTTCGTCGGCAGGATTTATGGTTGATTATGCAGGAGTGTGGGCCGGGCGCTTTAGCGATTGTTACTTTGATTAGCTTATTAGTCGGCCTAATTCTCGCTTTTGTTGGTGCGATGCAATTAAAAATATTCGGTGCTCAAATTTATGTCGCTAATTTAGTCGGGCTAGGAATGGCGCGTGAAATGGGGGCAATGATGACGGCTATTATTATGGCAGGTCGAACGGGGGCTGCATTTGCCTCGCAGCTTGGATCTATGCAAGTCAATGAAGAAATTGATGCTTTAGCAACCTTAGGTATTTCTCCGATTGATTTTTTAGTTTTGCCGCGTATGTTGGCGCTGATCGTGATGCTGCCACTGTTATGTTTATATGCTGATTTAATGGGCATTTTAGGTGGGTTATTAGTCAGTATTAGTTTATTGGATGTGTCCGTGGTCGAATACCTGATACAAACAAAATCAGCATTAGATTTGAATGACTTTTTAACCGGGTTAATAAAAAGTAGTGTTTTTGGTGTATTGGTTGCACTGTCTGGATGTTTGCATGGAATGCAGTGTGGTCGAAGCTCTTCCTCGGTAGGGGATGCGGCAACATCAGCGGTTGTTTCTGGAATTATAAGTATTGTTGTCGCTGATGCTTCATTGACAGTGATTTATCAGATTATAGATTTTTAGTGCTGAGATGACTGAAGTACATATAGAAGTAAATAATTTGACCATGGCTTATGATGATTTTGTGATTCAGCAAGGGCTGAACTTTAAAATACATAAGGGTGATATTTTTATTGTTATGGGCGGGAATGGTTGCGGCAAAAGTACCTTACTGCGACATTTATTGGGCCTGAAAGTACCCGCCACAGGTGATATTTATTACCAAGATATTAATTTGTGGAAAATTACTGAAGCGGAACGTAAAGTCATTATGCGTTCCAATGGGGTCATGTATCAGAGCGGGGCATTATGGAGCTCATTAACGTTGGCAGAAAATATTGCCTTACCTTTAAAAGAGTATACTGATTTAAGTGACCATGAAATTAATGGCTTAGCCTATTTAAAATTAGCATTGGTTGGTTTGGTAGGCTTTGAAGAGTATTATCCCGCTGAAATTAGTGGTGGCATGAAAAAAAGGGCGGGCTTAGCGCGTGCTTTAGCATTGGACCCAGAGATATTATTTTTTGATGAACCTTCTGCTGGTTTGGATCCTCTAAGTGCTAAATTATTAGATGATTTGATTCTACGAATACAAGAAAGTCTAGGAACAACCATTGTGGTCGTTACTCATGATTTGCCGAGTTTATTTGCCATTGGTACCGATGGCATTTTTTTAGATACTATTAGTAAAACTATGATTGCACAAGGAGCGCCCAATGAGTTGTTAAAACATTGTTCGCAGCCTGTCGTGCAGCAATTCCTTAGTCGAGGCATGAATGAGTAAACAAGCTAATCCAACCATTATTGGCATTTTTGTTCTTGGTGCTTTGCTTATTGCTGTTCTGGGAGTAACGATATTTAGTAGTGGTAAATGGCTTACCGATAAATCTGAATTTGTCGTTTATTTTAATGAATCTGTTAATGGTTTATCGATTGGTGCTTTGGTGAAGATGCAAGGTGTTCCTATTGGTAAAGTAACAGATATCCAAGTACAGTTACACCCTGAAACTCAACGGATATTAACGCCGGTATTTATTGAAATAGACCATACAAAGTGTGAGCAGTTATTACAATTCAAGACACTTAGTAATAAGCAAGAAATGATGGAACAATTGATTGAAAATGGTCTACGAATGCAGCTGCAATATACGAGCTTAGTAACGGGTCAGTTATATATAGAGTCTCTACTGAAGCCAGAGTCAACCGCTTATTTAACGCACTTAAATAAGGAGTATGCAGAGTTACCTACCATTATTTCGAAAAGTGTTGAAGTGCAAAAAAGTATTGTTGATGTCATGCAAGAGTTTCGTAGCATACCGTTGCAAGAATTATTTGCAGAATTAGTATTAACGGTTAGAAATATAAAAGAAATTACGGGTTCGGATGATATTAATCAGGCTGTTAAAGGTTTTTCAAAATCTTTAGATGAGTTGCAAGGGATTTTGGCGGCTTTTAAACCGTATGCGAATAATATTGCACGAAATACAGATAAGACATTATTGCATAGTGGGCATCTTATGCAGAAATTAGATGCCTCGGCTGAGCCATTATTAAGCGATGCTAAACAAACACTCATTAGTGCTAATTTGACGCTTCAGCAAGTGCAAAGTACAGCGCTTCATGTGGAAAAATTATTTTCAGAAGATGCGCAGTTACAACAAAATTTTAATGGTACCTTAAAAGAATTAAGGCGCTCAGCTAAGTCATTACGTTTATTAGCAGATTATTTAGAGCAGCATCCAGAAGCATTGATTCAAGGAAAAAGGTATTAATATGATATTGCGTGTAATGACTCTTATTGGTATTTTTTTGAGTATGTCAGCTTGTAGTGTTAGCCCAAAGCCAGATGTTTATTTATTAACCGCCATTGAATCTGAGGCGACGATTCAAACAATGCAGAAGCCGGTAAGGATTTATATTAAAGAGATAGTATTTCCGGAGTTTCTGGATAGACCACAAATGGTGACTCGTAAAGACAGTCAATTAGAAGTACATGAATTTCAGCGCTGGGGAGAGCCACTAAAATCAACGTTTATGCGTGTTTTTAGAGAAGATTTATTGATGCGAACTAATAAGGCGCAAGTCATTGTACGAAAGCCATATAGTGCAATGGAATTTGATTATCAGCTCTATCTAGATGTTAGTTATTTTTATATTTATGCAGGGCAAGAAGCAAGGTTAACAGTGAGTTGGTTTTTGTTGAATGCTCAAGGTAATGAAACGTTATTTTCTGCAGTAGAAAAAATTATCGTGCCGTTACAGAGACGATCTGTAGATGCAGAAGTTAAAGCGTTAAGTAATGCTATTGGGAAATTAGCTGATAAGGTCGCCGCTGAATTGGTTAAACAGTAATTCAGCTAAAGCTTTGTTCATGCTAACTAGAACTTGAATTTGTGAGATGCAAAGATACTGCAAAGAAAAAACAGCTTGATGTCGCGGTAACACTGTTTTAGTGTTTGTACTTTACGTAGACTATTCCGTTAGCATACTTGGCTCAAAAATACGAACATTATTGCGCCCACTATTCTTGGCAAAATACATCGCAATATCTGCATTTTTAACTAGGTTTATTTCATCTTGTCCATGAGCTGGATATACTGCAATTCCTATGCTAGAAGAAATAGATAGCTCGTGATTCTGGTAATTAAAGGGAAGGTTGAGTGATTGGCGGATTTTTTCAGCGACCATGAGTGCATCTTGAGTCGCCTCAATAATCGGTAAAAGAATAATAAATTCATCACCACCCACTCTTGCAACCGTGTCTGACTCACGCAAGCATTCGTTAATTCGCACAGCAACTTCTTTCAGTAATAAATCACCTGCGTTATGTCCGTAATCATCATTAACAGGTTTAAATTTATCTAAATCCAGAAATATAAGCGCAAAGAGGGTTTGGTTGCGTTTGGCTGTCTGCAGTGATTTTGCTAAACGGTCATTGAGCAATGTTCGATTAGGCAAGTTAGTTAAAGAGTCGTGTTCTGCGAGGTGCTTGATACGCCTTTCTGCTTGTTTACGCTCTGTGATATTAGTTTGTACTGCAATAAAATTTTGTAGCTCACCGAGTGAGTTAAAAACTGGGGATATTGTTAGGTCTTCATCATATAAACTACCATCTTTGTGCTGGCTAGTTATTTCCCCATGCCAAGGGTTTCCCCGTAACGCTGTTGCCCATAAGTCTTTATAAATTAAAGAATTATCATGTGCGTATTTAATTATCTCAATCGCTGATTGTCCAGTGGCTTCACTAGAATCAAAGCCTGTTAGGTTTTCAAAGGCAGGGTTAACCCATTCAATTTTGGCCTGTGTATCGGTAATCATTACACTAATTTGTGCGGCCTCTAGAGCTGAAACTAGCATTTTATTGCGATCAGTAATAAACCTTTCTAGGGTTTCGTCTTTAAAGGTTATAACGGCACCTCTATGGGGGCCTGGAATATTTATGGGCGATATATTAAGCGCAACAGAAAACAGGTCGCCATTTTTACGTGAAAACTTTTCCTCACTTTGGCGAGTTTGACCATCAAGTAGGGTTTGGTTAACCGGACATTGGTAATCTATGAGGTAGTGGTGAAATAATTGAGTAGGATTTTTGCCTAATACTTCATCTTCACTTCTGTTTAAAAGTTCAAGTGCAGCGGGGTTGATAAAAGTACAAAGTCCTTGGCCATCTACACCGTAAACACCTTCTGTTAATGCATTGAGTAATGTGTGGTGCTGCTCGGCTTCTTTGGCTATTTGCTGACGTTGTTGGCGAATCCGACGATTTAAGACCAGTAAATAAAGACCAAGCGAAATGATTAATATGAGTGAGGCTGATCCAGCAATAATTTGTAATTGATAGCGGTATAAAATATCTTTGAGAGTAAAGTTTGGAGCCGCTTCAAAAGGTGGGGCACGTAAGGCGCGCAATATATCCTCTACAGGTGAGTAGTCCATAGGAATAGTAAAGCCCTGTATGCCAGGAACTAAATCATGGTGGTCGTGAAATAATAATAACGCAGCAGTGAAGTGCGAGGCGAGTTCCTCGTTAATATGAGGAAGCGCTGCAATCGGCCATTCAGGGTATAAGCGTGTTGATGCGAGTAAGGGAAAGCTTGGGATATTTTGCTTGTTGATGATTTTTAGTCGAGATAAATCAAGGTGATGTTCTTTTTGTAAGGCCTCTAAAACGCCAGTACGTACAAAACCAATATCAGCACGATCGCTGAGTACTGCATCTATAACATTATCATGAGGCATGCCCGTTATTAATAGTTGCTCAGGGTTAGGTGTGGGCAGCCCTTCTTGGTACAGCGCATAACTTTGCATTTGGTAACCACCTAATGAAGCTGTTTTTGCCGTTGCAATGCGCAAGTTTTTTAGGTCTTTAAGCTGGTTAATGTCAGAACGCGAGGCTAGGGTAAAAATGACACCTGCAAATGCTGATAATGTATGCTCACCTGTCTTTTTAATTAGGCTAGCAAGTGGGTAAGATAAATTATATTGCTCTTTAAGGTGAATATAATAGCTAGGGTTAGCAAATACAAAATCAATTTGTCGTGTAGCCACTGCATCGCCTAGGTCAGAATAGGTGTACGCTTCAATTTGAAAGTGACGCGTAGGGGTTTGGGAATTAATATAGTTTTCTAGAGGCTTCCAGCGAGCAAGTGTTTCTGCTTTAGGGCGAAAAGCTAAAATTCCTATTTTTACAGGCTCATTACTAGGCTCTAAAACTGCGAATGCAGAGGGTATTGAAAGCAGATAAAAGAGTATTAAGTTTAGTTGCAGAAAGCGTTTCATTAATTTCTATTCTAATGCCTATTTGAGAGTACTGAATAACAATAAGCGGGAGACTTGGCTTATAGGGTTATTAATACTTTATTTTTATAACGGCTCGCTAGGTAAAAAATCAGCAAGACATAAATCTTGAGATGATGATGGCTGTTTTAGAATGTTTGACTTTAGCATAATCGCAGATAATAAATTAGCACTTTGTAAAAGTTTAGGATTTTTGCCTGCTAATTGTAAGTGGTTTTTTTTAATATCAGGGAGTAATAATCCTTTGTAATTAGTGACCACTTTAGCAGGAGCAACATTTAAGTGTGTTGCCATACGATAAGAGGCATCTTGAGTGTTGTTTGAAAAGTGGTTTAATGCTTTGAAGTGCCCGGCAATTAAATGTTTTATCGCACCTTTATGGGTATCAATAGCCTTTTGGTGAATGGCTAAAACATCAATGATTAAGTTAGGTATTTGCCGGCTATCATAAAGTCTGTGAGCATCAAGTGAGAGTAGATGACTGGCAATTGGATCGAAGGTGATTAATGCGTCAATTTCCCCTGATTTCCATGCGTGTTCATGCTGATCAATAGTTAGGGCAACTTGTTCTATATCTAGTGGATCTAAGCCACTAGTTTGCAATGCTTGGCTAAGCATAACGGCACCTAGTGCATTTTGTTCAACACCAATTCGTTTACCTTTTAAATCGGTTAAATTTTTGATATTAGGTTTGGCGATTAACATATCCGCGCCAGCAGAAATATCAAAAATAAGCACAATGGTTAATGGGATTTGCATTTCACGCGCACGTAATACCTCATCTAGGGTCAATGCCGCACCATCAACTAGCCCATCCTTTAACGCTTGGAGGGAATTTGTCGCTGATTTTGTCTCGACTAGTTTTACTTGCTGATCAATCCATTTTTCTTGGTGCGCGAGAAATATAAACTCATAGCCAGGCCAGGTGTGAATAGCAATACGCAAAGGTGTACTTGGCATTGAACTTATATCGCAACTGTTCAAGATTGCTAATAAGCTAAGCCAAGTAACCCAACGTAAGAAATACAATTTCATTAGGTGTTTAGGTTAATTCAAGTAAAGTTTCTGCTTTAGAGGCATTAAATTCCCCGGAACCTTCAATACCTATATATTCAACTTTGCCATTTTCAACTAACATGGCAAAGCGAAAACAACGAACTCCCATGCCTTTATCAGTTAGGTCGCGATCTAAGCCTAATGATTTTGTATATAACGCACTACCATCAGCCATCATACGCACTTTTCCTGTTGCACCTTGTTGTTTGCCCCATGCAGCCATAACAAAGGCATCATTGACAGATAAGCACCAGATTTCATCAATGCCTTTAGCTTTGAGCTGCTCAGTATTTTGAATATAGCCAGGTAAATGCTGTGCTGAGCAAAGCGGTGTAAACGCTCCCGGAACTCCAAAAATAATGATTTTTTTACCTTGTGATTGTTTTATAACATCAATGTCTTGTGGGTTGGTAGGGCAAGCATTTTCGTTATCAAATTCTGTGCATTCTGATAGTTGACCGGCAGGTAGTGGGTCGCCAATAGAAATAGTCATATTACATCCTGTTTTTTATAGAATTTTATAAACATATTCGTAAATGCTTGTAGGTGTCAAGTGATACTTGAAGTTAGCTAATAAAAAAGTACTCTTATCTAGTTGACTGCGTAGAATAGAAAAAATTATTTACTTTAAATAGCGGGTTGTAATTTTGGACTGGATTGAGCAGTTAATACTTTTTGTTATTTCGTTATTGGCAAATACTTTTTCTTCATTTAGTGGCGGAGGAGCTGGGCTTATCCAGTTTCCCGCACTGATCTTTTTGGGATTAAGTTTTTCAGTCGCATTAGCAACGCATAAAGTAGCAAGTGTCGCCCTAGGTGTCGGTGCAGCTTTACGGTATTTGAAGAGCAGCCCTTTAGAGCGTCACTTTGTTATGCTGATTTTGGGCGCGGGTGTGCCGGGTGTTATTTTAGGTGCACGCTTCATTTTGTTTGTACCTGATCAAATTGCTATGCTTGCATTAGGTGTGCTGACGGGTGGGTTAGGGATCTATTCAATTTTAAAACCTGATTTAGGGCAGGATAATAAAAGTAAACATCGAGATTCTTTAGGTTTTATTGTCGGTGGTTTAGTCTTATTTTTCCTAGGGGTTCTGAATGGCTCTCTAACATCAGGAACAGGTTTATTTGTTACCTTATGGTTGGTAGGTTGGTTTGGTCTGGATTATCAGCGGGCAATTGCTTATACCTTGATTTTAGTTGGTTTATTTTGGAATGGTTCAGGTGCTTTAACCTTGGGGTTATTTGGAACAATACGCTGGGATTGGTTACCTGCTTTATTAGCCGGCTCTTTACTCGGTGGTTTCTGGGGGACTCATTTGGCAATTAAGCATGGTAACCGTTGGATTAAGCGTGCCTTTGAATTAGTGACTATATTAATTTCTATTAAATTGCTGCTAGGAAATTAATGCCGTAATTGGTGTTATTTGAGTCGTAACTTACAGGTCAAAATGATAAAATTCGCGCATTATAATGAGTCGATTTTTTGAGAGGGAATATAGTTAGATATAGAAACTGGGAACATATTAAGTACTGTGTAAATGAACGGAGTACAAAGTACGGTAAAATTGTTTATAAAATTTCTATTGTTGACGATGGATTATGGCTAGAATTCTTGGAATAGATCCTGGGTCACGACTGACTGGGTTTGGTGTTATTGATGAAACAGCCACTGGCTATAAATATGTAGCGAGTGGCTGTTTACGTATTAAAGGAGATAATTTTCCTTTACGGTTGAAGCAAATTTTTGCCGGTATCAGTGATGTGGTTGATGAATACCAGCCAACTGAAATGGCCATAGAGCAAGTGTTTATGCATAAAAATGCAGATTCAGCTTTAAAATTGGGACAAGCTCGTGGCGCGGCCATTTGTGCCGTACAGCTATTTGATATTCCTGTGTATGAATATGCAGCAAGACAAGTTAAGCAAGCTGTCGTGGGCAAAGGTTCAGCAGATAAATTGCAAGTTCAACATATGGTAAAAATTTTATTAGGTATTACGGGTGAATTACAAATTGATGCCAGTGATGCACTAGGTATTAGTCTGTGTCATTCTAATTTTCAACAAACGCAAAGGCGTTTAACGCAGGGAGCATGAAGTGATCGGATTTTTACAGGGGAAGTTAGTGACTAAAACACCTCCTATGTTGGTTTTAGATGTACACGGTGTCGGTTATGAAGTTGAAGCACCGATGACTACGTTTTATGATTTGCCCGCTTTAGGTGAGATGGTAAAGCTGCATACTCATCTGGTAATTAGAGATGATGCGCATATTTTATTTGGCTTTGCTACTGAGCCAGATAGGGTGATGTTTCGTACTTTAATTAAAGTGAATGGTGTTGGCCCTAAATTAGCGTTGACTATTTTATCAGGACAAAGTTCAGATGAGTTTTATCGCTGCATTCAGGATAATGACACCGCAGCCTTAGTGCGATTACCTGGAGTAGGTAAAAAAACGGCTGAACGCTTAATCGTAGAATTACGAGATAAATTACCGGCTACAAGTACCGAGCAAAGTAGCGCTAGTTCAAGCAGTGTTGCTGCACCCAGAAGTCGTGCTAAACAAGAAGCGATTACTGCCTTATGTGCTTTAGGCTATAAAGCAGCCGAAGCCAGCAAAATGGTGCAAAATATAGCCCAGGAAGATAAAAGTTGCGAAGACATTATACGTTTGGCTTTGCAAGGTAAAGTTAAGTGATAGAGACTGATCGAGTGATAACGGCGCAAGGGAATTCTGAAGAAGAACGGCATGACCGTGCAATAAGGCCTAAAACGCTACAAGATTATGTTGGGCAACAGGCTTTATGTGATCAAATGGAAGTATTTATTCAGGCGTCTAAAGCACGTAAAGAAGCCTTAGATCATGTGTTGATTTTTGGTCCGCCTGGGTTAGGTAAGACAACATTAGCAAATATTATTGCTAATGAAATGCAGGTTAATCTACGTCAAACATCAGGGCCAGTTATAGATAAAGCAGGCGATTTAGCCGCGTTATTAACTAATCTTGAGGCACATGATGTTTTGTTTATTGATGAAATTCATCGCTTAAGCCCTGCCGTCGAAGAGATTTTGTATCCAGCAATGGAAGATTATCAAATTGATATTATGATTGGTGAGGGGCCAGCGGCACGCTCAATTAAATTAGATTTACCGCCTTTTACTTTAGTGGGTGCGACAACGAGAGCCGGCTTATTAACATCTCCATTACGCGATCGATTTGGGATTATTCAGCGTTTAGAATTCTATTCTGTGCAAGAACTGCAGTTTATTGTGACCCGCTCAGCAGGGGTTTTAGGTATTAAAATTGAGCCACAAGGCGCACATGAAATTGCTAAACGCTCACGAGGTACACCAAGAATCGCCAACCGTTTATTACGTCGAGTGCGGGATTATGCAGAAGTGAAAGGTGATGGTCGGATTTCAGAGGGAGTCGCACAGCAAGCTTTGAGTATGTTAAAGGTGGATCATTGTGGCTTTGATCAATTAGATAGGCGTTTATTAAAAACAATTATTGATAATTTTGAGGGTGGGCCAGTGGGTTTGGATACTTTAGCGGCAGCCATTAGCGAAGAGCGCGGTACCATTGAGGATGTTTTAGAGCCGTACTTAATCCAACAAGGATTTATTATGCGCACGCCAAGAGGGCGAGTTGTTACCGGAAAAACTTATCAGCATTTTGGGTTAACCGCACCGAAAATTGATACCGAAGTGATGGGTAATACTTTGGAATAAGGCGTTGCTCAAGTGGTCTACCTTTATTTAAAAAACGAGAAAAATATGAGCAAAGAGTTTGATTGGCCGGTACGGGTTTATTATGAAGATACTGATGCAGGTGGCGTTGTTTTTTATGCCAACTATTTAAAATTTTATGAACGAGCACGCACTGAAATGTTACGTGCAATGGGCTTTGAACAAGATGAACTGATTGCTAAAGAGTCAATAATCTTCGTGGTTCGTTCTGTTCAAGTTGATTATTTAATGCCCGCTAAATTCAATGAAATGTTACAAGTCACTGCGACAATAAGCCTCGTGAAAAGTGCGAGTTTAACCTTTGAGCAAACAGTCATGCGTGAAGGTAAGTTATTAAGTAAAGCAACCATTCGAATTGCGTGTCTTGATTCTAATACAATGCGCCCTAAAGTCATCCCTAATATATTAAAACAATCATTAAACAATGAATAACGATTTATCAATTTTTTATTTAATCAGTCAGGCCAGTTTTGTTGTACAGCTAGTGATGTTAATTTTATTAGCCGCTTCAGTATTATCTTGGACTTTTATTTTTGCGAAGAGCAAAGAATTGAAAAAAGCCACCAAAGTAACTGATCAATTTGAAAGTGATTTTTGGGCAGGAGGAGATTTAAGCGATCTGTATAAGAAAATTACTGAAACGGATCAAGAAGTAGAAGGCATAGAAAAAATCTTTATTGCGGGGTATAAAGAGTTTTCGCGTATGCATAAAATGGCGAACGTCCCAGCTTCAGATAAAGTAGAGAATGCACAAAGAGCGATGCGTATTGAGCTATCCCGTGAATTAGATAGCTTAGATGAAAGTTTACCTTTTTTAGCGACGGTGGGTTCAACGAGTCCTTATGTGGGTTTGTTTGGAACAGTTTGGGGAATTATGAATTCATTTCGTTCCTTATCTTCTACTAAACAAGCGACTTTAGCGCAAGTAGCTCCCGGTATTGCTGAGGCATTAGTTGCAACTGCAATTGGTTTATTTGCCGCTATTCCTGCTGTTGTTGCTTACAACCGGTTTTCTACTAAAGTAGATCGATTGACAGGGCGTTATGAATTATTTATTGATGAATTTGTTGTGTTATTACAGCGTCAGGCACATTCATAATGGCAAGACGTAATGCGCGTAGAAAACCAATGGCAGAAATTAATGTTGTACCCTATATTGATGTAACGTTAGTGCTGTTGATTATTTTTATGATTACAGCGCCATTAATACAGTCAGGAGTCGATGTTGATTTACCTCAGGCAAACTCACAACAAGTCGATCAAGAGAATGCACCTTCTCCCGTGATTATTACTGTGAATAAAGACGGCCTGTATTTTATTGATTTAGGTAATGGCGATGATGAAGAGCCAGTAAGTGCAGCAGAGGTTTTATTATTGACAGCAGCAGTACGAAAAAATAAGCCTAAAACCCAGGTTTATATTCGAGGGGATAAAGCGGTTGAATATGGCAAGGTTGTGACTGTGATGGCGGCATTGAAAAATGCAGGCGTTCCAAATGTAGGGCTAATGACGGAAAATTTTTCAAAATGAGTCATTTACAAAAATATAGTATCGCTTTTGCTTTAGCACTGAGTTTACATTTATCTATTATCGGTTTATTTGCCTTTAATTTTATTAACCAGCCTGCACCCGAGCATAAAGTTGATAAAAAAATACCTGAAATTATTGAAGCATCAATATTAGATGAGAATTTAGTCACTGAGAAAGCTAAGCAATTAAAGCAGGCTGAAGCAAACCAAAAGCAACTTCAACAAAATAAGAAAGAAAAACTTAGAAAGCAGTTAGCAAAGGAAAGTGAACGTTTACGTAAAGTTAAAAATAAACGCTTACATGAAGAAAAAATAGCAAAAAAGGCAGCTATAGAACGCAAAAAAACGGCTATAAATGAGCAAAAGAAACTCCAAGTTATTAAAAATAAACTGGCTTTAGAAAAGAAAAAGCAAGTTGAAATTAAGAAACAAAAAATAGCAAAAGAAAAACAGCAGCGAATTGCAGCAGAAAAACGTAAACTTGCAGCTGAGAAAAAAGAGCAAGCGCACCAGGAAGCTATAAAACAGAAAAAAATAGCGGCTGATAAGCAACGTATAGCAGATGCAAAAAGAGAGAAAATTGCTGCCGATAAATTAGTAGAAGCTAATAGGGTACGTGCAGAAAATGCTAGAATAGCTCAAAAAGCAACGGTAGCAGCAACCGCATTAATTAAACGTAAAGTGAATCAAAGTTGGAACCGGCCTACCTCGGTTACTGGAAAGCTGGCTTGTACTATTAGGGTAGGGCTTATTCCTGGAGGGGATGTCATGTCTGTCGTGGTAGTGAAAGGCAGTGGTAATTCGTTATTTGATGCTTCAGCAGAGAGAGCTGTTTATAAGGCTTCTCCATTACCGGTACCGAAAGATGCAACAGCTTTTAGTCAATTTAGAAGTTTTAGTTTTGTTTTTTCACCGAATTAGTCGGTATAAAAATAAACTTTTAAATGAACAGTCATTAATAGTAAAGAGTAAACAGTGATTAAATTAGTAAAAAAAATAGCTTTAATTTTAGTAAGTCTGAATATATTTATTTTTAGTCAATTTTCGTATGCTGAATTAAGTATCGAAATTACTGAAGGGGTGCAAGGAGCACATAAAATAGCAGTCGTTCCTTTTGCAAACCCTAAAGGTGAAAAGCTACAGGTGGAAATAGCACAAATTATTGCTAGTAACTTAGCGAGAAGTGGCTATTTTAAAGCCCTTGAGAACTCACAAATGTTAGCCCAGCCGACTCAGCCAGCGCAAGTGAAGTTTCGCAACTGGGAGGCTTTAGGTCAGGATTATTTGGTTATTGGCGTTGTGACTAAAGATAATAATCTTTACCATGTGCAAATGAGCTTGTTTGATGTGTATAAAAAATCACAGTTAAAAGGCTTGCGTGTGACGGTTGAAGCATCATCATTACGTATGGCGGCTCATCACTTAAGTGATGCTATTTATGAGAAATTAACAGGTATTCCAGGGGTGTTTACAACGCGTATCGCCTACGTAACCAGTGAATTAACAGCTCAAAATAAACGTAAATATAATTTGAATATTGCGGATTATGATGGCGGTAATGCAATTTCAATCGCACAATCTAAAGAGCCTATCATGTCACCGGCTTGGTCGCCTAAGGCCGATAAAATTGCTTATGTTTCTTTTGAAAATAAAGTATCTGAAATTTTTGTGCAAGCTTTAGCAACGGGAAAACGTAAAAGTATTGCTAAGTATAAAGGTATCAACGGAGCCCCCGCTTGGTCGCCTGATGGTAAACGGTTAGCATTAACTTTATCTAAAGATGGTAATTCGGACATTTATATTTTAACCTTAGCGAATAAGTCATTAAAAAAATTAACTAAATCTTGGGCTATTGATACCGAAGCTGCTTGGTCACCCGATGGTAAAAAAATACTATTTACTTCTGATCGTGGCAGACGCCCTCAGTTATATGTGATGGATAGCCATGGTAAAGGTGTTGCTGAGAGAATTACTTTTGATGGCGACTATAATGCACGAGGTAGTTTTTCTGCAAATGGTAAGTCTGTCGTAATGGTGCAAGGTGCTCAAGGTAATTTTCGTATTGCTGTTTTAGATTTAGAAAGCCGTACGACAACAGTTTTAAGCAATGGTAAGCAGGATGAATCTCCAAGCTTTGCACCTAATGGAAAGGTCATTATTTATGCGCGACGAAAAGGAAAGAATGATATTTTAGCAACGGTTACACTTGATGGTGTCACTAAGCATGATATCCAGCATACTGAAGGTATGGTGCGTGAACCAGCATGGGCTCCACGACATTAAGTTGGGTTAGACACACAGAATTTATAAATTAAAGAGTTAGAGATATGAAAATTAAAACAATAATAATGGCCTTTTTATTAGCTATTTCCGTAGTAGCCTGTAGCCCAGATAATGTTAAAGAAGACTCCTTAGGAACCGCTGAGCTATTAGGGTCTGAAAATGGAGTTGAGAGTAATGTGTATAATGCGGATGGTACACGGGTTACAGCAATAGATTTACAAAATAGTAGTCTCACTGAAGCTGATGACTTAATGCAAAGTGCTGAATTTTCAGATCCAAACAGCCCATTATCAACACGTATTATTTATTTTGAATATGATAGTAGTCAGGTACGTAATGAGTTTATTTCAATATTAGAAGCACATGCAAATTATTTAATGGCAAACCCAAGTCAGAGAGTGACTCTTGACGGACATTCTGATGAGCGTGGGACCCGTGAATATAATATTGCTTTAGGTGAGCAACGTGCTAAATCTGTCTTTAAAATGATGCGTTTAATTGGTGTCATGGCTAACCAAATTGATATTGTGAGTTATGGTGAGGAAAAGCCAGCTTCATTAGAGCTTAATGATGATTCTTTTGCACTGAATCGTCGTGTAGAAGTGGTATATAAGTAATGATAAAAAAAGCTTTAATTTTAGTTTGCTCAGTCAGTGCTGTTGTTCATGCTGAGACACGACCTTTGCCACCTATCATTAATAATTCAACGTATGCAAATGGTGCCTCTTATTCAGGAGGAAGCAGTTCAAACAAACCTATGTTGGAAATGCTAGGCCGTGTTGAGAGCTTGCAAACAGAAGTACAGCAGTTACGTGGGCAAGTGGAGCAGCAAAAGCATGAAATTACTAATTTAAAAAAGCGGCAAAGTAATATTTATGCAGATGTTAATCAGCGCCTGCAGAGATTAGAAGGCGGGGGAGCTATACCGATAACTCAGCGTAAAAAATCACCTGAAAATTTAGCGGTTCCTATTGCACAAAGAAGAGCAATAATTGCTAATGCGAAGCCAGTAAAAAAGATAAAACCAAAACCTAAAGCAAATGAAAAAGCGCGATTTGATAAGGCATTTGCTAGTGTAAAAAATAGTCATTACCATCAGTCTATTAAATTGTTTAAGTCATTCTTACGTGATTTTCCCGCCGGAGAATACAGTGATAATGCTACTTTTTGGTTAGCTTCTGTGTATTCAGTGATTGATGATAAGGTGCAAGCAAAGACTAGTTTTGAAGCGGTGTTTACGCAGTTTCCACAAAGCGAGAAAGCAGCACTCTCAATGCTTAAGTTAGCGGATATTTATTTTGCTGAAAATAATAGAACAAAAGCAAAGCAACTGTACCAGAAAATCTCTGAACAATACGCAGATAGTACGTCAGCGCATATGGCAGAAAAAAAATTACAGAGTATGGAGTAGTAAGCTGAGTGAAAAATAATGAGTTACGTATTAGTGAAATTTTTTATTCATTGCAAGGTGAGTCTAAGACGGTAGGCATGCCCACTGTTTTTATTCGTTTAACAGGATGCCCATTACGCTGTCATTATTGTGATACAAGCTATGCTTTTTCAGGGGGTGAGCAACAAAGTATCAAGGATATTATCGAGCAAGTGGCTCAGTATAATACGCCTTATATTACTGTGACAGGCGGCGAGCCTTTAGCTCAGCCAGCGTGTTTGGAATTACTAAAGCAATTAGCTGATAAAGCGTATATTGTTTCTTTAGAAACGAGTGGCGCGCTAGATATCTCTTTAGTTGACCCACGTATTGTAAAGGTAATGGATTTAAAAACACCCGCTTCAGGAGAGGAAGCGCGTAATCTGTATTCTAATTTACAATACCTTGAAGCAAAAGATCAGTTGAAGTTTGTGATTTGTAATGCTGAAGATTACCAATGGTCTAAAGATAAAATTTCTAAGTATCAACTTGATGAGAAATGTGAAATTTTATTTTCACCAACAATGGGGCAACAAGCCCCTGAAGAGTTAGCTGAATGGATTTTACGTGATCAGTTAGTGGTTAGATTTCAATTACAATTACATAAAATTTTATGGGGTAATTTACCTGGTAAATAGTTTGAGATATAGACTCTCTGACTTAAAGTGTTGGTTGTTTATGGCCTCACTTTCTAACAAATTAAGTAACCAGGTAATTTATTTATCTGGTTTTTGAAAATTATTAAAAAAGAATAAACTCGTGAAAACACAAGCCCCCGTTATTAATATAAAGCCTTATCAATCTGATGAGGATAGTAAAGAAAATCAAACTCAGGAAAAACCAGCCCCTAAAGAAGAAAAAGGGAATATAGTTGGTGAGCGAATTCAGAAAGTTTTAGCACGGGGTGGTGTAGGTTCACGACGTGAAGTAGAACGCTGGATTACTGAAGGCCGCTTATTACTGAATGGTGAAAAAGTTGAGTTAGGCGCGCATTTAAAAGCAGGCGACAGTTTGCAGCTAAATGGCCGCCCATTAAAATGGGAAAAATTTGGCGTACAGCCCACGCGTGTGTTGATTTACCATAAGCCAACTGGTGAAGTGGTGACTCGTAATGACCCTGAAGGGCGTAAAGTGATTTTTAGTCAGTTACCCAAGATTCAGTTAGGACGTTGGATTGCAGTAGGCCGTTTAGATATTAATACCCAAGGCTTATTATTAGTCACTAATAATGGTGAATTAGCCAACCGATTAATGCACCCTTCTTCAGAAATTGACCGTGAATATGCGGTGCGTATTTTAGGTGAAGTAAGTGCAGATAACATTGCTCAACTTAAGGCAGGTATTGAGTTAGAAGATGGTGTTGCTAAATTTGATGACATTCAATTTAACGGTGGTGAAGGAGCTAATAGCTGGTATCACGTAACGGTTAAAGAGGGACGTAACCGTTTAGTACGTCGCTTATGGGAAGCGCTAGAATTTCAAGTAAGTCGTTTAATGCGGGTGCGTTATGGGCCTATCTTTTTACCTGATGGTTTAGGCGCAGGCAACTGCTATGAGCTTGACGCTAAAGAATTAGATGATTTATTAACGTTTGTAAAATTACCTTTGGAACGCTTCAATAGTGTCGCAAACCCTCGTGAACAACAGAAAGAACAGCGTCAGGCACGCAACACAAGACCACAAGGAAAAACAACGGCGACGACTAGACATAATGATAAGCGGAAGCAAGAAAGTAGAGGGTCATTTGATAAACATAAAGGAAAGCCTGCTCCACCGAGAGGGCGGGGAAGATAGGGGGTTAAAATGGCTAAATTAACCATAGCTGATAATAGTTACTCATGTGAATCTGAAGAAACAGTTCTGGATGCATTATTAAGAGCAGAAGTTGATGTTTCCTATGCTTGTAAAAAAGGGACCTGCCATAGTTGTTTGATGCGTAGTGTTAAGGATGCCCCTCTAAAAGCCGCACAAAAAGGCTTGAAGGAAACACAAAAACGTCAGAATTATTTTTTGGCTTGTTTGTGTGAGCCTAAGCAAGACATGACTATTAGGCTACCTGAACAGTCAGAGCTATATAGCCAGTCAAAGGTCGTAGAAAACAGTTTACTCAATCGGAATACATTGTTATTAAAACTTGAGTGTCATGATATACAAGAATACTTTGCAGGGCAGTTTGTTAATTTACAACGGGATGATGGTTTAACGCGTAGTTATTCTATTGCTAATATTCCTCAGCAGGACGGTATTTTAGAGTTTCATATTCGTCGTTTACCTAACGGGCAATTTAGTGAGTGGCTACATGATGATATTAAGGTGGGTGATACACTAGCAATATCTGAACCACAAGGGCATTGTTTTTATATTCCTGAACGGGCTGATGAAGGACTTTTACTCGTTGGAACAGGAACAGGACTAGCACCTTTAGCAGGGATTTTAGAGGATGCATTAAAGCAAGGGCATACGGGGCCAGTGACTTTATTTCATGGCTCAAGTGAAGTTGAAGATTTATATAGAGTTGAAGAGTTACGCGAGTTTGCTCAAAAATATTCTAACTTCTCTTATTATCCTTGTGTTTCAGGTGAAAATGTCCCAGAAGGTTTTAACGCAGGCCGTGCTGATCAAGTTGCAGCAGCTCATATTACTGAGTGGAAAAAACTGCGTGTATTTTTATGTGGCCACCCAGAAATGATTGCGTCCATGAAAATGGATGCTTTTTTAAATGGAGTTTCTATGGATGATATTTATACGGATGCTTTTATTGTTGCTGGTAACGAGTGATCTTTAGAAAGCCATAAAAATAATGCCCTCCCCGAATGAAGCAATACTGTTGATTTAAGGTATAAGCTCCTTCTCCAGCGGGAGAAGGTTGGGATGAGGGAGAGTTAAAAATTTCTTTTAATCTCTTTTTATAGAGCCTTAAAAGTAAAGAAAAAAGAGCCATTTTAAATCTCCTTCCCAAACCCTCTCCAACAAGAGAGGGCTTAAGTCAACAACATTGCCTGTATGAAGTCAGTGTAATACGGGAGGTTTTCTAAATTAATGTAGGGTAGGCATTGCGTACCCGTTAAGTTAAAAGTCCACTAGAAATAGCTATCGATTAAGAGTAAAAGGTACGCAATGCGATACCCTACATAAGGTTCAGTAAGGACCTTATTCCGTGCTCATCAAATGAAATTCATTATGTCCTCCAAAGAATTAATTCAAGAACTCTCCAAAAATTTAGTTAAAACCCTCAATAAAGATCGCCAGCCGATTAAACGTCAACTAGATCGTTTTCGTACTGAATTAAGAAAAGGAAAAGAGGTTAAGGGGCAACTCCTTGCACTTGAACTTAAGTTAAAACAGTCCATTGAAAAACGTAATGCACGTTTAGATAGCTTTCCAGTATTGGAATACCCTGATTTACCGGTAACGGCTAAGAAAGATGAAATTGCTGAGTTAATTAAGAACAATCAGGTTGTGATTGTTTGTGGAGAAACAGGCTCGGGGAAAACCACGCAGCTACCTAAAATTTGTTTATCAATTGGCCGTGGTGGTGCTGGGTTGATTGGTCATACACAGCCAAGAAGAATTGCGGCTAGAACCGTTGCTGACCGAATTGCTGAAGAGTTAAAGCAGCCACTGGGGCAAGCAGTGGGTTATAAAATTCGGTTCCATGATAAAACCCGAGAAACTTCGTTAGTTAAATTAATGACGGATGGGATTTTACTGGCTGAATCACAGAATGATCCGTACTTAAATCAATATGACACGATTATTATTGATGAGGCGCATGAACGTAGTTTAAATATTGACTTCTTATTGGGGTATATGCGCTGGTTATTGCCGCGCCGCCCTGATTTAAAATTAGTCATTACCTCAGCAACCATCGATCCGGAGCGGTTTTCTAAGCATTTTTTCGATGCGCCTATTATTAATGTTTCGGGACGTACTTTTCCCGTAGAAATGCGTTATCGGCCTATTGAGCAAGATGAGGAAGAAGATGAAACAACGAATGATGTACAGCAAGCAATTTTAGATGCCGTGGATGAGTTACATCATGACATTGCTGGCGATATATTAATATTCTTGAGTGGTGAACGTGATATTCGGGAAACCGATGAATCGATACGTAAGCATAATCTCGGTCGTTTTGAAGTATTGCCGTTGTATTCTAAGTTGAGTGTGAGTGAACAAGAACGTGTTTTTAAGCCGAAAGGTGGCAAGCGACGTATTGTGTTGGCGACTAATGTTGCGGAAACCTCTTTAACTGTTCCGGGTATTCGTAGTGTCATTGATGTGGGTCATGCGCGTATTAGTCGGTATAGCCACCGTAGTAAAATCCAGCGTTTACCGATAGAAAAAGTTTCTCAAGCCAGTGCAAATCAACGAGCAGGCCGGTGTGGCCGAGTTGCAGATGGGATTTGTATCCGCTTATATTCAAAAGAAGATTATTTGTCTCGACCTGAATTTACAGAGCCAGAAATTAAGCGCACCAGTCTATCGGCCGTTATTTTGCAAATGGCGTCATTAAAGCTGGGTGATATACAGGATTTTCCTTTTGTAGAGCCCCCTGAAGATAAAATGATTCGAGATGGCTTAACGACCTTGCAAGAAGTGAATGCATTGGATAAGGCGGGTAAATTAACCCAGACAGGGCGACAGCTTGCAAAATTTCCCATAGATCCAAAACTAGCAAGAATGCTAATTGCAGCGGATGACCTCTCCTGTTTAAATGAAGCCTCTATTATTGTTTCTGCTTTAAGTATTCAAGATCCAAGGGAAAAGCCAGCAGATAAAATGCAACAAGCCGATACTAAACATGCGGAGTTTGTTGATAAAGGCTCTGATTTTTTAAGTTTTTTAAATATTTGGAATACTTTTGAAGAGCGTAAAAAGCACTTATCAAATAATCAATTACGTAAGTGGTGTAAGCAGAATTTCTTATCTTATATTCGTTTAAAAGAATGGCAAGATGTGCATACGCAAGTTGTACAAGTGATTAAAGGTGAGTTAAAGCTAAAGGTTAATAGTACAGAAGCTTCCTATGAAGCCGTACATCAAGCTATATTGCCTGGCTTATTATCCAATATAGGTTTTAAGCATGAACAGTATGAATATTTAGGCGCGCGTAATTTAAAGTTCTTTATTTTTCCTGGTTCAGGGCAATATAAAGTACGTCCGAAATGGATTATGGCTTCTGAACAGGTTGAAACTAGTAAGGTCTACGGGCGCTGCGTTGCGAAAATTGAACCTGAATGGATAGAGCGCAGTGCCGAACATTTAATTAAGAAAAATCACTTTGACCCTCATTGGGAAAAGAAAGCAGCGCGTAGTGCCATTTATGAGCGCAGTTTACTATTCGGCTTAACTTTACAAAGCCGGCGCAAAATTCCTTATGAACATGTTGATCCTAAAGCTGCACGGCAATTTTTTATTCGTAATGCTTTGGTTGAGCATGATTATCATACTCGTGCGCCATTCTTTAAAGCCAATGAATCCTTACTAGAAGAGGTCGGTTATATTCAGCATAAAGGTCGGCGTGTTGATTTAATTGAAGATGAAGAGTGGCTATATGATTTTTATGACCAGAAACTCCCAGAAGAAGTTGTTAATGGTATTACTTTTGATCAGTGGCGTAAAAAAGCAGAGCGCCAACAACCGAAGTTATTGTTTTTAACAAAAGAAGATTTAACGCGTCAAGAAGAAGGGCATATTAGCTCTTGGGAATACCCTGATGAGAAAAAAATAGGGCGTTTAACATTACCTTTACAGTATCGATTTGAAGTCGGGCATGAAGAAGATGGTGTTAGCGTTATTGTTCCTATGCATCAAATCAACCAATTAACGGAACAGCCATTTGAGTGGTTAGTTCCTGGTTTATTAAATGAAAAAATGGTGGCTTTAATTAAAGGTTTACCAAAACAGCTACGTAAACATTTTGTACCCGTGCCAAATATGGTGGAGCGTTGCTTAGAGGTTGAGCCTGATGGGTTGGGGTCCCTGTATGACTGGGTTGCGATGCGCTTACGCAAATTAACCGGTGAATCGATTCCCTTAACGGCATGGAATAAAGAGGTATTAACGGATCATTTAAGAATGAATTTTAGAGTCGTTGATGATCAAGGGAAGCATTTAGATAATAGCCGTGATTTAAAAGCATTACAGCGCAAGTATATGGAAGAGGCGGGTGATAGTTTTAACCAGCTTGCTGAAGATGAATTAAATTTCACGGGATGTATCAAGTGGGCATTTGATGATTTGCCAGAAATTTATCAGTTTGAGCAGAGCGGACAAAATTTTGTTGGCTACCCTGCAATTATTGATGAAGGCGATGCGGTTGGGGTACGTATTTTTGATACCCAAGCAAAAGCAGATTTGCAGCATGAGGTCGGATTAGCACGTTTATTTCATTTATATTTAAAAAAAGAAGCCCAATATATTCTCAAAAATTTACCTTTCTCACCTGAGTCTGAATTAGCCTATAACCGCTTAATCAAACATCCTGATTTAGCAAAAGATATTATGAGCCGAAATTACAAAGAAGATATGCTGGGCTTAATTATTAAATCTGTATTTATTAGTGACCAAACAATTCGTACTGAGCAGCAATTTGACCAATGTTTAAAAGATAATAAACCTCAGCTAATGATACTGTCGACAAAAATTGGTGACAGTGTTGTCAGTTCGCTCGCGCATTATGCCAAGCTTAAGCAGCAAGTTGATCGCATGCCTCAGGATGATAAATCTGTTCAAGATGTGCAATTACAATTAGCGCGCTTATTTTATCAGGGCTTTTTAACCATGAGTGCTTATGAGCATATCAAGCACTATCCGCGCTATTTAAAAGCGATAGAAGCACGATTACAAACCATGCTACAGCAATCGACTAAAGATCAACAAAAGATGCAGGAAATGGCAAAGTTTCAGCAATGGTTTTGGCAAGATATTATTAAACGCCAGAAAAATGAGATTGTTAATCCTGAAAGGGAGTCATTCCGGTGGATGATTGAAGAATTCAGGGTTTCATTGTTTGCTCAGCAATTAAGAACGCCTTATCCAGTGTCAGCAAAGCGCTTGGAGAAAGCTTGGGGGAAGTAAGGTTTTATGAGAAGGTCGAATCTAGACAAAGGCACCGCTTTAACGTACATTGAAGAATGAGGCTTACCTAGAAGGAATAATTTATGGCACTTACTATACAGGCAAAAGATGAGCGTATTAACTTACGCTTAAAACGTCATGCCAAATTAATGTTAGAGCGAGCGGCAAGTTTTGAAGGGCAAACAGTAAGCAAGTTTATTTTGAGTAGTGCTTTATCTAGTGCAGAAAAGACTATTCAAAAGCATGAGGTCATGGTGTTAAATGCACAGGATTCAGAGGATTTTTTTAATGCATTGGCTAAGCCCGTTGATTTAAATAAAAAATTACAGGATGCATTACAAGAGCATGATGCGAGAGTTATTTCAAAGTGAGTACTACCCAGTTAATTATTATTGAGCCCTTAGTTGAATACCATGATAGACAAAGTTTTTATTGTGGCATTGAGCCTTTAGATAATTATTTAAAAAAACAAGCTAAACAGGATGTGAAGCGTCGAATATCTCGAGTGTTTATAGCTACCTTAGAGAGTAACCCAACTAAAATTTTAGGGTATTACACGCTAAGTACTTTATCTCTTGAATTAACAGAGCTACCAACTGAATTGGCTAGAAAATTACCTAAGCATCCAGTTCCTGCCGCATTAATAGGGCGATTAGCTTGTTCGAATGATGTGCAAAGTCAGGGCGTTGGTAAAATGTTGTTAATGAATGCGATTAAAAGAACAATCAATGTGAGTGATCAAATTGGAATTTATACAATTGTTGTTGATGCAATTAACCATCAGGCCTCAGGCTTCTATATGCAATATGGATTTTCTAAATTGTCAAAAGAAAGTAAAAGACTTTTCTTAGCTATAAAGTCATTTTCAGAACTTTAAATTATGCTTTGCAAATTGAATTGTGTTACAAGTAAATCTAAATTATGGGTATTAGGAGTTTGTCATGAAGATTAATTATTTAGTTATCTTGTTCAGTTTGTTCTTTGTAACGGAAGGGGTATTAGCAAAATCACCAGCACCTGAGCAGGTAGATGGTGCGGTTACAATTAGCACAAAACGTGCAAAGTCTTTGATGAATCAAGGGGTAACATTTATTGATGTACGTAGAATTACTGACTATCAAAAAAGCCATATTCAATGGGCTATACACCTTGATCTAAAGTTAGATTTAACTGAAGAGTCACTTGAAGCGGTAGTAAAGAAACACCAGCCAGTGGTGTTTTATTGTAATGGGGATATGTGTCAGCGCAGTGCAAAGGCAAGTGAGAAAGCCGTTGCTTGGGGTTGGTCAAAAGTACTTTATTATCGGGGGGGATTTCCTGACTGGGTAAATGCTGGGTTGCTTGTTGAATAAGGTTTTTAGACGCTTATAATTTATAAACCGGCAGAGCTATGGAGCACGGGAGTTATAAGTAAGCACCCCGAATTACGCTAACATTTAATAGTGCTCTTAAGCTTTATTATAGTAGTGAATTTAATTTAGTACGAATCAATCCCGTAGCCCGTATTGCGCAAGCGTCATATGGGCTACGGGAAATGTTAAGTTAATTTTGAACGGCTACTTACGTATAATTCCCATGCTGAATTTATTGCTAGCCCATACTTAAATAACGTTCACCCGTGTCATGCATCATTGTGACCACTGTTTTTCCTGCCCCTAGTTTCTCTGCGATACGTAGTGCAGCACAAACGCTTGCACCGGTGGAAATTCCCGCTAGAATGCCTTCTTCTTCAGCTAAACGCTTACGCATTGCAAACGCCTCTTCTGTGCTGACTTGCTCCACGCCATCAATTAAATCAACATCAAGGTTTTTAGGAATAAAGCCTGCACCGATGCCTTGAATTTTATGAGGGCTGTGTGTACCACCGGAAATAATGGGTGATTCACTAGGCTCGACAGCAATGGCTTGAAAATCTGGTTTTCTAGTTTTTATAACCTCGGCAACACCAGAGATTGTTCCGCCAGTACCTACACCGCAAACAAAGGCATCAATTTTTCCATCGGTGGCTGACCAAATTTCTTGGGCAGTTGTTTTACGGTGTACTTCTGGATTTGCAGGGTTTTCAAACTGTTGTGGCATAAAGCTGTTATTAGTTGTTGCTAGCAGCTCTTTAGCTTTATTGATGGCACCATTCATGCCCTCAGGGCCAGGAGTTAATACGACTTCAGCGCCATATAAGGCTAACAGTTGCCGGCGCTCTACAGACATTGTTTCAGGCATGGTTAAAATGCATTGATAGCCACGAGCTGCAGCGATCATGGCTAATGCAATACCTGTATTGCCAGAAGTAGGTTCAATGATTGTGCCGCCTTCTTTTAAGTCACCCGTTTTTTCTGCCGTAATTATCATGGCAAGTCCGATACGATCTTTAACTGATCCGCCGGGATTGCTGGCTTCTATTTTAAGAAAAACATCTGCTGAGTCAGGAGTGGGAAGGTTATTTAGTTTGACTAATTGGGTGTTACCAATAAGCTGAGTAATGTCATGTGCGCTTGTCATATTTTACCCTTATGTTTCTTATGGTTAATCTGTAGTTTTCTTATTAAACAAATTTATACGCCAAAAAAATTGATTAGTCATTTTTTCATTGGTAATTTATGTGTCTGATTGCTAATATAGTTTGCTAATTCAGTGAGACAGATAGTTTTTAAAGACTATCTGTTGTGATTAGTAAAGACTGAGTTTTTCATTTAAATAATAAAGAGATATCATTGAAATCTACAAAGCTATTGATTTTAAATATCTGTAAAAAATAATAGACCTTATTTGTTGGGACACAAGCTAATGCAAGATTACTTACCTAAGATTCAAACACTTCTTTCTGATTGGTACTTACTGACCTTAAGCCACCCTTTATATGCGGGTGCGCTAGCTTTAGCGGTTTGGCTGTGTTTAGTTATTTTCTATAATTTGAAAATGCTACCGCTGAAAAAGAAACAAAAGCTAATTCGGAAACAAAATGCTGCACTACAGGAGCAAGTTACCAAAATAGAACAAGCACTTGAGAAAAGTGATACTAACTTAGCTGAAGTGACGCAGAAAGAGCAAAATAGTCAGGAAGCTGTGTCTAAGCAGGAAGAACAAGTAAATGAGCGAAATTTAGCGCTTGTTACCAGTATTAGAGCATTAGCCAATCAATTTGACTTAAGTGAGCAGTTAGTGGGTTCTGCTAGTGAAATGAAATCTGAATTCATTTGGCAGCAGCAAGATAATATTATTATGCAATTAACAGATCGTTTGGCTTCGTCTGAGCAACAAGCACAAGGGCTTCAAGCCACTCATGATAAAGAGATCAGTCAGTTAAAAGAAAAAGAAGAATTAATTGGTTCTTTGCATTCCACATTAGATTTACAGACTAAGCAATTTGCACAATTAGAACAAGCATTTGAAGATCAAAAAGTAAGGCAACAAGAACAACAAGTTGAAGCGCAACAGCAATTAGCAAGTACCTTAGACAAGCATCAGCATAGTTTTGCTGCATTGATTAGTGATTTAAAAATACAAGCGGATGAGCAGTATCAAGTAACTCCCACAGCAACTATAAAAAATGAAACTTTAGTTGAAGAACCATTAAAGGTGGAGCCAGAAGCTGCTATAGAAGCTATAGAAGTTAAAGAAATAGAGGAGCCAGAAGCTGTTATAGAGGTTAAAGAAATAGAGGAGGCAGCACAAGTTAATATTATTAATGAGCAACCTGCGCTTAATACAGACCCAGTTAAGGTAGCTTCTTTAGAGATTGAACAGGAACCTATCATGGTTTCTGCCGTTGAAAATATTCAGCCTGAGATAGAAATTAAAGAAGCCCCTGCTCCTGTAATAGAGCAGAAGCCAGTACAAGCAGAAACTTTGGATGTTGTTGAAGCATTTACTGCACCAAAGCCTGAGCCTGCTGCAGCTATCATTGAAAAAGAGGATATTAAAGAACCAGATTATGGCACCTCTCGATTTAATTTAGCCGGATCATTTAAAGGTATTTTAGGTAAAAACAAAAAAGCGAAGAAAGATAAGAAGGTAGCAACTAAAAAGCCTGTTGCGGATACAGTATCAAGTGTTGAGCAAGTGCCGGTACAGCCGGCAGCACCTACGGTTACTAAAGAGTCGGGTCGTCTGAAAGGTTTATTAGGAAAAGTAAAAAAACCAAAGGAAAAGCAGGCTACTGAGAATCCTCAAACTTTAGATACGGTAGATTCATTATTAGTTCCCCCTGCACCGGTTGCGGAAGTTACAGAAGAATTTAAAGAACCTGATTATTTAGCATCAACTGGTGGCTTTAAAGGTTTGTTAGGGAAAGTAAAAAAGCCAAAGAAAAAAGTGCTCGATGAGCCTAAAAATACAGTAGTTGAACAGCCTCAAAGTTTAGATGCTGTTGATCTTTTAGTAGCTAGCCCAACAAGACTTGCAGAGCCTGAAGAAGAAATTAAAGCGCCAGATTATTCTGCTTCTGGTATTAATTTAGGAGCTTTTAAAGGCTTATTAGGGAAAGGCAAAAAATCAAAGAAATAAAGCTAATGGCAGAAAGGTAAACGGTTACGGAATATTATTCGTATTCAATTGCAGTGATATACCATGTAAACACGCCTGCTTCGGTTTTTACTATGGCTTCGTCATCTACTTCTTTTTTTAGTAGTGCCCGAGCCATAGGGGAATCGATGGATATATAGTCTTTACGCTCAAAAATTTCATCATAACCAACAATACGGAAACGTTTTGTTTCTTCAGCATCATTTTCAATTTCGACCCATGCTCCAAAAAAAACTTTACCTTCTTGATCTGGGTGAGCATCTACGACCTTAATAGTATCTAAACACTTCTGTAAATAGCGTACACGTCGGTCTATTTCTCTTAATTTTTTCTTATTATATTGGTAGTCTGCATTCTCACTTCTATCGCCAAGGCTAGCAGCCCAAGTTACAATTTTTGTTGTTTCGGGGCGCTCTACACGCCATAAATGATCTAGCTCATTACTTAGGTTTTCAAAGCCTTGTCGAGTGATAAGTGCTGTTCTCATTTTTCAATGGGTTCCTTTGTGATTTGTTTACCAAAAACTTATAAACTACACTTTCTTTATGAGCATAGCTATCTACACCCGTCTATAAGGCCTTCTCCTGCAATCTGTTCCTGACGGATTATAGTTAAGCGGGAGAGAGAATGCAGTTGGCTTAAGCCCTCTCTTGCTGGAGAGGGTTGGGAGAGGAGAATAAAATAATGCATTTATAATCCCCCTCATCCCAGCCTTCTCCCTCTGGAGAAGGAGCTATCCTGACTTGTAACTCGTTGTATTTTAATTTCAAAAAGTTGTGTAGATACCTATGCTTTATGAGTGGGGGAAGTTCTGGAGGTAGGGAGTTAATTTAATTCAGCCTAAGCTCTATTAGATTACGTATAATAACTATCTCGAAAATTCAGGTCCTTAAATGAATAAGGTTTTAAAGTTTTAATTATTGGTGCAGATTTTGGCATCCTTCATATAAGTATGAAAGTAGTTTACACTTTTTTCTCACCATTCCTGCATGCTTTTAGCAGGAATCCATTATGCACCATAGATTCCCGATAAAAGACTTCGGGAATGACGAGTTAATGAAATTAAAAGTGTAAACCGAGTAATGAAGGGTGCCCAGATTTTACTAGATTTTTGCAGGAAATTTAAAGTGTACCGAATTATTGTTTGAGTTTTCCCCCTTTTTTAACCCTTAAAATAAAAGTAATGAAGAAGATATTTAATAAAAGTTTTATCACTAATTTTTTAGCCGTTTGTTTAATTGGAGCAGGGTATTTCTCTCCGTTCTATGCAGAACTAATTAAAGCGATTGGTTTTTTTGCATTATCAGGTGCGTTGACGAATTGGATAGCCATTCACATGTTGTTTGAAAAGGTTCCTTTTTTATATGGCTCGGGTATTATTCCCAACCGATTTGAAGAATTTAAAGACTCAATTAAGCACTTAATGATGCATCAGTTTTTTACTCTAGAAAATGTAGAGCAGTTTATTGAAACTGAAGAGCAGGAAGGTGAAAAGGTTTTAAATCTTGATCCTTTACTAGCGGTAGTCGATTATGATCGCATTTTTGAAGGTTTGATTTCTTCAATTATGGAATCATCATTTGGTAGCATGTTACAAATGATGGGGGGGCAAGAAGCCTTAATTCCGTTAAAAGAACCATTTACAGAAAAAATGAAAGTGACTTTAACAGAGATGGTAGAGTCAGATAAGTTTAAAGAGGCTTTAAAGCAAGGTTTAAATGCTCATCAAATTGGTGAGGATATACTAACTAAGATTGAAACCGTCATCGATAAGCGTTTAGCTGAATTAACACCGCAAATTGTTAAAGAAATGGTGCAAGCAATTATTCGTGAGCACCTAGGGTGGTTAGTTGTTTGGGGTGGTTTTTTTGGTGGTGCTATGGGAGCCGCATTTTATTTTGTTTAATTAACAAAAGAGCCACAAAATATCATTGGATTTATCATGGAGGGGCAATCCCTCTATGATATTAACTGCCCTAAACAATATTTCTTATATTACCAGCTCGTATGTTCTTCAACATTAGAGTCTTTAATAAACATTCCGTCTAATTTAATACTTTTTAAGATGCAAAATCTAAAACCTATTTTGTTCATCTGGGCACGAAAGGTTGTGTAATCTTTATAACGCTCAAACCTTACGATTCGATAAGGTGTGTTTTTATTATGGCGAATGCCAATGATAGATGGGGTGTTAACAAATTTACTGGGTTCTTTTTCAAATTCTATTTTTTCTGCATCCGTTAAGGCGTAGAGCTTATTGATAAGCGTAATTAACTGAGTAATTTTTGAGTCTTCTTCATGTTTATCATGACCAGGCACATAAGTGCTTGAAACAGGAACGAATGTTTTATGTTTGCCATTAATAAAATGTAAGCGCCTAATCGACCGAGTAACAGCAGGAGGATTGAGGTTTAGCGAAAAGTTCATTGGGCACTCATGGATTGAAGGAGTGCTTATTATATGTATAAAAAACAATAAGTAAAGAGAACTAGTTCATGAATAAAATTAGCTTTTACATTGAGTGGCTGGGTGTTTTTTATAGGTACTACATAATGTTTGTAAACAAATACAATCAGTTATACTCGTTAGACTTGACGATGCAGTTTTTTCAATCGTCATCCCAGCGCGCTTTTAGCGGGGGGGGCTACTTAAAATAGACTCCCGCTAAAAACATGCGAGAGTGACGGAAAATGGAACCCCTACGCCTTTCAAGTACATAACTTGTTGTGGTGCTCCCTCTCCTGGGTAATGCTGTTGACTTAAGTGTTTTGTAGTCCGTATGGAGGAATGGTGTACGGGGAGTAGTGCGTTGAACTCCCTGTATTGCGTAAGCTCCATACAGGCTACTTTCTTAACTCGACAGCATTATCTCTCCTGGACAGCCTATAAAATAGCTTAATATCCCGCAGGATGGGTAGAACGAAGTGTCTGTCTTTTTAGGTGCGTAGGGAAACCCATCAGTTCAGAGGGCAAAGTAATGGGTTTCGCAACTCATTGAAAAAATTATGTAGGTAAATATTTGCTAGATACCCGGTGTTTTTCAAGATAGTATTAGCCTTGATCCTGTAATTTCACGGCAGTTCCATAAGCTAAAATTTCAGAAGCATTTGCCATAATAGCACTGGTCGTGAAGCGGACATTTACAATTCCATCAGCTCCGCGCTTTTTAGCTTCATCAACCATTCTTTCGATCGCGGTATCACGAGCATCTGCAAGCATTTCAGTATAGCCCGCAATTTCACCACCAATGATACTTTTTAGGCCAGCCATCATGTCACGGCCTACATGTTTGGATTGGACAACATTTCCAGCAACAATGCCTAAGTTTTCAATGGTTAATTGTCCTGGGATGTCTGGAGTAGTAGAGAATTGCATGATTTTTTCCTTTATTCAGAGTTATTGAATTGTTTCTGTTGTTTCAGTCGTTTGGTTTAATTCAGGGACAAATAAAGCGGGGTCCACTTTAGTTTTATTTAAATAAACATTCCAATGTAAATGAGGCCCGGTAACGCGACCCGTTGAGCCGACTTCACCAAGCTTAGTACCAGACTCAACTAATTGGCCTGTTTTTACCGTTATTTTTGAGAGATGAAAATAGCCTGTTACTAAGCCTTGGCCATGATCTAAAAAAACAGTATTGCCATTATAATAATATCCGCCAGTATTAATGACTAAACCAGCGGCTGGTGCAGTAATAGCTGTGCCGGTAGTAGCGGCAATATCTAAACCACTATGAGGGTTTTTAGGTTGGTTATTAAAAAATCGTTTTAAGCCAAAGGGACTACTAAGGCGACCTTGAACAGGTAGGCTAAAGGTTAAGCTATCGACAGGCTGCTCAGTCCAAGTGTTGAGTGCTTTATTAATAGCAGGGCGCTCACTGGTAATGCGTTTAATATCAACAGGGTTAGGATTAACCATGCGCTTATTTTTAATTGTAATATATTGAGCAGGGTATTCTTTATCGATAACTTCAAAGCCAATGAGCGACTCTTGTTCTTGTGAATTAACTAAAATAGCATGATTTCCCGCTTTAGTTTTAAGTGGGATACCCACTACCGCAAACCACCTATGATTGTTTTCTATGACTAATACACGTTTCTTTTGAAATAAAACTTTTGGAGCAGGCGTATCAATCGCACCTACATCAATATTAACAACACCGCCGGGAACGGCTAATTGTTTGGGTAAAGCATGTACTATTGAAAGTTGTGAGATAAATAATAAGCAGGCTAAGAAAAGTTTATTCATGAGTGATTTCCTGAATGGTGCTGGTAATTGCGCCACTAGCAAAGCGCGATTTAATGGTTTGTCCGACTTCAAGCTGTTTACTAGAAGTGACTACTGAGTTTTGTTCGTTACTGGTTAAGGTGTAGCCTCGCTGTAAAGTAGCGAGAGGGCTGACTATATTAAGTGTTTGACTAAGCAGAGCAAGTTGTTGCTGCCTTGTTTGTAATGTCATGTTTATGTTGATGCTGAGCTGCTTATTGAGGGAAATATAATGATTTTTAAGCTGCTCAATTTTATGCTTCGGGTTGAACTGCCAGAGCTGGGCATGATGTGATTTTAACTCTGATTTGGCATGAATTAATTTATTTTGAATATTAGATTTTAAGCGTAGCTCTAGTTCGTCCAAACGTTGTGCTTGTCGTTCTAATTGTTTGCCCGGGTGTTGTTGGTTCAGATTTTTAGTAAGCCAAGTTAAACGTTGCTCATAATTTAATAATTTTCTTTGAATTAGTTGCAGTAAATGACTTTCATACGCTATAAACTGACCTAGCCATTGCTGCTGGTCAGGTGTACAGTGTTCTGCGGCAGCAGTGGGAGTAGCCGCACGTAAATCACTAACATAATCAGCAATGGTGGTATCTGTTTCATGACCAATCCCACTAATAATAGGGAGGCGACTTTTAAAGATGGCTTTAGCAACCATCTCTTCATTAAATGCCCATAAGTCTTCTAAAGACCCACCACCACGAGCTAAAATTAAGACATCACATTCTTTGCGTCGATTCGCATTAACAATGGCTTGGCTGATCGCGTATTTGGCTTCATTACCTTGAACTAAAACAGGGTAAATAATAATGGGAATGGTAGGGAATCGGCGCTTTAATACCGAAAGTATATCGCGTATAGCCGCCCCTGAAGACGAAGTGATGATACCAATAGCGTTAGGGATTAGCGGGAGCGATTTTTTATGCTCATCATCAAAAAAACCTTTTGTAGATAATTTTTCTTTAAGCAGCTCAAAAGCACGACGTAATGCACCATCACCCGCTTCCTGCATTTGATTAACAATTAACTGATAGTCTCCACGGGCTTCATATAGGCTAACATTTGCGCTGGCTTGAATTTGTAAGCCATTTTCTAAAGGGAATTTGAGCCGTTGCACTTGGCTACGAAACATGGCACAACGTACTTGAGCGCGTTCATCTTTTAAAGAAAAGTAAATATGACCTGATGAAGGGCGGCTTAAGTTAGAAATTTCTCCACTAATTTGAATGGCAAAGAAGTTTTGTTCTAGCAGTGATTTAACGTGACGATTAAGTTGAGAAACACTGAAAATTTTGTTTTCTATAGGAGTAAATGAATCCATTTATTTAGGTTTTTTTTCTAATTTCACGTGCGATGAGTTGCATATAGCGTTGTATCTTTGTTTCTATAGCAGAGGTATGGTCAATGAACTTGACGCCAAAAAGTTGAGTTTTATCGGTTCTATTTTTTATTAAAGGGCGTCTGTTACGAATTAGAATGGTGCAATAAAACTCACCAATGTTTGGCAGTACAATTAGGCAATCATCTAACGTTTGATTTCTTTTAAAGGGCTGCGGTAAATCGCTAGGCTCGACTTGTAAGCATAAGCCAGTAAGGCTTATATCGTGAATAGGGAAGGGTAGCTCTATCATTTGTTCCTGTTCATCAATGATTGTATTTAGTTTAACAGTGCAAAATGCAGGGTGAGAGATGGGCGAGCGGATTCGGTAGAAATCACGATGTTCAAGCCAATAGAGCGATTCAGGTATAGACAGTAATAAATCATCTTTACCCGTTTTAGTGATTTTAGTATGAGAAAATTGAACTTGTATACCAGAAAGAACGCTTTTGAAAGTGGCTTCACTGGCACTGAGTAATTGTTTGGTTTGCTGCTCTTTGGGTGGGCAATCAATCGTTAGCGTTTGTTTGTGTTTATCTACATGAGTTATAGCAGTAATAAATGATTCATTAGCATCACCAAAATTAACGGTGAGTAAGCATCCCTGGTTCCACATTAAAGTCAGTTTTTTTATAATTTCTGCGCTGTTATTGACGGCAAAGCTAGAGTCTGAGGGCATGGCAAAATAAATAATTAAGCAAATAATAGAGTATTGTAAAATAAACTTTTTTATCTGTATATTTGTTCAGGAGAGAAGATGGGTTGGCTGTATTTGTTAGGGGCGAGTATTGCGGAGATTTTTTTTGCATTAAGCCTTAAATACAACGAAGGTTTTACTAAATTAATTCCTTCCATTGTAACTGCTGTTGCAGGGGCGGGTAGTTTTGGTTTATTAATGCTATCAATTAAAACATTACCATTAGGGACCGCGTATGCAATATGGACAGGGGTAGGGGCAGCAGGGATTGCGATTGCTGGTATTTTCTTATTTAAGGAATCAATGGATATTTATCGTTTATTATCAATTTCTTGTATTATTCTCGGTGTAGTTGGGCTTAAATTGTTTGCGAGTGAATAATGCTGCATATTGTTAATAAGTGCATTGAGCTAGATGTTTTTTTTCAGCGTATTGCTGAGGGTGATTGCGTCCTTTTTATTGGTAGTGCGGTGCTAGGTTTACATAAAAACTCTAAATATGCAGCTGAATTAGAAACCTATACTGAGAGCTATCAATGCTATGCACTAGAACCTGATTTTTTGGCGCGAGGATTAAGGCATGATGAAATTTCAGAACAGATCACAGTGGTCAGTTATTCAGGTTTTGTAAATTTAACCGTAGACAATAAAGTGACAAAAACATGGAGTTAGCAATAAAAGGGCATTTAATCACAGTCAATGACCAAGGCTTTTTATGTGATAAGGCTCAATGGAATGAGGATGTTGCTGTTTTTTTAGCTGAACAGGAGCAGCTGGAACTAAGCGAACAACATTGGGAAATTTTATTATTTATTCGTCAGTTTTATCAAGACTATAAATACCTACCGAATGCGCGGGTGTTTGCTAAAGCAATTAAGAAATCATTAAGTGTAGAAAAGGGAGATAGCCGGTATTTATTAAAGTTATTCCCCAAGGGGCCATTAAAGTATGCCTGTAAAATTGCAGGACTGCCTAAGCCCCCAAGCTGTTTGTAGTGTTAGCTTTGTTTAAATCGATGGATTTGACGGCGTTGTTTTTTGTTAGGCCGTTGTGCAGGTTCACCAGACATCAGTAAGCGTTCGGTACGTCTTTGCGCTACGTCTTTTGCGCGTTTTTGGCTGCTCTCTTCTGATTCTGAATACAATAAAATAGCTTCTGAGGCGGGGCGTCTATGAGCATTGATACCTAAGACCGTTATTTCCCAACTAAACTGGTCTTTACTAATCGTTATTGTGTTATTGATTTTTACATCTTTGCTGGGTTTTATGCGTTGTCCATTCAAATGAACTTTACCGCCGGAAACTGCTTCAGAGGCAAGTTTGCGCGTTTTAAAAAAACGCGCAGCCCAAAGCCACTTATCGATTCGAATGGATTCGAGTTGTTCCATAACTTAGCTTTCAGACCAAGCTTTGTATCCACCAGCTAAGCTAATAGCATTGCTATAACCTAGTTTATGTAAAGATTCTGTTGCTAGAGCTGAGCGCCCGCCAGACTGGCAATAAACAATGATTTTAGCATCGCTTTGTCCTGTAAAACTTGGGTGGTTCCCGATTTGGAATTCCAGCACGCCGCGAGGAATATTGACTGCATTAGGCAATTGGCCGGCAGCAAATTCAGCAGGCTCACGAACATCTAGGATAAGGTGGTCAGCTAATGACTGCTTTGCTTCGGCAACTGTCACTTCAGAAATATTTTGTTTTGCATTTGCTACGAGTTCCATTGCTGTCATATTCATAATCTATCTCTTGGTTTAGTTATTAATGCTATATATTAGCAATTATTAATATTATGAGTCTACTTTTTTCATGAGTAGTTAATATTTTAAGGTAAAATGCTCGTTTATTTCTGATTTTTTTGTTGAGGATCTTTCGTGAATTTTGAGAAAGTTATTTTTGGTTTTTTTATTGTTTTATCACTAACCTTGAATATGGGGTTTTTCTTAGGTGAATACAATAATCCTGCTCATCATAGTGTTTATGAGTTATTTATGGTTGTGGTGGTTAATTTGGTCGCAACCGGTTTGAAGTTAGGTGATCGCTCGCAAATTGGTGCACTTTTACTCGCAACGAGTTTAGTCGCAGATTTTGAGTTAATTGCGGCTGCATTACATTGGACTTACGCTGTACATATTATTGGAACGGGTATGACGCCTGATGTCATGGCAAATGTTGTTGCTTTAGCGGGGGGCGCATTAGTGGCAAATATTATATCCGTTATTATCTTTGTATCTGAAACACTGATGTCTAGGTTGTAAAGGCAGACTATTAAATAGAAATTTATTCCTTATAAATATATGAATGCAAGTCAGGATTTAAGCCGCGTTAGTTTTATTGTCATGCGTGAGATGCGCCGGCCGTTAATGGCAGTATTAATTGTTTATTCGGTGGCTATTTCTGGAATGATATTTATTCCAGGGCCGGAGCTAGATGGGGAAATACAATACCTAAGTATTTTTCATGCATTTTATTTTATGACCTATACCGCAACGACGACGGGTTTTGGTGAAATTCCCTTTGAATATAGTAATGCTCAGCGGCTCTGGGCCATTATTTGTCTATATATTAGCGTGGTGACCTGGTTCTATGCACTAGGTAGTATTATTCGTTTATTTCAAAATACTTTTTTCCTACGAGCAGTGGAAGAATGGCGTTTTTCAAAAAAAGTGAATGGTGTTACAGGGCCGTTTTATATTGTTTGTGGTTTTGGTGATACGGGCAGTGTTTTAGTCAGAGGTATGAATGAATCAGGGTTACGTGCAATTGTTATTGACCAAAGTGAAGAGCGTATTCAGGCCTTAAAATTACGTAATTATAAGCTTGCTGTTCCAGGCTTGTGTGCGAATGCAAGTATCCCTAAGCATCTAGTAGAAGCCGGGGTTGAGAGTAAGCATTGTAAAGCGGTTGTATGTATTACCAGTAGTGAAGAAATAAATTTTAAAATTTCGTCAATGGTACGTTTATTGAACCCTAAAGCTGGCATTATTACGATGTCTAAAGTGGATGATTACGAAGAAAGTCTAGTGACTTTAGGCGGGGAAGTGCATATTGTTGATCCATTTAAAACTTTTGCTAGAGTTTTAAATGCATGCATTAATAACCCAGCTTTTTACGCATTAAATAATTGGCTGGTGGGCGATAAGGGGGCAAGTTTAGATAAATATATTCACCCTCCTGTTGGTGGATGGATTATTTGTGGTTATGGGCGAATGGGGCTAGAGGCGAATCGCGTATTGGCTAAAAATGGAATAAAGACCGCAGTTATTGATCCGCACTCACGTAGAAAAGATGAAGAGATAGATACCTATATTGTTGGTCACGCGAATGAAAAAACATTAAATCACGCAGGAATTCAAGAGGCTGTTGGTATTTTGGCTGCAGATGCAGATGACGGCCATAATTTAGGCGCTTTATTAAATGCTCGTCGTATGAACCCTGATTTGTTTACCATTGTACGTCAGAATAATCATGAAAATGAGAAGGTCTATACAGCTGCAAAGGCGGATATGGTGATGCAGCCAACGTTAGTAACGGCGAGAAAAATATTGTTAATATTAATAGCGCCATTATTAAAGCCATTTTTTAGGTACTTATTGCAAAGAGAGCCTGGAAGAGCAGTAATCTTAAAGGAATTATTAATCTTATTAAGAGATAAAATTGGTAATAAAAAGCCGCTATTAGTCACGATAGATTTTACGGCTGAAAAAAGTAGTGCGGTTATTGATTGTTTGAAGCAAGGTGAAGAGGTCTTATTGCGTCATGTGATTGCCGATCCACGTAATAGAGATGTTGAGCTTGATTTAGTGCCTTTCGTTATTAAGTCTCAGGGCGAAGAAATCGTTTTACCGCCTAAAGACTATAAAATATTAGAAGGTGATCAATTCTTATTTTGCGGAACGCTATCTGCAAAGCATTTGTTAAAGTCTTCTATTAACAGCGAATACACCTTGTATTACTTGCGTACTGGAAGTTATATGCCTATGGGTTATTTTATGCAGTGGTATAAGAAGCGTCAAACCAAGAAAGGTTGATAGTATATGTATTCATAACGCACTGTAGATACCCTCTCACCAATTCAATACCGCGCTTGACCTGAAATCTCGGCTACCCACCTAAGGCGCATAGGTATCTACACAAGTCTTAAAGCCTTCTCCAGAGGGAGAAGGTTGGATGAGGGGAAATAGATAAGTGCCTGA
>ENA-OSET01000610-OSET01000610.1-sediment-metagenome-genome-assembly--contig:-NODE-610-length-39778-cov-58.522078_pt1 | contig 39778 bp, 39 predicted proteins | sample MGYA00237882_ERZ534229 | MGnify/ENA primary metagenome ERZ534229 (study PRJEB26408, sample SAMN06266212) | sediment metagenome | isolation source: Hudson Canyon methane seep mesocosm | place... | reverse complement strand
GGCAAGGTTTTATGTGCAGCAGTCATCGCATACATATTATATACCTCACCATTCGAGGTATCCCTGCCATGAAACTTACGACCATACCAGGATGCCACCCCTTTTTGCTGATACCCTTTACTCTCTGCGAGTATCTTATACTGCTTACCTAATACGGTATATTCCGGCGGATTACCCGCTCGGGTGCGTTTCTCGTATTTCGGAATCGCATTAGGTACTGTCATCACATCAATAGGAACAGAGACAGGCGCACTGTCCTTACTCTGAATATCGGAGTCAATAGAACAGCCGCTACTAAAAACAATGATGATGGCAAATAGTTTTTTATTCATTTCTCAACAATTATTCATTGGTAGAAACAAGGCATGCTTCTTCAGTACACTGTGAGTTAATCGCTTCACTTAATTGGAATACAGCCATTGCATATAAAGGACTATGGTTATAACGGGTAATAACATAAAAATTATTCAGTCCTATCCATAAATCATTATTTTCCAGTTGCTCATAGGCTAATAACTTTATCGTTTCATCACTAGCAATATCCTGTTTGCTTGTGATGGCCAATGATTCTAATTCTGATACAGACAAGTCGGGCTTTAAACCTTTTGTTAATGCTTGTTTATAGGCGTCACCTTCTGCTTTCACAGGAAATGCAACATCCCCACCTTTTTTCCAGTGATGTAGCACAAAATAATTAGCAACACTCGCAATAGCATCTGCTGAGTTAGTCCAGATATCCCTTTTTCCATCGGCTTCAAAATCTGCCGCATAAGCTCTGTAACTACTCGGCATAAACTGAGGAATCCCCATTGCTCCCGCATAAGAACCCGTTGGCTCTAATGGGTTCATTTTTTCTTCTCGACAAAGTATTAAAAAGTTTTCCAACTCACTTAAAAAGAACTTGCTGCGTTTAGGGTAAGAAAAACCTAAGGTGGAAAGTGCATCGATAACTCGATGATATCCTGTGTTACCCCCATATTGGGTTTCCACCCCTATAATTGCGATAATTATCTCTGCAGGCACGCCATACTTTTCCTCAACCGCTGTTAGGGCTGCTTGGTTTTCTTGCCAAAACTTCACCCCTCCTTTAACGCGCTTATCGGTCATAAATATTTTTCGATATTTATGCCAAGGTAAGCCTTCTGCCGGGCGTTGCATTGTGGCAATGATTTTTTCCTTAATATCAACAGACTGGAACAGTGCTTTTAATTCTGCTTTATCAAATTGATGTTGCTCAACCATCTTGTCAATAAAGCTATTAAACAATTCTGTTTCTTCTACTGCGGCAGAAACATTAGAACTAATGATCAAGCCACAACAAAGCACTAAGCGAATAACGATTTTTTTCATATTAAATCATCCAGGTAAAACGATATATATTGATAGAGACAATAAAGGCCAGGTTTCTATCACCTTAAATTTAAGGAACTCGCTGGCTCCTAAGTCGGTAAAAATTTTCTATGGGTATGTATTGACATCAATATGCCAAAACTTGCTAATAAAGTAACCATTGATGTGCCACCATAACTGACTAGAGGCAAAGGCACCCCTACCACAGGTAAAACGCCGATCACCATACCAATATTAACAAACAAATAGACAAAAAAAGTAAAGGTCAAACTGCCGGCTAATAATCGACTATAGCTATCTTGTGCTTGTACTGCAATATATAAACACCGACAAATAATTAATAAATACAGTGCTAATAACCCTAAACAACCGGACAGGCCAAACTCTTCCGCAAATACAGCAAAAATAAAATCAGTTGAGCTTTCCGGTAAAAAATCCAGTTCAGATTGGGTACTTCCTAACCATCCTTTGCCATGTACACCACCGGAGCCGATGGCAATTTTAGACTGGATAATATGATACCCCTTTCCCATAGGATCAGCTTCCGGGTCTAAGAATGTAAGTACTCTACCGCGCTGATAGTCTCGCATAAAGTGCCAAAGTACCGGTGTTAATGATGCCAAGACCACTGTGGTAGCGATCATAAATCGCCAGGATAATCCTGCAAAAAACAACACTGCAGCCCCTGAACTGGCCACTAATAATGAAGTGCCCAAATCAGGTTGTTTGGCAATTAATACAGTCGGTATAACAATCAAAATAGCTGCAATAAAAAGCTGTTTGGCTTTGGGGGGCAATGCATACCCTGATAAAAACCAGGCTATCATCATCGGGGTGGTGATTTTTATCATTTCAGATGGCTGAAAACGCATAAAACCCAAATCCAGCCATCGTTGAGCGCCTTTACCAATTTGCCCCACAACGAGTACCGCAATCAACAACAACACGCCTAAAACATACAACATAGCCGAGTGCCGGTGAAATTGATTAGGATTGACATGCGCCAAAGCAATCATTAATACAAATGCAACACCTATCCGCGTTGCTTGACGAATTAAAATGCCCGAATCTTGCCCCCCCGCACTATATAAAATAAGGAAACTGATGGCGCATACTAATACCAAACCAATAAATAACGGTATATCAACGTGCAATTTCCTAAGTAAGCCTCCAATCAGGGAAGATGATTGAAACTGTTCACTACGTGTTTCAGTTCGCAACAGTCAGCTCCTCTGTCGTGACATTATTTTCAGGCATCAAAAACTGTTTCATGATTTTTCCTGCCATGGGGGCAGCAACGGAGCCACCATGCCCGCCATTCTCAACAATCACTGCCACGGCTATTTGTGGGTTATTCGCGGGGGCAAAGGTCATAAATAAAGCATGGTCTCTTAGTTTTATGTCTATTTCATCCTCATTATAGGTTTCTTCCTGCTTCACGGTAAAAACCTGAGCAGTGCCTGTTTTTCCTGCAATTTGATAATTAACGCCTTTTTTTAATCGTCTAGCCGTACCACGAGCACCATGAATAACATTAGTCATTGCGGAGACCACATCATCAATATTTTCTGATTTTAAATTGATGGTTTCTACTTTATGTTCTGATTCAACCGTCGTAAAATTTGAATTAATAATTCGACCGACTACATGCGGCAAAACCACTTTTCCCCGGTTTGCCAAAGTGGCAGTTGCTCTTGCAAGCTGAACCGGCGTTACTTGCATAAACCCTTGTCCAATACCTGCTATTAATGTTTCGCCAGGATACCATGGCTGTCTTCTGGCTTTTTTCTTCCAGACTCTTGACGGCATCAAACCTGCTTTTTCACCCACTAAATCTATCCCGGTTTTCTCACCAAAGCCAAATTTTTGCATAAACTCATGCATTCTATCGATACCTAAGGTTCGAGCTAAATCATAAAAATACACATCACAAGACTGGGTAATTGCATCATTTAAATCAACCATGCCATGACCCCATTTTTTCCAGTCCCTATATTTATGCTTAACGTTAGGTAGTTGATAATAACCAGGGCAGTAAAGTTTTTGATGAAAATCAACAACATTGTATTCCAGCCCTGCCAATCCAAAAAAGGGTTTAACGGTTGAGCCAGGAGGGTACTGTCCACGTAAAGCACGGTTAAACATAGGTCTATCTTCTGATTGCTGCAACGCCTTGTATGCCTTACTGCTGATTCCATAGACAAAAGGATTTGGGTCAAAACCTGGTCGGCTAACAAAAGCCAATACATCACCCGTTTTTACTTCTATTGCCACAAGGGCCCCATTAAAGCCTTCCAGCGCTTCGTATGCTGTTTTTTGTAGCTCTATATCTAAAGTTAAGTAAAGGTTTGCTCCTGGCTCTGGGTTATCAGAAGCGACTTTCTTGACTGCCCTTCCCTGTGCGTTGGTTTCTATCTCTGAAAGTCCAGTTTTACCATGCAAATATGATTCATAGGTTTTTTCTATGCCAATCTTACCTACATGATGAGTCCCTCTGTATTCAGAGACGGGCAAAGTCTTTAATTCTTTTTCATTAATTCTACCTACATAACCAACCACATGGGAGGTTAGCAAGCCATAAGGATAGTGCCTAAGCAACCTGGCATGTACATCGACACCGGGGAAATAAGGTCTAACTACTGCAAATTTAGCCACCTCTTCATCGCTCAATCGTAACAGCAACGGGATGCTGGCAAATCGTTTTGATCTTTTTTTCTGTTTTAAAAATTGTGCAATTTTTTCATCAGGAATTGTTAATAGTTGCTGTAGCCTTAGCAGAGTTCCATCCAAATCTTTAATCTGTTCAGGAATCAACTCCAGGCTATACGATGGAATATTCTCGGCTAAAATTTTCCCCTGTCTGTCGTAAATAATTCCTCTTGTAGGCGGTAAGGGAATGACTTTGATACGATTTGATTTAGCCATCGTTGCATAATGCTCGTGCCCCACCACTTGCAGATACACAAGGCGAGTAATTAAGCCAAGCAGTAATAGCACCATAAAAATAAAAACCGCCACAACACGACTGAGAAACATACGGTTTTCAGCTAAAGGGTTTCTCATTGAATTATGTCGAAGCATCAGTTCTGTCGCCCCATTATTCGAATAGAACGTAATGCAAAATACGTCAAGGGCCAGAATAATGTACCCGTGAATACAGGGAACCAAAAAGAAAAGATCAAATCAATATTGCCTTGTATGTTCTCTATCCAAAATATAAACATCTGAGAAAATAATAAAAAGAAAAACACAAATATTGATTGTTGCGGTACTGGGTGTTGTCGTAAACGCTTATGTGATTTTATACAGGCATAACTAATCAAAGCATAATCCAAGGCATGCAAACCTAACACTCGCCCTGTTAAGACATCAACTAATAGCCCAAGCATCCAGGCATTAAAAATACCTATTTTTTCAGGCATCGCCAGTGTCCAATAGATTAAAGCCAACAGAACCCAATCTGGGTTGAACATATCTATCACAGCAGGGAAAGGTAAAATGCTAAGCACCATTGCTAACATGACAGTCAGCCAATAGCCACTTATCCTATCTTGACTCGTGGCTTGCATTTATCTCAACATTTTCAGTTTCTTTTTCAGGCTCAGTCATGGGATAGATCAGCGGAACGGGCATAGAATCACTCCATACAATTAACAGTTCACGGATCCTGTCCAGTTTTGCCTTGGGTATAGCAGAAATGCTTGCAAAAGGCTTATTGGGTTGCACCTTAACGTTATCAACAATGGCAACAGGATATCCCTGAGGAAAAGTCCCCCCTAGCCCGGAAGTGACCAATAAATCACCCGGTACAATATCCGCATTATTAGGTAAAAAAGGCAGCTTTAACTGGTTTAAACCACTGCCAATCGCAATGCTTCTTAAGCCATTTCTATTAACCTGCACAGGAATTGCATGATTTGGATCAGTAATCAGCATTACTTCAGAGCTCAGAGGTAATGATCGTAGCACTTGCCCAACAATACCGTTCGCATCCAAAACGGGTTGCTTATCTTTTACCCCAAACCGCGAGCCTTTGTTAACCACCACAATATGCTCATAGGGTACCAGGTTTACAGAGAGTATTTCTGCAACCAATACCTGTTCCCCAAGTTTAAAGGAGTTTTCCAATAAACCCCGTAATCGAATATTTTCATTTTCCAAGGCTTCAAATTTTAATAGTTTTACGCTATCAACGAATTGCTTCTGTTTTAATCGCTGATTTTCAGTTTTTAAATCAGAATATGAAACCACACTCTCATAAGCGTCTTCAGATAACTCTACTGGTAAGCTAACTAATAGCTGTATGGGATATACCAATACTGATAAAACAGAACGCGTCTTATTTAAGCGGGAACTACGATGCTCAACAGCCAGTAAAATGACCGACAGCAAAACCACAATAAGTAAACGCGTGTTAACAGAAGGACCGGAAGCAAATAAAAGTTTTATAACAAAACCTCAACAAACAGTTATAAATTTGTAGAACAGGCTTTAGTCCGCCACAGGCAACATAAAAAGGAAACCATTCAGAGATTACGGACTAAAGGGGCTACATCATACGATGATATCTATACGAAAAATTATTCCAAAGAAAAAGCAGAAAGCCCTTTCTCATCAAGCATTTCTAAAACCATGCCGCCTCCCCTAGCAACACAAGTCAGTGGGTCATCGGCTATATAAACCGGCAATCCTGTTTCTTCCGCAATAAGGCGGTCGATATCTGCTAATAAAGCACCACCACCCGTTAAGACTATTCCTCTATTAGCCACGTCAGCACCTAATTCAGGGGGCGTTTGTTCTAATGCCACTTTAACTGAACCGACAATACCCGATAATGGCTCTTGTAGTGCCTCTAAAATCTCATTGCTGTTTAGAGAAAAGCTACGCGGCACACCTTCTGCTAAATTACGTCCTGTAATTTGAATCTCTTTCACTTCACTACCCGGATAAGCAGTGCCAATCTCATGTTTTATTTTTTCTGCGGTTGCTTCACCAATTAAAGTCCCGTAATTTCTACGGACATAATTAATAATGGCATCATCAAAACGATCACCACCAATTCTGACAGAAGCCGAATAAACGATACCATTAAGAGAAATCACTGCTACTTCAGATGTTCCACCACCAATATCCAACACCATAGAACCATGCGCTTCATCCACTGGTAATCCTGCACCTACGGCAGCTGACATAGGTTCTTCAATCAAATAAACTTCTCTGGCGCCGGCCATTGCAGCAGACTCTCTAATTGCTCTTCGTTCGACTTGCGTTGATCCACAAGGGACGCAAATTAAAATACGTGGACTAGGGCGTAATAATTTTGACTCATGCACTTTTTCAATAAAAAAACGTAACATCCGTTCTGTGACTGCAAAATCAGCAATTACACCATCTTTTAAAGGACGAATTGCAGTAATATTCCCAGGCGTACGCCCCAGCATCATTTTTGCATCAGTACCTACGGCTGCAATTGTTTTTGCCCCCCTGAGTCTGTCTTCTTTAATAGCCACAACAGATGGCTCATTAAGTACTATTCCTTGTCCAGGAATATAAATCAAGGTATTAGCGGTACCTAAATCAATAGATAGGTCATTAGAAAAAAGTCCGCGAATTCTTTTGAACATCTTTAGCAGTTTCCTTAGCGATATAAAATCCTACTACTTTAACAATCAAACAGGTAATTGAGCAAGATATAACGTATCATATTTGTAGTATGTAACATTCGGAGTTAAAAAATGTCGTTAACGACTGATGAAGTAAAAAAAATCGCCTACTTGGCGCGGCTGGGTATCGATGAAAAAGATATTACTGCCTATGCAAGTGATTTATCCAATATGTTGGACTTAATGACCCAAATGGGTGAAACCAATACGGATAATGTTCAGCCCATGGCCCACCCTATGGACCAAATGCAACGCCTGCGCCCAGATGTTGCAACCGAAACAAATCAACGCGAACATTTTCAATCCATTGCCCCACAAGTCGAATCGGGATTGTATTTAGTCCCTAAAGTTCTTGATTAACGGAATAACCATGCATAACAAAACCATTACAGAACTGGCAAAAGATCTACGCGCTGGTGAATACTCTAGCGTAGAGTTGACACAGACCTATCTAGACCGAATTAAACAACACCAAAACCTGAACTGCTTCATCACCGTAGCAGAAGAGCAGGCTTTAATTAATGCAAAAATAGCCGATGAGCAATTAGCTAAGGGAGCAACAAATCTTTTAACCGGCATCCCCATTGCTCAAAAAGATATTTTCTGTACACAGGGCATAAAAACAAGCTGCGGTTCAAAAATGCTGGATAACTTTACTGCACCTTATGATGCGACTGTTATTGAAAAATTTAATACTTCCGGTGCGGTCATGCTCGGCAAGTTAAATATGGATGAATTTGCGATGGGTTCGTCCAATGAAACCAGTTTTTATGGTGCCGTAAAAAATCCCTGGGATATCAATACCGTTCCAGGTGGCTCATCAGGTGGCTCAGCCGCTGCGGTTGCAGCTCGATTATCTCCAGCAGTCACAGGCACAGACACCGGCGGCTCTATTCGCCAGCCAGCCTCCTTATGTGGCATTACAGGCTTAAAACCAACATACGGCCGTGTATCACGCTACGGCATGATCGCCTTTGCATCCAGCCTGGATCAGGGCGGCCCCATGGCTAGGTCTGCAGAAGATGCAGCCATTTTGCTACAAACAATGGCTGGCTTTGATACTAAAGACTCAACCAGTGTAGACAAAGCCGTGCCAGATTATTCTGCCGGACTCACTAATAGCCTTAAAGGCTTAAAAATTGGCATCCCAAAAGAATTTTTCAGTGAAGAGTTAAATACCGATGTTGCTGCTGTTATTGAAACAGCGATTGATGAATACAAAAAACTAGGTGCAGAAATCAAACAGGTTTCCCTACCTAATATGAAACTGGCAATTCCTGCTTATTACGTGATTGCCTCCGCTGAATGCTCAGCTAACTTATCTCGTTATGATGGCGTACGTTTTGGTTATCGATGTGATCAGCCTGACGACCTTAATGACTTATATATCCGTTCGCGCGGAGAAGCCTTTGGTTCTGAAGTAAAACGCCGTATTCTAATGGGCACCTATGCTTTATCTGCTGGCTACTACGATGCTTATTACATTAAAGCGCAAAAAGTTCGCCGATTAATTTCAGAAGATTTTAGCAAAGCACTTTCAGACGTTGATGTATTGATGGGGCCTGTTGCACCCTCCCCTGCATTTGGTATCGGTGAAAAAACTGACGATCCTATTGAAATGTATCTTGCTGATATGTACACCATTGCAATTAACTTAGCAGGTTTGCCCGCCATGTCTATTCCTGCTGGTTTTGTTGATAACAAACCGGTTGGCTTACAAATCATAGGAAATTATTTTACTGAAGACCACTTATTGAATATTGCTCACCAATATCAACAAGTCAGCGACTGGCACAAACAAACACCTAAGGGTTTCGAATAAGGAGCATATGATGGAATGGGAAACAGTAATTGGTCTGGAAATTCATGCCCAGATGGCCACAAAATCTAAAATATTTTCTGCTGCCTCAACAGCTTATGGTGCAGAACCTAATACTCAGGCATGCGCCGTTGATTTAGGCTTGCCCGGAGTATTACCGGTACTAAACCAGGATGCGGTGCGTATGGCCGTTAAGTTTGGTATGGCGATTGAAGCGGAAGTTGCAGATCACTCGGTATTTGCCAGAAAAAACTATTTTTACCCTGATTTACCAAAAGGCTACCAAATTAGCCAGATGGAATTACCCATTGTTGGTGAGGGCTATCTTGATATTGAAGTCGATGGAGAAACAAAACGTATCGGTGTTACCCGTGCACATTTAGAAGAAGATGCAGGTAAATCATTACACGAAGATTTTCATGGTTTAACAGGTATTGATTTAAACCGAGCAGGTACGCCTTTATTAGAAATCGTTTCTGAGCCTGATATGCGATCCGCGCAAGAAGCCGTTGCTTATATGCGCAAAATTCACGAACTGGTTCGCTATCTGGAAATTTGTGATGGCAATATGCAGGAAGGCTCCTTTCGCTGTGATGCCAATGTATCGGTACGCCCTAAAGGCCAAGAAGAATACGGTACCCGAGCAGAGCTAAAAAACATCAACTCTTTTAAATTTGTTGAAAAAGCCATCAATATTGAAGTTGAAAGACAAATTGATTTGATTGAAGCAGGTGGCTCTGTCGTACAGGAAACACGTCTTTATGATGCGGATAAAAACGAAACTCGCTCCATGCGCAGTAAAGAAGAAGCCAATGATTACCGCTATTTTCCAGACCCTGACTTACTACCCGTAGAAATCACTGACGCATTGCGCGCACAAGTCAAAGCGGATTTACCCGAATTACCTACGGCAAAAAAACTACGTTTTAAGGACCAATATAATCAGGACGAAGAAACAGCCACAACACTCACATCATCACGTCTGTTAGCTGATTTTTTTGAAGCAGTCGTTAAAGAATCAGGATGCGAAGCTAAACTGTGCAGTAACTGGGTCACTGGTAATTTCTTAGGTGCTTTAAATAAAGCGAATCTGGAAATCAACGATTCGCCTATTAACCACCAACGATTTGCAGGCTTGTTAAAGCGAATAGCTGACAACACCATTTCTGGAAAAATAGCCAAACAAGTCTTTGATGCCTTATGGGAAAGCGATGCAACTGCCGATGAGATTATCGAGAAACAAGGCCTAAAACAAATCACCGATACCGGAGCGATTGAAGCCATTATTGATAAAATTATCGCCGACAACCCTAATCAGGTTGAGCAATATTTAAGCGGTAAAGATAAAGTCTTTGGTTTTTTTGTTGGCCAGGCAATGAAGGCAACACAAGGCAAAGTTAACCCTGCTGAAGTAAATAAGATGTTGAAGGATAAGCTAAAGCGGTAAATCAACTGAAAACAAAAACATACTAAAAGCAAATTAAACAAGGGCATAGAGAAATCTACGCCCTTTTTTATTTCTGTTAGCTTCATCAGTTAGCAACTACTCTTTTGATTTAGAACTAGCGGGCATTAAAGGATAAAATAGATTATGCCATAGTATAGTGCTGCAATTTCTAAGACCACAGGTAGAATTAAATAAGCGACACTTCGTTTTGTCTGGATAATGTTGTTTTTATTGCTGTCAGCCGACCAAAACTCGTCTGAGTAATAATCTCCGTTATTTTCCTGATGACTAGTTGCAAGTGTCAACTCACTAAGCGGATCAGGGGTACTAAGTAAAGGATCTTCATCAAAAGCTGAATCAAAAATATCATCAAGTTTTTTCTGATTATCTAATAAATCATTTAATGCAGCTAAATCAATCTTTGCTAAACTCATGTTTTAATACTCCGAACCTTTACATTATTCAGCCCACTAAAACAGTAGGCAGGTAGCCATTACTACTGAGCAAGAGATGAAGGAGGCTTGCTTAGAATCTTAAAAATTATACTCTGTAGAAACATAAGTATAGATTATTTAGCAAAAATACAAATTTAAACTATACGAAAAAATACACACCCTCATAAGACACTGCTTACATTTTCACTATCGACTCAACAGAAAAGTTGATTTTAAAAAGCAGTCGGCGTAATCTAAAGCTTACATAAAAGATATTGAGATTCCAATGCCTGAAGCAATAGAAATATTCCCCTGGAATAAAAATTTTGAAACCGGGATTGCTGAAATTGATGAACAACACCATGTCATTGTTTCTCTAATCAATACACTGGCTAACCGGCTTATATATGAACCAGATATTGATTTATTAAACCAGACCTTTAGCGAGCTATCAGATTATGCTGTCTACCATTTTCAATGCGAAGAAGCTATTTGGTTAAGGCATTTTTCCAACACATCTTATCTTGAAACACACAAGAAGACTCACATCTCTTTTGTTTCATCTCTTACCAATTTAAAAGAAGAAGAGGAGACAGAGTCACTTCAAACTGTTTTCGAAGATCTACTGTCTTTTTTGTCTAAATGGTTAGCGCATCATATTTTGGAAGATGATATGCGTATGAGCAAAGTCATTTTAGCAATGGATAAAGGCTTCTCTTTTGATGAGGCGGTAAAAAGAGCCAATAAGCATATGGACGGGGCGATGCAAGTCATCCTTGAAACCACCTTATCCATGTATGAAACGCTCTGTAAACGCACCCTTGATTTACACAAAGAAATCATTGAACGTAAAAAGATTGAAAGCGGTTTACGCCTTGCATCCAGTGTTTTTGACAATACCTTAGAGGCGATTTGTATTACGGACACTCAAAGTGTTATTACAGATGCTAACTTAGCCTTTTTTAAATTAACCGGATATAAACGTGAAGAGGTCATAGGCAACCATATTGCGACACTTAAATCAGGATTAGAAGATAAGATATTACTGGATGAAATCTGGCAGGAATTAAACACAAACAACCAGTGGCATGGACAAGTTCAAAGTCGAAATAAAAATGGTGAACTACAGTCTGAATGGCTAGGCCTTTCAACCATAAAAGATGAGCAAAATAAAATAGTTAATTTTATTGGTATTTTTTCCAATATTAGCAGTTTAATTAAAAACCAGGTTGATCTTGAATACCTTGCTCATCATGATGCATTAACTCAATTACCTAACCGAATGTTACTGGCGGATCGGCTTGAACAAGCGATATTAAATGCCAAACGAAAAAATGAACTGTTTGCCGTTTGTTTTTTAGATTTGGATGGCTTTAAACCGGTTAATGATACATACGGTCATGCAACAGGAGACCAATTGCTTTGTGAAGTTGCAAACCGTATAAAACAAATTATTCGAGGAAATGATACCGTTGCCAGAGTAGGTGGGGATGAGTTTGTAATTCTTTTTAACGAATTACAAGCAGTCACTGAATGCGAAGCACTACTTGATAGACTGTTAACCGGCATATCGTGCCCTATATCTATTGAGCAAAACAATCATTGCGTCGGGGCTAGCATTGGCATTTCCTTGTATCCTAATAATGGCGAGACTCCTGAGTCACTTTTACATCATGCAGATAAGGCAATGTATGAAGCAAAACGATTAGGAAAATCTCAATATCAGTTTTATTCACCAGCCATTCTCTGATATAAATTCATTTAAAGGCTTAGCTTGTACCCAATTCTCTATCTCTAACATCGGTTGAGGGTAAAATTCTTTTACATGTCCCAGGCATAAAATAGCAATCGCACGACTGCCATCGGGCATTTTTAATAATTCTGCTAAAGCGGCTGGGTCAAATAAAGATACCCAGCCCATGCCTAGACCTTCGGCTCTAGCGGCTAACCACATATTTTGTATTGCACAGGCGGTAGAGGCTAAATCCATTTCAGGTAAGGTTCTACGGCCGAAAACATGTTTTTCTCGTTTATCAGGAAGGGCAACAACCAACAATTCCCCGCAATCCATAATGCCTTCAACCTTCAGCTTCATAAACTCATCTTCACGCTCCCTCAAGGCCTTTGCCGTTATTTGTCTTTCCTGCTCAACGAGGGTATGAATATTTTTTCTGAGTTGCTTGTCTGTGATCCTGATAAATCGCCACGGCTGCATTAAGCCCACACTGCCTGCCTGATGCGCTGCCTTTAATAACTTTTTTAAAACGTCAGAATCAATTGGCTCTGGTAAAAAATGGCGCATATCACGCCTTTCTGCGATTGCCTTATAGACGCCTGCCAATTCCTGCTCATTAAAACGATGCTTATTCATAGTACAAAACCTAATAAAAGACTGACTTCACTTAGTTCCACACTCGCACCATAAACATCCCCAGTAACCCCGCCCAGCCGTTTATATGCTTGGTATTTTATAATAAACAAAGTAAGTAGCATCAGCGCTATCGCTAGCCAGCCTAAAAAATATATCCCGATTAAAACCCCAATAACAGACAACCCTTTGGCTGCTGACTCCGGCAAATGCTTAACTATTATTGCACCCAAGCCTCCTTTCCGAATATAGCTTGTAGATAACATAAGAAGCAATAAGGCAAGTCTGCCCAACATTGCAACCACAATCAGTCGTGCTGTCATCTGAGTTTCTATCACCTCAATCAGCAGCGCCCATTTCAACAAAATGATCAAGACTAAAACTAATACCGCGATAGGGCCAGCGGCTGGGTCTTTCATTATCTCTAGACTGCGTTGTTTATCCCCTAAGCCACCCACCCATGCATCAGCACAATCAGCCAGCCCATCAAGGTGCAAACCACCCGTTAATACAACCCATAAAATCAGAACCAGACTCGCTCCAATATTTGCAGATAAATGATCTAATAATGAGGCCAGAGTCACTAGAAGGCAGCCAATGATTAAACCAATTAGGGGATAAAAAAGAGCAGAAACTCCTAATTGTCTATCACTGGCGTTAAATGAGCGCATCACAGGGATAGTCGTTAAAAACTGTAATGCGAGAAAGAATGAATTCATGAAAAGAACATGTAGAGCGGACTTTAGTCCGCTATGTTTCGGTAGGCGTAGAAATGTGAATTATTTTAACTCACGCCCTTTCGCATCTTTATGTATATGCCCAGCAAATAATAGTACGCCTTCAACAACTCCCCATACCACACCAAAACCACCAGTGATAAAAGTCACAATCATTTGTAGTATTGCGATGGTATAAAAACCAAGGTATAACCTATGGGCACCAACGGCCCCTAATAAAAGTCCTAAAAAAGCTGCTATGTAATGGTTTTTAACCGGTGCCATACTTTTTAAATAAGCCCCTACAAGCCCCACATCTGACGCACTTCCATCATCTTCAGGTATAAAGTCAACATCATCACCTATCTTTGGGACAGTCTCGGCTGCCCAGTCATCAATATGAAATTCATAAAAACCGTCTTCACTTTTGATCGCTCCGGTCTGGCGCTCATCATCATAACTTTCAATATGACCAATCATTAATTTTTACCTTTATTATTATTGTGTTGTAATTTTGGCTTGCTCAAATGTTGCCATTTCATTGTGACATTTACAGGCCATTTGTAATAATGGCACTGCAGCTACTGCGCCACTGCCTTCACCTAAACGCATATCCAAATCCAGCAGAGGCCGTGCATTTAATTGCTCTAAAACTAATTGATGTCCTTTTTCTTGCGAACGATGTCCATAAAAAAACCAGCCCTGACACTCAGCATTAATTTCCATTGCTAATAATGCCGCAACACTGGCAATAAAGCCATCAATTAATACCGCTAACCCTTGTTGTGCCGCATAAACATAAGCCCCTACTAAGGCAGCAATTTCAAAGCCACCCAAATATTGTAATATGTTTAACGGTGTTTCTAAATTATTCTTATGTAATAACAAGGCTTTCTTAAGTACATTGGTCTTATTGGCTATCTTATCCTCTGGCAACCCGGTTCCCGCCCCTGTTAAGTCATTAACCGATAAGCCCGTTAATGCACTAGCTATTGCACTGGCACTGCTGGTATTAGCAATACCCATTTCACCACCAATAAATAAGTGTGCTTGTTGGCTTAATGCTCTGTCTACTGCTGATTTCCCTGCATTTAATGCAACTTCCATTTGCTGTTGAGTCATGGCCGCTTGTTTAGAAAAATTGGCAGTGCCATTACCCGCACGGTCACTAATTATTTCAACTGAATTTATAGCAGCAATCAATCCGGCATCAACCACTTCAAAATGCGCTTTAATAAAACGAGAAAGCACATTGACTGCAGCTCCTTCTGCGACAAAATTTTTCACCATTTCTGTCGTCACTACTTGCGGGAAAGCAGAAACCCCTTCTTCAGCAATACCATGATCTGCGGCAAAGACAGATAGCCATATTTTTTCTACTTTTGGCTGTTGTGTTTTTTGCATCGCTGCCAATCGAATAGCTATTTCTTCCAGCAGCCCTAGTGCCCCAGGCGGTTTTGTTAGCTGTGCTTGTTTATTAAGTGCCTGTTGATAGTAGATCTGATCAGGTGCTTGAATTTTATGTGTCAACCAATCCATTGTTACTTTAAAACCTGAGGTAGGCCTGCTGTTACAAGGACAACCCTTTGACTTATTTGTGCTATTTTCTGATGCAAAAAACCAGCTTCGTCAACAAAGCGACGAGTCATTTCATCGATAGCAACAACACCCTGCCCCACTTCATTACTGACTAAAATCACTTGACCTGAAACTTGCTCCAATACATCAAGTAACGCCTTGATTTCTTTTTCAAACCGCTGCAATTGCAATTCACCCTGTTTATCAAACAAAATATTACTCAACCATAATGTTAAGCAATCGACTAATAAACAATTATTTTTCTGACTATATTTTTGTATGACTTCAGCCAGTTTTATTGGCTCTTCAATCGTTTGCCAATGCTGTGGCCTACTTCCTCGATGATGCTTGATCCGTAAAGCCATTTCAGCATCACCTGCTTCAGCTGTTGCTATATACAACACCTCTTTACCTGACTGAACCGCTTGCTGCTCAGCATATCGACTCTTTCCTGATCTTGCCCCGCCCAAAACCAACTCAATCATTCTTTAAGCGTACCGCCAGAACATCGCAAAGCGCATGATGCAACACACCATTGGCCGTAGACCCTAATAACAAAGCCAGCCCATGACGACCATGAGATCCAACGACAATTAAATCGACATTATTTTCTTCTGCAACTCTAACAATTTCCAGTTTGGGACTGCCTATTTCCAGCCATTGATGACTCTCTGGAATCGATAGCTCATCAGCCATTTTCATCAATCGCTTTTTAGCCGAGTCCATTAGCTGCTCAGTCAGGTCGCCATCAAATGGAATAATGGGGCCGTAAATTGCATCGGTTATGGGAAGGTTATCAACGGTATGCACAATGCTTAGCGTTGCCTGGTTTGACTCAGCTAACTCTTTAACTTTTTTAGAAACCTCATCGCCATGATCAGAAAAATCAGCGGCGAATAAAATATGTTTATAACTCATAACTTGCCCTCTCACTCAGCTACAATCAATTCAGGAAATAACAATGCCATAACCTGATAAGAGGTCAGTATATACAAAAATGCCACACCTAAGCCAAAACTAACTGGTTGTTGTAAGGCCTTGCTGAATATATAACCAGAAACAGCCCAGTGCCAAAGCATTAGCAAGATAATCACTAAAAATGCTAAGCCCGCCCCTTGTCCAGCAAGCGTAGCCATTGCTGGTATTGCAAAAAAACTAATGACGGCATCAGTCGCCAGCAACGCACAGGCTGTTTGTAAAAAACGAGCAGTCCGTCTTGCAATTAACAAAACACCCCAACTAAACGCAACAATTAAAGTGACTTCTACGGTGGCTTGTAACAGTGCGTCACCCGTATTTACCGTCATCAGTGACAGTAAAAAACTCACTGCAATATAGGCAATCACTAAAAACCGTAACAACCACTTAGAGACAGGGACATCTTGAGGCCCTTTTCTAAAAAGGCAAATATCAAAAAACAATAAGATCAACTCGTACATACTTAACTCACTTGATCAGTTTCGAGCAATTCTTCTACTTCCATCCATTCAGATTCTGCTAATTCCAAGGCTTTATCAACATCCACTTTTTTAGCCAATAATTGCTTTAATTTATCCTTCTGCTCGTCAGAGTAAATATCAGGCTCTGCCAATTGCTGCTCGATGGTTTTTTGTTCCTCATGATATTTTTCAACCGCCTTTTCTGATTTTTTCAAGCGATCCAGTAAAGGTTTCAAGCGTTTACGTCTCTCTGCCTCAAACTTACGCAGGTCTTTACGAGAGACTGATGCGGTTTCTGATTGATCATTAGACTGCTCAGCAGGACTATCAGCTAAAGTTCTTTTTTGTTCGGTCAACCAGTTCCTGTAATCATCCAGATCACCATCAAAGGCTTGAACCTGGCCACCCGCCACCAATAACAACTGATCGGTCACTGAACGCAATAAATGCCGGTCATGAGAAACAACGACTAGTGCCCCCTGATATTCCTGCAATGCCATGCTCAAGGCGTGACGCATTTCTAAATCCAAGTGATTGGTTGGCTCATCCAGCAGCAGCAAGTTTGGGTTTTGATAAACCAGTAGCGCCAGCACCAGACGCGCCTTTTCTCCACCAGAAAAAGGTTTAACAATTTCTACAACTTTATCCCCCCTAAAATCAAAGCCACCTAAAAAATTGCGTAACTCTTTTTCTGTTGCCTGCTTATCTAATTGCTGTAAATGCCATAAAGGCGTTTCGTCTAAACGTAGTTGTTCTAATTGGTGTTGGGCAAAATAACCAATATTTAACGCTTCAGCCGTTTGAAAATCACCATTCAAAGGTTTCATTTCCTCAGCAAGCACTTTAATTAAGCTTGACTTACCTGCACCGTTTGGACCCAGCAAGCCAATTCTATCGCCGGGCGTTATGGTCAATCGTGCTTGATTAATAATGACGTTCTCACCATAACCAATATCTGCATGTTCAATTTGCAACAGCGGGTTCGGCATTTTTTCCGGCTTTGGAAAGCTAAAGTTAAAGGGGGAATCAACATGCGCCTGTGAAATAACCTCCATTCGTTCCAAAGCTTTTACTCGACTTTGTGCCTGCCTGGCTTTAGTCGCTTGTGCTTTAAAGCGGGTAATAAAGCTTTGAATATGTTCTATTTCTCTCTGCTGCTTAACAAAAGCCGATTGTTGTAATGCCAGTTTTTCTGCTCGCATCTTTTCAAAAGCGGAGTAATTACCGGTATAAATCTCAGCTTTTTGTTGCTCAATATGAATAATATGATCGGTGATGGAATCAAGAAAATCTCTATCATGAGAAATCAATAATAGTGTGCCGGGGTATTTACATAGCCAGTCTTGTAACCAGATGACCGCATCTAAGTCTAAATGGTTGGTTGGCTCATCCAGTAATAATACGTCTGATCGACACATTAAGGCCTGTGCTAAATTCAAGCGCATTCGCCAGCCACCTGAAAAGGTAGTGACGGGCAGTTGCTCCTGTTCCGATGAAAAACCTAAACCATTTAACAGTCTTGATGCACGTGCCTGAGCCGTGTAGCCTCCAATATGCTCTAAAGTGCTGTGTAACTCTGCCAGCTTTAAACCATCGTCTTGATGCTCAGCCGTTACAAGTGCTTTTTGAGTTTGGCGGAGTTCCTTATCCCCATCAACCACATAATCACTTGCTGAAAGTTCAACCGCTGGCGTTTCTTGTGCAACGTGCGCAATTTCCAGCCCGGGAGGCATAGAAAAGTCACCCTCATCAACTTGTATTTGATCAAGTAACATGGCAAATAGACTGGATTTACCAACACCATTCGCCCCGGTTAAACCTGCTTTCTGACCTTTGTGAATAGTAAATGATGTGTCACTAAAAAGAACACGGACGCCACGGCGTAATGATATATTTTTAAAATTCAGCATGAATGAATAAGCTAAAATAGTCGGATGAAAAGAAAAGCCACCAAGCCATTAAACCCTGTGTTCAAACCCCAGGATAGGTATTATGTTGATGATCAGGGACAATGGTGGTTTTATACGGTAGACAAAATAGGCGGCCCTTATTTGAATAAAGGGCTCTGTGTTGATGCCTGTCGTTACTACATTCAGAAACGGGACGGTGTAATATAGCTATTCACTCAAGCGTTCAATCATGCTTTCAGCTTGTTCGGCAAACTTCTCTAAGTTACCACTTTTAATGGTTTCCACAGGAATCACAATAGCCGCGTCTAAATCTAAAAAAACATGTACATATTTATCAACATAATCGACGCGCAACATATCTTTCCAATAACTTTTGTGCTTACCACCTGGCGACTTCTCCGCTAGGTGATCCTGCTCTATTGTTAAGGTATGCAGACCAAACATATCGAGCTTTTCTTTTTCGGTATATTTTTCAAGAAACTGTCTACGCATATCCATTTTCATCACATAAGGAGAAACGAGACTCCAGGCAACCGCTAACACTGCGATATAAGCCGTTGTTGTCATATCAGCATAATAGACATAATAAAACATCCCTATTAGTAACATTACACCAGGCACCATTAATTGGCTTCTGCGAATATTTTTTTGCATTTCCACGTCATTTTTAAGACGCATCTCATTAAAATTCACCAAATCTTCTTCTCTAAATTCGTACTCTATTTCAAACATTTTTCTTTATTTAGTTATTGGTAAGCGTTCAGTCCCCCTCTTTGAAAAAGAGGGGCTTAGGGGAGATTTTATTAGGCAAATCCCCCTCAATCCCCCTTTTCCAAAGGGGGAAGTGAACGGTTACAGTTATTGTTATTAATTATTTTTTTGAACCCGGTAAATTCAAAATAACACCATCCATTTTTCCACCCATCAACGTTTGTGGATAGCGTCCATTCCATTTATCAACTGCATTATATCTAATCAGAGCAGGAGAAAGTGATTTTGCCAATAATTGATTTGCTTTTGCCTGCGCTTCTGCTTCTTTAGCAATTGTATAGGCTTGGGCATCAGCCATGGTTTTTTTCGCATTCGCATCAGCAACCGCCGCCATTTCTCTAGCCTCTGCTTGTTTTACCTGTTGCTGAGCCTGTTGTTCAACAATTTTTAATTGCGCTTTTTCTCTTTCTAATTGTTCTTGTCGCTCTTTGGTCTGAATAACCGCTGATGTCACAACTTGCGGCAGCGTGATGTCTCTAAATAACACGGCAGTTACAGTGACACCTCTGTTTTGCAGATATTCAATTAGCCCATCTTCCATATAGCTCTGTAAATCCTGTTGCACACTATCAAGAAAAAAGTCTTGAGATTGCTTAACCGTTTTCCCTGCTTCTCGTAACAATGAACGTACTTTGGGAGTGATGTGCTTAGTGACTACGTCTTTTAAAACCCCCGTATTTTGTAAAATGTCCGTGGTTGCAGCGGGGTCTAATCGAAAGGCAACCGATATATCCATTGATGTTTTTAATTTATCCTGGGAGGGCACTTGCACTTTTTCCCAGGTATAGGTTTGTTGTCTGAGATCAAAACTGACAAAGTTCAATAAAGGATTGACCATATGAAAGCCCTCTGCATAAGCCTCATCCTGAACTTTACCAAACATCGTTGCGACTTTATTATGTCCTGCGGGTACGGTTGTATATGAATTAAACGCAACTATTAACACTAGCAGTGCAATGCCTGCCGATCCTGCATATTTCAAATTATTCATTATTTACCCTGTAATATGATGGAAGTCAAAACGACTAATAGTGAAACATTAGAAGCTGATATTACCATTATTCGCAAAGGTAAAAAAACTATTCAGGAATTCCATAAAAATGGTTAGCTATACATGGTAAAAGCATACCTACTGCAGGTTCTGCCTATTACTTGACAGACAACGATAGTGATGGCGATTGGACGTTAGAGTCTGTGATTTAGATAAAGGTACACTAATTAATCAATGAAAACACTTGAATAGGATTAGTCTTGGCGCCAGCCTATCTTCATAAACTTTGTGTTTCCAAACCAATAATTTATCGTTATAAGCATTTTTTATTCTTCTGGTGTTATATACTTCGCGCGGTCACAACTGCGGATTTCTAATCGCTGAATTTTTGCTGACAGCTGCGTTACTGAAATAGTTGCGTAGCTTGCTATGCGTCTATTTCAGCGTCTTGCTGTCAACAAAAATCAGCAGCTTATAAATTCCACATCCGTGACCGCGCGAAGTATAGCTAATGATTTTTTATTGCCTGACCCTTCATATCTTCCAGTAACAAATAAAAACAAGGGACCAGAATCAAAGTAATAAAAGTCGCAAATAAAACACCGAAAGCTAATGATACCGCCATGGGAATCAAAAATTGAGCCTGAGTATTACTGCTAAACATCATTGGCATAAGACCAATAAAGGTAGTAAGCGAGGTGAGTAAAATCGCTCTAAACCTAGCCCTACCCGCTTCAACAACAGCATTAAATAATTCTGCGCCCTTTTGTCGGCAACGATTAATATAGTCAACTAGTACCAGACTGTCATTAACCACTACACCCGTTAAAGCCAGCATGCCTAAAACGCTTTGTATGGTGAGGTCCAGTCCTAACAGCATATGTCCTAATACCGCACCAATTAAACCAAACGGTATCACAGACATGACTATAAAGGGTTGTGAATAGGATTGAAAAGGAATCGCTAATAAGCCATAGATAACAAACAAAACTAAAGCCATACCGAATCCCAGACTCTTAAATGATGCTCGAGTTTCTTTAGCCTCACCTTCTTCTACAAATGACACTTCCGGGTGGTCTTGTAAAATTTCGTTAATAAAAACGTCCATTTCCTGACGTAGTATCGGTAACTGAACTACTTTCTGATCAGCATCTGCTGTCACATGAATAGTACGGTATCGATCAGACCGATGAATAACTGCAGGTGCCCGAACAATAGAAATATCGGCAACTTGTTGGATAGGTACCTCATCCCCATTAGCGGTACGAATTTTCATAGATTCCAGGTTAGCAAAAGATTGTCGATCTGATTCTGGATAACGAATATAAACTTTAACTTCCTCTCCCTCACGTTGCATCCTTTGCACCTCCATACCATGAAAGGCACCGCGTACTTGCAACCCTAAATCACGACTACTAAGACCCAATAGCTCTGCTTCTGGTTTAATTTGCAACTGAACTTGTTCTTTACCTTGAGAAAAATCATCACCAATATCAAAAACACCGGGATATTGTGCCAATTGTTTCTTTATTTTTGTCGATACCCGATTAAGCTCATCAAAATCCTGCCCTTTTAACATAAAATCAATAGGGTTAGCCGGTCTAAATAGTGAAGCACTAAAGGTCAATTTCTTAGCACCTGAAACAGGTCCGGCCATTTGTCGCCACTCTCTAGCCAATTGCGTAGTACTGACAGGATTACTACGCATTTCTTGAGGGACAATCTCAAAACTAACCCGACCTTCATGGGGTTTCAATCCCATCCGAACACTGCCTTGAATACTGACCGTAGCGTACACATTGGTAATGATCGTTTCTCCTGGGGTTTGGCCATTATATTTATCCCGCAATGCCAGAGCGGCTTTTTCAATCCGTTCCACATGACGACGGGTGACTTCGTAAGATGTCCCTTCAGGCATTGTTAGTTTAGATCTGGCAATTTCACTTTGTACTCGTGGAAAAAAAGTAAACCGGATCCATCCACTAAAAATCGTGCTACAGATAATAACCAGTACACTAAAAAATACAGCCAGTGTTAATCCAGGTCTTTTTAAGGCTTTGTTTAAAAAAGGTTGATAAATAGTGTCAATAAAATAATGCAACAAGTAACTGACTTTGTCTTGCGCTCTTTTTAACCAAGGAAAGGTCTTTTCTTCCCGCATATGCTTAAGGTGTGCAGGTAAAATCAGTTTGGTTTCAACTAATGATAGTACCAGTACTGGAATGACAATCGCCGGGATCATGGTAAACATCTTACTGCGAGCTCCTTCCATGGTTAACAGCGCAGCAAAGGCAACAATGGTGGTTAAAACCCCAAAGGTAACCGCTGTTGCTACTTCCTGTGTCCCTCGGATGACTGCATCAGTTGGGTCCTCATCAGCCCCCATGTGTTTATATATATTTTCACCGGTGACAATAGCATCATCCACGACAATTCCTAACACTAAAATAAAGGCGAACATACTCGTGTAGTTAATGGTGACATCAAACATCGGCATAAATGCAAATGCACCAATAACTGAGACAGGTATACCAAGTACTACCCAAAATGCGAGCTCCATGCGCAAGAATAGAGTTAACATGATAAACACTAGAACCGCACCTTGAACGGCTGTTTGTATTAATGATGAAATGCGATTATTGATATATTTAGAACGGTCTCGCCAGTAACCTATTTCAATACCGGGGGGCATTCTGTTTTTTGCTTCACTTAAGTAACTTTTAACCTGTTGAGAAATCTCTAGGGCATCTTGATTACTTAGTCGATAGATTTCGATCATCACGGAGGGCTCACCATTAAACCGAGATAAAATGGGCAAGTCGACAAACCCGTCATTTATTTTTGCTATATCACCAATACGCAGGCTGGTACCATCTGAGCGGGTTTTGACAATAATATCAGCAAAGTCAACACCCGTATAAAGCTGGCCTTTAGTACGAACTAAAAACTCATGATCACCTGTTTTTATTGCGCCGGCAGGAAGGTCGATTGATGAACGACGAATGGCTTCAGCCAAATCAGCAAGACTGAGCTCATACTCGCGCAATTGCTGTTCAGAAGCTTCTATAGAAATTTCAAAAGGCCTAATACCCGTAAGATCTACTTGGGCAACACCTGGTAGATCAGCAATTTCATCACGCACTTTTTTACCTAGTGTCCGCAATTCAGTTTCGGGTAAATCACCGCTAACTGAAATACTAATGACCTCAAAGCGTCTAGACATAACGCCCACCTCAAGATCCTCTAACTCATCAGGAAAGCTGTGAATAAGATCGACCCTGGACTGTATATCGGTCAGCACTTCTCTATACTCGTAACCATCAGCAGTCTCCATGGTAACGGAACCACCGCCTTCACTCGATGTGCTGCGTAATTCAGTTATTCCTGGCAAGTCATAAATGGCTTCCTCAATCCGGGTAGTCACTGATTTTTCAATATCTTCAGGGGTACCACCAGGATAACTGAATTTAACAAACAAGCGGCTGCGCTCGTATTGTGGAGATGACTCAACCTGCACCATGGTTAACATAACGAAAAGGCCGCTGAGAACTATCACGCCCATCAGTAGATTGGCTGCTACGCGATTACGTGCAAACCATACGATCATAGTATTCATAGTGGATATCTATCTTTTGTAATAATTGGAAGTGAGGCTTTAGCCTCGCATGAAGTAGGCGAGACTAAAGAGACTGTGAAAGTATTCTGTTTCTAACCTCCCCCTTTGGAAAAGGGGGATAGAGGGGGATTTTATAAAAAGACAACATGTCGAAATTAAACATCTTATTTTTATAATAAAATCTCCCCCAGCCCCTCTTTTCCAAAGAGGGGAGCTAAAAGCTAATACTTTCACAGTCTCTTTAGCCTGCTCTTATGTTCAAGAATGCAGGTTAAAACCTGCGCCCCAAAAGGCAGTTACTAATGACAGTATATTTGTTAAAACTACACATTTAACCCACCACCTAATTTAAAAATATCCAAGCAGTAAGTTTATGCCAATGAACACTCCACTACCTATTTTATATAGCTTCCGCCGATGCCCCTATGCAATGAGAGCAAGACTGGCTATAGCTAAATCATCAATATCAGTGGAACTACGTGAAGTAGTGTTACGTAATAAGCCTCAATCATTACTTGATATTTCCCCCAAAGGGACCGTACCTGTTTTACTTTTGACAGACTCAACGGTTATTGATGAAAGTTTAGATATCATGTATTGGGCATTATCAATAAATGACCCCGAGCATTGGTTTAGCGAAGATTTAGCAGACGAGATACAACAACTTATTAAATGGAATGATGGTGATTTTAAATATTTTTTAGACCGCTATAAATATGCAGACCGTTATCCAGAGCATAGCGAGCAATACTACCGAGAAAAAGCGGAAAGTTTTTTAATAGAATTAGAAAATAGATTAACGCAGCAAGCCTTTCTTTGTGGTGCCAGTTGCTCTTTAGCCGATATGGCTATTTTTCCCTTTATCAGACAATTTGCTAATGTAGATAGTGATTGGTTTCAATCATCTAAATACCAAAAACTTAATCAATGGCTAAACAAACACCTTGAATCTGAGTTATTTATTTCGATAATGGAGAAATACCCTGCGTGGCAAACTGAAAATAATCAGCTGGTTTTCCAACCACTATCCTCTAAATAAACTCATTGCTTCTGCTATTTGCTGCTTTGCATCATTTAAAGTTTGCAAAGACATATCAGGTGTTAATTCATTATTTCCAAGTTTTTGAAAAGCAGGCAAGGTATATATAGCCGGTAATTTCTGTGCGCTTTTACTTCCTATATAACTATGATATTTTGCAAGCAATACAATATCACTCATATCAAGTTCTCCCTGCTCATTGCCATACCATTTTTGAACATTTTGAGGTACTACCTGTAAAGTATCAGAAAAACCCCAGGTTTTAAGAATTAATGAGCCAATTAATCCTTGTAGTGCAGTAATTGTAAGGTTTAAATCTTGCTCTGAATATTCATCACTACTCAAGCTATCAGCAAAAATCAAAATGGGAAGCGCGCCAATATTATGTGTTAACCCAGCAAGTAATGCTTCATCTGGGTTTACTTTTTTAGTTAACACAGCCAATGTATAACTAATACTAGATACCTCAATACTTTTCTTCCAAAGCTCGTGGATTTTTAGATTAATTTCTTTATTTTTACTTTTAAACAAGTTTTGTATACTGATACTTGTTACTAAATTTCGAGTTGTATCCAACCCTAGCCTAGAAACGGCATCAAGACTATTAGTAATGGGATTAACAGCTCGATACAAAGGACTATTAACAATTTGAATCAGTCTTGAAGAAATCACTGAATCAAAATTAATTATTTGAACAGCCTCTTGAATACCAATATCTTTTTGAATCGCTGTCCTTAATTTAAGGGCAACATCAGGAAGACAAGGAATAACAAGTTTATCTTGTTTAAAATAACTGCAAAACTCATTAAAGAAAGCATTATTTACTAGCTTATCAGGAATATCTTGAGAGTTTAGTAAAGGGTTGCGTATACGCTGGCTACTTAGGTTTAAAACATTAGCAGGGAAATGTAATATTTTAACTTCGGACTTGGCAATAACAGTACACTGCAATTTTCGGCCATTTGTCAGCGGATAAAGTGCTTTAAATGTTGATGAGTTCATTAACTGGCCAGAACCATTACTACTTTCTACATAGCACTGCCCTTTTATCAAATAAGGTATTGAATTTGATTTTCCATTAATTTTAAAAATAACATCCCCAGGAGCATGACTAGAGACACCTAACTCAAGCTTCTGTAACTCATCATCAGATAAATCATTAATAGGAACAAGCGTCTTTAAAAAATCAATGGGGATTTTTTTGGTAACAATACGAGTGATATTATCATCCGCTGACAAGCCCTCATCATTAGCTAAATCATCTTTCTTTATTATTTTTTTTACACGATTCCAGAACATGTTTCAGTTAACCTAAATCTTAAATTATTTATTGCTTTCCATTCGCCAATTATAAACCACACATTTACATCAATTCTTTTGCTTGTAAATCAGCATGATAAGAAGACCTTACCATAGGAGCACTAGCTACATTCTTAAAGCCTAATGCTTTTGCTGTTTCTGCATATTTATCAAATTGAGCAGGAGTTACATACTCTTTTACCGCTAGATGATCTTTACTCGGTTGTAAATATTGCCCTAAGGTCAACATACTACAACCATGGTCACGCAGGTCTTTCATCACCTGATTAACTTCATCTTCTTTTTCCCCTAAACCAAGCATAATTCCTGACTTAGTCATTGCTTCTGGATATGCTTCTTTGTATTTTTTTAATAAGGTTAAGGATTCTTGATAATTTGCACCCGGCCTTGCTTGTTTATACAATCGAGGCACTGTTTCTAAATTATGATTAAAAACATCACAAGGTTGCTGTTTTAATATTTCAACAGCTTTATCCATTCGTCCTCTAAAATCGGGTACTAGTACTTCAATTTTAGTTGCCGGAGACTTCTCTCTTATCTCTCTAATACAGTCAGCAAAATGCCCGGCACCACCATCACGTAAATCATCCCTATCAACGGAGGTAATCACCACATACTTTAAAGCCATTGCTTTAATCGTTTGAGCTAGATTAATGGGTTCTTGTTGATCTAAAGCTTTTGGCTTACCATGAGCAACATCGCAAAAAGGGCAACGACGTGTACAAATGTCTCCCATAATCATAAAGGTAGCCGTACCATGGCTAAAACACTCACCTAAATTTGGGCAAGCAGCTTCTTCACAAACTGTATGTAAATTATTTTCCCTTAGCGTTTTCTTTATACGCGTAATTTCATCATTGCTAGAAATTTTAACTCTAATCCAGTCTGGTTTACGCAAAACAGTTTCAGATGTTTCAACTTTTATTGGTATTCTTGCCAGCTTTTCAGCATTACGTTGATGTGTTTCAGGAGTATCTCTTGAAGGTGCTTTTAGGCTCATGACTTTATCGCTTGTAAAATTTGATGAACAACGGGAATAGCTAGTTCACATGTTTCTATTTTAACATTTAAGTCAGCAAGTTGTGTCACTTCTAAATCAGGATAGCCACAGGTATTAATATTATCAAAAGCGCTTAAATCCATATCATTATTAAAACTCAATCCATGATAACTACAACCTTTCTTAACCCGTAAGCCTACAGATCCTATTTTTTTCCCATTCACATAAACGCCAGGTGCATCTGGTCTGGCTATTGCTTTAATACCGTATTGAGCCAAACTATCAATCATAGCGTGTTCAAGTATTGTGACAATATCTCTAACGCCCTTTTTTAAGCGTTTAATATCTAACAAAACATAAACAACTAATTGCCCTGGCGCATGATAAGTAACCTGCCCACCACGATCTGTTTCTATTACCGGAATATCTTCAAGTTGCAATAAATGCTCTCGTTTACCGCTTAAGCCTAATGTATAAACAGGTAAATGTTCAACGATCCAAATTTCATCAGCTGTTTCTTCATTGCGTTGCTGGGTAAATTCTTGCATTTGATGCCAGACCGCTTCATAGTCTTGTCGCCCTAGATTTTTTACCTTTATGGTCATTACCAAATTTTCCTAGTTATACTAAAAGTACAGCCTATACCAGCCATTTGAAAGCCTCACTGCCATTAAGTTAAGAGAAATACAACATGGGGCGCAGTGCTTTAGAGACTGTGAACGTATTAGCTTTTAGCTCCCCTCTTTGGAAAAGAGGGGCTGGGGGAGATTTTATTATAAAAACAATACGTTTAATATCAATTGCTTATTGTTTTGTAAAATCCCCCTCATTCCCCCTTTTCCAAAGGGGGAGGTTAAAAGCGGTATACTTTCACAGCCTCTTTAGCCTGATATTTTCAGCCATAAAAGCAGGCTAAAGCACAGTGCGCCCCAACCAACGGACTAATACCTTAACTTACTTTCCTTGATAGTATTTTTTCAACAAAAGTAAATATGTCATGTTTATTCTGTAATTGACTAGCTTGAACGATAACTAAATCAGGGCGTAATTCAAGCATAGTTGCGGCAAATATCCCACTATCTACAGCAATGGGCTCACCTTGTTCTGAATAAACTTGAGTATTTGCTACTCCACAACTTGGAGAGCGATCTTGCAAAACCAGCCCAGCCACTTTATGTTGTTTAGCAAACTGTTCCGCAAATATTTTGAGCTGATCTGTTAAATCGGTATTGGGATCATTTTGCTTTAAAACACGGATTGTTTGACCAACTTGAGTAAGTTGTATTTTTTCTCTAGGGACACCTAAACCAATTTCCATTTCTGGACAAACAGCTAATAATTGACAGTGTTTTTTTAATTCTTCTGCAATCAGAGTTGTGTATTTATCTTTGCCATCATACCTTACCGCCCGACCTAATAAACAAGCACTGACTGCAACTAAAGGTAAATCACTCACAACTAAAAGCCATCAAGCTTAGCTTATAAAACCATCATCACGGCAGGCGAGTCATTAAGGTCTTGATAAATGGCATCCAATTGTCGTTTGCTTTGTGCTTCTATGGTGACAGTGACAGATAAAAATTTATCACCTTTACTCAACCGAGTCTTAACCGCACCTTCTTTAATATCTTCAGCATGTTTTCGAACAATAGCAACGACAATACTGTCAAATTCAGCGGTATTTTTCCCCATTGCCTTTATTGGAAACTGGCAGGGAAACTCAAATACTGTATCTTCTTCACTCATACTGATTTCTTATATTGTTGAAACAATTGATTCATTTTGTCAAATACTGGCCCAGGTGTGCCCTCACCTACAGCTTTAGAATCTAATTCGACAACAGGTATAATTTCTCTGGTTGAACTAGTAATCCAAATTTCAGACGCCATTTGCAAAGCTTCTAATGAAATAATCTCTTCACTTAGTTCAAAATCATTTTCCCGTGCTAGTTCTAAAATCACCTTTCGAGTAATCCCAGGTAAAATTTCAGCTGTTTTTTCAGGGGTAATTAAAATACCATCAATCACTGCAAATAAATTACTAGCAGCACCTTCAGTAACATATCCATTTCTATGTAAGATAGCTTCAGCACAACCTTGTTCGACTGCCTGCTGTCTTAATAAAACATTGGCTAATAAAGTTGTCGCCTTTACATTACACATTTCCCAACGACTATCTTCCATTGTTAATGCTTTAACACCTGTTTCGATACCAGCAAAAGGCTTTATATCGGAACACATAGCAAAAACAGTGGGCACAGGGTTTTTAGGAAAAGCATGGTCTCTTTTTGGTGCAACACCGCGGGTAATTTGTAAATAGATAGCCTGATCTTTAGAGCTATCTAGCAATGGCGTTAAAATTTCCATCCATTGTTCAAAACTGTAAGGTAGTTCGAGTCTAATTTTACTCATACTATCTTGCAATCTATCCAAATGGTCTTGCATTCTGAATAAATCACCTTGGTAAGAAGGAATTACTTCATAAACACCATCACCGAATAAAAAGCCTCTATCAAGTACCGACACTTTTGCTTCTGATAGCAGTATGTATTCACCATTTAAATAAACTTTACCATCGACTAAATCATTCATCATATTACTCCAGCATCAACATGGCTTCATCGTATAATCGATCGACAAACCCACCTTTGTTAATAGTTTTAAGAGCAACTAAGGGCTTATTTGCTACCACATCATCAGCAAGAGAAACATTAACAGAACCTAGACTAACTCCCTCTTTAACAGGTGCCATAATCTTTTTATCTATATTGATTTCTGCTTTTAAATCATTGTAGTGACGTCTTGGAATAGTGACATATAAATCTTCATTCAAACCCATTGGTAATTGTTTAGCATCCCCTTTCCAAACTCGAGCCTCAGTTAAAGCAGTTTGTGCTTTATATAATTGATGTGTTTCAAAAAACCTAAACCCATAATTTAACAAAGTTTGACTTTCATTTGCTCTCGCATTGGCACTTGCAGTCCCCATAACCACAGAAATCAAGCGCATTTCTTCACGTTTTGCTGATGCAACCATGCAATAGCCCGCTTCTTCTGTATACCCAGTTTTTACACCATCGACAGATTTATCACGCCACAATAATTTATTACGGTTCGGCTGTGTAATATTGTTAAAGGTAAATTCTTTTTTTGAATCCCATTCATAATATTCAGGAAACTCTTTAATAACGGCAATGGTTAAAGTCGCTAAATCCCTAGCTGTTGTGTAATGGTTTTTACTTGGAAGACCCATGCTATTTTGAAAATGACTATCTAGCATTCCTAAACGTTCCGCATGTTGATTCATCATCGCTGAAAATGTCGCTTCATCACCTGCAACATGTTCTGCCAAAGCAACACTGGCATCATTTCCTGACTGAATAATGACACCTTGTAATAAGTTTTCTATTGAAACTTGTTTGTTAACTTCAACAAACATTCTAGAACCAGGTGTTTGCCATGCTTTTTTACTAATAGTAACTTTTTCGTCTAAAGTTAAATGGCCACTCTGTAATTCTCTAAATACCACATAAACAGTCATTATTTTCGTCAGACTAGCAGGAGCCAAACGTAAATCAGCCTGTTTTTCAGCAATTACTTTTCCACTATTAAAGTCTAATAATACAAAGCTTTTAGCCGCTATACTTGGTGCCGCAGGAATTAAAATAGTATTTGCAGCATTAACTACAGTTGTTGAAACCAGCAGTGAAATGAGAAAAATAAAACGCTTAGGAATAACTGATATTTTCATTGGTCAAAGTAACTTTAAAAATTGTTAGATATATTGTAGCACCCTTGTTTCATCTCAAGGGGCTAAGGTGTTTTTTCAACAACTAGCAAAGGATTGGTAAACCCTATTTGTGCTAATTTTTCACTCTCTTGCTTGGCTTCTTGTTCTGAATATAAGGGGCCAACTTGTACTTTATACAAGCCATTCCCTTCATTTTTTATATGTTGAACTCTTGTTGATGCTATTGCCGCTGTTGTTAATTTCCCTTGTAAATCAGCTGCATTTGCAGAGTGATTAAATGCACCAACCTGTAAGAAAAACACAGTTTTTTGTAGATCTTCTGCAAGTAAACTAATCTTTTTTTCTATGACTTTAGCTGAGTCAAACCCCAAAGCCTCAACTTCAACTAGACCTGTGCCTATTTGCTGAATTCCCAGTTTTACCGCAGCGGTATAAGATAAATCTATAATCCTATTATCATGGAATGGCCCTCTATCATTTATTCTGACAACAACCGCACGTTTATTTTTTAAGTTTGTAACCCGCACATAAGTCGGTATTGGCAAAGTTTTATGAGCCGCTGTCATAGCGTACATATTATAAACCTCTCCGTTAGAGGTTTTTCTACCGTGGAATTTTTCCCCATACCAAGAGGCAACACCTTTTTTCTTATACCCTTCACTCTGCGCTAAAATTTTATAATGCTTACCAAAGACTTCATACTCACCAGGATTACCAGCTCTAGTCCTTTTTTCATACTTCGGTATTGCATCCGCAACTGCCATAACATCTAAAGGTACATGAGTTGGTGCGCTATCTTCTATAGCTTTATCCATACACCCACTATTAAATACAGCTATTAAAATTATAAATATTTTTCTCATTAACAGAACCCACCTATTTTGCTTATTGCATTACTTATAAGCTTATAAACCCTTACTTAACTGTCTTTGCTTATAAATTTCTTGGCTCAGTTGATAAACGGCCATCGCATATAACTTGCTATGGTTATATCGAGTAATAACATAAAAATTATGTAAGCCTACCCACAAATCACTGCCATTTTCCTGCCCATAGGCAAATAATTTAACTGGCTCATCAGCTGCTATTATTTGCTCAGCTGTAATACCCATGGTTTGAATACCTGCCCATGTTCTATCAGGCTTTAAACCTTTTGCTAATGCTTTCTCAAAACCTTTACCTTCAGCCTTAACTAAGAAAGTAACATCAGCGTCCTTACGCCATTTATGTGTAATAAAATAATTAGCCACACTTGCTATCGCATCAGCAGGGTTATTCCAGATATCGCTTTTACCATCACCTTCATAATCGGCAGCATAAGCTCTATAACTACTTGGCATAAACTGAGGAATTCCCATTGCACCAGCATAAGAGCCTGTTGGCTCTAGAGGATCCATTTTTTGTTCACGACAAAGAATTAAAAAGTTTTCTAATTCACTAGTAAAAAATTTACTGCGTTTTGGATATGCAAAAGCTAAAGTAGAAAGCGCATCTATAATACGGTGACCTCCTGTCCTATTACCATAATAAGTTTCTACTCCAATAATGGCGGCAATAATTTCTGCTGGCACACCATATTTTTCTTCTGTAGCGGTTAAAGCAGCCTCATTTTCTTGCCAAAATTTTGCGCCGCCTTTAATACGCTTATCCCCTAAGAATATCTTACGGTACTGATACCACGACATGGTTCCTTCTGCTGGCCGAGTCATGGTTTCAATAATTTTTTGTTTAATATCAACAGATTTAAATAGCTCTTTCAGTTCAGCTTCATTAAATTGATATTTGTTAACCATCTTGCCAACAAATTTATTAAACTGCTCTGTTTCTTCAATTGCAGAAAATGCATTTGAACTAAAGATAAAACTACTACAAAGCAGTAGTTGAATAATGATCCTTTTCATATATAAATCAGCCTTTAATATTTATAAACAACATATATTTCTTATAAAACCTAGCTTAAAACATTTCCTAAACAATTCGATTAAGTTGGCAAAAATTTTCTATGGGTATGAATTGACATTAAAATACCAAAACCAGCCATCAACGTAACCATTGAGGTTCCACCATAACTAATCAATGGTAATGGTACTCCAACAACTGGCAGTATCCCTATAACCATTCCAATGTTAACAAACACATACACAAAAAAAGTAAACGTTATACTACCCGCTAATAAACGACTATAGGTATCTTGTGCTTGTACAGCAATATATAAACAGCGACTTATAATTAGCAAATAAAGAATTAATATCCCTAAACATCCTGATAAACCAAACTCTTCTGCAAAAACAGCAAAAATAAAATCAGTTGAGCTTTCAGGTAAAAAGTCTAATTTTGACTGCGTACTTCCTAACCATCCTTTTCCGTGTACTCCACCCGAGCCTATGGCAATTTTTGACTGAATAATATGGTAGCCTTTGCCCATAGGGTCAGCCTCTGGATTTAAAAAAGTTAAAACCCGCCCTTTTTGGTAGTCTCGCATAAAATGCCATAAAACAGGTGTTAATCCAGCAAGAACAACAGCAATTGCTCCCATAAAATACCAAGATAAGCCAGCAAAAAATATCACTGCAGCCCCAGAACTTGCTACTAATAAAGAAGTACCTAAATCAGGTTGCTTAGCAATCAAAACCGTTGGAATAATAATTAACACTGCTGCAATAAATAATTGTTTTACTTTGGGCGGCAAAGTATATCCAGATAAAAACCAAGCAATCATCATGGGTGTAGTAATTTTAATCATCTCTGATGGCTGAAACTTAAAAAAACCTAAATCCAACCAACGTTGAGCTCCCATTCCTACATGCCCAAAAGCTAATACAGCAATCAGTAGCGTCACACCAAAGATATATAATTTAGCCGAATGTCGATGAAATTGTTGTGGGTTAACATGCGCTAAAACAATCATAATAAAAAAAGCTAATCCAATCCTAGTGGCTTGTTTTATTAATACTGCTATATTTTGCCCGCTGGCGCTATATAAGATTAAGAAACTTATAGAACAAGCAAGCACTAATCCAATAAACAGCGGTATATCAATATGTAGCTTTCGTAATAATGTTCCTATGACAGAGGGTGGGTGGAATTGTTCACTCCTTGTTTCATTTTTCATCAACAAGCTCCACTTCTGGCATCAAAAACTGCTTCATTATTTTACCTGCGATAGGTGCTGCTACAGATCCACCATGCCCCCCATTTTCTACGACCACAGCTACCGCAATTTGAGGATCATAGGCTGGAGCAAAAGTCATAAACAAGGCATGGTCTCTATGCTTAAAAGCAATTTCGTCTTCATTATATTGCTCTTCTTGCTTTACCGTAAAAACCTGTGCTGTTCCTGTTTTCCCAGCTATTTGATAATTAACGCCTTGTTTTAAAGTTCTTGCAGTTCCTCTTGCTCCATGAACAACATTAATCATGGCAGAAATCACATCATCCACATTATGCGGTTCTAACTTTATCTGCTCGCTAGCTGATGAAATACCATCAGCTGAATGATAGTTTTTATCAAACAAGTAAGGCGTGACAACCTGCCCTCGATTAGCCAGTGTTGCAGTTGCTCTTGCTAACTGCAAAGGGGTGACTTGCATAAAGCCTTGTCCAATTCCTGTTATTAATGTTTCACCTGGGTACCACGGCTGTTTTTTAGCTTTTCTTTTCCATGCCCTAGAAGGTAATAGCCCTGCTTTTTCACCCACTAAGTCTATCCCTGTTCTTTCACCAAAACCAAATTTTTGTAAAAATTCATGTAGCCTATCAATACCTAGTGTCCGCGCCAAATCATAAAAATAAACATCACAAGATTGAGTAATAGCCACATCTAAGTCAACCATACCATGCCCCCATCTCTTCCAATCCCGATACTTATGTTTTACTTTAGGGAGTTGATAGAAGCCAGGGCAGTAGAGTTTGTGATGAAATTCTGTCACATTATATTCAAGTCCCGCTAAACCAATAAAAGGCTTAATTGTTGAGCCTGGTGGATATTGCCCTCTTAATGCTCGGTGGAATAGAGGTTGTGCATCAGATTCCCTCAAAGCTCGATATGCTTTGCTACTAATCCCATATACAAATGGGTTTGGGTCATAACCTGGCCGACTAGCAAAAGCTAATACATCCCCTGTTTTGACTTCTATGGCGACCACCGCACCATTGTAGCCTTCAAGCGCATCATAAGCTGTTTTCTGCAAATCGACATCTAATGTCAGATGTAGGTTTTTACCTGGAACAGGGTCATCAGATGAAACTGTTTTAATCGCCCTTCTTTGAGCATTGGTCTCAATTTCTGAATATCCTGCTTGTCCATGCAATTGAGATTCATACGTTTTTTCTATCCCAACTTTTCCCACATGATGTGTGCCTCGGTACTCAGCAACAGGGAGTTTTTTTAACTCTTTTTCGTTAATTCTGCCAACATACCCAATGACATGAGAGGTTAATTCTTTATAGGGGTAATGCCTCACTAACCGAGCATGCACATCAACCCCGGGGAAATAAGGGCGAACAACGGCAAACTTTGCGACTTTCTCATCGCTCATTCGTAATAATAAAGGAATACTCGCAAACCGTTTAGATCGGTGTTTATGCTTTAAAAATTGTGCTATTTTCTCATCAGAAATATCTAATAGTTTTTGCAGCCTTAATAAAGTCTCATCTAAGTCTTTTATTTGCTCTGGAATAAGTTCCAAACTATATGATGGAATATTTTCAGCTAGAATCCGTCCATTTCGATCATAAATAATGCCTCGTGTCGGAGGCAATGGCACAATTTTAATCCGATTAGATTTTGCCATTGTTGAATAATGCTCATGACCAGCAACCTGTAGATAAATCAGGCGTCCAACTAAGCCGCCCATCAACAACAAGATGAAAATAAAAATAGCAACTGTCCTACTGAGAAATATTCGATTCTCAGCTAACGGATCCTTCATTGAATAATTTCGGTGCATCTTAACTTATACGCCCCAGCAATCTAATCCAGCGTAAACCTGCATAAATGAAAGGCCAACAAACCGTACCGGTTAAAACAGGTAGCCAAAACAACCATGTTAGCCCCGTTGCACCTTGAATATTTTCAATCCAAAACACTAACACCTGAGAAAACAACAAGCAGAAAAAAACAAACAATGCTTGTTGTAAAACAGGGTAATGTCTTAATCGACGATGAAATTTTAGACAGGTAAAATTAACCAAGGCATAAATCAAGCCATGCATACCAAAAATTCGGCCTGTTAATACATCAACAAAGATACCTAATATCCAAGCATTAAATACCCCTACACGCTCTGGTACGGCTAGAGTCCAATAGATCAAGATCAACAAAACCCAATCTGGATTCAAACTTTTGATAGTATTAGATAACGGCAAGATATTTAAACTCATTGCCATAAGTAACGTTAAAAAGTATCGCTTACTATACTGGTTCTTATTCATTTACTTCCTGATCTTGACTCTGTTCAGGCTCTAATTTTTTATGATCTGAAAGTGGTACAGGAGTTGAATCACTCCAGACAACTAATAACTCTCGAATTCTGTCTAACTTTGCTTTCGGTGTTGCGTAAATATTGGCAAAAGGTTTATTAGGTTGAGCCGTAAAATTATCAACAACAGCAACGGGATAACCTTGAGGAAAGGTGCCTCCTAATCCAGAAGTCACTAACAAATCTCCAGGAACAATATCAGCATTATTAGGTAAAAAAGGTAAGTTTAATCGGTCTAATTGACCGCTACCAATAGCAATAGTTCTTAAACCATTTCTATTAACCTGAACAGGTATCGCATGATTAGGATCAGTAATTAACATTACTTCTGAGCTTAAAGGTAATGATCGAATAACCTGTCCAACAATACCACTAGCATCTAAAACTGACTGTTTCTCATGCACCCCAAACCGAGAACCTTTATTCACCACCATTACATGTTCATAAGGCACTAGATTTACAGACAATAACTCTGCAACCAAAACCTGTTCACCCAGTTTAAATGAGTTTTCAAGTAATCCTCTAAGCCGAACATTTTCATTTTCCAATGACTCTAGTTTTAACAGCTTAATATTTGTAATCATCTGCTGTTCTTTTAACTCAGCATTTTCTGTTTTTAAGGCGCTATAAGATACAACCGTGTCTTGAACCGTCTCAACTATTTCTACAGGTAAACTTACTAATCGCTGAACGGGATAGATCAAAACGGATAAAATTGATCGCGTATTATCCATTCTAGAACTACGATGCTCAATTGCTAGCAATACCACTGAAACCAGTACTACAATCAATAACCGCGTATTAAGAGAGGGACCGGAAGCAAATAAAAGTTTTATAACAAGCTCCTTAGATAAAATTACTTATTAAATTAAAAACCACATCCAAGCCACTTGACGTAAAAAGCGTCAAACAATTGATTGTCATGAGGTTTCCTTTGCAAGCTCTATAGCCCGTTGTAAATATGGATGGCTATATGTTGAGCGAGGGTGATTGGTTCTAAAACAATTAATATCCCCTATTTTAAAATGCCAAAATCTAAGTGGCTCAATAACCTTTATAGTTTCATAATCAAAAACATCCTTAATATACTTATCTCTTCCTGATCCAGTAGTAAAAAAAACCACATCAGGGTTTAATATTTCAAGTTGAGCTTTAAGAAGTTCGGAGGACAGTTCCTTTATAGTTTCAAATACATTTGATTTAACGGGATTACCACTTTTATAACTAATACAAAATTGATTTGCCCATACAGCAGAATTATTTGGGTCTAGATTATCTTTACATAAAGATTTCGATACTTTTTTATAAAACTGTCTAAATTTAGATCTTTTAGGAGGTTTTTTGTTGAACTCTAATGAAGCATTCATTGAGCTTCTTACAGAATCAATATTAACTTTTTTTACGTTCTTTGCATCACAGTTATCATTTCTCCACTTTTTGGTTTCTTGACCAACAACCATAACCTTACAATTTCCAGAAACATAAGAGCGGTCTGGCTTTGCTAGAAATATACCGGATAAATTTGTATCCTCATAAAGCATATTAAAATCATATTTTTTGAGTATTTCATAATATTTATTTTCTAGTTCATAAACCATGCTTTTATATAGGTCATCATCCATTGCCTTTGATGCCACATCTTTAGCAAGCCACTTAATTTTTACTATACCTTTTTCAAAAGTTACAAATCCACCACCAAAAAATTGTTTACCTGCTTTCTGTCGATTTTCAGCTTCATAACCTAAAGAGCAACTTAGTTCTTTTCTATATTTTGATTCAATTTCATCACTTATTTTATCTTTTAATTGAATTCGAAGATGTATTGCAGGGTAAGAATCATTCCAATAGCAAAATAAAGCTTCACCATTAATTAAATCTGTATTTATTGGTTTATCAAACTCCATATTGAAGCGTTCATAATTGAAATCTAATTTCTCCACATCCATCCTCCTTAGTCCCATAACAAGAAATAAACATCAACAACTTGCTTATTCCAAAAACAAAAATGGCCAGACATTAAGCCTAGCCACCATCATTCAAAGTCGAATCATTTTATTCTAATGAAAAAGCAGACAAGCCTTTTTCATCTAACATTTCTAAAACCATACCACCACCTCTTGCCACACAAGTTAGCGGATCATCGGCGATAAATACAGGCAAACCAGTTTCTTCAGCTATTAATCGGTCAATATCAGCTAATAAAGCGCCACCGCCAGTTAATACAATACCTCTTTCAGCCACATCAGCCCCTAACTCTGGAGGCGTTTGTTCTAAAGCAACTTTTACTGAGCCAACAATACCCGATAAAGGTTCCTGTAAAGCTTCTAAAATTTCATTGCTATTTAAAGAGAAACTCCGCGGCACACCTTCTGCCAAATTACGCCCTGTAATTTTAATTTCTTTTACTTCACTACCAGGGTAAGCCGTTCCAATTTCTTTTTTAATTTTTTCAGCTGTCGCCTCTCCAATTAATGTGCCGTAGTTTCTACGAACATAATTGATAATAGCTTCATCAAAACGATCACCACCGATTCTGACTGATGCAGAATAAACAATACCATTTAGTGAAATAACCGCAACTTCTGAAGTACCACCACCAATATCTAGCACCATAGAACCTTGTGCTTCATCAACTGGCATTCCTGCGCCAACAGCTGCTGACATAGGTTCTTCAATTAAATAGACTTCTCTTGCACCTGCCATTGCTGCAGATTCACGAATCGCACGTCGTTCAACTTGAGTTGACCCACAAGGCACACAAATTAAGATTCGAGGGCTTGGGCGTAACATTTTAGCTTCATGCACTTTCTCAATAAAAAAGCGTAGCATTCTTTCCGTTACAGCAAAATCAGCAATCACCCCATCTTTTAAAGGACGAATTGCAGTAATATTACCTGGTGTACGGCCTAACATCATTTTTGCATCTGTCCCTACAGCTGCAATTGTTTTGGCGCCTCGAATTCTATCTTCCTTAATGGCCACAACAGATGGCTCATTCAGAACAATCCCTTGTCCAGGAATATAAATTAAGGTATTAGCGGTACCTAGATCAATTGATAAATCATTAGAAAAAAGTCCGCGAAGTCT
>ENA-OSET01000609-OSET01000609.1-sediment-metagenome-genome-assembly--contig:-NODE-609-length-39781-cov-6.639054_pt1 | contig 39781 bp, 24 predicted proteins | sample MGYA00237882_ERZ534229 | MGnify/ENA primary metagenome ERZ534229 (study PRJEB26408, sample SAMN06266212) | sediment metagenome | isolation source: Hudson Canyon methane seep mesocosm | place: USA:Hudson... | reverse complement strand
TAGAGTGCATGTGGCATTTGTGTATAACTAAAATTTAACGGGCTATCTTTATACACTCCCCACATCATATATTGTGTTGAGGCTGTACCTGCCTGGACTTTCCCAAAAACGGATATCCCCCTGCCAAATGTTGCTTTACTATAAATGCCACGAGTCGTCCATGAACCGCCCCCTGTAGCGGTTAAAACACCATTGTCAACCACAAGGCCTGTTGTATTTGACCAAATCTGACTATTTATTTCCGACCCAGAAAAAGTTTCTTCTACAATTTGTCCTTGTCCTGTTGCCCCGAAAAAAGTATGAAATGATCTTGGCCCTACGGCATCAATATCATTGGTAAAATCACCATCACCATCCCTATCAACCGTATCATCAAAATCCCAGCGATATTCCACAATACCAAAGTCATCATTAGAATTTTTGCTTTCAAAATACACTGGAGGGCCCATTGCAGCACCTTGACCAACAACAGATGCACTTGCAACAGGCGCATTAGCCACCACAACTTCTACCGTGGTTTTTTCAGTATGCGTTTTTAAGGTATTATCAGTCACCGTTAATTCAACATCATAGGTTCCCACTTCTTTATAAAAATGTCTAGGGGCAGCACCTTTGCCTACATAAGGTAAATCTGCGCCTACTGGCCCTCCTGTAGTATCACCGAATATCCATTGATATTGTTGAATTTCATTATCGTCAGTGGAACCTGTACCATTAAAGTTAATAAAGCTACCAACCTCGGCCTTATAGGGGCCTCCAACTACGGCAACGGGTGGTGCGCCATCTTCAATAGTTATAGTTGTTTTGTCTGATTCAGATTGCAATGCATTATCTCGCACTATCAAAGTAACGTTTTCTACGCCTGGTTTGAAGTACTTCTTAGTTACAATTGCACCATTTAATCTCTCTGGTGGGGTCAATGTATTATCGAAATGGAAGGTACCATGAGCGATGGTTCCACCTACTCGTAAATTACTTTCAGATGAAAAGTTTGAATCATAAAGCAAAATCCAGTCAGCCTGATCTGCCTGTTTAAATTCGTATACAGCTCCCGCCTCTTTTAATGTGATACGAATATCATAAAGAACCCCTCGAGTATAAGTTGCTTTAGATCCTCGAGAAGCTCCATTTTCATAAATATAAATATTACTGCCAGTAAAATAAATTGCATACGGCATTTGTGTATAGGAAAAACTTGATGTATTTCCATTTTTAAAGCCCCACATCCCAGACTGACTACCCGAGGTATTTACGGGTAAAACTTGCGCGATAAAAGTATCACCTACTTTACGATCAAGTTGACTTTTACTAAAAATATAGCGGTTACTCCAGCTTCCTGCTCCAACGACACTCACAACATCATCTTGTGTAACTCCCGCACTGCTCAACCAATCTTCGGTATCTAATTCAGTCCCAGAAAAATCATGACTCTTCGCATCAAATTCCCATAAATAGTCAAATATTCCACTATCATCCGTTGAAGCTGTTCCATCTAATGTTGCTGTCCAAGTACCGTAGCTGGCTGACTCTTCACCAAATACATAGGGTCCACCCGCATCTGCGACTGGGTTATTACTTGCCTCTACAGTAATACTAAAAGTTTTAACTGTTTGTTGCCCCACATGATCCGTAACTGTTAGGGTCACTTCATATGTGCCTGTTGCTAGATATTCATGATGCCCTGTGAGACCTGACCCCGTATTGCCATCACCAAAATCCCATTCATAAAACCTAATGCCAAAATCATCCGTTGAACCACTGGCATCAAAATCAACAGGCCATTTCCCACCCACTGCAATACCTTCTGATAAGGTCTCTGGTGCGGCTATATCTGCAACAGGAGGTTCATTTACTTTTACTGTTACGGTTGTTTCTGCCGTATGGACCTGTCCTGCATTATCGATTGCGGTAACTTTTAGTGGATAAATTCCTACTGCTGTATAGTCATGGCGTGCTGAGACCCCCCCTAAATAACTTCCCATATCATTAAATACATTTGATCGTCCCAGTGTTTGAATCACAATAGCTTCTGATGCAATAATATGATGAACCCCTGAGCCTGTTGGGAAATCTAATGAAGTCAAATGTAAAAATTGATCTTTTCCTAGTGTTTTTGTAATTGATCCATTATCAATATTAATTTCAGTATCTTTATTTGGAGCAAAAATAACTATGCCATCTTGCAGATTGTGCAGATAAAATTCTTTGCCATCTTTACCGCCAGCCATAGAAATATCATCACCTAAGTTATTAATACCTGTGCCAGCTTCGGTATCGCCCGACCAAACTTCTACAAGTCCTGTACTTACCAGTTTAAGTCGTCTTGACCCTACATTATTTTTATACCAAGATTCTCCAGCATTAATTGTCTGGGTAAACAACAAGTCACCGCTATCCATATCGAAAACTTCCACATCTGTATCTTCATGTGCAAATGCTATATAAGCACCTGTGGTTCCTTTATTTGTAGCAAAATAGAAAAGTTCACCTGCACCATCACCTGAACTTGAAGGTACCGTTGTATATCCCGTGTTCCCAGCTGTTTGCATAGCAATTTTGCCAGATGAAACAACCTGATATTCTTTCTGTGCTAAAGCAGTTGGATTCCAATAGCTTCCTGCTTTTAAATATTTCTCAGCAGCCAATGATCCATTAGAATTCAAAAAACGCACGTTGGATTCTTCATAGGCATACACATAAAAACCTGTTGAATTTTGCTTATAAAAAATAAATTCATTACCGACAGGGCTTACTCCCATTGAAGGAATAAATGCTGAGTGCGCTCCAAAATCTGTTTCGTAAGCAATAACTGGTTTACTGGCTTTTACTTTAAAATAAACTCCTACACCAGGGGTTACACTCCAGATACCAAATCTATTCAGAGTTTTTGTCGCTATAACAGCATTCGTTTCTAAATTAATAAGCTGAATATTTGTGTTATCTTCAGTCGCAATTATTCTTCCCAAAGTGGCTTCTGGAACATCAAAGCCATACAAATCTGTTCCTGTTGCAAAATAACTGCCTTTTTTACCGCTATTAAACCCAGTTGTATAACTAGTGCCGTCACCAAAATCTATTTGGTATCGTTGTATATTATGATCATCCGTTGACCCTGTCATATTCAGAATTAAATCCCAAACACCATTGTTAGCATCACTTTCATCCAGAATATAAGGTCCACCATGTGTTGAAACTGGCGAATCATTTGCAACAACCTGTGTATTTAATACTGAATTATCTATCTGATTAGCGTGATCAGTGACTGTTAAGGAAATATCGTAATCACCTGCAGCTGAGAATGTATGCCCAAGTTTTAGCGCTGCACCTATGGGTACCACCGAAACATTGTCATAAATCAGGCTTTGTGTGTGAGCCAGTAAACCAATACCTCCAAAGTTATGGAGCGCATTATTATAGTCCAGCTGTAATGTTTCTACTCCGCCTTCTGGCGTCACATATAATTTGAAATTATTGCCTATCATCACTAGGCGTAGATGGTACCAAATATCTGGGTTCCAACCATTGCCACCATTTTGTAAGGGTGTTCCCGTTTTCCAGTCATAGAAACTCCAATAATTCCAGCTATCTTTGGAATACATTAAAAATGTATCTGTGCTACCCGAGGTATTTTTATTATGAAATACAATCCCCATATAGCCATTATTGCTACTGATTCCTTTGAAATCCAGCTCAAGCTCAAAATCACCGTAACTTTGAGTTAGATCTTGTATCCATTTCCACCCTGAAGATGTATTTGTCTGATGTAATTGACCATCAATTATTTGCCAAGTACCTCCATTCGTCGTCCATTGTGGATTTGAGGCTAAATTAGTATTTTCAAAATTTTCTTTTAGGGAATTAATAACCGTTGCTGAACCATCGCCCCAGTCTATATCATATTTACTTATTCCAAGATCATCACTGGCAGATCCAAAGTCATATTTAGCTATCCATTCACCTAGAGAGGCCGATGTTTCATCAACAGAAGCAGGCCCATCGATTATGGCCTGAGGAACATCTCCCGCTAACACCTCAACCTCTGTCGTCGTCGTATGAGACTGATTCACCTCATCATATACAGTTAAGGTGACTGTATAATTACCTACCGCGGTATAAATATAATTGGGGCTAACTCCATTTGCATCTACAGTGATGCCATCACTGGAATCAAAATCCCATTCATAATGAGCAATACTGGTTTCATTGTCTGAGGAAGCAGATCCATCTAACAGAACAGGCCACTGCCCTTTGATTGCCTTGTCCTCATCTACCTGATGGCTATTCCCTGCATTTGCTACTGGTGCTTGTCCTGTAACGACTATAACTTTACTACTTACATCCTTATTACCTTCTTCATCAACTACTGTCAGAATTGCAATTTGATTGCCTTCTGCAGAAAACACATGATCAACAACTGCACCTGTGGCAGTTGAACCATCTCCAAAAGTCCATAAATACTGAACGATTGAACCATCATCATAAGAATTTGTGGCATCGAAATGTACACTGCCGCCCTCGACTAATAACTCCTTATCGCTCACAAAACGACTAAAGGGTTGACCTATTTTTCTTCCGGCTGGTGCAGCGACAGATAGGACATTACCAGGTGTTGTACCAATTAAAACTCTAGCGCCAAAAGATGCGTCACCATTACCGGGGTAAAACCAGATTTGTCGACTTGTATAGGTGGCAGCAACGATATCCAGCTTGCCATCGTTATTAAAGTCATATGAGCCCAATGAAGTGTAGTTATTGGTATCTAAAGAACCAATGTACACGCCTGCTAAAAATGTTCCATTATTCTTACCTTTGTAGAAATATGGATCACCTGAGCCTCCATTATTTGAGATAAGATCAACAATGCCATCACTATCAAAGTCACCCAGTACTACACCATAATTATCACTTCCTGGATCAGCTATTGCACTGCTACTAATGGTGAAATCACCATTACCATCACCACTGTATAAATATATCTGTGCATCTGAATAACGTGCTCTTACAAAATCCATATTACCATCAGCATTAACATCAGCCGCATCCATACCACGGCCACTACCTCCGCCATTAGGCATCAATTTTTCTGTAAATCCACTTTCGACTACTCGACCTGATATGTTGAAATCATCAAACCAGAACTCTTCTCCTGTCGATGCCTTAGTATCTGACCACCATTCAAATTCTGTAATAGTCGTTGCATCTGGCCAGACTTGACGAATCGCATTGTATAGGTCGATCGTAACTGTATGCCACTGATCATCATCAATAAGGTTAACAAGATGACTTGCTGGAACTGTATATTCCGACCCCGAACTAGCAGCAGAACTACCCCCCACATAAGTCCAGTCTTTTCCGCTAACCTGGAATAGCAAACCAGCAGGAACACCAGGGGGAACACGATAAGAAAATGTAACTTGCGTACCGTCATGAAGATTCCAGCTACTTGGATTAATATCAATTGACATACAAGAATCATCAGCAGTTGCAAACACTCGCATTGAATAGCTACCATTAGCTTTTGTTGTATCATCTCTTGAAAAGCCAGTACCACACTGCGTACCAGCCCATGTTCCATCATCTAACTCAAAACCTGATTCAAAAAACGTGTTATTTACAATATTTAGTGATCCTGTATTCTGGTACATCCAAGTATTAGCACTATTACCATTGACCAGATAATCCATATTGCCATCATTATTAAAATCTTCAGCAGCCATATCCATCAAGTAACTACCAGCAGAGTAGCTAGCACTACCTGTTTCGCCCAAATATGCGGGAGCGAGGAATTGATTTCCTTCTCGTTGATAAAGATATAGATGAATTCTAGAGCTTGCTGAATGACCCGAAATAATATCAAAGTCACCATCGCCATCGAAATCAGCAACAACAGTTCCTCGTGAACTAGTACCTGAATCGCCTATTTGTTGAAAACCACTGAATGAGCCATCCCCATTGCTACGCGCAAAATAAACACGCCCATCATCAACAGTTGCCGCCATAAAGGTTTCAGCGCCTATAGTTAAGGTATATGTTTGACTATCTGTTAAACCAAAACTATCTGTCACCTCTACAGTCACAGTATTCTTGCGAGCAGAAGCAGATGTAGGCAGCCATGTTATTAACCCTGTATCCGCATCAATAGCCATTCCATCTGGCGCAGTTAGCAAGCTGTAATTTATGATATCGCCATAAGATGATTCTGGATCGCTTACAACAACTTGAGATTGATAGCTTATATTTTCTACAGCAACAGTATTAGCCGTTGAAGTAATCTCTGGCGCATGGTTTATCTCACCGACAACTACTTGTATATCTTTAGTGCTAACATTACCTTCATCATCTGTAACTAATAACCTTACTTGATAAATTCCATCTTCTGGAAAAGCATACTCAACCAAACGGCCGATGCCTATCGTTCCATTACCAAAAATCCAACGATACTCAACTATATTGCTATCATCAGTTGACCCGGATGCATCAAATAAAATATTTTCATCTTTACTCACGGTTTTATAAACAAAACTCGTATTCACACTAGGCTCATTGGCAGTGGAAAATTGTAGATTATCCAAAAATATTGCTGAATTTCTTCTGCCATCACCCACATCAGAAACACGAATTTCTAATGTATATTGCTCTCCGTCACCAGCATGATGAGATATATCTGCAACTAAAGTACGAAAACCACTTTGTTTAGTAAATCCCGTCCAAGGTGCATCATAAAATTGATTATAAGTATCGAATGTTAATAACTTCTCTTCTCCTCCACTTGAGACCAATACTAACTTGATGCTTAAATTATCATTGGTAAAACTTGGAATTGATTCGTCTGTCAGAAAGTTGTAATCCAGTTTTAAGGTTGAGGCATCAGCGGGGATAATGAAGTTTACAATACGCAACAAACTCTCATCAGCATCTGAAAGTGCCGCACCCTGATCAGGCCGGGTCGTTAGCACAACGGCACTATCGCCTTGTGTCGGAGATAATACCCCAAGTGATGAAACAAGATTAACATCCCCCTGGACAACAAAACCATTAAGGTCTGTCTCAAAACTACCATCTACCGAGCCTATATTAAAGTTACCCGCATAAACGGATATACACCAAAAATTCAGCAAGATAAATATGCTCTTAGCTAGTTTCTGACTAACACCGTTTATATTACTTTCATAATGCTTAAACATATCCAACCTCTTACTTAATCTTTTAATATGTAACTTATCTTTTAACCTCTAAAAATCTAGAAGTCTGGTATTTTCCCAGCTATATCATCTGCTTTATCAGCCAATAACGTGAACTTTTCACAGTTACTACCATTAATTAATGTTTCAATATTTTTTAAAGCGTCTTCAAAATCACCTAAAAACCCATCCAACTCATTTTTAAACTCAATGAGTTGGGCAACTGAATCTGGGACTGGTACAGGTATATCACCTGAACTATAGGAATTATATAAATCACCTAACAAGCCCCCAACTTCTGTTTTAACACTGACCAGATCATTAGCAATTGCTTCATACATAGCGCCAATTTCCTTACCTATTGCCTGATAACCTTTTGCAATTAGATCCCTGGCTTGCATTGTAATCAGCTCACCACCCGGAACATTACTTGCAATCATTTGTAATCCCAAGGCCTGAAGTTGATAAGCAGGCTCTAAAGTACAGTAAGCAATTTTGAGTGCTTTTAAGAAAAATTTAACTAAATTTTGAGTGTATACAGAACGTATATTTGTGTTAATTGAAATACTGATAGAAATAGAAATTAGAGAAAACCTACCAGTAGGGTCGGTAAAATTAACAGGGTTATTATTCGCATATAAATATTTATGCAAGCTAGTAGGACTTTGTGGATCACCTACTTGTGGATCCGTTGTAATAAACCGTCCAACATTTTGATCATAATAACGAGCTCTTAAATAATACAAGCCAACATTAGGATCAAATCTCTCACCAGTATATCGATAAACATTTTCTGTTGTCCCTGAACTAGCAACTTCGCGCCCATACGCATCATATAAATATGTATCAGTAACAAGTTCATTTAGATCAGATAAATCTCTCGCACTCCCTAAACCATCATAATGGTAGAAAGATTGGTCTCCAGCCCTGGTTTGAAATAATAAATCATGACCATAGGTATAGTTAACTACAACATCACCCGCACCATCTTTTTCTTCTAAAACCTGAACTAGACCTGTATTACTGTGTATATCTAATACATACTGTGTTGTTACTCCTGTTTCATCAGTTTTTTCAACCCTATTACCTTCAGCATCGTATAGATAGCTTGTTACACCACCATTTGGCGCAACACTTCTAGTTAGCCTATTATCAAAATCATATTCGTAACTGGTTTTATTACTTCCATCATTTTTTTCAATACGATTACCATTTGCATCATTTATATAACTTATACTGCCTGCTGCTGTTAATCGATCATTTCCATCATAGGAATAATTTTCTGTTAATGCATTTCGTATAGCTGTAACTCTATTACCGACCAAGTCATATTCATAACTATGATCATAAGCATTACTACCAGCCCTAGTTTCGTTGGTTAATCGATAATTATCATCATAAACATAGTCAATAGTCGCCCCGTCGCTCTCTAAAACTTTTGCTCTTAATCCGTTAGGGTTCAGTGTATAAGTAAAGCCATTAATAACACTACTATCACTTCTGACATTCTGCAGACTTAGTAATTGATTTCGACTGCTATAAATATAATTTGCCTGAGTACCATTGGGGTAATCAACAGTAGTCAAATTACCCACCGCATCATAAGTATATGCACTGACATTCCCTGTTGAATCAGTACTACTACTTATTCTTTGTAATGCATCATAAGTATAAGTTGTTGAAGAATCAGCTGTTACGACTGAAGACTGTTTCCCTGACAAATCGTATGTATAACTAACCACTTGCCCCGTTGGCGAAGTAACCCTTTGAATACGATTGCGTGAATCATATACATTGGAAGTTACGCCCCTAGAGTCAGTCACAGTCAACCGTTGCCCCCCTCCTGCATAGGTGGTTTCTACGGCTGAGCCGTCATCATAAAGCACCGAAATGACCCGCCCAACAGGGTTATAAGTATATTGTGTTAAATTTCCTATAAAATCAGTGTGGCCAACCACTCGCCCATTTGCATCATAGATAAAGGTCTCTTTTTCTCCTCCTGGTAACTCTCTAGAAAGTTTATTGCCTACGTCATCATATTCAAAAAGAGTCGCATTTGAATTAGCATCAATCTGAACCAGCATATTGCCCGCCTTATCAAATTGATATGTTGTAATAGGTTTGTCACCAATTCCATCAGGGGCTGGTAATGTAACCTTGACTAGACGTCCTAGAGAATCATATTCATTCAAAGTAGACAGGCCAGAGGGGTCTGTCTTTTTAGAAATGCTTCCTAATAAATCATATTCAAGCATCTCGGTATTGCCATCACTGTATTCAGTAACAGTTAAACGATCCTGTTTATCATATTGATAAGATGTTGAATTTCCATTTGCATCTGTAACGCTTATTTTGTTGTTATTAGCATCGTAAACATAAGCTGTTTCAGCTCGAATATCTGCATCTTGAAGACTGTCATACGCTAGAGGCTGAATCGTTTTTATTCGCCGCCCAACAGCATCATATTGATGATCAGTTCTATTACCAAGCTCATCAATTAAGGCAACTGCATTCCCAACTTCATCATATAGATTAGCTCTACTCGCCCCATCAGAAAAAACAGTTTTAATAAGTCGATTTAAAGCATCATATTCAAAATTAGTTGTTCGAAGGTTTTTATCGATAATTGATGTTCTATTCCCACTTACATCATAGAGATACTCCATAACACTACTATCAGGAAAAGTCTTTTTGACTAAATTACCTGTTGAGTCATAGAAGAAACTAGTTTTATTTCCTTCTTTATCAATTTCAGCTACTTTATTCCCGACTGAGTCATGTTCATAAATTTTCTCATTAGCTAAAGGATCAATTTCGCTTATCAGCAATCCGTTTTTGTTATATTCAAAAAATGTTGTCAGTGCTGTTGAAACACCACCTTTTAAAACAATAAGGCTTTCGGATAACTTGCTACCATTTGCGCTATAGGTGAATTCTTTACGTTGTATACTGTTATTATTTAAGTCAAAACGCTCTTCAGTTAATTTATTCCCAAATGTGTCATATTCAAATGCAGTGTAATCGCCATTAGGATCAATGAGTCTTGTTCTATTACCGTTTGCATCATATTCATAAGCAGTAATCTCACCTGTCCGAGCTGTTTTTGATACTAAACGCCCCTTGCTATCATAAGCGTTTGTAATCACACTCCCTTTAGCATCTGTACTTGTCAAAACTCGACTTGCTCCGTCATAAGTAAAAGTTTCAGAGATTTGCAATCCCTCAGAATCTATTACTCTCGACAGCAAGTTACCTTTTGCAGAATAACTAAAAAGAGTTTTCATCCCATTAGGTAGCATTTCTGAGACTAACTGATTATCAGAATCATATGCTCTTAGTGTTTCAATAGTTTTGACAGCACCATTAACTGTAGGAAACTCTGTTTGGCGCGTTACATTCCCAGCATTATCGTATTCATAAATAACTGGGTTTCCTCTTCGATCTCTAACAATCTGCGTTTGTGCTGTCGGATCATACTCCATCTCAATACGTTGCCCTGTGGCATCGGTTATTGCAGTCAGACGCCCATCATCATACTCTTGCCTTTGTGCCGGCCGACCTAAAGGATCCTTAATTTCTGTTAAGAAATGATTCGCATCATATATAAATTCAGTACGGTTTAACTCTGCATCAATAACAGCCGAAAGGTTTCCATCAACATCATATTCATAATTAATGGCGTTTCCTTCTGGATCAGTTAAACGACTAATTCTTCCTGCTCCATCACGAACAAAAGCCACACTTAGTCCATCTGATCGTTGAAAACCATTTGGAGTAATTTGTACAGTCACACCATTAGGGTCTGTAACACTGGTTAATTGAAACCTTAGATTAGATGATGCTCCACCAAAACGGTATATAAACCCATCTTCCGAGGTATATACATAACCCGTAGGATTATATATTTCAAAATCAAAATTAAGAACGGCTCCTCCACTATATATAAAAGGAGATGCAGCAATAGGAACAAGAGTTCCTTTAGTGTCACCAATAGGATCAAAATTAAAACCATCTATATATTGATAGTTAAACGCTTGTGTTTCAGGGCTTGGCGTGGCAACAAATTTAAACTCCTGATTTGCTCCAAACTTAATTGAAACAGTATGTGGCTTAGTCGGAACCAAGGCATACTGAGGAATAAAACCTCCCTGACTTTGAGTTTGCCAAGACAGCCCAATAATACGGTTTTGAGTTACTTTAACATCTGTAAAACTAACATCCCAACCATAACCAAAGTCACCGACTGTTGCACGCTTACGACTATCATAAGCTCGCGTTACAGTGACGGGCAGTTTTCCAAGGTTTAAATTTTTATCTTGAAATGATATTGCAAATTGGCCTAATTTTAGATCGCCGCTCACACTAATTACTACGGACAGATATGATGTTAAACCATTGACATCTGTTGCACTGAGTCTAACCTCATAAAACCCATTTTCTAATAATGAGGTATCAAAAGTCCCTAACAGACCATCAACAACTTCTTCATTACCTGAAACAAAATCTATAAAATTATTAGTACCTACGGGGGCGTATGCTAGCGTATAACTAACAAAAGTTTCATCGGTTGCCGTTCCAAAAACTTGAACACTTCCCCCTACGTCTTCATCTTCTATCGGTGATGTTATATCTATTTCAGGTGCGGTATTATCAGATGCAGGGTCAACAACTTTAAATGTCTTAGTACTTGTTCCTTCATTTGTACTAAAATCTGCAGCATAAGCCACGGCATTATAAACACCAATCACTGGCGGGGTATAAGTAACACTACCGCTTACATCTAAAGTGACTGGTGTACCATTTATTTCCAAACGCTTACTCGAAATTGCTACATTATCTGAAGCATTAACCTGTAATGTAACTGTCCCCCCGATAGCTATGGAGCTAGCAGAAATTTGAATATCTACAATAGGGACTTCTAGATCAACAATGCCTTCAACTTCAAAATCTACATTTGTCTCGGAAGAATTCCCACTAGGATCAATCGCCTGAAATGTTGCCGTGTATATACCCGGTTGATACGGTATGTATGAGCCCTGACCACTAACATTCAATGAAACATTTTGAGAGCCTGTAATTCCCGGACCTACCAAAGATAATGTTTGGCTATCTATAGCGACATTATCACTAGCCGTTATTTGAAAACTAACCGTTTGAGCAACATCCAATAGTAAAGGTGTTACCTCCAATGTAACTATAGGAGTTTCAGTATCTGCATCTACAGTAAATTGAGCTGTCGTTGTCCCTTCATTACCCGCAGCATCATGGGCAAATACGGTAATATTATGAACGCCTATTGCCGTAGCTACATATACAACGTTCCCCGCATTATCCAAGGGTATATTTTGCCCATTAATATCAACAGAAATATCTACAACGCCTCTATCATCCGTTGCTGTAGTAGCTATATTAACTTGCCCTCCAAGCAGTAGTGGCGAGGGCTTCGTCACATCTAATAAAATAGTCGGAGCTAATATATCTGCGGCCAAAACAGTAAAGCGCTTCTGTCTACTATTACTATTACCTTCTGTGTCAGTCGCACTGTAAACAGCAATATGTTCACCTACCTGGGTTGGCACAAAGACAGCAGTTCCCAAACTCAAGGTTAAGTTCTGGTTAGCGCCATCTGGCTCCTGAATATCCAAACTATCACTAGCAATACCATCCTCATCAAAGACATTAACGGTAATAGTAGTATTATCTCCCGTCTCAATATAGTTAGGGCTAACTTGCAATCTTATTCTTGGCACACCAATATTGTTAACAAATAAACGATCAGTTCCTTTTGATGTAGTTAATAAAGCATCAACATCAAAATCATCTTCAATATCTAATACTGCCGCACCAAAACTCCGTAAATCATCGACAGCCAATAAGCCACTATTTGCAAAATGACCATTGCCTTCATTTATCAGAACTCTATCTTGCCCCGCATTAGCCAATAAAATATCGGATAAGCCATCAAAATCAATATCTTCAATTGCAACTTTAATAGTAAAGTCACTATTTTCTGGTAGCAAAGTTGAGGTTTCATCCGAAAAAACACCCGTACCATCATTTACTAATAAGCGCGCGCCCATTGCAGCAGCGGCAACGACTACATCTTGGTCTCCATCATTTTCAATATCTACTGATTGTGCAGCAATTCCACCAAACTGAATGCCTGGCAATTGTATTGAGGATTTATCAACAAAAGCTCCCAAGCCATTATTAATAAATAAACGAATATTTTTCTCATTAAGAACTAATAAATCTTTTGAACCATCTGCATTAGCATCAAATAACAAAAGTCCATTACTTTGTTCACTGTCAGTACCTAACTGAGCTTGAGTTACATCAGAAAAGACACCCGATCCATTATTAATCAGTAAAGTATTAGCCGCATTACGATTAGCGATAATTAAATCTTTATCACCATCTGAATCAATGTCAGCGACACTAACAGCGACACTAATAGCACTATTAACAGGCATTCTAGCCGAAGTTTCATCCTGGAAACGGCCACTACCATTGTTGATCAATAAGAAATTATATCCACTTCCATTCGCGAGAATCAAGTCTAGGTCTGTATCACCATCTAAATCAGCAAGCTGAACAGAAATAATGGTTTGTGTAGATAAAGAGACAGGAAGAGAACCTTCCGAGGCGGCTTGAAATATTCCAGAACCATTATTCAACATTAACTGCAGTCCTGCTTGCCTGGCAGTTACAAAATCAATTGAGTCATTACCATCAACATCACCTGTTGCTACTGAATATCCAGTATCAACTTCTGTTGGCACAGGCAACCGAAGAAAACTTTCATCAACAAGATCAGAGACTGCCGATTGAGGCAACATGATAAACAGGAAAAAACCTGTTATAAAATAAAGAAAGAAAAATCTAAGCTTATTAAATACTGTCTTTTCAACCATTGCCTTAGCCTCTATACAACTTACTAACCTAAATACTTTCCTTGTTACTAATCCTTTTAAAACTTCTTCAAAATACAAACAAATCTTGCGACATCTTCTTCGCATTCAATCTATAAAACCTAAAAAGTCCCAGCTTAAGAAACACCTTCTTCAGCCCGTGTTTTTTCCTTTAAGCTCTCAAGTCTTTCAAAATCAAGATCAGCAGGTAGTTTTTCCGGTTGATCATAATAAATCACCCAAAAATCTTGTGCGCTCATCCAGCCCTGTTCAGGAAAAAAAACACGTTTTCCTTCTATATCAACAGTAAACACCTGTGGATCTTTTTTTATCTTTTTTTCTTTTTCAAAAGATAAGGAATCCAGAGCCTCCTGATCCAAACTTTCACCGAATACTGCGTCTTTCATTGCAGGGTCATCAGCATTAACTTGTATTGGAATAATATTGACGCGCTGTGGCTCGTCATTATCACAAGCAGGCAAACAGGTTATTAATACCAACAAAAACACTTTGTTATTCAACACATCAACCCTACAAACAAAAAGGAAACTATTTTAAAAACTACTCCAAAAAAACGTGATGCGCAACAAAAAAATCAAACTTTTTCTCATTATAGCTTGATTTTTTATTACATTTAGTCATTAAAAAATAGAGCGTTTATGCTTTACTATTCCCAACATCCCGATAATGAGTAATAAAAGTGTCGAGGGAGCTGGCACAGGTGCAGCTGTTGAGGTAATTGATAAGGAACTGCTAAAGTAAATAGAATAATCACTATCAGTATCATGATGAGTTAAATAAAAAGCATCTACAGCGGTTGGAGCTGTCTCTGAAATTAACATAGTAATTGTTGCCATTTCATCCAATCCCAGATTAAAATCCCACCCCATAGCAACTGATACATCATCTTCCACCCCGGCAGGAATACTATTAGAGTTATCCAATGTTGAAGCTAAGAAATTATCAAATATATTTCCAAATAAATACCCTGGCTCATCTATCTCCCAACTTTGCCCTGAAACAAGGCTCCCACTTGCAGAGCCATTTTCATTAAAATAGGTATTAATAGACTCATCTATTTCATGATCAAAAAAGAAATCGACTGAATGTGCTCCCAGTGGAGCAGTTAAATTAACAAGGATCGAACCCACACCAGTACTTTCATTAAAAGCAGAAATATCTACATTACTTGGTATTGGGTCATTAAATAGTGAATCTGTCACCACCCCATCGATATTTACAGCCCATCCTCCATAAAGGTCAATATTCGCAGCATACCCTCCACCAGCATACAAACTGAAGATCAATATCATCAGACTGCTTTTTATCTTTACCATTTTCATATAACACCCTATTTTTTTATTACATCCTAATACTTAAGCGAATAATAAGAATTTAATCTCGATTAAACTCAAACAAAAAATATTTTTGTAATCCCTATTATTTTTCATCACAAAATAACTATAAGATAAACCCTGCACATTCAATGCCAACACTCAAACCATTGTTTTTAAACAAATTTAAAATCCATATTATTTTCAATGTAAAAAAAGCTGACAAATAGTAAGTAATAACCTACAACCCTAAGTAACAGCCAAATTGAGGTAAACACCCTAATATAACGTGATAACACCTCATTCCCGAAGTATTGTATTGGGAATCTATCGTTACTACCTAGATTACTGCCAAAGCTTGAGTCCATGCTTAACAGGGTAGAGCGCCGGGATGATAAAGTGTTGGGAAACTATACTAACTAGGTAAACGATTGATTACCCTTTCAATCTATCCCCCTTTCAAAACCATACAGTAGCATGGTTTAAACATCCCCCACGCCCCATGTAAAAAAAACTGACACTATAGATTTCCCTCTCCACCAGAGTGGCACCAGCCCTAATCAATCACTTTCATCTATACCTGATAAGAAAGATCTTCTATACTTAGCTATCACCGTCTTAACTCAGCAGACATTTATATAATTTTTCTTTTATTTCACACATGAATTCAAAAAAAACTGGCGTATGGCTAATTGGTGCTTATGGCGATATTTCAACTACTTTAATGGTTGGCTGCCATGCTATTCATAAAGGTTTAGTATCTGATACAGGTTTGGTAACAGCTTTATCTCCAATCAATCAGCTTAATCTGATTGATCTTAATCAACTTGTTTTTGGTGGGCATGACATTATTGATAAATCAGTTTTTCAACAAGCAGAACAGATAGGATCTCACTCAAGAACATTCCCTTATACACTTGTTCAGCAATTACAAAACGAACTAGAAGAAAATAATAAAAACATCTGTACATTACCCGAACTATCCTGGGATCCAATGAGTCCTGACAATACTCAATCTTCTTTAGTAGAGCTTAGTAACTTACTCAGGGAGCGCTTAAGGTCATTTATTGAACAAAACAATCTTGATCGAGTTGTTATGGTTAACCTTTCGTCTGCTGAACCTTACATAGAGCTATCTGAACAGCACGATAACTTAGACGATTTTGAACAACTGATAAGTAACGATCGAAAGGATCAAATTCTTCCTAGCATGTTATGTGCTTATGCAGCATTTAAAGAACATTGCAGCTACCTTAATTTCAGCCCCAATATAGGCTGTGCCATTGGCTCATTAAAAGATTTGGCACTGCGCCAAAATACTAGTTTTTACGGTAATGATGGTAAAACGGGGGAAACTCTACTTAAAACAGCACTTGCCCCGATGTTTGCAGAACGAAACTTGCGCATTATGAGCTGGGAGGGCATTAATCTTTTGGGTAATGGTGATGGAAAAACATTATCAGATACAGAGAAGTGTAAAAACAAAGTTAATAACAAAGAAGCCGTTTTAAACAATATTTTAGGCTACCCAGTCCATGCTGGTGTCAGCATTAATTATGTTCCTTCTTTAGGTGATTGGAAAACAGCATGGGACCTTATTCACTTCCAAGGTTTTCTTGATGTTCCAATGACGATGCAATTTACTTGGCAGGGCTGTGACTCAATTTTAGCAGCACCTTTAGTTATTGATATGATCCGTTTAACTGATTTCGCAGAAAGAAACAATGAATCTGGCCCTATGCATCATTTTGCTTGTTTTTTTAAAAACCCAATTGAAATAAATGAGCATTCACTTTTTAAACAATTTGAAATGCTATTAAAATATACCTACCAACACTTGGAAAATAACAATTAAATGCTACCTCTCAATAATCAGCTTTTACGGTATATGACTAGTTACCTATTGATTATAATCAGTAGCTCCATTTTATGGTTCTTAGCAGACGATTATCTTAAACAGTCACCAGTCCAGGTCAGCCTGATTGTTTTAATAGCCGTAACCCTTATTTCTTCTTTTCTTTTTTACTCTATAAAAAAAGCACCTGAGACAGTTTTTTTTTCTATTATAAATTGTGCTGTCTTGGCAGCCCTTACATTGATAGTTGCATGTCTTAATGAAAAATCAAAACAGCATATTGGTTTATGCCTAAAATCCAGCTATGTTGTGTTCTTTATCAGTTTATTTCTACATAGCTTAATCAAGGGCATCAATACTTTTTTTGACACGTATCCGCAAACACCTCTATTACTGCTTTTTTTCACTCTATTTATGTCTACGATACCTCTCTGGTTATCGCCATGGGTTGAATCAAGCCTTTCTTCACAATCATCATTACAGCTGATCTTGTGGAGTAGCCCCTTAACTTATGCGTCAAGTATGCTAGATTATGATTATTTACATAGCCAATGGTTTTATCAACATACACCTTATGGAATGTATCGGTTTGATTACCCGAACACTTTCTATATTACCTTTGGACTAACAGCTATGGCTTTATCATTGCTATTTTATTCTAAAAAAACACCGCCCAGTTAATCCACTTGCGAGGCAAATAACATGAAACCCATCTACATTTTGGCAAACAATCTAATACTTTTATTGTTTCTATCAACCCCTGCTCTTGCAGAAGAGTCAACAATGGATGCATCATTAAAAAAACAGGCAAAAAGATCGGTTGATTATGGATTACATTTTTTGCGAGAGCATCAAGCCGACAATGGTTCCTGGTCTAATTCTGTAGGTATTACTGGACTAGCCTTGCGTGCCTTTTTAGAAAGCCCAAGACATTATATTGAAGCAGATGGCCCTTTTATCACTAAACCCATTGCTTTCATTTTAAGCCATATTAAAAAAAATGGAGCTATTAGCGAATCATTACAAAATGTGAATTACAACACAGCTGTTGCGATAACAGCGCTAAAAGCGACCAAAAACCAGGCTTATGAGAAAATCATCCATAATGCTCAAAAATTTCTTGCTGGTTTACAATTAGATGAGGATAAAGACTATGAACCTGATCATAAATATTATGGTGGCATCGGTTATGGTGGAGATGAACGTCCAGATCTTTCTAATCAATATATTGCTATTGAAGCATTAAAAAGTACAGACTTTGACCCTGACGATCCTGTTTGGAACAAAGCTCTAGTATTTATTTCTCGTAGTCAAAACAATAGCGAAAGCAATGATCAAGCCTGGGCTAAAAATGATGGTGGCTTTACTTATATGCCTGGGTATAGTCCAAATGGTGAAACCAATTCTTATGGAGGCATGACCCATGCAGGACTAATAAGCCTACTCTTTGCCGGCATTGATAACAGTGATAGTCGTGTTCAAGCCGCTTATCAATGGATCAAAAACAACTACACTCTTGAAAGCAATCCAGGCGCGACTAATAGCCAAGGTCTATTTTATTATTACAATGCTTTTGCCAAAAGCATGCTTGCTTATGGTGATATTGAAATTACTGACTCAAACGGCGTGCCCCATAACTGGCGAAATGACTTAACTAAAAAACTATTACAGATTCAAGACAAGCAGGGTTTCTGGGTAAATTCCAATGGTCGCTGGTGGGAAAGCGATAAAAATCTGGTTACCTCATGGAGTGTTATTGCTCTAAATCAAGTGGTTCGATAATATCCAATGCGCAAAATTACAAAGAAGCTTTTTACTATACTGAGTCTTTGTTTCTTTAGCTTAACAATTTTCCCTACTAATAGTATGGCAAATACTGACAACAACAATTCATTAAAAGTTGAGCTAATCCCTGCCTGGAATGGTTTCTACCATCCAGGAAAAATTACCGAATTTGCTATCCGCATTTTTTCCAAATACGGAGGCATGGTTAATATTAAGCACCAGCAATTCAATCGATCCTTTTTTTTACCCGCAGAGACACCCTATCTCACCTCATTCCCTACTTTATTAAAAAAAGGTGAGCTTGTTAACTTTGAGCTAACAAGAGAAGACAGCAAAACATCCATTTCAAAAAAAACACACTTAACACCAACTTTAAAACCAATCATTGCTGTTATTGATAGCAAAGGCTCTATCCCACTAGGTCTTCTTGCTATCTTAAAAAACCTAAACATAATACTGCTACCAAGCAGTACATCATCATTACCCCAGTTTAATAAAGCTTATCAAACAATTGATGCCGCCTTAATTTCATACTCATCTTTTAAGTTACTGGAAAAACCCCAGCTTAAGGCTTTTTCACACTATATCGCTGAATGTGGAAAAGTCGTTATTTTTAACTTTCCAAAGAACATTAAAGATAGATTGTCTACAATAGCAGGCTGCAAAAATTCTTTTTTTATTACATCTAACATATCAAACCAACTAACTATAAAAAGGATTCGGCATTTATTAAAAATCACTCCTACAGCCTTACCTAAAGCAACAAGGCTTAATGATCTTTCACTTGCATATAAGCATGCTGATTCCGCGCTGTTATTTTTCAGTTTTTGTTATTTTGCTATAATTTTTTGTTTGATTCTATTTAATGTAAAAAAATCCGCATTCCTAATTATCCCTATTTTAGCTTCAGTAATTGCGATTAGTTTTTGGCATAAAGAACCCCGACAAAATATCGCCAGCTGGTTGGAAATGTCTGACATGCAATCTTCAGCTCGTTACACCAGTTTGTTACATATTCATGGACAGGGATTATGGGATGGCTCTATTATTTTACCTACTGCCGCCTATGCTAATATATTGCCAACAACCTCTTTTGATGACAACACACCCGCGTCAATGAAAATAGATCTTTCAACAAGATTATTGTCAAATCATGTATGGCAATGGCAATCTAGTCAATTTATCCAGCCACCTTTAAAACTGGACATTGTTAATGAGAACCCAAGAATTTTTAATCAAAGCAACAAGATAATTTATAATGGATTGTTATCTTGGGGAAGTGCTATTTATTCCTTGCCTCCAATACCTCCAAATAAGCACTGGTCATTTACCCCCTCGCTCCCTTCAAAGTTAAATACAAAACTTGTAAAGTTATTTAAACAGCAATCACAATTATATAATTTAGCGGCCCTTATCCCTTATGCATCGACATTATTTCAACACCTTCATAATAATGAAGGCTGGTTACTTATCCATAATGACCTACCCCAATCTAGCTTATGAACGCCATACGCAGCACGGCATTGGTTAATTTATTTATTACATTCCCTCTATTAATCTGGGCTACAGGAGAGCTAATAGAAACCCAATCAAATACAAAAACACAATATGTCATTCAACAGGCAATACAAATTTTCTGGTTCCTGCACATCATTTCAGCTTGTATGAGTATTCCCGTTTTTAGTCGTTATATATCTTTTCCTGAAAAATTTTTAACCGTATTTATATCATTACTTATTCCACTACCCTTATTAATCCTCAGCTGGCTCATTGGTTCTATTCCATGGTTAAGCATTATCAAATATAGCGTTTTTTTTATAATAACGTCATCAATCTGTTTATTTCTTATATCAATAGTAAATAAAAGTAAAATACCCGCGTGCCTGTTAGAGGAAACTAATAGCTTTCTCTGCTTACTGGCAGGTGCATTTATATTAGATAATCATGTCTTATGGTTAAGTTGGCTAGCCAATTGAATACCCGTGACGTTACTATTATCTTGTGTTTTTTGCGTAAAGTTAGAACTCAGCTTTGGCTTAATGAATATTGCAAAAATATATCTATTGCCTTGCAATCTACAACCGTAATATTAATTACTCTCATCTTGCTAGATTATTATGCTTTTATTTTTTCACTTAAATCCATCATATTCTTAAGCTGTTTTCCTATAATAAGCGCGATAATTTATACGCTATATTCTAGGCCCTCTCTTAAAGATAGTGCACTGCTTGCTGACGATTTTTTGTGTACGAAATCGATATTGATTACTGTATTAGAATTAATTTCTAAGCAGAAAAAAGCCTCTCTAACTTTTTCCCCTTTAGTACTGCAAGATGCAGCGGATTCAATAACATATAATTACAACACCCCTGAAAAAATACATTCCTTTAGGTCAAGGAATTTCCCATGGTTTTGGACAGGTATCAGTACTTCCTGTTTATTCTTTACGCTTAATTCAACACCAGAACCTATTATTCACGCTATTCCCCCCCCCCTTTCAGCAGATAAAACAATCAATATTGCTTCTACATTACAATCAAAAATGAATCGTCTTGATTATTTAAATCACCAGCAAAAGCAATTACAGCTCCATAAAAAAGTTGATAATATTCAGGATATGCCAAGTTTAGAAAACATTTCTCAGCTACACAAAATAAAAACAAGTAAACCTGAAGGTATAAAAAAGATCACTAATAAAGCAAAAAACCAAGAGTTCAACACCTCTACTAAAGTAGATGACATTAAAGCAGGAGATACCGAAGGTTCGTCACTAAAATTAAAAACAACAAATAAAAGTTTTCAAATGGAAGAAATAAATATTAATATTCTAGTGCAAAATAAAGTTAGCCATACTTACAGAGATACCAGCGAGCCAACAACAAGTAAAAATTTTCAATTTACTCAGAGCTTTATTAACAGTAGACTTTCAACTAACAATATTACAAATGAAAACTCAATTTCACACACAAATATGTTTTCTCCTGTTCAGCAACACTATGCCATCACTTATTTAAAATTGACTCAAACAACTGATTAAAACCTGTGAATACAGCTAAAAAGTCTATCACCGCATTCCAAAAGAACTTTATGTCATTACACAATCAACTTTCTAGTGTGATTGTGGGCCAAGATGAAGTGATTTCTCATTTATTAATTGCTTTACTCTCTGGAGGTCATATTTTATTAGATGGCTTACCTGGACTAGGAAAAACTCAATTAATTAAAGCACTTGCAGCAAGTATTAACGTTAGCCTTTCTCGTATTCAATGTACTTCTGACTTAATGCCAGCAGACATTATAGGAAGCGAAATTTTACTCAAAATGAATAGCTCAGATAATCTACACTTTAATTTCCAAAAAGGGCCTGTTTTTAATAATTTAGTACTGGTTGATGAAATTAATAGAGCAGCACCTAAAACACAATCAGCCTTGCTTGAATCCATGCAAGAGCATCAAGTAACCTGTGCAGGTACGAGTTACCCTTTACCTCATCCATTTTGGGTGATTGCTACACAGAACCCTATTGAACTAGAAGGTACTTACCCACTTCCAGAAGCTCAACTGGATCGCTTTATGTTCAAAATTGGTATTCAATACCCTTCAGCTTCATCACTTTTAAACTTACTTGAGATTACTCTTGATAACAAAACTGTAGATGATTTGAAAACTGTATTAGATCATCAACAAATAATTGAAATGATGGATCTCGCTAAACAAGTTATTATTTCAGACAATGTAAAAAATGCTGCAGTTTGCTTGATTCTCGCTACCCATGGAAATCATCAGGCAAGCAGCTCATTTGCCAAACAACATATTCGGTATGGAGCCAGCCCTAGGGGACTACAAGCTCTTATAAAATCAGCACAAATTAAAGCGTTAACAAATGCTAGAGCCTATGTAGCAATTGAAGATCTTATTGAAGTTACATTGCTCGCATTACGTCACCGAATTTTATTAACCTTGGAAAGTGAACTAAGTGGTATAAGCCCTGATGACGTTCTACTTGAAATCATTAGATTATGGAAAAAATCCGAAACAAACAAGTACTTCCAGACATAACTGAACTTGAGGCTCTGTGCAGAATAGCCCAACAAAAATCGTTCAATCCTCAGTTATTTTCTCGTGTATGCCAATCTAACAATAAAGTTATTTTGGGGAAAAATGAATTTTCTGGCACACAAAAATACTGTCCCGGTGATGAAATTCGTTTCATAAATTGGCGTACCAGTGCTCGCAGCAATGAATTACAAGTTCAGCAACAATATATTGAACAGAATAACCGCTGGTATATCTGTATCGATAGCAGTGCCTCCATGGGGCTTCCTGATACCAACAAATGGCTCTTAAGCATACAAGTCGCCTGCGCAATTAGCTATATTCTGCTTAACACAGGAAATAAATTAAGCATTATTTTTTTTGATGAAAAAGTGAATGGCTTTATCCCTCTAGGTTTAGGTAAACGACAATTCAAAAAAATTTACCTTTCCTTACAACAACATCACCCTAGACCTAAGGGAGGGGACTCATTACTACATCGCTGCATTCCCTTATTAAAAACACCTTCAAAAACTTTAATTATCAGTGATTTTTTAAAGCCCGATATGATGAAGACAGACTTGAAATACCTTGCCGCAATGAAGAACCAAATACATATACTACACGTTATGGAGCAACAAGAATACTTGCTAACACAGACAGACTTAATTCTGTCTGATATTGAATCTGGGGGAACTCAGCATTTTAATACAACAACAGAAAACATCAACCGTGTAAGAGAAAACTTTAAACAACAGCATCTTGAGCTTAAATCATTTTGCCAAAAACATGGATATCACTATAGTTTTTCCAATACAAATCAAAGCTGGCAAGATGCAACGATTAAACACATACGCAGGCTTTAACTGATGTTGCATTGGTCAAACTCTTTATGGTTATTACTGATTCCAGTCATACCTTTAATTAGATTGCTACATCAGATCCGTTCAACAAAAAATATTGTATTTGTTTCTAGCCTACTTTTCTGGTCACCAGAAAATAATAAACGCCAAACAACACAACCAATAATTAATACCCCCAACAAAACCTGGATCTTACGTGCAACTATTGCAGGAATACTGATACTGTCCGCAGCAGCACCTTACTGGGAAACAAAGACTGAATCGTCGCTTCATATTTGGTTTGATGACTCAATAAGCATGCAAACACAAGAAAAAAAGGGGACACGCACGTCTATTGCCATTGATCATCTATTAAACAAAGTTAAAGGAATGCCTGTATCGAACCTGACCATTCATTCTTTAACAACAGCAAATAAGCCTAATCTTACTCTCCACAGAAATGATTACGAAAACTGGAGAGCAATATTAAGCAATTGGCTCACGCCAAACTCAACTACATTACAGCTACCCACACACATTAAAACTATCAAGGGAGTTCACTGGCTTATTACAGATAGCGCAGATCATAAAATAAACCAGTGGTATACAAAAAACCCGATTTCCCAATTACTTACTATCGGAAGTAAAACTGAAAATAGCGCTATTATTTCATTTTCTATTAGACCTGAAATAAATAATAGTCATAGTCTAGAGGCAATAACTCAAATTTTTCATGATGGGGGAAAAACAACAAATAGAACGCTACAACTATTTTCAGGAAAAGATATACTCAAACAATGGGAGCTGAAACTATCTCCGAATGAGAGTAAGCAGGTTCAATTTAAAATTGATCTTAGCTCAATACAATCAGAGCAACTATTATTACAATTTAAGCACTCTGATTTTCTTGATGAAGACGATAGTTTAAAAATAAATAGCTCTTTTTACTTAAAAGCAAAAATCATAGGACATTGCCCTGATTCATTAATAAGAGCGTTAAACTCACACCCCTATTTAAAAACAATAAAAGAATCTACAGAAAGAGTATCTTTAACTATCCAATGTGGAAATTTAGTTTTTAACTCTAAAACGCCTACTCTAAAATTCCATACGGCTAATCAATCAGCTATAAATACTAAGCCTTTAACCTGGTTGACAGATAATAAAACACTAAACAACTTATATCTTAAGCAAGAGTTTATTCAATATTTCCTGTCTTCAAGCTCAAAGGAAAATAGCAATTCTATTCTTTTAGCTGGTGATACATCATTAATAAACTATACCAAGTCCCCTCAAGCAATTGTTGATTTCTATATAGATATTCAACTCTCAACAATAATTAATCACCCGGAATTCCCAGTACTTATCACAGGGCTTATTGATTTAGTCACTCAGCAATCACTCCTCGACCCGATTAAGATTACTAGTCGCCCTGCTAATGAATCCTATATACGGGCCCTTCCAATAACGGCAAATAAGCAAACTAAACATCCCACCTATTCAACAAACTCTTATTCACTCACTCCTTGGTTAATCTCTCTTATTTTTATTTTATTATTAGTGGATTGGATTATTATGTTTAAACGCAATAACATCCACCATAAACTCAAACAATGATTTCAATACTTCGTATCGCAATATTAATATTATTGTTTATTGCCGTTATTGACCCTCAAATTACTTATGAATCGCCTAGCAACAATATCATCCTAATAATTGATGACTCATTAAGTATGGAACAAAAACTCAATGAATCAGCATGGTCAGAGATACGGTCCCAAATTAAAAAGTCACCACCTGAAAGCCAATTAACCATCATTCGCTATGCAGAAAACGCTGTTATAGAAATTCCACCTGCATCAATTGATAGTACTCAGGTGAAAGCATTTCTAGCATCGCCCAGTTTGACAAGGTCTCAACCCCTAAAACGAAACGGATCAAAATTAAAAACCGCATTATCTATAAGTCATCAATTTTTAGACCCTCAGTCTCCTTCTATTTTATTATTGGTACACGATGATCAACAAACAGACATCGAGCAATCTAAAAAAACAATAAATCAACTTCAAACTCAAGGGCATTTGTTTTATGAAATAAAGCTAAAAACCTCAAAACAAATACTAGATAGTTGGGTAGTAAATATTAATGCCCCTTTGCTTGCAGAAGCTCAGCATAACATTCCCATTACCGTCACATTCAGTAGCAATCACTCTACAACCGCAAAGCTCCGTTTATTTGTTAACGACAATTTACATTCACAACAGTCTGTTCAACTTGTATCAAATAAATTAACAGCATCCCAGTTTTTTATAAAAGACTGTAATGCATCAAGTTGTATTATCAAAGTGGAACTGAAAAATTCAAAAGATATGCTTCCCATTAATAATACTCGTCATACCGTTGTTAATATTCAGAATTCAAATTCCATACTGTATTTGCATAATCTGCCAACCTTACCAAGCCTAGGGAATATATTGCGTCAGTCTGGCTTTAATATTTCAAACTTAAAACCTAGTGGATGCCTAACAGACAAAAAACAATTATCAAACTATAACAGTATTATTATTGATGATATTTCCTTTAATGCTTTAACATCTGAATGCTGGACAGCTTTAGACCAAGCTATACGTGAAACAGGGCTCGGACTTTTAGTTTTAGGCGGGAATCACAGTTTCGGTTCGGGTAACTATCGGCTCTCTTTATTGGAAAATTTATTACCCGTTACATCAGAGGCAAGCCAACCCACAGAAATTGGTAGTTTTATTTTTCTACTGGATAAATCAGGTAGCATGGAAGGAAGTACCCCTCATCTATCACCTATCAATTTGGCCAAACAGGCAATTTTATCAAGCATAAAATTGCTTCATTCAAAAGACCTGTTATCTTTAATTAGTTTTGACGCAAGCCCTCAACTCCTTATCCCTTTACAAAAAAATACAAGCTCAATCCAAATGATTGACTCAAAAATATTACATCATGCAACCGGTGGCACACGTCTAGTCCCTGCATTAACTATGGCTATTAATGAATTTAATAAATCCAATGTTAAAAACAGGGTATTAATATTAATAAGTGATGGGCATTTTGATCCTACTGAACTTCCTACCATTGAACATAGCCTAAAAATGCATTCAATAAATGTCATCGCTATTGCTGTCGGAGATCGAGCAGAGACTAAAGACTTAAAGCGCCTAACAAGTATTAATAAAGGAAAGCTATTACATGCAAAAAGCTCAATAGAACTACCTAATCTATTTCGTCAAGAAATGGAACGACAAAGACCGCTCATAGAGCATGGTTTAGTTACAATCAAGCAAAATAAAACCTTACCTTTTTTTCAAAATAATACTTGGCCAACAATGGAGGCTTATCAAATTACAAAAGCTAAACAAGATAAATTTGTTTTTCTACAATCAACGCTTGGTGACCCAATTATTGCCATACATCAGGTAGGCCTGGGAAAAGTTATAGCTATACCATCAGGCTTAGGGGATTGGACAAAGTCTTGGTTTTCATGGCCCTATCATAAAAAGTTCTTTAAAAACATGCTAGACTGGCTAAATAATACGCTATATAGTCAGTCAATCTATTACAAGCTCAATAGAAATAAAAGTGATTTAACAATATTGGTTGATGCTGTATCAAAAAACTTTGATTGGCTCAAAGTTGACTCCGCTCATGTCACTATTGCCTCACCTAATGGAGATATTAAAAAAGCAAAGCTAAATCAAATAGCTGCTGGACGTTTTTCAGCTAATATTGCTTTAAACCATCAAGGTTTATATACATTCTCACTTCATTTGGATGATATGTCTTCTAAAATCCAATATTACTATGATGCTCATGAAGAGTTTCTCTCTACATCACAAGGTCCTTCTAAAATATCCCTTATCAATGCGACTCAAATAAACAGTTTTAATATTCAAAATACGACAAGTATTCAAGCACTACTTTTACTGGCAATATTAATCAGCTTCATCTTGCTAATTTGTTTACAGCGTAAAATATTTTCTAACTTAAAAGCTCTACTTAAGCAACACTCGAACAAGTCTACTTAACTGTTCTCTAACAAACATACAACTATGCTAAAAAAAAACCATTCCACAATAACCATTATTTGTATTGCTTTACTTATTCCTATCATCCCTTTTATTATAATTGGCGAACTTCCGGGTGAAAGCTGGCTATCTAGTACTGATGACAACTCTTTTCTATTTGGATTCTCGGGTGCTCTATTATTAACATCAGATATTCTATTACCCATTCCATCTACCATTATCGGTACTATGCTAGGTGCTCGCTTAGGTTTTTTTGTTGGTTTTCTTTGGTGCTGGGGTGGATTAGTTTTAGGAAACTTACTAGGTTACTTTGCTGGAAAACTAGTCTTAAAACCTTTTTCCAGCTCATTTAAAAACGCCCCAACTTTATTGATTCTTGCTATCACTCGACCTATCCCGGTAATATCTGAAGCTGTTACCTTTGCTGCTGGTGCAGGAGGTATAAAACTATTTCCTTTTCTATTTATTTCCACTTTTTCCAATGCAGTTTTTGCTGCAGCCTTAAGCAGAAATGGAGCATCTTTTTTTCCTAATGACTCCATAGGTGTAGGGCTGCTGTTACCAATGACTTTACCTGTTGCCAGTTGGTTAATCTGGCAATATAAATTCAACAAATAAATAAGCCTATTCTACTGAGAGAACCCCGTATATTTAAACTCGACTGTAACAGGCGTGTTTAAATCTGGAATTAAAGACTCATTGACCATCAATAAAGAATAACTTTCACCCGAGAATCCCGTTTTATGCTCAATAATACTCGCAGGATCGTGAATAAAGCCAACTAAAGTTCCCCCATCTAACTCAGCTCTATAGCCTCCGCCATTAGGTAAAAATGATGACCCAGTGTAAATCCAGTTATCATTAGATAACTTTTTATTATTAAAAGAAAACAACTCAGAAGCATCATAACGAATGGTTTTCCCTTTATCCTGCCAGGACACAATAATTTCAACGGCATCACCTTTAATCGGAGCTGGATCAAAATGATATTCAGGGGCAGCACCTTTATGCGTATCCAGTCCAACCAGAATACAAGCCAAATTAAACTCATACACAGAAGCATCCACTTCTAAAAGAGATTCATACCCTCGGTCTCCTCCTTTTGCAACGGCTAAAAACTCTAAAGGAGGAGATTTGCGTAAAAAAACAGCCGGAACAGTAAATTTTCTTGCTGTTTTATTAATCAGGATTTTTCCTATTTTATAGTTATTTTGATCTATTCTTTCAATAGGAGGAGACTTTTTTAATCCATCCTTTTTTGTGTCATCACTCTCTTCAGCATTGATAAAGAGTGGTAGCAAAGCAAAACCTAGCATAAGAAAAAATGACATATTCTTTTTCAGAATCATGATTTAACTCCCATAATTAGTCGATGAGGCATTGGAGGGGGAAATGACTTACTATTCATCTCAGAAAAACCTGCTTTTTTCATCCATTTACTCACTTTGGCATCTTCATGAACACCTCCATGCTCAGCCGTTAATAGCATATTGATTGAAAACAGCGTTGAAAAAACGGGTGATGTACCTCCCTCGTCCGTAAAAACATCACTAATGATAAGTAAACCTCCAGATATAAGACTTCCATAAGCTTTTTTAATTAACGCCTTACATGCTGTTTCCGTTTCACGATGAAAAACACCAGAGATTAAAACCACATCATTTTCATTTGGGAAATCATTAACATAATAATCACCAGGATAAGTTTTTACCCGTTGTTGTTTTCCCATCGATGCAATAATATCGTTAGCATGCTCAACAATGCTAGGTAAATCCATTACTCGGCTTTGTAATTCGGGATAAGACTCTGCCAACAAACAGGAGAAAGTTCCTGGCCCGCCGCCAACATCTAACAATTGTTTTTTTCCGGTTAAATCAACTAATCCAGCTAGTGCATTAGCTGTTCCCATTGCCTTATTATGCATTCCATAAACAAAATGTTTTGTACGCTCCGAGTCTTTCCCCAAATAATCGACTGAAGGTAACATTGGCTGATCTTCCCGAAGGCATTGCTCTAGTTTCCCCCATGTCTCATATAAATCATCACTATAGGCAACTGCATTACCCATAAAAGTTGGTTTTCCTGGGACTAAAAAGCTTTCAGTCACCTCACTATTACTGTATTTTTCATTTTGTTTTTGTAATAAGCCCAATGCCACACAAACATTTAACATAAGTTTTGTCGGTCTACTTTTTAGTGACAAATTTTGTGCTACTTCATCGACCGTCTTATATTCATTTGAAAGACATTCAAATAACCCTATTCTATTTGCTGTAAGAAAAACCTGAGAATCCCAATAGGCTGTAGATAACTGCATAATCAGGCTTGGATCTGCTTGCTTATTATTGTCACTCATAGTGTTTACCTTTAGTTAGTTAATCAACTTCACATTCTATCTGCATATAGGCACAGCAAGAAAACATAAAGTCTATGCCCTCCCCCCCCCTAGCATTGTTACAAAACTTTACTGTTCGGGTATCTGTTTATTTGTACCCTGCTTTAAAATATATCCCTTATTTTTACTTCCTTCAATAAACCATATCGACTGATCTTTACCTTTAATGCCTGTTCATATTCCATTTTCTATCGGCATCAACGAAGGATCTATAGCTTTACCCTTCCCAGTTAGGTCAATCTCATTCTCTGTAAATCGATAAGGGTTGAAATTTGGAAAAGCTTCATCTGCAGATTTACCTAATGCATATAAATACCAAATTTCTTCGAACAATAACTCAAGCTTAAATTGAATCCCTTGAGGTAATTCGCTGGCACTCATATAGTTACTCGTGAAAAAAGTTAATAGTTTTCTACTGAATAAAACACGAAAGCCCCTCTACATTATTTAAAATGATTGACTATTAATGACTTAATATCAACGATAGCAATATTGTCTGATGCAAATTTCTTGTTTGAGCCTATCAGTATAGGGTTAAGGTCACTTCCTAAGGCTGGTTTACGTCCGTGAGTCCCTTTAACAAGTTCAGGCATTAATGGAATAACATCCATCAACATTCTCATACCCAATTTCTTTTTTAGCACTTTCAAAGCCACTTCTATTTTTGGAAAACGTAACGTTGGGTCCATAAAAAGCTCAACTGGGTCATAGCCTGGCTTACGATGAATATCTACCGTTCTGGCAAAATCAGGTGCTTTATCGGGGTTCAACCAATAGTAATAATTGAACCAACAATTTTCCGCTGCTACAGCAACAATTTCACCAGCCCGCGCATGATCAATCCCCCATTCAGCTTTTTGTTTTCCATGCAGAAGAAACTCAATACCGTCAACTTTTGACAAGAGGGTTCTTACAACTGCAATATCTGACAGGTTTTTCACATAAATATGAGCTATTTGATGATCGACAACAGCAAATGCCCGAGAAGCCCCACAGTCCAATATTTCATAGCCTAACTCATCTCTTACAGCAATAAAACCATGGGTTCTCAATATCTGGTTAATACTAATCACTACTGAGGCCTGTTCAATACCATACTCAGAAACAATGAGAACATCAGCATTTTGTTGTTGTGAGAAGTCAATTAATTGGCCTGCAACCCTATCAATCTCTTTTACATCTTTCCAAATATCAGGATGCTGAGGCCCTAATCGCTGTAGGTTGTAATCTAAGTGAGGTAAATACACAAAAGTGAGTGCAGGATGATGTTTAGCCATAGTCCATTGCGCACTATCAGCAATCCATTGTGATGAACGAATATCTGCAGCAGGCCCCCAAAAATTAAAAAAAGGAAAAGTACTTAAATCATTTTCAATTTCAGAACATAGCGTTGATGGATAAGAATAAATAGCAGGAATTTTTCGGCCATCTGCAGGGTAAATAGGTCTTGGTGTAACAGAAAAATCAACATCTGCGTACATGTTGTACCACCAAAATAATTGAGCACATGTTAAAGTGCTATCGACTTTTTTTAATTGTTGCCAGACTTTTTCTCCTTGCACAAGTCGGTTAGATTGTTTCCAGAACCCAATTTCAGCCAAGTCTCTAAAATACCAGCCATTTCCAACAATGCCATGTTCACTAGGAAGAACCCCTGTCATCATTGATGCTTGAGCACTGCAGGTTAATGCTGGAAAAACACCTTCCATTTGCGCAAGATAGCCATCATTAATCAGTCTATTGATATTAGGCGTATTTTCGCCTAAAAGAGACTGAGTCAGACCTACAATATTAATAACCACAACAGGTTTTTTCATATCAATAATTCACGTTTAAACATTTCCAGACTTAACCAGTCAAGCTCATCAATTAATCCTTGTTGAACCATTTCCATTCCTGAGGCCTGAAAAAATGAAGGTAAAACGTGCCAAGTATAGGTTTCAATCTCAATATGAGGATGACACTCTCTATTCTTTACCAAGAAATCAAGTACCGTCAAAATTTCCTTCTGTGTTGTTCCTAGCCCTGCCTTTTCAAGTCTTTCCATCTGAATAGGTAGATGAAAATGGACTCGTGCTAATGAGGCATTATTCATACGGCCAGCCATTATAAACTCAGGTAAATCTATAAATTTTTGCACACCTTTATCATTTAAAACACATGTCTGATGCAAATACCGAGGCTCTACAAACTGTTGTAATACCTCAACTAAATCGTCATTATTTGTATCGCTAATTTCTAATGCACTAGAAACTTGTATTTTACCTATGGTAATCCCAGCTTGAAGAAAAAGTCTCAATGACTGATCTATTTGTTCAAACATGACTGCTTGATGACAAACATCAAAACAAACACCAAGGTATTTATAGATTAGCTGTTGATCAATATTTAACTCAGATGCTTTTGTTAAAAGATCCGTGTTAAAAAAAGCAATCATTTCACCTGTAGTTTCCAAAACACAGTCTGGTTCCATTTCCAGACAAACTCGAACCACCCGCCCTGTCTGCTGATAAAGTTGTTCCAAAAACAATGCTAATTGACAAAGATTCTTTAACGATAAATCATGTTTTTCTTCGTTCCAACTATGCCGATACCCTAGTGGCAAAGTAGAAATGCTACCTTCTCTTATATGTTCTGGTAGATTATCAGCTAAAATCTCTGCTAAATCAGTAGTATATTTATATCGACGATTTTCACTCCAATCAGGAATATAAACATTCTCCTTAACCCGTTCAGCATGAAAATTACCGAAGGGAAAGCCATTCAATGTAAACAAGTCAATATGATTGTTTTTTAGAGCGGCCTGGAACTGTTCTTTTTTTTCAGGTATGTCTATTATTTGCCTAACAACATCATCACATAACCATAGCCCCGCACCCATTCGGTCTAATTTTCTTGATTTCCGAATCGGGGCAAGCTGCTCAGCAATAACAGATATTATTGCTTCTATGGTTTCTCCAGGATGAACATTTGAACAATAGCTTAGTTCCTCTCTCCTCCACCTCTGCTTATTCTGCTCCATAACTACTGAATCAGCGGTGCTTGTCCACGTAAAACAGAATTTTCTTCCCAAAGTTTTTGCTGATCAATGGCTATAGGTTTCAATACATCTTCTACAGATATTTTGTCACTTTGAGCGTAATATTCTATGGGATTATAAAAAAGCACTTTCTCTATCTGCTCTTCTGTAAATCCAGCAGCCAACATTGCCTTAGCTGTTTTAGGTACTTTTAATGGATCACTTTTCCCCCAGTCGGCAGCACTATTCACTACCATTTTTTCCAATCCATATTGTTGTAATAAGGCGACCATTCTACTTTCACTCATTTTGGTATCAGGATAAACCGAATGACCTCGCCAACAGCCAGAATCAAGCACCATAGGCAATGTTATTTCATTCAAATGGTCAATTAAAACCAACTCAGGATTAATACCTACTTCTTTTACTAAAGCTAATGTTCTCTCTGTTCCTGTTTTTTTATCGCGATGAGGTGTATGTACTAAAGCTGGCATATCCAGCTCTTTAGCCAATTCTAGCTGTTCTGCAAAAAAACGATCTTCAGCATCTGTAATATCATCAAAACCTATTTCACCAACCGCTACAACGTTATCCTTTACACAATATCTAGGCAAAAACTTCATCACTTCTTCTGCCATAGCTACATTATTAACTTCTTTTGGGTTAATACCTATGGTGGCATAATGATGAATCCCAAACTGACTTGCTCTAAAAGTTTCCCAACCAATTAAAGCATTAAAATAATCAATAAATGAACCTGCTTGTGTTCTCGGTTGCCCCAACCAAAATGCGGGCTCTACCACGCCAATAATGCCCGCTTCACTCATATTTTCATAATCATCTGTGGTGCGTGCAAGCATGTGGATATGAGAATCAAAAAAATTCATGTTATTACTCCTGTTCAGTTAGTTCCATGGTTGACAACAACTCTAGTAATTTCTCGTCGTGTTCAACACGTAGACGCTCATTTAATTTAGTTTTTCTTATTTTTGAAATGGGCTTATTTTGCAATAAAGCAAAAATCGAATAATACCGATGATAATAGTTTTCATCAGACAAATATTTAAATATCATTTCCTCGCCATATATACTTGCATAAGGTTCCATTGCAAGCCAGATATCAACAGGAATTGAACGTTTTGCAGCTAACCTTTCTTTAATATAGTCTTCACACATTTGAGAAAGTTCTTTATTTGCTCTTTCTCTTAATCCATAAATGGTGCCTATTTCCAGCCCCAAAAATAGTGCCTTCAAAACCAACTGATTAAACTCATGGTCAGTATAATATGCTTGAGGAAAAGGGTTATATTGAATCAATGATAAAAATAGTGATTTACTATTTGTTCTTCCAACCTCCAGAGCAAAAGGCTTTAACAGCACGCCTTCGTCCAAAACCATCAAAAGCCGGGAAATAGCCGTTACTTCTTTCTCATCACCTTGTTCGAAATACTGCTGAATAATACTTAACGTCTGTTCTTTGGCAATACTCAAAGCCTTTAGTATTAACAGTCCTCGTCCAGCCTCAGCATAAGTCCAATGACAAATTGGTATAAAAAAAGATGATGTTTTAAGCCCCGATTTTTTGTTTCTGATGAGTTGCTCACCCAGTTTTCGGCGAGTGATCGCCGACAAATAAAGCAAGGTATTAATTAGGTCCTCACTAACCTCTAACTTATCAATCGAGGTGTATAGCCAATCAACTTGCTCGGATGATAAATGTGAAACCAATTGTTGATTGAGGCTGTTAACGATTTCATTTTGCACAGTATGTTCCAACTCTACTAGCTCTTAGCATTCTGACTCTACCACAAAATAAAAATCAAAAGATACTATTCCTCAATCAAGTTACCCGTAACCTCTGACTTAAAAACCATCCAGGAATCAGTAATAAAAGTATTATGAATGCTTGCCAATAAGATACCTGCGTTAAAACAATTAGGGCATCTAATGGAATAACCCCCATTATCAATGTTTTAACTGCTTTTTGAATTTGCTGAGATGAATAGTCTCGATTGGTTTGCCAAAGTACATAGGCAACATTCAATATAAACAAACTTATTAAAATCGCTATGCTAGTGTTGGCAGTCGAAACAGGGCCAGGTATTAGAAAAGACAACAGCAACAATAAGCATAAGATCATTCCTATAACACAAACAACCAAGGGGGATCTATTCTTAACTATTGTCGCTTCTTCTGTACTGAGATAAGTTAAAGCACTAATATAAAAAAAAATAGGAAGAGCAAAAATAAAGGCTTCTTGTTTGAATGGTACAAAAGAAAAACCTAATATCCAATTAAAATATCGACAACTCCCCATAAGCAATGGAGCAATAACAGTTTGTTTGAGATATCCATTATATAAAATAACAAGTAGGGCTAACACTAAAGTAACCGTAAACTGTGTCACTCCAGCATAAAAAGCAAGTAAAAGCCCCATTAGCATCAATCCCCAACCCAACCTCCATGCATTATTTAACTCAATATGCCCTGCGGGTAAAGGTCGGTGTGGACTATAAATACTGTCTTCATCAAAATCATAACAATCATTAAGTACCATTCCTGATAGATAGATTGCTACTGAAATAACGATTAATAAAAATAAATTACCCCACTGTATTGAATTATCTTGAGTAGCAATAAAATGAGCGGCAAGAATATTAGATATGACTGTAAAAATTGCAGGAATTCTCAATAATTGTAAATAACCAATAACTTTCATTCTCATCCAAAAATACCTACACTAATAATTTGGAAAGGAAATCTATAGATTTCTTTCCAACTTCAATGGGGTTATCAGGAAAGCTATATAACTCAACTGTTAGAAACTCAGTGTATTTTATTTTTTTTAACGCATTAAAGTACTGATCAAAAGGCATATCTCCATCACCAGGAGGCAAATGAAAATGTTTCATATTTTTTATATCTTCAACATGAACATTCCAAATCCTTCCTGCTAAATCATTAATCGTATTCTCAGGGTTTTCCCGACTAAGATAAGAATGACCTATATCTAAATTAACGCCTAATAAGGGAGAGCCAACTCGATGGATAATCTCACAAACCTCTGAAGAATGCTCAACTAGTAACCCGGGTTCATATTCAATACCTACCTTTATGTTGTATTTATCTGCAAAATCACAAATTCGTTTTAAACTATCAACAAAGAACTCTATTGCCTGTTCTGGCAGACAACCAGGCGTAGGAGTACCAGAAGTTAAACTAATACATGACGCTCCAACTTTATCAGCAAGTTGAATGGTTTTTTGTATAATTTGTTCCCGTACCAAACGAACATCTGGATTTCTATTTGTTAATGAAGGTTCGAATACATTTTCAGGAGGTGCGGGAGAATAAAAACTATTTGCCGTATTTGCATTCAGGTTACTGACTTTAAGGTTGCGAGCATTCAAGACCTCAAGTACTAATTCCACCTTAGATTCATCTATCTCAGGTGGATACCAATGAGGCTTTTCACATAAGATCTCAACGCCAGAATACCCTAAATCAGCTATATTATTCAGTGCGGCTATCAAGTCATATTTTGTAAATGCATTTGTACTGTAAGCAAGTAACATAAATTAAAAAGTAAATTAAAATTTCATTTCAACACCCAGAATAAAATTCCTACCGGGTTCATTTATTCCAGAGCCATGAACTCTGTAGTCTTTATCAGCAATATTCTCAAGGGCAAAAGTTAAGTCTACTATTTTATTCGTAGTCCATCCAGCACGCATATTGTAAACCACATATCCTGGCGTTCCATCAGGCGGTATTCTATCTGTATCTGTCTTATCTCGTGTTGAAAGCTTATCTTGACGATCAACAATAGTAAGCAATCCCTCTATCCAGTAATGTTGATTCAACGACTGCCACTTTAAGCCTAAATTTGCTGTAATTGGCATCAACCGATCAACTGGCTCAACCGCCTTAACAGTATTTGATGATGGAAAAGTTTCAACATACCCCTCTATCCAGCTAGCGCTGATAAATGTAGAAAACTGATTATTAAAACGATAATTACTGCTAAACTCCACACCTTGAATATAACCATTCCCAGAGTTCACCTTTGTTATTTCATTTTCTCCATCAATAACGTTACCCGTTGGTTGTCGAATAATCATATCCTCCACATCCGTATAGAAATATGCCATTTGCATCGTTAATCTCTCATACTCTGCCTTCAAGCCAATCTCATAAGAGATATATTGTTCTGTATCTAAACCTAGCGCAGCTGTTTCAACCTCATTTGAACGGGCACTATCCAATCGAGTCAAATCTGAAAGATTTGGAACACGAAACCCTTGGGATACTCCTGAAAACATTTTCCAATGATTATTTTCATCAACATGAAAAAGAAAACGAAGGCTACCAGCCAAATTATTCCAGTTATCAGAAAAAGAAGTTGTTTTTCCTGTTAGGGCATCTTTGATTTTTTGAGCATCAACTTCCGCATAAGTAAATCTCCCTCCCAGAATCATATCCAACCGATTTAATAAAGCATATTCATGTTGAATATAGGCATCAAAAAGGTGGTAATAAGCATCATCAGCAATAGGCCCCTGAATTTCATTAGATTTAAATGATCCATCGGCATTAAAGTTGGTTTTAAAAGAACTTACCTCGTCACGATAAAACTCTATACCATAAACCCATTTCCCAATTTTTGTTAATTTATCCGCTTGCATGGAAAAACCGATGGTATCAACATTAAACCCCTGAAACTCCTGTCTGCCATCTGCTTTAACCCTAAACCTTTCCTCATCTTGCTGCTGAAATGAAAAATTAATATTTAGATTGTCAAAAACAGTATTAAAATTTTTACCTGTATATTTTAAATATGAAAGATCTCGCCTTTGATCAAGCACCCGTTTCTTTTCATCTCCAAATGTCGTTCCGTGCCAAGCTATCCCATAGACTGTTTTATGTGTTCGCCAGGCATTATCAACATCGACATTCTGATGAGCAATAGTAATTTTCGAATCACGAGTTAATGAATAATCGAACTTAAAATTAAAATCTAACTCCTCATATCCTGTCTTTTCTTGCTCTCCAACTAAATCGCCACCAACCAGATCACCATAATTTTTATACGTAAGTCCTAATAAAATGCCAAACTTATCATCATAATTACCAACAATTTCAACATGTCCTACATGTGAGTTTTCAGCAGTTGAAAAACGATAAAAAGTACTAGGGTAAAAATGAGCACCAGTTTCTGTATGACTGTTGCTTCGACTAATGAGGTTGACTGTACCTCCTATAGCACCACTTCCATATAATACGGAGCTAGGTCCTTTAACAACTTCAATTTTACTTAAACTAAAAGAGTCTACAGAATTTAAATATTGATTGGGACCATCTCGAAAAACTGAATTATTTAGTCGAATACCATCTATTAAGTAGAGCGTCCGAAAGCCAGTAAACCCTCTGATAAATGGTGAACCTTGTCCATGCCCAGTTTTTTGTATCATAACCCCTGGCATATATTTTAATGCTTCAGGTACTGTCCGAAAAATAGTTACCGCTTGATTATTTTCTAAATCAATTATATCTACTGAATTTGGAACTTCTAATGGTATTTTTTCGAGATCTGTAGCTCTAATGACCACAGGCTCTAATAACAGATGGTTATCACCATCACTTTCTGAAGCAAAAAGATTAGAAACTGACAAGCAGATAAAAAAGAATATTATCCATAACTTAATAGCCTTAATTATCTTTATCATATCAAAAAGCCCTTTTTCTCTTAGCACTTGACTTATGAATGCTATATAAAACAGTAAATTATGGACGCTGATTAACACCGTTCTGGCAGCAGCAAATGTTGGCATTGCGATTGGTGGACATAAGAATGTTAATCTTGCAATTACCTCATCCGACATTGTGATACTTGGCAATGATGCTAAAGATTTAATTAAAATATTACAACTTAGTCAAAAAATGGGGGGGGATTATTCAGCAAAATTATGCTTGGACCATGGGCTTTAATACCGTGGGTCTAGCACTGGCAACATTCGGTTTTCTTAATCCGATTTTTGCCGCCTTACTACACCATATTAGTTCTGTTTTCGTGGTTACTAATGCAGGACGATTATACTTTACCCATATCGAAAATTCATTTGCCAAACCCTTATTTAGTGTGTGAACGGAAACCTAAAAAACAATACATAACAATGGCTTGTGATATAATGCGTCTTTGAAGGTCAATCATGCCTCTATTAGTATATAAAGTGCTTAAATGTAACTTCTCAATAACCAGGGGGCTGTTTAAAAATATAAATAAAAGTGGCCACCTATATTTCTTACGAAGCCAAATTATTTTCAAAAAGACACATTTATTTCTTGACAGGGTTTTTCGTGAAAAAA
>ENA-OSET01000608-OSET01000608.1-sediment-metagenome-genome-assembly--contig:-NODE-608-length-39825-cov-37.780442_pt1 | contig 39825 bp, 36 predicted proteins | sample MGYA00237882_ERZ534229 | MGnify/ENA primary metagenome ERZ534229 (study PRJEB26408, sample SAMN06266212) | sediment metagenome | isolation source: Hudson Canyon methane seep mesocosm | place... | reverse complement strand
CTTTCTGATAAGAAGAAACTCATTGCACATCTCGTTGAAGAGAGTAAACAAGCGATAACGGTGGATGGCGCCCAAGCCATTGTTCTTGGTTGTACCGGGATGCTAGATGTCGTTGAAACGGTGGCAAATGAATTGAAGAAAGCGGGCTTGCCTGCGCCAGTCATTGATCCTACCTTTGCTGCTGTCTGCTCGCTTCAGTCTCTTATACGATGTGGATTATCGCAAAGTCGTTTGACCTACTATAAATCGGATGCAAAACTTGTAACGGATCCGAGCCAGTGCTCTATGTAATTTGAGGTTATGGTTTGAAAAGCCCAGAGTACTATTCTGGGCTTTTAGTTTTAAACCTAAAGTTTGTAACTTACCTCAACCATTAGGTTTCGACTTGGTTTGGGAAAGTCTGAGGCGACTGTTCCTTGTGGCGCAGCATCCACATACTTCTTATTAAATAGATTGTAAATAGAGGCTTTAATACTAACGTCCTCACTAGTATTTTGAAGGTTAAGAGCAATATCAACCGTAGTATGGTCAGATACCTCTGAACGATTATCCCCCGCAGCGCGCTTGAGTTTTCCTACATGTGAAAGGCCCACATAACTACTTAGGCGCTTTGAATGGCGATAATTGTAAGCGGCATTGGCTTTATGCATAGGAATTTCAGCGACACGCAGTTTACTTTGCTTATCTACGGCATATTGATAGGTGTAATTAAAGCTGATATTCGATCCAGTTCGAAGCCGTGAGTTTAGCTCCATTTCAAGACCATTTACTTCCAGCTTTCCTACATTGTTAGCAACAATGTTTTTGAAATCAATTAGGTCAGAAATATTATTTCTAAAGCCAGTTAGTCGCATATTGGTACGTTTATTAATTTTACCATTCAGGCTTAGCTCATAAGTTTCAATTTCTTCTGGTTCTAAGTTCGGGTTGCCTAAAGCTCCAGGGTTATTGGCATTATATAGCTCGCCAAAATTAGGCGCTCTAAAAGCGGAACCATAGGTGGCGACTAAGTTATAACCTTTAGTAAATTCCCAGCTAAGGCTTGATCTGGGGTTTAAAGATCCGCCGAAGTCACTATAGCGGTCATAACGAGCGCCAATGATTAACCTTAAATCTTTTCGCATATCCCAAATATCTTGTAAAAATGCAGCTTGAATGTCTCGATTTTGGCGTCCGATCCACGGCCATCTATCGTAAATATTTTGAAATCCTCCCGGTAATGGCGCACCAGTTGTGGGGTCAAAGTTAGCTTCAAAGCCAACATCAAACTGTGTTTGGTGTTCTGCCATAAGGCCAAAGAGTAATTTATGTTGATATATAGTGTATTCAAATTGGAGTTCTGCACCTGTTGACTCGATGGTGATAGGAGAGCTTCCTAATAAACCGTCTGGAAATCCCCCTCCCGGGGGAAAGCCTTCTGGGTGTACTTCCCAGAAATTTTTTGTTTTAAAGTTGTTGTAATATATTTTGCTATTGATTTGTATTGCTTCGGATAGGGCTCTTTCATAACCAAGTTCAAGAAAATACTCAACGTAGTCTTGCTCAGACTCATCATTTAAGGCGTTACCAAAACCGATATAAGGGCCACTATTTCGTTTAAGGTATTTCCCTTGAAATGTATAATTGGAGACGTTCAAATTGAAACTTAAGTCATAGCGTTTATTCCAGTCATATGACTCTCCCGAGTTACCCCAAAAGTCAGACTCAACTTTTTCTTTGTTTCCATCCGTATCGAAAAAACTGGCATTCAGTGCATAATCAATATTACCGACTGTTCTGCCTGTTTGGATATTAACTTTATTGGTCTCATTGTCGCCGATACCAAGCGTTACTTTTGTGCCATTAATATCTGTTGCTTGGTTGGTGATGATGTTGATGACAGCAACGAAAGCATTTGCCCCATAAAGTGCAGAACCCGGACCTCTTACAATTTCAACACGTTTAATCTCATCAACCATAAAATTATTGTGAGCCCACGTAGCGCCGCCATTAACTAAATTGTTATTGATTGAATGGCCGTTAATTAGAAATAAAACTTTTTCACTGAAATCTGTTTTTACACCACGAACTTCCACAACAGGTAGTCCGACATTATTAATGTTAATGCCAAGCCCAGGTATGCGTTTTAAGGCATCCATCAAATTACGGGCACCCATATTTTTCATATCGGCCGCAGTAATAACCGATACTGTAGCGCCGCTTTTCCTAATACTTTCAAGTGTTTTGGTGGCCGTTGAAACATAGGTCTCTTCTTGCAGCCAGAGAATTTCTTCCTGAAGGGCTGTGAATGACGGATTTTCAGATGTTGTTTCTGTGGCAATAGAGGCTTGTGTGCTGGCTAAAAGAGACAGAAACAGTAAGCTTCTACTGCTACCTTTCACGCCAAAATTGAGAATACTACGCATTTGAAACCTCTTATTATAATTAGGGAGTGCCGGTTGATATTTTTATCTCGCTACAAGTGTAGTCAAAAGTAGAGAAATAGTGAGAAAGGGAGGATATAATCAGTCTCAATATTTTATTACACCATCTTTATTCAGGCCGATTCATGTCACAAACGAATATCCCCCAACAAATGCAGCAAGTTTTCGATGAATCTGATTGTTTATATTCTTTAGATGAACTTCAAAAAGCCGTTGCTGAAATAGGGCGTGAAATCAGTGATGAGTTAGCCGATAAAAACCCTATTTTGTTATCCATCATGAATGGTGGTTTGGTGTTTAGCGGGCAGTTGATGCCGCATTTAAACTTCCCCTTACAGCTCGATTACCTACATGCTACGCGTTATCGTGCTGAAACAAGTGGTGGTGACCTGGATTGGTTAGTTGAGCCTAGTATCGAGATGACTAACAGAATTGTTGTCATTCTGGATGACATACTCGATGAAGGGCATACCCTGAAAGCCATTATTGACTATTGTGAAGCCCAAGGTGCTGAGCGTGTTTATACGGCTGTGTTACTAGATAAACAGCATGACCGTAAAGCGTTTAAAGGTTTCAAGGCAGACTTTGAAGGCTTAATAGTTGAAGACCGTTTTGTTTTTGGTTTTGGTATGGATTATCAGGGTTATTGGCGCAATGCAGCCGGAATTTATGCGGTAAAGGGTTTATAGCGGGTGTGGTCAAAACAAGGTGCAATGGTTTGGCGTCGTTTTAGGCGAGTGCCTGAAAATGCTCTACCCCGAGACCGAAGAGCTTGGGTTTTAGATGCGGGTTCATTAACCAAACGCTTAATCAAAGCCTCGCAGGGAGACTTTTCGGTCCGTGTTACTTTTCAGGGGTGGGCTTATCCGTCTCGTGATGAAAGGAAAGTACTCAATGTTCCGACACGGCAAAAAGCTTTGGTTCGAGAAGTTGAATTACTATGTGTTGGTAAGGTTTGGGTTACAGCGCGGAGTGTTATTCCCAATTCGACCTTATCAGGCGCTGAAAAGCAGCTACAATTTATGGGGAATCGGCCTTTAGGTGCCTTTTTGTTTAAATCAAAAACCATGAAACGAAAACCCATTGAAATTGCCATGCCCAAAGCTCAGAGTTTGAAAGGCGTATATGGCCGGCGCTCAGTATTTTTGTTACATAATAAACCCCTGCTAGTGAGTGAGTTGTTTATGCCACGGGTATTTGAAGATTAACTTGTTTAGTGTTGAATGGCACTTACTTAAGAGTAAAACTAATGCTAGTTCAACTGCTTAGCCGTGTAGGTCGGAATTTATTCCGACACGATACTACGCTAGTAGTGATCGCCTTAGCTACCATTAATAGTGGTTTATAAAGTATGTTGTGAAATTTGCAACATTTGTCGGAATGAGTTCCGACCTACATAAAATATAACATACTGAATCATTTAGTTTTTTGTTTTTAAGTAAGTGCCATTCAGTTCAGTGTTAATTCCTAATGGATATAAAGAGAGAATATCAGTGATAAAAAGTCTTACTTCTAATGTAAATAATTACGTGAAACTTGCGCGCATTGATAAACCCATCGGTATTTTTTTGGTCTTATGGCCTACGCTCTGGGCTTTGTGGTTAGCGGCTGAAGGTGTACCTTCTTTAGATGTTTTGGCTATTTTTGTCGCGGGTTGTGTGCTGATGCGTTCTGCAGGCTGTGTGATTAATGACTTTGCTGACCGAAATATTGATGGTGACGTTGAGCGGACTAAAGACCGTCCTTTGGTAACAGGAAAAATAAGCCCTAAAAATGCGCTAATCTTTTTTGCGTCACTTTGTCTGATTGCTTTTTTACTGGTGTTACAGACGAATGAACTCACCATCTATCTATCATTTGGTGCCCTAGCCTTAGCAGCTGCATATCCTTTTATGAAGCGCTACACTTATTTACCACAAGTGGTCTTGGGAGCCGCTTTTGCCTGGGCTGTTCCCATGGCTTATGCTGCTCAAACCAATGAACTGCCTTCGGTAATCTGGTTAATTTATACCGCGACTGTATTATGGACCGTTGCTTATGACACGATGTATGCCATGGTCGACCGAGAAGATGATTTGAAAATTGGCGTGAAATCGACGGCTATTTTATTTGGCAATGCTGATCGCGCCATAATCGCCTTCCTACAGACTCTTGTAGTTCTAACCCTTTGTATGATTGGTGATCAGCTCAAATTAGGACAGTTTTACTTTCTAGGGGTGGTGAGCGCATCAATATTGTTTATTTACCAGCAACACCTGATACGGCTTCGTTATCGGGATGAGTGTTTTAAAGCATTTTTAAATAATAACTGGGTAGGATTAGTTATTTTTGTGGGGCTCGTTTTAGACTTTATCGTTAAGTAGATATCAGTTAACTGTAATATTTTAACGCTTTAATAAGAGCACTTTGCATGGGAGCCATTTGGCAAAAAAGACTACCGGAATGACAGAGGCTGTGTCATGCAAAGTGCTTATTCATCGACTATCTGAGTTTTTTGCTTTCCTGTGCTGCTCCAATCTCGATATTAATATTTCCCACACCAGATTTTTCATTTACCCAAAATGCCACGGCACCACATACTGCCGCAGGCAGAGCGAGTAGGTTTATTAAGGGGAATAGTGTTACGCCAAAAGTAAGCGTTCCAAAGCCCAGTGCCGTTAAGCGATGTGCAGATAAATAACGCCGCATATCAGAAAAACTCATTTTGTGGTTGTCTGCAGGGTAATCAATGTATTGAATTGCCATCATCCAGCCTGAAAAAATAACCCAGCCCAGCACTGCAAAAACATTTAAACCGGGAATGAACCCAAGAATGAACAAGCCTAGTACCCGAGGCAGATAATAGAGTATTTTTTGTAATTCTCGCTTAACCGTACTGGGTATAAGCAAGGCGAGTTCTTTCCATGAAAAGGCTATTTCTGAGTCCTTTCCTGTGAGGTGCTTTTCAGTCATTTCTGCCAGATAGCCATAAAAGGGCGCACCAATCAGGTTGGCTGCCGCGACAAAACCGTAAAACAGCGTCATTACGATAACAATTAAATAGACCCCCCAAAATAGCCATTCTAAAAAAGCTAGCCATTCAGGCATCCAGCCAAGTAATGATGCCATCCAACCAGAGAATAAACTCTTTGCCCATATGATTAATAAGGTAAATAAACCAACATTGACGCAAAAAGGCACCAATAGAAATAGCCTGAACTTTGGTTGGCAGATAATTTTAAATCCCTGAAAGAGATAGCTGAAACCACGAAATAAGTTTCCATTCATAAAGAGCGCCCTGTATAAGATGCGATTAGTTAAATTACGATATAATGCGGTTATTCATTGATGCTGAAAATAAATGAGATTATACGGATTTGAAAGCTTTATATTTATTACATTCATTAATAACAACGATTTGGTTGAATAAACTAGTCTTTTATACGGTGGTGGTTGCAGGTTGTGTGATTGCTTTCTCTCCTGCTGAAGCGGGTTTACAGCCACAACTTAATGATAAGTTCTTACATGCAACTGGTTTCCTTTTCATGGGTTTGCTGGCTCATTTGGCTTACCCCTATTCAAAAAAACGTTACCTGATTATTGGCTTGAGTTTGCTGGGTTTAATAATAGAAATAGTTCAAGCCTACTTACCTTATCGTGAGTTTTCATTGTGGGACTGGTGTGCTGATTTTTTCGGTGTCGTTTTATATTTTCTAGTGATGGCGACTCACTTAAATCCTTTCTTTAAAGCGCCGAAAGATAAATTCGTACCTGATTAAATTCTTCAAACTCATTTAGATCGGGCCAAGTGCGGGCTTCAATGGTTGTTTGAAGTTCATAGTGGTCAACGGGCAAGGTTTTAATGCGCGAGTCGGCTAACAGTACTTGAGGCGCTGATTCTGTAAAGCGTGTCAGGAGCGAAAAGTTATCGCGATCATAGAGCACATCGGCAGCGGTGATTAAGTCGATCTCTTCGCTTACTTCATCCAGACTTTTAACGGTTTGAACTTTTACTTTATTCTCCTGCGCATTCATGGTGACTGCATCGAGCGCATCTTCGTCAATATCGCAGGCATAAGTTACTTTAGCGCCCGCCAATGCAGCAGCAATAGCGACAATACCAGAGCCACTTCCCACATCTACAACGACTTTATCTTTGACTATTTCAGGGTGAGATAAAATGTATTTTGCCAATACTTGGCCGCTGGCCCAGCAAAATGACCAATAGGCGGGTTCTGCAACAACGGCTTGAGCTTCATCATGGCTCAAGGGCCCTTCTAAAACTTTCGGGTTAAATAACCACAGATTAATATCAGGGCATCCCGCAGGTTGACTGATTGCCACCTGTCCCTTACTCAAAGTTTTGCGGAGATTTAAATTGAGATTTTCGACTTGAATCATAATGAACCTGAATAGCGGATCGTTTTTCGTTGACGATTAGTAGCGGCTATTTCAAGCTACTTTCTTGTATCACAATATAATAATTACAAGCACTTCACACAACAACCAAGAGATACCAATTGAGAATTTGTTAAGAAAATGGATCAAATGGCAAGCTATATTGAGTTGATATTGATAAGGCGAAGTCAATACTTGAAATCTGGCTGGCCAAGATGATCGCGTATTGAAAGATCCTGAGTCAGTATTTGTAGTTTCTGAACTTGCTAACAGTTCAGTTAACTTTAACGTTAGGTTGTGGGTCAATATTGCAGAATATAGGGCGTTTATTTCTGTATGTATGAGGCCTTTAATAATGCTTTTTATGAAACTCTTAGCAGAATGTGAATATGCATCTAGCTCAGTAATACTCCGGATTCTGAGTTATTGGCGGGTTGGGTTAGGCGTTAGTAAAAGACAGTTTTTTTATACCAATTTTTATATCTGATAATAAAATATGAAAACTATGTACGATTTAAATTTGGCTAAATGTCCTGTCATTCCGGTAGTTTTTTAGCCAGAATCCAGCTTTTTTTCGTTATTTAGACATAAAGACAATAGATTCCGGCTAAAAAGCACACCGGAATAACAGAGGTGGTGAGGTTTTAAAAGTTATAAGAATAACGATCAGGCTAACCTGCATTCTTTTGAAAACAAATGTCATATCGGGTTTACTTCACAGATTTTTTTGACGAGATAGACGAAGCTGTAACTCGCAACATAAAAAGATACTTTTCGTTACTTCAATTATTTGAGTTTCGTGACTAGTATTAAAGTAACTCTTAAATAATGCTTTCAAAAAAGATATTGATTGAAGGCACTAAATAGTATCTGGAACATTTAACCATAGCTGCTCAGTGTAATTAGTAGCTATTTTTTATCTGTAAAGAACTCATGAGTAAAGGCGCGCCGCAGCGTCACACTCGCAAGAGATGTAGAGGTTGTTACGATGCCAGTTGAACAGTTAAAAAGTTATTTAGATTCAAACGACGTTCAGTACGTTTCTATTGAACACTCCGTTGCCTATACAGCTAAAGAAATTGCTGAGCGAGTGAATATCAAGGGTGACCAAATGGCTAAAACAGTCATGGTGGTTCTTGATGGTTGCATGTCGATGGTTGTTTTACCTGCGTCCTGCCGAATTCGTTGGGATCGGTTCATGCACGCCATGGGAACTGAACTAGTTTCTCTCGCAACTGAAGATGAATTTAAAGATCAATTTCCTTCATGTGAAGTGGGGGCGATGCCTCCTTTTGGTGCTCTTTATGATATTCCTGTTTATATGTATGAAGGTTTTGATGAAGACGGTGATATTGCCTTTAGAGCCGGAAATCATCATGAAATTATCAAAATGAGTTTAACGGACTATCTAGAGTTAGCTCATCCGATGACTTTAAATGAAGGCTTTGCCAAAATTGGTGTTAAAAAGCCAAGCTGGATGCTTCGAAAAAAAGCGGGTTAAAGATTAAGAATATTTTTGTAACCTATGCAAGGTCGATGGCCAAAGTGCTGTCGATGATCAAATCAATAAAAGACTTTCCAAATCTCTGGGCCTACATGAAGCTTGCCTGAGCTTTAGCCTAGGGGTTAATGGAAAACTTAACGCACATAGACCATCAAATCCTCATAGCCCCGTCTAATTCTAAATGCCTGAATAGTACGAGATCGAGAAACAATATAGTTTTTTAACTGTTTGATATTTCTAATTCGTGTGCGGTTTACGCCAAAGATGATGTCACCTTTTTCAAACCCTAGCTTTGCTGCGTTAGAACGAGCCTGAACTGATTCTAAAATAATACCAACGGCTTCTTCCTGATCGCTTAGAATTAAGTCCTTTAATTGTGTCCCAGATAAATAAATTGAAATTGATTGGCCTTCGGCTTCCGGGATTGGAATGGGGCGGATTTCTGTTTTTATCGTTAAACGTTCGCCTAAACGAATTAATTCTAAAGACAGGGTTTTACCAATTGAAGATAAGCCAATTCTATTTTGAATATCGATGGTATTGGTAATTCGTCGCCCATTAGCGCTAATAATAACATCACCTGCTTGAAGACCTGCATCTTCGGCGGCGCTATTTTTGGCAATACTGGAAATAATGGCTCCCTGATAGGTTGGTAATGCTGAGTTTGTAATTGAAAAGGCTTCAGCCAGTTCGGGGCTTAGATCTTGAAAACGAGCACCAATCCCTCCGCGCCGCACTTCGCCATAGGTGATCAATTGAGACATGATTGCACTGGTGACTTCGGTAGGAATGGCAAATCCAATGCCTACGTTGCCGCCCGCAGGCGCAATAATTGCCGAATTAATACCGACGAGCCGACCATTTAAATCAATTAAGGCACCTCCTGAATTACCGGGGTTAATCGATGCATCCGTTTGAATAAAATCTTCATAACCTTGAATGCCTAAGCCATTTCGTCCCAAGGCACTGACAATACCGCTGGTGACGGTTTGACCTAATCCAAAAGGGTTGCCAATGGCGAGCACAAAGTCGCCAACAGCTAATTGGCTTGAGTCCGCGATTGCGACGGCAGGTAAATGATCCGCTTCTATTTTTAATAAGGCGATATCTACTTTTTCATCAGAGCCGATTAAAGTAGCGTTAAAATGGCGGCCGTCTTGCAATTTTACTTCGATTTCATCGGAATTAGCGATGACATGATGGTTCGTCAGTACATAGCCATTTTCTGAATCGACAATGACACCTGAGCCTGCACTTTGCATTCGACGTGTTTCTTCTAGTTCGTCAGGTAAAGAGAAAAAATGCTGGAAGAAGGGGGACTGTAATAATGGGTTATAAGCTTTTTTAAGCGTATAGGTCGCGATGTTAACGACGGCAGGGGCTGTTTGTTCAATAATAGGAGCAAGGGAGGGCTGGCTTTTGCCTTCTATTAAACGATGCGGGAAATCGTTTGCCAAGACTAAGTTTGTAGATGAAATCAGCGTTATCAGGGCAGAAAAAAATAAAGAACTTAATTTTATTCTAGGAATATATAACATTCACATCAGCTCCTGTGTGATTGTGTTTAGCCTTCTTGCATAATAGGCATGATTTAAACGAATAAGTCATATTGAATAGTTATACCAAAAATTGATAGCTAAGAGAAAGCAGAATGAATAGTGTATTTGATGTCATAATTGTTGGTGCTGGAATGGTGGGAGCCACCATCGCTTGTGGTCTAGCTCGCTCCGGTTTAAACGTTGCTATTATTGACCATCAATTACCACCTGCGTTTATTGAAGATGAAGCGCCACATATTCGTGTTTCAGCTTTAAGTTTTGCAAGTGAACAAGTGCTACGTCATGTCGGAGCCTGGCCTCATATTGCGAATAAGCGTCTTTGCCCTTATCGTCGACTCGCAGTCAATGAGCGACCTTCCAAAAATGGTTTGTCAGCATGGCTACCTGATATTTCTGCTTGGGCCAGAACTGAATTCAATGCAGATGATATTTTTCCGGGGCAGGGCCAGAGTCATTTAGGGCACATTGTTGAGAATGATGTTGTACAGCTAGGTTTGCATGAGGCAATGGCCGAACTTGATCAAATTGAGCTTTTTTGTCCTGATCAAATAATCCGTATGCAATTGGACGGCGATGAAAAAAAGATTGAGTTAGCTCAGCATGGCGTACTGACGGCTAAGCTTGTGATAGGTGCCGATGGCGCACAATCGAAAGTTCGTGAACAGGCAAATCTGGGCCAGTTTCGTGAACAATATGAACAGCAAGCGTTTGTTTGTACGGTTGAATACCAAGGGCAGCAAGATGATATCACTTGGCAGTCTTTTACTTCACATGGGCCGATGGCTTTTTTACCTCTAGCGGATAGCGGCCCTTTAATTGATGGCCAAATAAAGCACTACGCTTCTCTTGTTTGGTATGACAGTGCTGACGCAATCAAAACGTTAAAAAATATGAGTGATGCGGAGTTACTTGCCACATTACAACGTAAATACCCAAGTGAACTGCCTGTGTTAAATCACATTGTTGCCCGAGCAAGTTTTCCCTTATTCAAATCTCACGCGATCGATTATGTAAAAGAAGGGGTCGCTATAGCGGGCGATGCAGCACATACCATTAATCCCTTAGCCGGTCAGGGAGTGAACTTGGGGTTTCTCGATGCGGCAGTATTGATTGAAGTCGTGGCTCAAGCTGTGATGAATAATGACAATTTCGCGTCAAAATCAGTGCTAAGTGAATACCAAAAACGGCGACGTTTTGAAAATCAGACCATGATGAACTTAATGGATGCTTTTTATTATGGTTTCAGCAATGACAATTTTCCTTTAAGGCTTGTGCGCAACCTTGGCTTAGGCTTGGCAAATCATGCCGGTATTGTAAAGAATCAGGTTGTAAAATATGCGATTGGTGCATCAGGAGATCTTCCAAAATTAGCAAAACCCGCATAATAGTCAGTTGTTTATAAAGTGAAGATTTATACAAAATAAAACAGGAGCATTAATATATGTCAGAAACACTTTTTACCAAAATAATAAATCGTGAAATACCGGCCGATATAGTTTACGAAGACGAACAATGTTTGGCGTTTAAAGACATTCAACCTCAAGCTCCCACTCATTTACTCATTATTCCCAAGAAACCAATTGTGACCATTAATGATATGGAAGCCAGTGATAAAGAGCTAATCGGGCATTTATTTTGGGTGGCTAAACAGATGGCTTCAGAAATGGGTTTTGCCTCAGACGGCTATCGTGCAGTAATGAACTGCAATGAGCATGGTGGACAGTCTGTTTATCATATTCATTTACACTTATTGGCCGGTAAACCGCTTGGGTGGCCGCCTTACACCGATACCTTAAAAGTATAGTAAGGTCTAAAATTGTCATGGATAAGTTAATTGTGGCTTGGCTTGTGACCTTGGTTGTACGGTGATTGCTGCATTAGTTTAGAGATGCTTATACCTAATTTAGACTAAACTAAAGATAAGCAATTAGTTTGGATAGTCACTATATGCAGCAGATACAAACCATAGGTATTGCATCAGGGTTAGCCGGTAATCATGAGGGGTGTTCTCGTGGTCCTATTGCCTTACGTGACTCGCAATATTTGAACTCTCAATGTAAAAAGAATGGCATCGACCTTCATTGGCTTCCTATGCTCTCGGCGAATATCTCGCTAGACAAGAATCAAGCAATAAAACAACTCTGCTCTCAGGCTGCATTAGCCTCATCAGCGTGTATTAATAATAAAACACCTTTCATCTTTTTCTGTGGTGAACATGCTTACGCGATGGGTATCTGGAAAGGTGTCATGTCTGCATTGGCTATGTATAAACCCCGAGCAAAGAAACTGGGTTTGATCTGGATAGACGCCCACATGGATGCTCATACATTTGTAAGTTCACCATCTGGTAATGTGCATGGTATGCCTGTTGCTGCATTATTAGGTCAAGGGGATGATGCGCTCAAAGATATTTATGGCGATGGCCCAATATTGGATTCAAAGAATCTGGGTTTATTAGGGCTTAGAAGTTTTGAAAAAAATGAGTCAGTGCTACTTGACCGATTAAATGTGACGCAAATTACCATGGAGCAAATTAAGCAAGAAAGCTTGACTTATTGGTTAACAAACTTGCGTGACACTGTGTTGAAACATGCGGACTATTTTGCAATTAGTATAGATATAGATGCTATTGACCCAAAGGATGCGCCTGCTGTGGGCGTGCCTGAACCTGATGGTCTGAATGGGGCTTCACTCTGTGAAGCTCTAGAACAATTTAATAATGACCCATTATTATTAGGGTTGGAGATTGCGGAGTACTCCCCGGATTTTGATCAGAAAGATAAAACCCTACATTTAATATCGGCGTTGGTGATTGCTATATTTGGTGAAGACTCATAACAAAACCCCGTATAGGTCTTTTGGGTTCGCCGGTGTAGGAATTAAGTTCACTTGTTGGCCAATATTCAAGGACTCACTCAAGTTATAGACTAAACGTAAAATAGAAAAGTCTTCCAAGGCAAAGCCTACTGAGTCAAATAAGGTAATTTCTTCATCATTGCTTCGTCCTGTTTTTTCGCCTGTTATTAGTCGCCATAGTTCAGCATGTATCTCGGTACCGGGCAAATTTTGAATTTCTCCTTCATCTTGGCTTTGTGGTAGATATTCCACCACAATTTTACAAGCTTTGAGTAGCTGGACTGAAAATTCAGTTTTACCAGAGCAATCTCCTCCCATCGCGTTTATGTGAGTACCGGGCATAATGTCGGTTTTTTCAAATAAGCAGTTTTGTTTTTTTTGGGCGGTTGCTGTGATAATCATGTCGGCATTTTTGATAGCGAGTTCGATTGATGGGCATGGGTGTAGGTCCGCTTTATGATGCAAATTCTTATAGAATTTGTTCATCGCTGAGGTATCAGGGTCAAAGTAGCTGACTGTATTGATTGGTAGCACAGTTTGAATCGCTAAAAATTGAAATTCAGCTTGAGCGCCAGTACCAATGAGTGCTAAGTGATGGCTGTTAGGCCTAGCTAAATACTTTGCAGCTAAAGCAGTGGTTGCTGCGGTACGAATAGCGGTTAGCAAGGTCATTTCACTGAGCATTAAGGGGTAGCCATTTTCAACTTCTGCAAGCATACCTAGAGCGGTGACACATAAGCGGCCTTTGGCAGTATTACTTGGGTGGCCATTCACAAATTTAAAACTGTAAAAATTATTGTCTGAACAAGGCATTAGTTCCATAACCCCTTGGGGGTAATGAATTGCATGTCGTGGGGATTTATTAAACTCTGGCCAGCGCGAAAAATCTGCTCTTAAAGCCTCAATAACCTGAATCAAAAATGATTCAATCCCAAAGTGGTCAATGATTTTTTTAATATCGTCAATCGTGATAAGTCGCATCGTAAACCTCCCTTATTTATCAATATACTAGGGGCTTTGAGACAGGCTTAATAAGCAGCCTTATTAGACTGCTTATGTTTTACTTTTCGATTAAGAGGCATGATGCTCTAAGGTACCAGTCTTCGCTGGTGTTAAATTGGTGCTTTCTTCGATCCTGCACTATTTCTGTTTCATGCCTGTATTTCAATGGAGACATGATGCGACGATCTTCAAAAATAGAGCTTTCCTTTGTGATAACAGGTGGTGCAGCTTGTTTATTAAAAATCATATAGACATCCCTGACAAATGTGATGCTATTAATTTAGAACCTGTAAATATTATTATTCCAGGCTGCGAAATTAATTAATAAAAATGACTAATATAATTTTGAGTGTTTAAGAGTATCTTGAAGTTTAAACGCTCAGAAATATATATTGAGAGCTTGCTGGACACAACCCCTGTCATTCCGGCTGAAAAGCACACCGGAATGACTTTGTTGTTTTGTCAAACCGCTGGTGTACAAAACGCTTTATTTATGTTCCTCCGGCATTAAACTGACATAGCTCTTTATGGTGCTCAGCTTCATCATGTTCATGTTGTTGTCGGACAAGATATAAGTGCTCTTTCTCTTTCCTGGGAATACTTGCAAGAGCTTCTTCAAGCGCGAGGGTTAAAAAGTCACCTGCCAAACATTGCAAATCGCGATTATATTCTGATGCAAGTGTTTCCAATTCATGGAATAACTCCGTAGGTATTGGAGTCTTCACCATTTGAATTCGGGAACTGCTAATATCACAATGAGCGTTATCTGAATGTTTTTCAGTGTATAGTTTTTCAATATGCTGGGAGATTTTGCTTTTCATAATATTTCCTCAATCCTCATTTAATTCTGTGGGATTAACACTTTTATATATAGCCTCAAAATAAATATTCGTAAAGGGGTTTTATCCGGACTCTGTTGGTGAGACAGGTTTACAATAAAACAGGAGGGAGGACTGTTCTATTTAAAAAAATTATCTATTTCAAAGAATTACTTGATTTTTTGGCTGAGATAGAACGAAGAAAACTTGGAGTGATATCAATAAAGGTTCTATTAATAAGGCTTTGATATGGGAATATATTCTATTGAAAAAGTCGTTTTACAGCCTCCTTGCTTTAGGAGACTGTGTAAGCGTTCATTACATGGTGAATATGTTGAGTTTATTGCCATCTAAGTCACGAAAGTACCCGGCATAAAATGATCCGCCGCGTAAGCCAGGTTTACCTTCATCAGTGCCGCCAAGCGTAATCGCTTTTTCATAAATGGCGTTCACTTTATCTTGTGAGTCAACAAACAAAGCCACCATTGTGCCGTTACCGACTGTAGCTTGTTCCTTATTGAAAGGTTTGGTAATGGCTAAAGAAGGCTTTCCTGGAGAAGTGCTCCAGGCAATAAAGGTCCCCATATCCATAAATCGCTTTGCACCTATTTCACCTAAAAGCTCATCGTAGAATTTAGCCGCAGCATCAAAGTTGTTTGTTCCTAGAGTGACGTATCCAATCATGAATTCTCTTCCTTTGTGTTTTTTCTTTTGAATGTTTGGTTGTTAGTGTGACCTCAAATTACTTCAAACTGAAGTTGAACATGAAGATAGTGGTGGTGGCAATGCCGGAAAACAGTATTCCAAATTACGTTTTACTTAATTGGTCTTTTGTCGATGTTAGTAATCGCAAAAGGTTCTTAAAGATATTTTTTGGAGGCCGTTAATTTTTATATATGGGAGTGAAGTCAATATGATCATTACAAACCATGACCTCAATCTAAGTTTATTTAGCAGGCAAACTTCGGTAACGAAGACCGAAGAAAGACAAATTGATAGATCTGAGTCAAAGGACGTAGTATCTGAGCAATCGACTACTGGTCTTGTCACACCATTAAATCAGCTTTCTTCTAAATATCCTGAATTAGAGCAGGCTGCGCCAGAAAGTTTACTGAGCGAGGATAGTGAACTGCGCTTTATTCGGCTTTTGTTTGAAGCCATGTGGGGAAAGAAAATACCGCATCATCAGGTTATGCAGAATCAGCAGAATTCACAGCAGCAGAGTAAGACTATTTCAATGGCGATGGCATTTTCTCATAGTCATGCAGAGCGGCGCTCATTTGGAATAGATGAGCCTCAACCATTTGTTTCTGAAAGAACAACACAAATCAGCACCCAAACAACTCAATTACTTCAGGCTTCTGCCAAGCTTCAACTTGAGGATGGCAGCACCATTGATTTGAGCTTTGACTCGACTTTGTTCAAAACCCGGAATATAAGTACACAAAGCCAAATGCTCATTAATGGTGAGCTTGTAGACCCTTTAGTACTTACTTTTAGTGGATCAAACGTTGAACTTAGCCAGAAAAAAGTGGACTTTGATTTAAATGCAGATGGCGAGATAGATTCAATGTCTTATGCCTCAGGTGCAAGTGCTTTTCTAGCGTTAGATAAAAACGGGAATGGTCAAATTGATGATGGGAATGAGTTATTTGGAGCGCTATCAGGAAATGGTTTTGCTGAGCTCGCGCATTATGACGAAAATCAAGACGGGGTTATTGATGAGTCGGATTCAGTTTTTCCCAAACTTCGATTGTCAAATCTAGATGCTCAAGGGGGAATGCAATTGATTAGCCTGACAGAGCGACGTGTGGGGGCGATATTTCTGGCAAACTTAGATGCTTCGTTCAACGTGCTCGATGGAAATGACGAAATCACTGGTATTGTCAGAAAAAACGGCTTATTTCTGCAAGATGATTTCACCCCAGGGCTCATTCAACATATTGATATAGTGGTTTAAAAACTCGTTGTAAAAGAATATGTTTTAAAATCTCTATTTCGATTAAGAATAGCTCTTTAGGAAACATAGGCGCTAATGAAAACTTTCACTTGGTTAGCAACTCTACATTTCCGCCAATTGCAGACACGTTATTGCTAATGCATATCTCGGTCATAAAGCGTTGTAGGTAATTAGGGCCGCCAGCTTTTGGCCCCGTTCCTGATAAACCTTGCCCACCAAAAGGTTGAGAACCCACAACTGCACCAACTATGTTACGGTTGATATAGATATTGCCGATGTTAAGTTGTTTGGCGATAGATTTTGCCCATTGCTCATTTCGGCTATGAATGCCGCAAGTCAGACCATAACCGTAGTGATTGATATCTTGAATAACCTGATCAACCGCTTTGTAGTCGTAAGTGATAATATGAAGTACAGGTCCAAAATGTTCTGATTTCAATTCATTGATGTTATTAATTTCGAAGGCATGCGGGGTGATGAGGTTGCAGGGGTTTGTTTCAGAATTTAAGTCACAGGCGTAAATGAGTTTGTGAGACTGTTTCATAGCTTGAATATGCTGGTCAAGTGAGTGCCTTGCTTCAATAGAAATGATTGGCCCGATGTCTGAGTCAAGTCTTGATGGGTCACCAACCGTTAGCTCGGCCATGGCGCCTTTCAATAATGAGATAACGGGTTGGGCGGTTTCTTTTTGCAAGTATAATACCCGTAGTGCAGAACAGCGTTGACCGGCAGAATGAAATGCAGACTGAAGAACATCTTTGACAACTTGCTCTGGCAAAGCAGAGCTGTCGACAATCATTGCATTTTGTCCTCCTGTCTCTGCGATAAATGGAATGATGCCATGCTTTCTATCAGCAAGGGTGCGATTAATATTCTGTGCTGTTTGTGTCGAACCTGTAAAAGCGACTCCGGCGAGTTTTTTATCAAGACATAGCCCAGGGCAGATCTCTTCACCGGAACCGGGTATAAAATGTAGTGCCTGCTCAGGGATGCCAGCTTCAAATAATAATTTAATGGCGAAACGGGCGATCAAGGGGGTTAATTCGGCAGGTTTGGCGAGTACAGTGTTACCAGCCATTAATGCCGCACAGACTTGGCCACTAAATATGGCAAGTGGGAAGTTCCAGGGGCTGATGCAAAGGAAAACGCCGCGCCCTCTGAGTTCGAGGGTATTTTGTTCGCCTGTTAAACTGGGTAAATTGGACGGTTTAGAAAACAAAGACTGGCCTGTGTTCGCATAGTAGATGGCAAAATCAATGGTTTCTCTAAGTTCATTTAGTGCATCCGGAATTGTTTTTCCTGATTCTCTGATCAATAGCGATATGATCTCAGTTTGGTGACCCTCAAGTTTGTTAGCGTAACGTCTTAATATTTCAGATCGTTCTTGTGCGTCTGTATGCCTCCATATGCCGAAATATTCTTGTGCTTTTGTAAGTGCTTCCATAGCGGTTACTTGGTCGACAGAGTGGCATGTACCGACAAAGTGCCCATCGTAGGGACTTAAAATATCGACTATTTCAGTGTGATGATATTTTTCATTGACGATGACATCACTTTGCCAAATATGGTTTTTTAGCTGTTCCAGTTCATTCAGCAATTTTTCCCGTTCTGTTTCATTTGCTAGGTTAATGCCTTTTGAGTTGCAGCGAGCAGGCAGGTAAATATCATCAGGTAGTAGAAGTTCCTGTTCATGGGTGTTGGTAGATAGAGGGTGTTGACATAACTGGTCTATTTGAGTACTTGGTTCGAGTAGCTGTTTAAGAAATGAGTTGTTCGCACCATTTTCTAATACACGGCGAACCAGGTAGGGGAGTAATTCTTTATGCTCACCAACAGGCCCATAAATTCTGACTCTGAGCTTGGGGTAATGCTTTCTCAATGCGGTATATATTGGTGCTCCCATACCATGAAGGCGCTGAAACTCGTATGACTCATCTGGTTTTACGCGCGCGATGATATCGCAAATAGTGACGGCATTATGTGTCGCAAATTGAGGGTAAAAACAGTGCCTGTTATCTAAAAGGAAGTCAGCACAGGCGAGGTAGGATATTTCAGTATGATTTTTACGCGTGAATACGGGGTAGTAGCTTAAGCCCTCTGCTTGGGCTTGTTTTATTTCACTATCCCAATAGGCGCCTTTTACTAAACGTACTGAAATTTTTCGACCGCTGCACTCTGAAAGGTGTTTTAAATACTTTAGCAGAGGCAATGAACGGGTGCTATAGGCTTGAACGGCCAAACCAAGATGCGTCGTTTTTCCACAAGATGGAAGGGTGAAAAGTTGAGAAAATACCTTCAGCCCCAGCGCCTGTCTATCTGCTTCTTCAGCGTCAATGGTTAAGTCAATATTATGCTCATTCGCATGTATCATGAGTGGCGTGAGAGTCTGAACAATATCTTTTATGCTGCTGGATGCGTGCCTGTATTCGTAACGAGGATGAAGGGCTGATAGCTTGATTGAGATAGAGACCTGCTCTTGCCGTTTTCTGAGGATAATTTCATCCATTGCATAATGATACTTTCGATAATAATTTTGTGCATCGATTCGGCTAAGCGCTGCTTCCCCTAGCATATCGAGTGAAAAGCAGTCATTTGGATTGGCGTTCTGAGATGTCTGTTCCAGTGCTTGTTCAATGCTTTGTGAAAAAACAAATTGCTTTGATAAAATTTGAATCACTTTCTTCATTGCCGCGTGAATAAATGGCTGGGATGTTCGTCGAAGTAAGTGATGGATGTGACCTTCAATGGGGCGCTCTGAACTGGTGCTGAGTACTTTTCCGGTTAACATCAGCATCAATGTGGAAGCATTGAGCATAAAAGGACTTTCGGGGCGTAGGTGGTCGCTCCAATTTAGTGGGCGGGTTCGGTCAGCAATTAATTGCGAAGCAACAGCTTGATCAGGAATTCGGAGCAGCGCTTCTGTCAGTACCATGAGCGCCAAACCCTCGTCGGATGAAAGCTGATACTCCTGCAATAGTGCTTGTAAGGTGTCGCTTGTATCTTCTTGTTTAAGTGCTAGTCGGCTTATTTTAGCGGCGAAGGTAGTGATGCCTTGTAAATCGCCTTCAGACCGCTGAAGAGAGGTTCGAAGTTTTTCAATGAGTTCGTGCTCATTAATACAGTAGTGCTGACCGATGTCGTTGATTAACTGTTGAAGACTCATGAGATCACCTCTACCAAGCTTGTCTCACTAGTATAGTTTATGTCTCGTGATGCATTACTACGCTAGGGTCTAATACCAATGTGGATAGTACAAAGAGATCTATTAATAGGGCTTCATAATAAAATGTTAGGCGTATAATGAAATTGTTGAATACATTTCTTAAAAGTTAGTAGGTTTATAAACAATCCGTTTTTGAATTTTTCAAATTAGTATTCGGGGTGTCATATGAAACGTTTATATTATCTAAGCCCTTCCATTGATAGCGCTGAGCAGGTGTCTAATGACCTGCATGAAAAAGGTATCACTGATTGGAATTTCCATATCGTTAGCAGAGATGAAGCTGGACTCTACTCCCACCATTTACATTCTGCCTCACTGCTCTATCGAACTGATGTCGTCAGGTTTGTAGAGAGAGGTTTGATTGCTGGTGGAATTCTTGGAATTCTATTTACGATGCCCTTGGCATACATAGAGACTTTTACATTTAACGTATGGCTTGCAATAACATTCTTTTGTGTCTTGTTTGGCTCTTGGGCAGGTTTTGTAGGTGGGATTTCTCAGGAAAATTATAAAATTCAAAGCTTTCATGAACAGATCTCACAAGGACAGTATTTGATTATGGTTGATGTACATAAACAACATGAGGAGTTGATTCGGTGTGTAATGGCTATACGCCACCCTGAGGCGATCGTTCAAGGAAAAAGCTCGGTATTTACCAACCCGTTTGCTTCAGAGGACTTTAAACTACAAACTGTTGAACCCTAAATGGGTCATCAAATTGATGATAAAAATTGAACTGAGGAAATAATAGCGCAGATAGGATTTGGTCTATCAGCGCTATTTCTGTTTTTTAGTCGTCTGTTTCGTCAGCGTCATTAATTCGCTTTTGGCGTGCTTGTTCTTCTTCCCATGCTGCTTTAATTTCATCGATGACAGAGTCAACGTCAGCACCTTCATTACTTTCTTCAAACAATCCTGTTAATTCAAGGTCGGGGTGTAAATCACCCTCCTCGAACAATGCCCACATTTCTTTCGCATACTTGGTTTTTGCTAATTCTGGGGCGAATTGGGAGTAGTAAGTCGTCATGTTATTTACATCACGTGCCAACATGGACTGAGCGTGATTGTTTGCGGCAGCATCAACAGCTTGAGGCAAATCAATAATGACGGGGCCATATTCATCAACCAGAACATTGAATTCTGATAAGTCTCCATGAATTAGGCCAACGCAAAGCATTCGCATGACATATTGCATCATCAAAGTGTGATCTTCGATAGCTTGTTCTACTGACATTGCGACATCATTGAGGCGAGGAGCAACATCACCGTCATCATCGGTGATGAGCTCCATTAATAATACGCCATCAAAGCAGCCAAAAGGTTCAGGTACACGAACGCCTGCATTGGCTAATTTATAGAGTGCATCTACTTCAGCATTTTGCCAGGTCTCTTCTTGCTGCTTACGGCCAAATTTAGAGCCTTTCTCCATTGCACGGGCACGGCGGGTATTCCGAACCTTTCGGCCTTCCTGATATTGCACTGCTTTTTTGAAACTTCGTTTAGCCGCCTCTTTGTATACTTTTGCGCAGCGGATCTCAGAACCGCAGCGTACAATATAAACATCAGCTTCTTTGCCGCTCATTAAACGGCTGATAACTTCGTCGACTAAACCGTCTTCAACTAAAGGTTGTATTCGTTTTGGGATTTTCATGTCGCCGTTATACCTTAACTACAAGGATGATGGAATAGTGATTTGTGTTTGAGTTTGCATCTTAAGCGGTAAGATGCCTCGAAAGAGGTTCACTTCGAGCTTTTTTTTGATTTTAGACTAATATAGAAACTAAATGTTTTGTACAAGTTTGTTGAGTTTTTTATGGTTGAGCCCGAGAATAATACGGTACAAAATTTTATGAATACTTCTATGTATTTACCCTTGAGCGTGATGCTCGTTCTTTTTATTGTGAGTTTCTCCTCTTATGGGGAATATATCAAAGAACAGCCAATATCCATTGCTTTTACCTATTCCATGCCACCTTATTTAAGTAAAGATATGAACTCTGGTATTGAGAGAGATATCATTTATGAGGCTTTTAAAGCGGAGGGTATGACTTTAGGGAAGATACATAATGTGCATTATAAACGTGCGATAAATATGCTTGAACAGGGGCTTATCGAGGGCATTGTTTCAAATATGACTAATTATGCCTATGATCAGCGGGATGTAGAGTTTTACCCCTCTAACAAGACAATTGACTATGTCGATTGTGCGATCACATTAGCGGAACAAAATTTCATACTCGCATCGATTAAAGACTATGAAGATAAAACGATCTGGGGCTTTAAAACCGCAAAAAATACTTTAGGTCCAGAGTTTGAATTGATGGCAAACCATAATCCAAACTATACCGAAGATTCTGATCAGGAAATGCAAGCAGAAATGCTGGTTCTTAAGCGCATTGATATTGCTATCTCTGATCGAAATATTTTTTCGAGCAAACTTATTCGTGGAGGTAAGCATTTGGTCAACAGATTTAAATTTCAGAAAATAGGTGAGCCGACTCCTAGGACGTTAAGACTAAGTAGTCAAAATCATTTAGAACGCTTTAACCAAGGTTTGGATAAAATTAAGCAGAATGGCACCTTCGAGAAAATATTATTGGAGTATGAAAATAATTACGCAGCCACTTGTGACTAAATTAGAAGTTTTTCCAGAGCTTGTCGAATCGGAGTAGGAATTGGGACAGATTGATTTTCTGCCCGGCTAACAAAAACATGAGTGAACTCTCCAAATGCAGCGGCTTCACTGCAGTCTTCTTTAAAGATGCTTACCCCATAAGTGACAGAGCTATTCCCAAGTCGATTCACTCGGATTCCTACAGAGATATTTTCAGGGTATGAGATTGGCGAACGATAGTTACAATTTGAGCTAACGACGAACCCGACAATAGCGGCATTTTGAATGTCTAAGCCACCTTCTTCAATTAAGAAACGGTTAACGGCGGAGTCAAAATAAGAGTAGTAAGTGACATTATTGACATGACCATAGGTATCGTTATCCATCCAGCGCGTGACGATAGGGTAAAAAACTTTATAATCACCGTGAGAAATTGGTTTTGCCATACTGAATCAACCTTTTTATAAACGAATAAAGCTGGAATGACTTTCAACATATAGGAATTTTTGTGCCAGAACTACCAGAAGTTGAAACAACATTAAAAGGGATAGAGCCTTTTCTACTTGGATATGACATTGAGTCTACTGTCGTGCGAAATAGCTCATTAAGGTGGCCTGTACCGGTACAAGTACATCAGCTTCAAGACCAAAATGTGCAAAATGTTTCCCGTCGGGGGAAGTATATTATTGTTCACTTTGAAAATGGCGCATTACTTATACACTTAGGAATGTCCGGTAATTTGCGTGTTGTCGAATCTGGAGTTCCAGTTCAAAAACATGACCATGTTGATTTTTTGGTAAATTCAGGAAAAATCATTCGGTATAATGACCCACGCCGATTTGGGTGTGTTTTATGGACTGATAACTGGCAGGCGCATAAATTGATACAGGGTTTAGGCTTGGAGCCTTTAACTGAGGTTTTTACAGGGAGCTACTTGCACACCAGAGCAAAAGGTAAAAAAACTACGATTAAACAGTTTATTATGAATAGTAAGCTGGTGGTTGGTGTGGGAAATATCTATGCGAATGAGGCTTTGTTTTTGGCAGGCATTCACCCAGGCCGAGCGGCTAGTTCTATCTCGCTTAAAAGAATGAAAATATTGGTCGCGTGCATCAAACAAGTGTTAAGCGATGCCATTGAACAAGGTGGCACAACATTAAAAGATTTTGTAGGCAGTGATGGAAAGCCAGGTTATTTTAAGCAGCAGTTGCATGTATATGGCCGAGCCGGAGAATCATGCAAAAAATGTAAAGAAACTCTGCAAGAAGTCAGACAAAATAATCGATCTAGCGTATTTTGTTCACATTGTCAGAGTTAGAATTCGACAGCACTGATATAGCCGCTATAGTTTAAGATATTAAAGTATTTTATATTAAGATTTCGGTAACTGCGTATTTTCTGAATACGTGCTCAGGAGAAAGTTAAAAATGCACTCAAAATTAATTAATTTATGTAAAACCGTATTACTTGCCTTAGTATTGGTTGTTCCTTCAACGGGTTGGTCAAATACTGTAGAAGAAGTACCATCACCACTTGCTATGACCGGTGATGCTATTTTTGTAAGGCCTGCGATGATGGTTGTGACGGTTCTAGGTGGTGTTGTTTTTCTTGTATCCTCACCTTTTGCTGCCTTGGGAGGAAATATTGATGAGTCCTGGGACCAACTAGTGAGCACCCCTTTCAAGACCACATTTGTTAGATGTCTGGGTTGTACGATGAATGGTCGAAAAGTGACTACAGTTGTTCAGCAGGTCGAAGAGTCTGAATAATTTTGATTATAGTTCGTGTTTAGGTCGGGCTAATGCCCGACCAGAATTCTTCATTTAATTCACATCAATCAAGCTTTCCCAGTCAAAACTACTATCACCTACCGCATGAAAGAAAGGGTTCAAAATTGATTCTTTCTGGTTATATTCTAATGGTGTTAACTGTGCGTCCATGATTTTTCCACCCGCAGCACTTAAGACCGCGTGAGCTGCAGCGGTATCCCATTCGCTAGTCAGGGCTAAACGAGGGTACCAGTCAGCAGTTCCTTCAGCTAAGGCGCATATTTTTAAAGAGCTACCCATGCTGACTAAGTTAATTGATTTGAACTTAGGTTCGATCGTTTTTAACATTATTTCCAGTGCTTCAGCGCCATGCCGACGGCTTCCAACGACAGTTAAGTCTTGGCCAAGCTTGACTGGCTTCGCTTGTATTTTCTCTTTTGAGTCTTTGGTTTCTTTCCATGCGCCTAACTTTTTAGCGCCATAATATAAAGCACCGGTAACAGGCACATAAACCATACCGAGTATGGCTTCTGCACCATCGATCAATGCGATATTTACAGTAAATTCATCATTTTTGTTAATAAACTCTTTTGTGCCATCTAAAGGGTCGACTAACCAGTAGCGCTGCCAAATTCTTCGCTCCTCAAAAGACTCCATACCACCTTCTTCAGATAATACTGGGTATGAAGTAGCTAGTGCCTTCAGTCCCTTATCAATAATAATGTGTGCAGCATGGTCGGCCTTTGTCACGGGAGAATCATCTGACTTATTCTCCACTTCAATAGGGGTATCAGAGTGATAAACATCTAAGATTGCGGCGCCAGCCTCAATAATGATTTTCTTTAATGGTGAAATCAAATGTTCTAGCTCAGGCATAAATGCTTCTTCCTTTTAACAATGCTGGATTGTATGAATAGAGTGGGGGCGTTACCATGTACATCTTTAGTGGTATACCTTACTGACAAGAGTATAAATTGATTCATGCTTGACTGGAACCAAATAGAAACAGTGTTTTTTGATATGGACGGGACTTTATTGGACCTTCATTTCGATAATTATTTTTGGTTGGACCATTTACCAAAGCGCTATACTGAATTGAAGAATACCTCTCCAGAGGAGACTAAAAGACGTTTACACGCTATGTATGATGATCATCAAGGCTCGTTAAACTGGTATTGTCTGGATTTCTGGTCAGCTGAGTTAGATGTTGATGTGGTTGCACTCAAGCGAGAAGTTAGCTCGCGTATTTCATATCGGCCTAATGTGCAAAAATTCCTCAAAATAATTCACGACAAAGGTTTGGATGTCGCGATTGTCACTAACGCCCACAGAGATAGCGTTGCTTTAAAGCTGGAGCTAACAGATCTGGGTGATTACTTCGATGAAATTATTTGCTCGCATGACTATAATATTCCTAAAGAAGCGCCTGAATTTTGGACTGCTCTACAAAGCAAAAGACCCTTTAACATGAACAAAACTGCTTTTTTTGATGATAATGATGCGGTATTACATTCAGCAAAAGTGTTCGGTATTCAATATCTTTATTCAATTGCGCAGCCAGATAGTCAGAAGCAAGCGCGATCAGAAAGTGAGTTTCCCTTAGTGCATGATTTTATGGATTTATTAATTTGACGGAAGAAATAAAAGTAAGGCTTGATAAATTTCTTTGGGCAGCGCGGTTCTTTAAGACGCGTAGTCTTGCCAAAGACGCTGTGGATGGTGGGAAAATTCATTACAACCAACAGCGGTGTAAGCCCAGTAAGACGGTTGAAGTAGGGGCCGAACTGAGTATTCGACAAGGCTTTGTTGAAAAAGAGATCATCATACTAAAAATTAGCGGCCAGCGAAGAAACGCTACGTTTGCTCAAGAGTTATATGAAGAGACTGAAGAGAGCATTGTTAAAAGAGAAAAAGCCGCTTTGGAACGCAAGCATATGATAGGAGACCAAAGTTTACCTGTCCGCAAACCAAGTAAACGGGATCGAAGGTTAATTCATCGATTCAAAAATATAAATTCAGACGTATAAAATCAGAGTGAAATATTATGATTGAAGGTGATACCTTTCAGCGCTTTCTACTAGAAGAACTGAACATTCGTGGAGAATGGGTTCGGCTCAGTGATAGCTTTCAGCAGGCGACTCAAATTGTAGACTACCCTGAAAGTCTAAAATCCCTTTTAGGACAAGCTGTCGCAGCTTCGGTATTGTTGACTGGCACGTTAAAGTTTGATGGTCGTTTATCGATTCATGCCCGAGGTGAAGGGCCAGTGAGTTTGTTGATGGCAGAAGCAACAAATCGACGTACTTTTCGTGGGCTGGTTAATTGGGAGGGGGAGATAGCTCAAGATGCACCATTAACAGAGCAGCTAGGCAATGCTCAACTAGCAATCACAATTGACCCAGATAAAGGCGCTCGTTACCAAGGTGTTGTCCCTTTGGAGCGTGAAACACTGGGTGAGTGTCTGGCACATTACTTTGAACTATCTGAACAATTGGATACTTTTCTAATGCTTGAGGCGAATGAAAGTGGTTGTTTTGGATTGATGCTTCAAAAACTACCTGACTACAAAACAATTGAAGATCAGGATGCTTGGAATAGAATTGTTCAGTTTGCCAAAACCTTAAAAATTGATGAATTTATGGAAACGGACAATGAAACATTATTGCTACGTCTTTTTCATGAAGAGCAGGTCTTATCTTTTGAACAAGAACCGGTAAAATTCGAGTGTTCTTGTTCAAGAGAGCGAACTTTGACTTCAATTGAGAGTTTGGGGCAGGAAGAAGCGCTTGAAATATTAGAAAATAGCGCCACTATAGCGGTTGATTGCCAATTTTGTCGTCAGCACTACGAGTTTGATCGCTCAGATGTTGTTGAGTTATTCCAGTTAGGCACAAGCCATTAACTAAATTTTTATAAATGAGACGTATTTGTATTTATTCGAACAAATAGAGTTCGGAATTGTACAAATAAAAGCTAGCGCTTTCGAATGTGAATAATTGTGGCTAGAATTAAATTTAGTCGTTTTTTGTACAGCAATTTGGCATAATAGCGCCCCCAAATTTTGAGAGATCATGTATTACCAAGCGTGATCAAACCTAACCTAGTGAGGTCGAAGTGAGTAACACTTATATAGATCTAAGTTCAGCAATGCTTGTTGAACACGCCCTTGAGCGTAAAGAAGGCCGATTAGCGGCCAATGGTTCTTTCGTCGTTACCACCGGAAAGAGAACTGGACGCTCGCCTTTGGACCGTTATATCGTTGATGAGCCGAGTACTTCGGATGCGATCAGCTGGGGTCCAATCAATCGCCCATTCGATGCAGACAAATTTGATGCATTGTGGGAACGTGTAGAGGCTTATCTCGCCGAGAAAGAAAGTTATTTGTCTCATCTGCATGTTGGCGCAGATGCAGATCATTATTTACCCGTAAAAGTGGCCACTGAAACTGCATGGCAGAATCTATTCGGGCGTAACTTGTTTATTCGTCCTGCAGAATACAACCCTGCAGATAAGCAAGAATGGGAAATTCTTAACGTAGCCAGTTTTGAGTGTGTACCTGAGCGTGATGGTACGAACAGTGATGGCACGGTAATGATCAACTTTGCCAAGCGTCGTGTTTTATTGGCGGGTATGCGTTATGCCGGTGAAATGAAGAAAGCGATGTTCTCTGTACAAAACTTCTTGCTTCCTGAAAAAGACGTACTGCCCATGCATTGCTCTGCTAACGTAGGTGATGACGGCGAAACTTGTCTTTTCTTTGGTCTTTCAGGTACGGGTAAAACGACACTTTCAGCAGACGAAAGCCGTTACCTCATTGGTGATGATGAACATGGGTGGGGCAAAGGTGTTGTCTTTAATATCGAAGGTGGCTGCTATGCAAAAACTATCGATTTGTCTCAAAAGAATGAGCCGATCATTTGGAATGCAATTCGTTTTGGTGCCATCGTAGAGAACGTTGCCATTGATGACGAGCTACGTACACCAGATTATGCTGATACCAGCATTACAGAAAATGGCCGTTGTGCTTACCCTCTAGAGCACGTTGAAAAGCGTGTCGCGGAGAATTTAGCTGGCGAGCCAAATGCAATTGTTTTTTTAACCTGTGATATGACGGGTGTACTACCTCCGGTATCTTTATTGTCCAAAGAAGGCGCGGCTTACCACTTTCTAAGTGGTTATACTGCGCTTGTTGGTTCAACCGAAATGGGTTCAGACTCAAAGCTTAAGTCAACCTTCTCCACGTGTTTTGGTGCACCATTCTTCCCGCGCCCAGCAGGTGAATACGCTGAATTGTTAATGAAGCGTATGGAAGAGTTTGGTAGTAAGGTTTACTTGGTTAATACTGGTTGGACAGGTGGTGCGCATGGCACCGGTCAACGTTTCAGTATTCCTGTTACGCGTGCAATTATTAGTGCGATCCAGAGCGGTGCCTTAGTCGATGCAGAAACAGAGCATCTTGAAGGTCTTAACCTTGATGTGCCAAAAGCAGTTGAAGGCGTTGATGCTAACTTGCTTAACCCTCGTAACACTTGGTCAAGCACTGAAGAGTATGATGCTAAAGCGACCGATTTGATCTCGCAGTTCGTTGAAAACTTTAAGAAGTTTGACGTATCTGAAGCAATCGTTGCTGCAGGGCCAAAAACTTAATAAGCTTTACTTTTAAAGTAAAATCTAAAAGCCTCAGTTTATCTGGGGCTTTTTTGTATCTGAAATCAGGAACTCTCTACTCCGTAGTTTTCTGGGCCGAAGTTAATACTGCATTTTGCTGTTTTAGGTTTGAATTAACACTTTGCAAAAGTGTTAATTTGTTCTTTAATGCCCGCAAGTCATTATTTAAAGTAGATACTTGTGTGCTTTGTGCTTGCAAGTGCTGCTCTTTACTCTTTAAGGCATTTTCAAGATCTTGCTGTTGTTGTATTTGGTCTGACAGCGCATCTTCTTTTTGTTGAATGGTTTCTTGCTGCGATGTTAAGGCTGCTTTAAATACGTTTAAATCATTTTCCTGATAGTCGATGAAGGCTTCATTGATATCGATTGTTAAATATTTATCTTCAAGTTGTGTTTTTAAGATCGCTAATTGCTCTGATAGAGAGTTGGCAGATAGAGTCAAAGCGGATTTTTCTTCTGCGCTGGTTTCCTGGCTGCCTTTAAGTTGAGTTATTTCAAACTGTAGCTGGTCGGTGGTATTTTTCAGTCCCAGCAGCATGCTTTTGGTTTTGCTTAGCTCGTCTTTTTTATCTAATAGTTCATTAGAGGCTGTAAGTACTTTATCTTGCGTGCTACTGAGTAATTTTGCCAGTTTATCAATGTTCTTTGATGCAACGGCAACTTGCTCAAAATGCTGAGCTTTTTTATTAAGTTGCTCATAAGCAAAATAGCCTGCTAAAGAACATGCAAGCAGTAAAAAAGGCACTATGAATAGCCATGGCTTTTGACGTGAACTTTCTAGCGTCTCTTGTGCATCAAGTAAGTGTTGGCGCTCTTTATTTAATGCACTGATTTCTTCTTTATATTTGAGTTCACGGGTAATTAAATCTTGGGATTTTATTTGGTTGGCACGCTCTTTTTCGGCTACATTTTTTTGGTGCTCTTTAATGCGCTTTTCAGTACGTAACTGCTGTTCAGCCTGGCGGCTTAACGCGTCGTCTTTAAGCTTCAATGCCCGTTGTTTTTGTTCTAATTGTAATGCCTCTGGCGATGCCATGAATACTGTAGCCCTATTTGTCTGTTTTTTTAAGCATAGCTTAATCTCCATAGACTGCTGGAATAAGTAGTCACGAGCGAATAATCATTACCTTAAAGAGCTTCCAGTTTGGCATACGATAACACCAGCCATTTACTGCCAAAGTCTAGAAAGTTAACTTGAATTCGGGCATGAGAGCCTTGGCCTTCGTAATTTAGCACAGTACCTTCACCAAATTTGGCATGATAAACAAGTTGTCCTAATTGGAATTCGGATTTTTCTTCACCGAAACTCCCCGATTGACTACCGGCAAATGAAACCGGCATAGAGACACTGTTCTTGATACGTACTTCTTGAATCAGGTCCGCTGGAATTTCACGTACAAAACGAGAGACGGGGTTAAACTTCTCCTGGCCATACAAACGACGTGACTCGGCATAGGTAATAACAAGTTTTTCCATTGCCCGGGTAGCGCCCACATAGCATAAGCGACGCTCTTCTTCTAAGCGGCCAGGATCTTCCATCGACATTTGATGGGGAAATAAGCCTTCTTCCATCCCCGCAAGTAGCACTAAGGGGAACTCCAGTCCTTTGGCCGAGTGTAGCGTCATCATTTGTACACAATCCTGGTGCTCATCCGCTTGTTGCTCTCCGGCATCCAATGCGGCTTGCGCAATGAAGGCTGCTAGAGGAGAGAGCTCTTCATCCTCTTGCTCATTATCATTACTGAAACCTCGAGCAGCTGTGAGTAATTCATTCAGGTTTTCAATGCGCGCTTGGCCCTTTTCGCCTTTTTCCTTTGCATGGAAGTCTTTCAGGCCTGAGCGATTAATGGCTTGTTCAGTCAGCGCAGCAAGACTAATTTGGTCTTGTTCAGCGCTTAAGTCATCAATCAGTTCAATAAAATGCGTTAGTGATTGTTTGGCTTTGCCTTTGATCAAACCTAATTCCAGCCGTTCAACACAGGCTTGCCAGAGAGAAATGGATTGTTCCCGTGCATGAACACGTAAATCATTGACTGTTTTATTACCGACACCACGTGTTGGCACATTTACTACGCGCTCAAAGGCTGCGTCATCATGACGGTAAAATACCAACCTAAGATAAGCTACGGCATTACGAATCTCCTGACGATCATAAAATCGTAAACCGCCATAGATGCGATAAGGAATTGCCTGGCGAATCAGAAATTCTTCTAATACCCGTGACTGAGCATTAGAGCGATATAAAATAGCACTGTCTGAGCGTTGTCTGCCTTGATCTACCCAAGCACTGATTCGATCGGCGATATAATTCGCTTCATCCTGTTCATTAAAAGCAGCATAAAGGTCGATTAACTCACCTTCATTCCCATCAGTCCACAAGTCTTTACCCAAGCGATTACCATTATTCGCAATGAGTGCATTGGCTGCTTTCAGAATTGTGCTGGTTGAACGATAGTTTTGTTCAAGTTTTACAACAATAGGTGAATCAAAATCGTGCTGGAACTGCTGAATATTTTCAATTTTAGCGCCACGCCAGCCATAAATAGACTGGTCGTCATCACCAACCACCATAATCGGGATGCGACTGCCTGCCAATACTCTTAACCATGCATATTGAATGGTATTGGTATCCTGAAACTCGTCAACCAATAAATAGCGGAAACGGTCTTGATAATGTGCCAACAGTGCCGGGTTGTTTAACCATAACTCATGAGAGCGTAATAACAACTCACCAAAATCCACCATGCCGGATTGTTGGCATTGTGCTTCATAATGCTTATAAATTTCAGCTAGGGTGTGGTCATATTGAGAGTGAGTGGGCGGTAAGTAAGCAGCCCGTATGCCTTCATCTTTTTTGCTGTTAATAAATGACTGTACTTGCTTGGGCGGCCAGCGAGTTTCATCTACATTAAACTCACGCATGATGCGTTTGATGATACGCAACTGGTCATCAGAATCTAATATCTGAAAATTCTCAGGTAACTTGGCATCGCGAGAATGAGCACGTAAAAAACGATGAGCAATGCCGTGAAAGGTTCCGAACCATAAGCTTCTTGCAGGTATATCTAACAGCTGTTCAATTCGTCCGCGCATTTCTTTCGCGGCTTTATTGGTAAAGGTCACAGCCATAATTGATGACGGACTCAGTTTTTCGATTTCCATCAACCAAGCAATGCGGTGCACCAATACTCTAGTCTTACCACTCCCGGCCCCTGCCAGTACTAATAAATTTTGCATGGGAGCCGCAACTGCTTCACGCTGTGCGTCATTTAAACCGTCTAAAATATGTGAAACATCCATGGAATATGCTTATTTGCCATTAAGGTAAGGTTAAAGAAAGCAAGTATATCAGCTCACTAGGTACCCGCTAAAGTCAGAAAATGATTGTGCCCATCTTTTTAGACATTTATACAGATAACCGTATTTTCATACAAAATAAGGTTACAATATGAGCGATATAATTTAAATAAACACTGTATATATACTATAAATAACCAGCATTAAGAATAAATACTATTATCATGCCATTTAATTTAATAACAGAATTTGCCAAGTTAGGCATATCTAACGATGTATCACGGCTTGATCGCCTGATGTTTTATGGTTTGAGTATTGTTGTTGTTTTGGCTTGGTGGTTTGAATTAGGCACTGAGAATACTGGGTTTTGTATATTCTCTTTCATCACTTTGTTATTTGCATGCTGGCAGTATGTTCGCATTTTTTTCCCAGAGCTTACCCTGCTAAATCAACTGATACCTGAAAAGTTCGCACCGATTGTATTAGGTTTTTTGTGGTTGGGTTTGTCACTTTTTACGCCAGACGCAAGCATTTTGGCACAAAACCATTCAGCGAGTATTTTCTTCTTTATTTTATTATCTGTTGTTTATTTATTTTCGACCGTACCTTTGGGTATGTATGTCGTGTTCGCATTTTCAGTTCCCATCGTCTTTGCACTCAATTATTTGGTGATCAAAGCAAACTGGACTGACAGCCTGAACATTGCTTTACTCATGGATTTTAATTTCATGGTGCTTTGGTATGGCGCAGCACGAGCGTCAAAGCTTATGAGCCAACAAAAAGCTAACCTCTCAGTGGATGAAGCCAGCCAGGAACTGAATATTCTCCACGACACTTTTCAAAAAGAAGCGGCAATACGTGCAAAAATTGAAGTCGACTTAATTGAGAAAGAAAACAATCTAGAACGAGTTATTTCTGATCGCACCAAAGAATTACGCGATACCAATGCCAAGCTGGGCCAGCAAATAGCCTTGCGTAAAAGAATTAGTGATGCACTGGTGAAAAGCCAGACACGTTTAACCCAAGCTATTGATGCCTCTCATTTAGGCTTGATTGACTGGGATATTTTGAAAGGCCAGTTTTATCAGTCGGCTTTTCATTCTCTTTTTGGTGAGAAAGAACAAAGTACAAACGAAGTAATACAAACATTAAAAAAAGTCATTCACCCAGCAGATTATATTGAAGTGCGGGATACCTTGAATGCCTGCTTGGAAGGCGGTCGTGCAGAATACCAGATTCAATACCGAGTACAGCACGAAGACAGCTGGATATGGATAGAGGAGTGCGGCAAGGTTGTCGATCACGACGCCAAAGGTCGTGCAGAGCGCATACTAGGAACGCGCCGTAACATTCACTCCGAAGTACTGCGAGATGAACAAGTCCGCTTGGCTAAGTCCGTTTTTGACCAAACCTCTGAGGGTGTTTTCGTGTTAGATCAAAATGCCTGCTTTTTATCGGTAAACCCTGCATATTCAGCGATTAGCGGGCACAATGCTGAATGGTTGGTTGGTCGTTCCATTTTTGATATCAGTGAAACCCCAAACCGCTCAGATGTTTTTAGTCAGTTGCTGGATGAAGTTAAAGAGCAAGGCCAGTGGCAAGGCGAGTTATTAGAAAAACGCCGCCATGGTGACTACTACCCGCAATGGACTCAAATTAACCCTATTTTTGATGAACGTGGCAACACAAAATATTATGCAGGTCTTGTTTCTGACCTTTCAGATCGTAAAGCCGCGGATAAAAAATTAGACTACCTGATTAATTATGATGATCTTACTAAACTAGCCAACAGGGTGCAGTTTAAAGACCAACTTCACCGAGCCCTATTACGTTATAAAGATGAACTAATCCCCTTTGCATTAGTTGTGCTGGATATTGACCGCTTCAAGCAATTTAATGACAGCTTTGGTCATGATGCCTCCGATCAGCTATTGTGTGCGATTGCTGATCGACTCAGTAAAAATGTACAGAAAGTTGATATTTTAGCCCGTGTCGGCGGCAATGAGTTTGCATGTATCGTGGCCAGTAATCCAAAGTTTGATGTGATGAATTTTGCTGAACGCTTATTCAAATGTGTCACGCACAACCATTACGAAATCGATAACCAGGAAGTCGCATTATCGTGCAGTATTGGCGTTTCTCAGGTACCAGAAGACGCGCAAGATATTGAAACCCTTATGCAAAATGCATCTCTTGCGGTGCAAAAAGCCAAGTATCAGGGCGGTGATCAGATCCAGTTATTTGATGCGTCTTTAGAATCCTTTTCACGTCAGCGCCTCGAAATGGAACTAGCCTTGCGCAAGGCCTTCAGTAATGACGAACTTGAGGTTTACTATCAACCCAAGCTGGATGTTAGCCAAAACAAAATCCGCTCAGTGGAAGCTTTGATTCGCTGGAACCACCCGGTCAAAGGGCAAATTTCTCCGCATGAGTTCGTTAATGTTGCCGAAGAGTGCGGTTTGATTTCTGAGTTGGGTGCCTATGTGTTACAAGCTGCTTGTACCCAGACTCAAGCCTGGGAAGCACAAGGCCTAGGACAACTAAGTGTTTCAGTAAATTTATCGCCTCGACAGTTACGTGATGCTGACCTAGAAGCATTAATCATTAAAACGCTTGAAACAACCCGTATTCCTGCCGAAAACCTTGAATTGGAACTTACTGAAAGCACCATAATGGAAGACTCAAAGGGTGCTATTCAATTGCTGAATACTTTACGTTCTCTGGGCATCAAGATTTCAATCGATGATTTTGGCACGGGTTATTCGTCTTTGAGTTATCTAAAAGAGTTGCCGGTCGATATTCTGAAAATAGACCGTTCTTTCGTTGAAGGTGTGGAAAGTTCAAAGGCTCAAAAAGCCATCGTCAAGGCGATTATCGTACTGGGTGATAGTTTGAATCTTCAGATAGTGGCTGAAGGGGTAGAAAATGAAGCTCAGTTATCGCTATTAAGTAGCTATGGCTGTGATTTCATTCAGGGCTATCTGGTGTCTAAACCACTAAGCGCTGAAAAGATGGAGCAAGTACTCGAAAGTCAGATACCTAAAATGCTTTAAGAGCGAAGCTGACACCCATGTAGGTCGGGTTTTAATCCGACCTACATATTATTAAGGTTTAAAATTAATATCCTCTTGCATACTAAATCTGTCTGTTGTCGAATTTAGTTGACTCGGCGTGCTTGCATCTGAACCTAACTTAATAAGTAGTCTTAAGTCGTTCGCTGAGTCAGCATAAGCAAGTGCATCTTCATAAGTAACATCACCCGCCGCATAAAGGTCATACAAGGCCTGATCAAAGGTTTGCATACCGATGTCTCGTGATTTGGTCATGAGCTCTTTCAGTTTGTGCACTTCCTTTTTACGAATCAGGTCGGCGCATAAAGGGGTGTTCAACAAGACTTCGATAGCGGCTTTACGGCCTTTTCCATCCGGTGTCGGAATTAATTGCTGGGCGACTATCGCTTTCAGATTGAGTGATAAGTCCATCCAGATCTGGTTTTGTTGCTCTGCCGGAAAGAAGTTAATAATACGGTCAAGCGCTTGGTTAGCATTGTTGGCGTGTAAGGTAGCTAAACACAAGTGCCCTGTTTCAGCGAAGGTGACTGCGTAGTCCATGGTTTCCTTACTTCGAATTTCACCAATCATAATTACGTCTGGTGCTTGTCTTAAGGTATTCTTAAGCGCTACATCGAAGCTTTCGGTATCAATACCTACCTCTCGTTGAGTGACAATACAATTTTCATGCTGATGAATGTATTCAATTGGGTCTTCAATAGAAATAATATGGCCGCGGCTATTGCGGTTTCGGTGTCCGATCATTGATGCTAAAGAAGTTGATTTACCTGTGCCTGTGGCGCCAACAAAAATAATTAAGCCGCGCTTGGTCATTGCCAGTTGGTTGATTACCTCGGGTAAACCAAGGTCTTCAATGTGCGGAATATTAGTTTCGATACGTCTAAGTACCATACCGCATAGGTTTCGCTGATAAAAAGCACTCACCCGGAAGCGTCCAATACCACGCGAACTAATCGCAAAATTACACTCATTATGCTCGTTAAACTCGGCACGCTGCTTTTCACTCATGATATCAAAAACAATTTCACGACTCTGCTCAGGCGTTAAAGCTTGTTTGGTCACCGGTACAATTTTACCGTGAATTTTTATGCTGGGTGGCACACCAACTGTAATAAATAAGTCGGAGCCACCTTTCTCAACCATAATTTTTAAGAGCTTTTCAAAGTCCACTGTTTTATCCTTTTTCCTGTCCTTTCATTTATCCAGTTAATACCTGATAGGGGGTCAATTTAGAAGTTTTCAGGTATTTTAGCTTTTTCGCGCGCTGTATCGCGCGTAATCATCCCTTTACTAAGCAGATCTTGTAAGCATTGATCCAGAGTTTGCATACCAATGGAAGCCCCTGTCTGAATCGCACTGTACATCTGCGCTACTTTGCCTTCCCGAATCAGGTTTCGAATTGCCGGGGTGCCAATCATAATTTCATGCGCCGCAATCCGACCACCATTGGTTTTCTTCAATAGAGATTGGGAAATAACTGCCTGTAATGACTCTGAAAGCATGGAACGAACCATTGATTTCTCTTCTGCCGGAAATACATCGACCACACGGTCAATGGTTTTAGCCGCAGAGGTGGTGTGCAAGGTGCCAAACACCAAGTGGCCGGTTTCCGCTGCCGTTAAAGCTAAACGAATAGTTTCCAAATCACGCAGCTCACCAACGAGGATGATGTCGGGATCTTCACGTAACGCTGAGCGTAGTGCTTCATTAAAGCCCAAAGTGTCTCGATGTACTTCTCGTTGATTCATTAAGCATTTTTTGCTTTCATGCACAAATTCTATCGGGTCTTCAATGGTGAGGATGTGGTCATAACGATTATCGTTAATGTAATCAATCATCGCGGCTAGAGTGGTTGATTTACCCGAGCCGGTTGGCCCAGTCACTAATACTAAACCTCTAGGCACTTCGGCAATTTCTTTAAATACTTGGCCCATACCTAAGTCTTCCATGGTGAGTACTTTGGAAGGGATGGTTCGAAATACCCCAGCGGCACCACGATTTTGGTTAAATGCGTTTACCCTGAATCGGGCAACCCCGGGCACTTCAAAGGAGAAGTCTGTCTCAAGAAACTCTTCATAATCTTTACGCTGTTTGTCATTCATTATGTCATAAATTAATGAATGAACTTCTTTATGCTCCATCGCTGGAAGATTGATGCGACGGACATCGCCATCGACTCGAATCATAGGCGGTAAGCCTGCAGAAAGGTGTAAATCAGAAGCGCCCTGCTTTGCAGAGAAGGCGAGTAACTCAGTAATATCCATTGTCATCCTCTTGAGAGAAGTACCGTCTATATAAAAGCTTGTGAATCTATTCGGTTTTTGCTCAAATGGCCTTCACTTAAAGCTCACTATCTTATTGAATAACATCATGTTCAGCATAGCAGACAAGCTAATAAACGTTAGGCAAAGAATCAAAAAAGCAGAAATAAGGGCTAAACGTACCCCAAATTCGGTAAATTTGTTGGCCGTCACCAAAACCAGAAGCGCAGAAGAACTATATTCAGCCATGCTTTCAGGCTTGACAAGTTTCGGTGAGAACTATGTCAATGAAGCTATTTCCAAGCAAGAAGCTTTACAGAAATTATGCTCGGTTGAAGAGTATGCAAACTTGGCCTGGCACTTTATCGGCCCTGTGCAATCAAATAAAACCAAAGTGATTGCTAAGCATTTTGATTGGGTGCAAAGTGTTGACCGTGAAAAGATCGCGACCCGTTTAAATGCTCAACGCAATCCTGAAATGCCCCCTCTCAAGGTTTGTATTCAAGTAAATATCAACCATGAAGCCAGTAAGTCAGGCATCAATATTCAGGAAGTAAAAGCACTTTGTGAACAAATCGATACATTACCCCTGCTTGAATTAAGAGGTTTAATGACGATCCCCAAAGCCAGTCAGTCAGAGGAAGCCCTGCACGCTTCTTTTTTGGAGATGCAGGCTTTATTTGTAAATTTAAAACGACAGCATCCCACGATAGATACTCTTTCCATGGGAATGTCAGGCGATATTGAAACGGCTATTGAATGCGGTTCAAACATGGTCAGAGTTGGCACGGCTTTATTTGGCCCTCGCCCTGAAAAAAATATTTAAAGAGACAGTAAAAATGAATTTAAATGACAGTAAAATTTGCTTTATTGGCGCTGGAAACATGGCTAGCTGCATTGTTGGTGGCTTAGTAAAAGACGGTTTCCCTCGCGAGCAGATTATCGCCAGTGCTCCGAGTGAAGCAAATCTACAAGCTATAAAAGCAAGTTCACACATTCAAACTACGACGAACAATCAAACTGCCGCCTCAAATGCCGACATTATTGTCTTAAGCGTTAAACCTCAGGTACTGCAGAATGTTTGTGAAGATATTTCAAGCTCACTCGCACACAAACCACTGATTATTTCGATTGCAGCCGGTATCAGTATCGACAGCATTGATGCATGGTTAGGTGGAGAATTACCCATTATTCGTTGCATGCCCAATACACCATCGCAAGTACTTAAAGGTGCGAGTGGTTTAATCGCTAATCAGCAAGTATCTGAAGTGCAAAAAGCAGCCACTAGCGCACTATTTTCAGCTATTGGCGTGGTTGAATGGGTAAAAGATGAATCGCAAATGCATGCTGTGACAGCCTTATCTGGTAGTGGGCCGGCTTATGTATTTTTAGTGATTGAAGCCATGGAGGCGGCAGCTGTAAAACAAGGTTTATCGGCAGAAACAGCCCGAAAACTAGCTGCACAGACCGTCGCGGGTGCTGCTGAAATGGTATTAAATAGTGATGTTGAACCAGCGCAATTAAAACGTAATGTAATGTCTCCAGGTGGCACTACGGAACGAGCTATTCAAACCTTTGAGTCTTTAGGCTTAGTGGATATTTTTGAACAGGCAATTAATGCCGCTACAGAGCGCTCAATAGAGATGTCGGCGCAATTGAAAGGGTAAAACAGTTACCCTTCGAGGCATAAATTAGTTTTTAGACGCTTGTTAAATTGTAATTGGTGGGCAAAATACACGCTACAAACCTACCTACAGCTCCCATTGTCATGCCGTACTCATGTCATACCGGCAGTCTCTTGAGCCGATATCCACGTTTTTTAGGGCGGTGCAAGCCCATGCTACCTTGAAGAGAATAGATTCCCAATTAAGTAACCTCAGGAATAACATGAGGCGTAAGCGTTTGTTTCTGTGTCTATTGATTTAATTATTGGGCAGCATCATTAAATTGTTTAAGGTAATCATCGGCCAGTTTCCACTCTTCATCAGGGTTAATGGAATAACTAAAGGGGCGTGGGTTAGTTTCTGCTTCTATCAAGGCTTTGATATGCTCATCTGCTTCGACTGGATTGTAAACGCGAAATAATAATTCACGAGTTTTACGCCAGGTAATTCTCGCCAGAGGCAGCGCGTTGCCATTTGTTAGCAGATCCTTCTCAAGTTGCTGGCAAAAAGGTTCTATCGCCTTGGCTTCGTGATCTAAAGTTAAGCCTTTATCATCTTCCGTTTCCAGTTCCAATATTAGCGATAGTTGCCAGCTAAACAGTTGGCGCTGTGTATTGTCTAATTTTGCGAGCGAGGTATTAACGGCTGCATAAACCTGTGCGCCTTCATCTTCACGTTGAATGACAGTGTAAGAAGGGGAGGGGGCGATAAATTTGTTATTACTCACGTATAAAGCCTTATGTTCAATCAGTAAATTTT
>ENA-OSET01000604-OSET01000604.1-sediment-metagenome-genome-assembly--contig:-NODE-604-length-39935-cov-6.056977_pt1 | contig 39935 bp, 41 predicted proteins | sample MGYA00237882_ERZ534229 | MGnify/ENA primary metagenome ERZ534229 (study PRJEB26408, sample SAMN06266212) | sediment metagenome | isolation source: Hudson Canyon methane seep mesocosm | place: USA:Hudson... | reverse complement strand
CTGTGCTGGGATCATAGACCACCTCCTTATTAACTGTAATTATATACAGTATTGCAACAGTTTACAAAAACATAGCCTATAAAAAACTTAGATCTCGACTTCCAAAAATACAATTATCCATTACCAGAAAAATTAATAACCTTGAGTTTATGGCGCTGATTCTTATTGAACACTTAGTTTTTTCAATTCAAAGTCGTCTTTTTCACCCATTAATTGTAAATCTAAATGTTGTTATTAAATAGCAAAATGCCGTACAAAAGTACGGCATTTTAGTTTTACATGCAGCGGTATTCACTGCCTATTGCAACGTTATAAGTTTTCTACTTTTACACTACCAATCACTACGGTGCCGCCACTTTCAGTACGTAATTGTAAGAAAGATTGAGTAGTGGCAACGAAGCCTTCAATGATCAATGTACCAGGAGTTAAATTGGTAATTTGTTCAGCATAAAACTTGGAGCTACCACCATGCATAGATTTACTACTGCTGCTGGTGTTGTTATCTACATAGACTTGGAAGTTATTATCAGCATCAGGATCACTGACACTGATAATTTCAATTTCCACCTGATAAGGTTGACTTAAATCGAGCACTCCTCGCCCTTCAATATCATCACCAGACGTATCAGTACCAACCAAAGTATCACCTAAACTGAAACGAGCACTTGTCATGGTTAACTCACCATCAGCGATTGAGATACCGCTACCACCAACAGTGATAGCATAAAACTGTCATTCCGCACATAATTTAGAATTAAAATATCGGGTGTTTATTGAACAACATGTTCACTCATTGATCACTTGAACCCAATTCTTCAAAAATAAGTTGACGGCGATCCCCGTTCTTGATCTATTACTCACTTTTGCGAGTGATTTTCCATGCCATCAACTGCATCTTACACAACGAAAAGACTAGACCAACTTGGATTAGTTGCCAGATTTTGCCAGGAAATTGGTTTGGCCACTATCATTGATAATGCGTTGGGGACGTCAGAGCGCAGACAAGTAAGCTACGGTCAGCTTTTTACCGCCATGTTGTTGAATGGTCTGGGGTTTACCGGGCGAACATTACATATGTATAGCGAGTTCTTTGATGACAAACCGGATTCCCGACTGATTGGCGAAGGCATTGAAGCATCACATATCAACGATGATGCGTTGGGTCGTTGCCTTGATGCGCTCTATGATGAAGGGGTTTCTGGCCTGTACCAGCAAATTGCCGAAAAGGTCGTTGACCACCTAAAATTGCCCTGTGAATTCACCCATTTAGATTCAACCAGCTTTCATTACGATGGCAAGGCCAACTCGGACGAAGAAGCTCCAACCGCCATTCACATTACCAAAGGGGATTCCCGTGATCATCGACCGGAGCTCAATCAGGTTGTACTTAACCTGATATGCGAAAACCTCTCTGGAATTACCGTTTATATGCAGGCTCAAAGCGGTAATATCAACGACGTAGAGGGATTTAAAAAGATAGTAAAATCTCATGTCAGCAGCCTTAAAGCCGCCCAGAAATTTCGCTATTTAGTGGCTGATGCCGCATTGTATGTCAAGGACATACATCGTTGAATTGAATGCACTGCGCCAATTGTTTATTACGCGAGTGCCGCAAAAACTCAAAGAAGCAAAAACGCTGATACAAAGTGCAAGTTTACTGACATTTGAGCCCATTTGTGACGGCTACCAAGGTGTCTGGCACACTAGCCATTATGGTGATGTTGAGCAGAAATGGTTACTTATCCATAGTGAGCAAGCAACGAAACAAGAGCACCATACCCTAAATTCTCGGATGTTTAAGCAGGCAGAAGGGAGTCGCAAGACCTTCAAAAAATTATGCCAACAAGCGTTTGCTTGTCGCACAGATGCCCATACAGCGATTGAGCAATGGCAGGAAAAACAAGCCACACTGGCAGTCGAAGCCACAGTGCTTGAAGTACGGGTTTATAAAGGCAAGGGGCGACCTGGTACAAATCAACAACCCGTTCGCATCTATTATTAAATCAGCGGTGCGCTATACACGGCATTGGAAAAGCGCGATGAAGCCACCAAACAGCTTGGCCTGTTTATCCTTGCGACCAATGATATTAAGGGCTCATTGAGCATGGCCGAAATGCTCAGTACGTATAAATCCCAGCAAGCCGTTGAAAAAGGTTTCAGATTCCTTAAAAGCCCCGATTTTTTAACGTCGGCATTTCGCCTCAAAAAACCGGAACGTATAGAAGCCCTACTAATGGTCATGACGACGTGCTTAATGGTGTATGCAGCATTAGAGCACACGATCAGTGAGAAATTAAAAGCGCAGGATGAATACTTCCCTGATATGAAAAAGAAGCCAACGCAAACCCCAACGGCTCGCAGGGTATTCCAGTGCTTTGCGGGTATTGATCTGCTTACGATTAATGAGCAGCAAACGCTGCTATTAAATATTAAAGACAGGTAATCCGTCATAATTAAAATTTTAGGTATAAATTATCAGCGAATAGATTCCTAAAATGCTGCGGAATGTCGGATGCATAGTAACCACAGAAAAAGTTGTGGAAATTGTCATCAAAAAAAGAGTACGCTGTACCACGACCCCTTTTATTAATGAGCGGCTCATTATTATGGATGACCGGTTAATAGTTATGCCGAAAGCAAACCAGAAGTTAACATACGGCTCATGGATGTGACTCGAGCTCGTATAATATCAGTTTCAAAAGCATCTCGACCAAGAATATTACTAATTTGTTGTTCAATTAGAACTGGCCCTAATTGAAGGAATATAAATTGGAAAATTGCCCACGTTCGATCTCTGCCATCGGGTAATTGCTGAGTCACATCCAACCGCTCAACAAAGTTCTTGACCGTATTAAAGTAAACCTCGAATGAATCCTTCGCTTCTTTATCGTTGCTTATTGCGAGCTGACCAAGATATTTAAAGTATTTTATCTTCGGATACACCTCAACAATTAACCGCTGCGTCATTTTCTCAACTTGTTGGTCGGCTGACTCGAGAGCATTAACTTCAAAGACCACAGCGAAAATCGACGCGATTTCTCTCTGGACGGCCTTGTTACTCGCAGATTTTAAACCCGCTTTACTGCCAAAGTAGTGTCGCACTAAACCTAGCGACACATCTGCCCTAAGAGCAACCTGACGCAGATTCAGTGACTCAAATCCACCATCGGCGATTAAGTTAATCGCCGCTTCTAATAAATCTGCCTCTCGATTCGCCCGCTCGTTCGCCTTTGGCCGGCCAGCCGGGCGAATATCATTACTTTTACTATCCTGAGACATTTTTATATCGCCTGTTGATTTAATTATACAGCTGTATAATAATTGAAATCAGTTAATACGTAAAATTCATATGTAAAGGTAACACATAGTGAAGAACATACCTCCGACCAAACCTTCAGTATTTAGCGATGACTACCAATCTGCTCGTGAGCAATTTCTTAACGCTGCAAAAGCTGCGTCAGCAACGACCGAATCGTATATACATCCATCAGCGCAAGGCCCCGATGGCGAAACACTAAGTATAGATACAGCTTGGATCGGACCGCGCGATGCCTCTAGCGTAATGATCATGATTTGCGGAACCCATGGTCCGGAGAGTTTTACGGGAGCAGCGATACAACTTGACTGGCTCCAATCCGGCGCATATCTTCCGTCTTCGTCTATGAGTATGTTGCTTATACACGCAGCTAATCCATTTGGTTGGGCGCACTGCAGTCGCACCACAGAACACAATGTCGACCTGAATAGGAACTTCATAGACCATCCTAATAAATTAGCAGAAACCGGCTTAACGCGATCTATTCAAAACATACTGTGTCGCTCAACATCTCGAGGGCCGCGTTTTAATCACATAATGCTTAGCCTTGGAAAGCTTTTGGTCAGTACCGGATCGGCTAAATTACAGAATGAAATTTCGCAGGGTCAATATAGCTACTCATGCGGAATTGGATTTGGCGGTCATCGTGCTGAATGGTCTAACACTTCAATTAAGACCATTTTACACCGCAATCTAGAGCATGCGGAGCACGTAACGATAATAGACTGGCACACCGGTATTGGTCAGTATGGTGAACCCTGTTTTTTATGTTTTGATGAAATCACAACGCCTGAGTATCAGCGTGCAATAAAGACATGGGGAGAAAAAATAAGGAACAGTAATGCAAGCTATACATCTGGTGAACGCCCAGAATATCATGGTTTACTTATTAATGCTGCACGCGACGCAGTTAAAGCCTGCGGGGCAAAAGCAACGACATGCGTTATTGAATTTGGAACATACTCCAATTTCAAAATGCTAAAGGCTCTTCTGATAGACCGTTGGCTGCGCTTTGATGCGCACACTTCAAGGCCAAAAAGAAAACTCAAGCTAAAGGAGAAAATGCTCCGCTCTTTTTACCCAACCGATACGCAATGGCGCGCCAACGTGCTGCGCCATGGCGAAAAAATCATCGCGGATAGCTTGGCTGGTCTTCATGCTCAGGAGGTAAAGGCGTGACTCAATTAAGTTTTGACCATGCTGTTATTCTCGTACCTGATCTCAAAAACGCGGTAAGTCAGTTTTCCAAACTGGGCTTTGTTGTTACTCTAAGCGGTGAGCATGAACATACGTGTAACGCATTGATTATTTTTAACGATCAAACGTATATCGAACTTCTTGCACTAAAAAAATCATGGTCTCGCCCCTTGTTAAGAGCAGTAGCTAAAATTGGTGTGATCGATCATATTGCTCGCAGAAAGTCCGATGTATCCTGGCGATTAATGCGTTGGATTGGCTGCAGTTATGGAGCGCTTGATTGGTGTATTCGTGTTGACGATATGCAGACTGCGCGTGCTTGCTACCAAGCGAACGACTTGCCTCTCTTGGAAGATATTAATTACCAAAGGCTTCGTCCGGACGGAAAAGTGGCCCGCTGGCTGCTGGGAAGTGCCAAAGATCTTGATCTTCCTTTCCTTATAAAAGATCAGACTCCCATCGACATACGCATACCACTCGGGAAAAACACTGAGCACCCTAATGGAGCCTCAGGCTTTAAGCGCATCCATGTCACAGTAAAAGACGCAACCAACGTTGCTAATTGCCTAAACGCTTTTTTTGATTCTCAGACAATGGAGAAAGATTCAATGACTTCAGTAAGTAAATTAAAAGCACAAATTGTTTGCTCCGACAAAACACCTGCCAAACTTGGAAAATTTAGCTTAGAACTCGAGTATTCAGGTAAAGCAACCAAACTGCTTGACGTTCAAAGAACATACGGCACGCAAATTTGGTTGACGTCGTAAGATTAAAAAATCACAAGAAACGAAAAATAAAAATATTCCATAGGAAGTCTAAAGCATCGCCTCGCACGATCGCTCATTTTGTGCGGGTTATGCAATGGCAAAATCGGGCCAGAGCAGGGGCTTGCGTCAGGCTGTGCCGCAAATGTGGCAGGCTTCAGTCTCCATGCAGGTGTCATGAGCAACGCACAGGATAGGGGTAAACTCGAAAGGTTGTGCCGTTATATTACCCGCTCTGGGGTATCAGAAAAAAGTTTGGCAATACCGACTTACGGTAAGGTGCGTTACCAACTCAAAACACCCTACCGTGACGGCACCACCGGTGACCGGCGCAGTCATGTAATTTTTGAACCCTTGGATTTTATTGCCCGTTTAGCGGCACTGGTGCCCAAACCCAGAGTTAATCTGACGCGCTTTCATGGTGTATTTGTGCGGGGTGGCCACCACCAAACAGTCGACACCGCGTGAGAATAACGCCTTCCTTCCGAAATAAGGCTAAACAAGCATTGCCGACAGGGCAGGAAAAAACACGGGCACAAAAACACCAATCGATGACTTGGGCGCAAAGACTTAAAAGGGTTTTTAACATAGACATTGAAACCTGTGAGCAATGCGGTGGTGCGGTTAAGGTTATAGCGAGCATCGAAGACCCATTGGTGATCCAAAAGATACTCAGTCATCTGAATACAAAAAATGACGAAGTCGTCGAATTACTGCCCCAACAAAGTAGAGCGCCGCCTCAGATAAGTCTGTTTGAATAAAAACCGTTGAGTAATAGATCATAAATCGCAAGCTTTCACGCCCGGAAGGATATAAGAGAGAGTGATTATGGAGAATTTGAGGCATCATCTAATATCATGTTATAAAAATGATGTTGTATTTTATCCATCATCACCATTCACCCTTAATTTATTATATTTACCAATATTCCTATGGTTATTCTTCGGTAAATTAGTATGGCTGCCCAAATTATGGTCTTCACTGCGCAAAACATATTCGCTGTTAATGCCCTCTTCGCTCATTCTTGCTAATAATTCACTACTTAAGAAATCATCACCTAAAGCGGTTAAATAACTAACAGAAACATTGGCTGCGCAGCGATTTAAATAAATCGCAGTATTGTAGGTATCGCCAGCAAACCCTTTGTGTAACGTATCGCCTTGTTTAGAAACAAGTTCAACCATACATTCACCAAACACAACAACTTTTTTCAAAATGTCTCTTTCCCTAAAAGAACTGAAGTCAAAATAAATGCAAATTCACACACTTTAATCATATTAAGTTTTCTAATATTTGACTGAAATTTTGCTTATTTATTTTGGCTAATGTAACTACGTGTTGTTTAACCTGAGAACAAAAATGAGGGTTGCTCGACAATTCAGCAAACACACTTTTAAGATTTAGAATTTCATCCACAAAAGCCAATGGTTCAGTTGAATATTTATTCGCTAATTCGAGTAACTCTGGGGCTAAGGGATCGACTAATTGTTGCCCTTGGGAATGTTGTTTTAGAATAAATAATGACCAAGCGGCTATAGGCACACACAACAGGGAAATACTTTGTTTATTTTGTAGATTATCCCTAATAGTATTCAAAATTCTGAAAGGTAACTTTTGTGAGCCGTCCCAAGCGATTTGCGACAAATAATGACGAATGTGTTGGTTGTGATAACGCTGCAAAATGTCATCTGCATACTGGGCTAAATCCATCTCTTGGGTTGCACCAATTGAAGGTAATATTTCAGTTACCAAAAGCTTACGAATAAACGCTTCAAAAGAAGGCTCACTGATTGCTTGATAAACGGTTTCTAAATCACACAATCTGCCCACGTATGCCAAGGTTGAATGTGTACCATTTAACACACGTAACTTTGCTTTCTCGTACAAGTAAACATCATGGGTAAAGGTAACACCTACCTTTTCCCAATCAGGTCTAGGGCCACTAAAGTTATCTTCTATTACCCACTGGGTGAAGGCTTCACGTTGAATTGGCAAAGCATCTTCCACACCTAATTCTTTTTCTGTTTGCTGTTTTAATTCTTCACTTGTCGCGGGGGTAATACTGTCAACCATAGTATTTGGAAAACAAATATTGTTAGCAATCCATTCACCTAGTGCAGGTTCAATAGCCTCAGCAAATGCAACTACCGCCTTGCCTAGTTTTGTACCGTTATCTGACAAGTTATCACAACTAATAATAGTCAATTGGTCAGCACCGCTATTTTTACGTTCTTTAAGCACTGCCACTAACAAACCAATGGCTGAAACGGGTTTATCCGGTGAAATTTTGTCTTTTTGAATATCAGAATTAGACCAATCCAATTCACCTGCACTATCTAAACAGTAGCCTTTTTCAGTTATGGTCAAAGAGATGATATGCGTCAGTGCATCACACATAGAAGACATAACTTGTTCTCTTTGATCACCCAATACAAAAATATTATTAAACGCAGCAATCGCTTGGATATAAGGATTTTCATCTAAGATAACCAACGAATAAAGATTGTCTTGGATAGCAAGTTTATCTCTAAGATCTCGGCTACGTAATGACACACCATCAATCTTCCAGTTACCACCTGAAGCAGACATGGCCAAATCCGTATATACCGCTTGATGAGCACGGTGAAACGCCCCCGGACCCAAATGCACAATACCTCGACCGGTGCTTTTTACATCATAAGTAGGCTTACGTATGTGTTTAGGAAGATGGGAAAGAGATTGGATATTCAATTGCGACATCTATTTATTTCTCTAATTTATAAGCTTTTTTGGCTAAGTTATAGGACAAATCTACTGCTAACTCAGCAGCTTCATCTTCACTTATTCTGTGTTCAACCACTAAGTTAGCCAAGAACCGACAATCGATTCTTCTTGCTACATCATGGCGAGCAGGAATAGATAAAAATGCACGAGTATCATCATTGAAGCCAACTGTATTATAAAAACCAGCAGTTTCAGTTACTTGATGTCTAAAACGTAACATGCCTTCAGGACTATCGTGGAACCACCATGCTGGGCCTAGTTTCAACGATGGATAATGTCCAGCCAAAGGCGCTAATTCACGGGCATATACTGTTTCGTCAAGAGTAAACAAAATAACATTCAAGCGAGGATCGCTGCCGTATTTATCAAGCATAGGTTTCAACGCATTGACATATTCTGTTTGCATCGGAATATCTGCGCCTTTATCACGACCAAACTTAGTAAATAAGTTGGCGTTATGATTTCGAAATGCGCCAGGATGGATTTGCATTACCATGCCATCTTCCACACTCATTCCGGCTAATTCAGTTAACATTTGCGCACGAAACAATTCTTGCTCTTGTGCAGTTGATTGACCACTCAAGCAGCGACTAAATAATGCTTCACACTCACCTAGGGATAAATCCGCTGTAGCAGCAGTTGGATGACCATGATCTGTTGCTGTTGCACCATGGCTACGGAACACTTCACGACGCATGCGTAATGCTTGTAAGTATCCTTGCCAATCGGTGGTATTCTCACCGGTCATTCCGCCTAACTTAATCACATTATCTTCAAAGTCAGCTCTTGATGCATCCACTACATCATCAGGACGAAAAGACGTGATAACGCGTTTATCCCAGCCAGTACCTTTCAATACTCCATGGTGAGTTAGGGGATCCAATGCACCTTCGGTAGTTGCAATCACTTCAATATTAAAACGGTCCATCAATGCTCTGGGTCTATATTCGGGTTTAGCTAATTCGCTAGTAATATGTTCGTAGTATTCCATGCTATTGCCACTACACAACATGTCGGTCATTCCGAACACATCTTTAAATACTGTATCTAACCACATTCTAGAGGGGGTACCAGGAAACAAATGATAATGTTTGGCAAACAATGACCAAATTTTACGTGGATCGGTTTCGCTCTCTCCGCCATCCCATCTTGGAATACCTAAAGATTCTAGGGAGATACCTTGGCTATATAGCATTCTAAACACATAGTGATCTGGGAGAATGAGCAATTCAGTGGCGTTACCAAAACTTTCGTTATAGGCAAACCAGCGAGGATCTGTATGACCATGAGGACTAATGATCGGCAAAGAACGAACAGATTGATAAAGATTACGGGCGATATCTCGCGTAGTTTTGTCCGCAGGAAATAACCGATCTTCATGTAATAATATTGGTTTCATATCAATCTCTTAATTATAGGGTAACGCCACGTTTCCAAATGGCTATTTCATGGCTGCCATTTTTCTCATTGCAGCTCAATTTTCCTGAAGCAGTTTCAAGACAAAGTTGGTACAACTGCATTGCACAGTCATCTAAAGACAAACCGTGTAACACTTGACCTGCGTCGAAATCTATCCAATGTGGTTTTTGTTGTTTTAACTTCGTATTGGACGATATTTTCAGTGTGGGTACAGGGAACCCGAGCGGTGTACCACGCCCGGTGGTAAACAAAATAATATGTGCACCGCTTGCCGCAAGAGCAGTAGAACTAACAGCATCGTTGCCCGGTGCTTGCAATAGCGATAAACCAGTGGTTTGTAATGATTGCCCATATTTAAGCACATCACAGACTTGAGCTTGCCCGCCTTTTTGCACGGCACCTAAGGATTTTTCTTCTAAAGTTGTCAACCCACCAGCTTTATTACCCGGCGATGGGTTTTCGTAAATGGGTTGGTTATTATCAATAAAGTACTGTTTGAATTCATTAATTAACTGAACAATGCCCTCAAACACACCTTTATTTACTGCTCGGTTCATTAACAGTTGTTCAGCCCCAAACATTTCTGGCGTTTCAGTTTGTAGTACTGAGCCCCCCATATTGGTCATTAAATCAGTCATACGACCAACCAAAGGATTAGCGGTAATACCACTAAAAGCATCACTTCCACCACACTTAACACCTATTACAAGCTCTCTGGCTGGAATGGTTTCTCTTTTATCATTGGCGACTACCGATAATAAAGATTCAACTAATTGAACCCCCTCTTCTATTTCATCCACCACTTCTTGGGAATTAAAATATCGTAGTCTATTTGCGGGTTGTTCGACTTCTTCAATTAGCGATGAAAGTTGATTGTTTTCGCAACCTAAACCTACTACCAATACAGCACCAGCGTTTGGGTGGGAAGCTAACGCCGCAAGTATAGATCGAGTATCATTTAAATCATCACCTAATTGTGAACAACCAAATGGGTGTGTATAAGAACGAAAGCCATCACACTTGTCGGAAAAACGTTTTTCGCATTCTTGGGCAATACGTTCGGCGGTGCGGTTTACACAGCCAACAGTGTTGATAATCCAAATTTCATTACGAATACCCACTTTGCCATTTTCACGGCGATAGCCTAAAAATGTATCGGTTGAATCGATGCTTTGATTGGCCTGGTTAATAGGTGAGTAAGAATAAGATTCTGCGCCACTCAATCCAGTACATAGATTGTGACTATGAACATGCTCTCCGGCTTTAATAACCTGAGTAGTTTGACCTATGGGATAACCGTATTTATATACACTTTTGTTTGCTTCAAGATCGCAAAGGGCGACTTTATGACCAGCAGGCACGTTTTCTCGCAACAAAACGCCGCTAGACTTGTCCAATACCCCTTCAGCTAAAGCTGAGGTACAAACGCCAACATTGTCATTTGGATGAACGCGAATAATCTGAATCTGCTGTTGCATGTGTTACCTAAAAGTAATAATTAAAATTAAATAAATGGTTGTATAAACACCAGCCAAATCATTATGCCACCGGTGGCATTTTAGGTCAAGAAGGGTTTTAGTTCAATAGATTAAAGGGATTTTTTATACTCTTCTTGTGGACTCTCGAATAATAAGGTGCGGTTTAACTAAGTATTCTTCCTCTATGTCCAACTTCGCACCTTCGATTGCCGCTATAATTTTCTTTGCAGCAAGTTGGGCCATGTCAGATACTGGTCGTTGAATCGTAGTAAGTGACGGGATCACTCTAGAGGCCAATAAGTTATCATCGAAACCAGCAATCGATAATTGCTCAGGTACACTGATCCCCATCTCATGGGCTACTTTCAATACCCCTGCAGCCATTTCATCGGTATTAGCAAAAATAACTTGCGGTCGAGGACTTTGAATTAACAAGCGACGGGCGCAACTTATCCCACTCTCATAGCTATTTTCACCTTCAATAATGCGTTCTTCGGGTATCTCAACCCCAAGTAAATTTAGGGTTTGGCAAAAGCCTTCTAAACGTTCGATTGATGAGCAAAACTGTTTAGGCCCACTAATAACAGCCATATTGCTGTGTCCAAGGGAAACTAAATAACGAGCTAAATCGCTGAGGGCTGCACGATCATCAGATACCACCATATTCGCATGATCATCTAAATCAACCGATGCCATTCTGACATATTTTATTTTTTGTTCTCTGAGAGAGGACGCCAATTCCTTAGATTCAGATACTGGCGAAAGAATTATCACACCGTCAATATTCGAACGCTTAACAAAATTACTGCAATCATCTATAAAATCATTATTACGGTAAGTACAGGGGTGTACGACCAATTCGTAGCCTTTAGCCGAGCAAATTTTTAATACCCCACGTTGTACTTGGTCAATAAACATTGCATCTGGGTTGTCATATATCAAACCCAACAAATAAGAACGATTAGCAGCTAAACCCCGAGCTTGTTTATCTGGGGAAAAGTTTAACTCGCTAATCACTTGATCTATTTTTTCACGCGTGGCTTTACCAACGTTGGTTGCACCATTAATAACTCTAGATACAGTGCGTTTTGAAACACCAGAGAGTCTAGCTACATCATTTATTGTGGGGCGTTTTTGCATTCAATATTTCACTCATTATTATTATTCTCTTAGTATGAATTTATCAACACCAAGAAGCTATTTAACTATCACGCTAGAGCAGGTGCTTTCTCACTCACACCTAGCGCCAAGTTATGCTGTATATACCCTACTTAAGAAAAAACAACCATGCATTGCCAAATATGTTAACGCTCAATAAATCCAAACATAGCAGGAATAGCTTCACTAAACCAAGGGAAATACGTGACTAACATCAAAACAAAAAACATTGCGACATATAGTGGCAGCAAAGGTTTAATGATCTCTTCGAGTTTTGTTTTGGCAATCGCACACGTTATGAATAATACCGCTCCTACAGGTGGCGAACATAGACCTATTGATAAATTTAAAACAATCATAATACCGAACTGAATGGGCGACATACCCAATTGCTCTGCTACAGGTAAAAAGATGGGGGTAAATATCAATACAGCCGGGGTCATATCCAAGAATGCGCCAACGGCAATCAGTAACAAATTAATCAGTAACAGAATAATGATAGGATTGTCACTAATATCCAACATAAACTCACTTAAGGCTTGTGGAATATTTTCAATAGACAGTACCCAAGACATTGCAGTAGAGGCGGCAATTAACAACATCACAATAGCCGTTGTTTCAGCCGATTTTAATAAAATTTCCGGCAGCTCTTTTACTTTGACTTCACGGTAAAACCCAACAGACAGCATCAATGCGTATACAACAGCAATCGCCCCAGCTTCTGTTGCAGTAAATATACCGCCAACAATTCCACCTATTATCAAGAAGATCAAAAATAGACTAGGAATAGCAGCTAACACTTTAGTTGCAACAACCGACAAAGGTAGTCTGTCAGATAAAGGATATCCCTTACGTTTGGCATAGACATAACACACCAACATCAATGCTAACCCCACCATAATCCCTGGTAAGTAACCGGCCATAAATAACGCGGCAATAGAGACGCCACCACTTGCGATAGCATAAACAATAAGAATGTTACTGGGAGGAATTAACATACCAGTGGTGGATGCTGCAGCGGTCACTGCGGCACTAAAGTTTGGATCATATCCGGCTTTTTTCATTTCTGGCAGCATAAAACTACCAATGGCTGATGTTGCTGCCACGGCTGAACCAGAAATGGCACCAAATAACATACAAGAAACAACATTAACCAAAGCCAAACCGCCTGGTAAGGCGCCTATCAAAGCCATAGCACATTCAATTAGACGTTTTGCTATGCCTCCCCTGCCCATTAATAAGCCAGACAACACAAAGAATGGGATAGCCAATAAGGCGAAACTATTCAAACCGCCGGCCATTCGCTGAGCAACGGTTGCTAAAGCAGGCAGTGTGTCAATATTGATTAACATAACCAGCATGGTAGACAATCCGATACAAATCGATATCGGCACGTTAATTAACAATAGTGCAAAAAATACGACTACTAAGACAATAGCTGTCATTTCCATTATAAAGGCTCCTCTGGATCAGCTATCCACAAATTATAAATATTGATTAGGCTATAAAATACAAACAATGCGCCAGAAATAGGCAGAACGGTATATATGAACCCCATACGTATTCCCAAAGAAGCAGAAATCTGATCGAGATCCAAGGTAATAATGACTAATTCTTTGCCGCCGACGATTAAAGCTAGTGCACTAAATGTGATAACTAATACTTCTACTATTGTCAGCAACATCCTGCGAGTCGCTTTAGTTTGTCTATCAACAATTAGATTAAATCCAAGGTGGGATTTTTTACGATAAGCATATGCCGAGCCCAAGATCCCCACCCATATCAAAATAAAACGCGACAGTTCTTCTGTAACCGAGGCGGGATCTTTAAGAATAAAACGAGAAATAACCTGCCAAATAACCGTTAATAAAATGGCTGACATGGCACAAATTAATGAAAACCCTAGGCTTTGATCGACTAATTTAATAAATTTACGCATAGTTACATCGCCCCAATTTCTGCCATAAGATCACCTACAGGTGAATTGGCAAAACTGTCATGAAAAGGTTTAACTGCGTCGACAAAAGCTTGTTTATCAGGATAAATTACTTCCACACCGGCCTCTATTACTTTTGCTAAGGAGTCTTTTGTGGATTGTTCCCATAATTTACGTTGATAGATAACTGAATCAGCCATTGCTTTTTCAAGCCACTCTTGTTGTTGAGGATTTAAACTATCCCACACGTGTAAAGAGCATAAAAGCACATCAGGCACAGCCGTATGTTCGTCTAACGAATAGTAACCAGCAATCTCATAGTGACGAGAGATATAATAACTAGGAGGGTTATTCTCCGCACCATCTACCACACCTTGTTGTAAGGCGGTATATAATTCCCCCCAAGACACTGGCGTAGCGGCTGCCCCCATAGCTCTGACTGTTTTCACTGCAGTAGGACTATTCAGTACCCGTATTTTTAGCCCTTTAAGATCGGCTGGCGCATGAATCGGTTTGTTGGTCGTATAAAAACTGCGACTCCCCGCATCGTAATATCCCATACCTTTTAGTCTGAAAGATTCCAAACCTTCAAGTAAAGATCTGCCGATATCACTATTAAGTACTTTCCAAAAATGCGCATTATCCCGAAAAACATAAGGAATACTAAAAATTTGCATGGCTGGTGCAAATCCTTCTAATGGGCTTGCAGACACTTTAGTCATAGCCAGTGAACCAATCTGTAGTAGCTCAAGCATTTCGCGCTCAGTACCTAACTGTCCCCCAGCATATATTTTAACGGTCATCTGGCCATTCGAATATTCAGTTAATCGCTCTCCTAAAAACACCATAGCTTTATGCACTGAATGTTGCACATCCAGAGAGTGACCTAAACGCAACACCACATTTTCATTCCTTTTTGTACTACCACCGCAAGAAATCAGCATCAGAGTAAGTGTCAATAACATGGCTTTTAACCCATACTTATTCATCTGGGACATTGATATCTCCAATAACTAACGTAAATCACTAGCAAGAAATTTATCCATATCGTCATAGTCAAGATTTTCACCCGTCATTCCCCAGATAAATGCATAATTTGATGTCCCTGCTCCGCAATGAATTGACCAAGGTGGCGAAAGCACAGCTTGTTCATTACTAACAAAAAGATGTCTAGTTTGTTTTGGTTCGCCCATAAAATGGCAAACTGCTTGCTCTGGCTCAACGTCAAAATAGAAATACACTTCATTTCTACGATCATGTTGATGAGCTGGCATAGTGTTCCAAATACTGCCCGGTTTAAGCCGGGTAAGGCCCATTTGTAATTGGCAGGTATCAACTACAGTGTTAATAAGTAATTGATTGATGTCTCTTTCGTTACATGTTGCCGGTGACCCCATGTGCAACACATTAGCCTCTTGTTTTCCGACTTTTTTACTCGGATAGGCATGATGAGCTGGTGCTGAATTAAGATAGAACTTTGCTGGATTAGCCGCATCGTTTGAGTAAAACGTAACGTTATGTTCACCTTTACCAATATACAGGGCTTCTTCTCGCTCTAATTGGTAAATATCACCATTTACCTCAACTTTACCGCTGCCACCCACATTAATAATGCCCAGTTCTCGACGAGCCGTGAAAAATTCAGTTTTGAGCAAATCAGAGATGGTATCTAACACTAGCGGAGAACCTGTAGGCACTGCGCTACCCACCATAAAACGCTCATAATGGCTGTAGACCCAATATATTTTACCCGCCTGCATTAACTTATCCGCTAAAAATGCGTCTCTAAGTTGCTCAGTATCGTAAGCTTTCGCTTCATTTTGTCCAACCGCATAACGAACTTCATAATCTTTATTCATATCAATGTGCCTAAAATTTTATTTAATTTAACGAGCTAGAAAACCACCATCAACAGCCAAAATATGACCATTGACATAGTTACTGACTTCACTGGCTAGAAATACTACTGCACCTTTCAAGTCTTCAGTTTCGCCCCAACGTCCGGCTGGGATGCGATTACAAATGTCTTTGCTGCGTTGCTGATCATCTTGCAGAGCTTGAGTATTGTCAGTTCGAATATAACCAGGCGCAATGCCATTTACCTGAACATTAAACTGGCCCCATTCGTTAGCTAAGGCTTTAGTCAATCCTGCAATAGCATGCTTACTAGCTGTATAGGCGGGTACGGTAATTCCTCCGCTATAACTCAACATAGACGCTGTGTTAATTATTTTTCCGCTGCCCTGCTTAATCATGGCTTTGCCAATTTGTTGACTTAATAGGAAGGCAGAATCTACATTAACTGTGAGCACTTTTTGCCATTCTGACATAGGAAAGTCCACGGCAGGACTACGGAAAATGGTGCCACCGTTATTCACCAAAACATCAATACCACCGAACAATCCCAGCGCATCATCAGCCAATTTTTGCACGGCTTGCATATCTGACAAATCAGCAAATAATTGCACCGCCTTCTGCTGTTTGAGCTCATTTATTAATGCAACCGTTTGACTACAACCATTTTCTGATGAGCTTGCACAAATTACCTGCGCACCAGACTCTGCAAGTGCAATTGCCAAAGATTGGCCAATTCCCCTACTTGCCCCTGTAACCAGTGCCCGTTTGCCAATCAAGCTAAAATTTGGCATATGATTTCTCCGTAAAATGATTCAAATACAATTATCTATCTTATTTTTTAACGCCATTTCCACTGTTAGGTATAGCAGCGATTTTTACAATCTTAACAATTAATTAAAGCAAATGCTACCGGTGGCATTTATGAAATTATTAGTGCATAGTTATGTTATTAGGTTAGATAATTTAGGGGGTTACATGAATAAATTTAAATTAGCATTAAGTCTATCAATCATTCTTTCAACTACGGGGTGTGATTCCCCTAATTCACAAACCAAACCAGACGTTATGCTTAAAAACCCTGCAGACGGTGGTGCAATTACCCAGTTAATTTCAGTTAGTGTTTCGCCTGAGAAACTAAAAGAGTTAGGCCAATTAAATACGCTAGGTTTTGACTCTGAATGGCGAACGTTGGCAAATGGAGAAAAGGTTTTAGATATATTAGTCGACCTTGCTCCCGGAGAAGAAAAATTAGTTTCCTTATCTTCTAACAGTCAAACGGTCGAAGATGTGACCTATGCCGAATTAGCCGTACGCACCGCTGGGCAATGACAAGGAACAGAATACAAAGCTGATGGATTTTCATTTCAAAATGTCGAGCAGTTCGACAGCCCAGAGCAACTTACTGACCATTCTTATTACCTACGTTATGAAGGGCCAGGATGGGAAAATGATTTGATTGGTTATCGTTTATATTTAGATTGGCGAAATGGTATTGATGTGTTTGCAAAAACTGGCACAAAGCCAGTCCTAGCTGGCGTGGGTCAAAATGGTTATGACAGCTACCATGAATTAGCAGATTGGGGCGCCGATGTACTAAAAGTGGGTCCATCACTTGGTTTAGGCGCGCTTGGACGTTTAGATAGTGACAAAGTCATGCATTTTCAAAACGTAGATAACACAAGTTGGACATTACTTAATGACAATAAACTCAGTGCGAGTTTTAACGTTAATTACCAAGGTTGGTCAGTTAAAAATAAAAAGGTAGATGTCAGTACTGACTATATTATTCGTGCCGGCGACCCTACAACTTTAATCGATGTCACTTTATCCGAACCCCTTGACAATTTAGTTACTGGACTTGTCATACACCCGAAAACTCATTTCATCAAACATCAATATAAAGAGTGGGTGGTGATTGCTACCTACGGTGAACAAAGTGTTGCCGCTGCCGGTGATGAGTTAGGTTTAGCGCTCTTTTATCAAACAAGTGAAGTGCTAGAGCAATACCAAGGACAACACGATTATTTAGTTAAATTCAAACCCTTAACCCAATTAACTTATGGGCTAATGGCGGTTTGGCCACAACACCCATCAAGTCCCAAAACCCAACAAGAATTTGAAACGTTATTAAATGAGAAACTGCATGCTTTGGCATCCCCTGTCGAGGCTACAATCAGTTATTAACCTACACAGATAATATTTTGAATTAAGGATGTATTTGTAGGCATAAACATTATTGCTGGTTAAGTTGAGAAGATAACTAATCAGCATTTAATGCCCTACCTTATTCTATAAAAATTAGGTAGTTCACCTCTCATGACAATGAGATACGGTATTTCGTGATGTCTAACTATATTTAGTTAGGCATCAATTTTTCGTTCTCTATTCCTTATCTATTTGTTCATTAATTGAGTAGAAAATCATTTCATCCGTCGCTCTACAAATCAGGTTTTATATGACTTGTAACAAATTGTAGGCCCAGATTACAAATTTGATACAGAGTTGGACTCTTGATTGCAGTACAGTTTTCATTATTAGGATTTAATGGAAATATTTATCATGTTTGGTTATCTAAAAACACTGTTCGTAGTCTTCTTTTTAGTAAGTAGTCAGTCAACATTTGCACAACAGCAAACGCCCCACCAAGTGATAGTCGGTTTAGGAGACAGCCTATTTAAGCGTTTATCTGAAGAGCAGGAAAACCTTAGTACCCAGCCAGAATTAGTCAGAGAAATTATTGAACAAAACCTCATGCCTCATGTTGATTATCGTTATGCCGCCTATAAAATTCTTGGAAAATACATTAGAGAAATAAGCAAACAAGACAGAGAGGAATTTGCATTGGCAATGCGGGATTATTTAGCGGTTATCTATGTCAACGCTTTGAGTCAATACAAAAACCAAAAAATCACCTTCCAACCGGCTGGGAAAGAAAAACCAGGTAAAAAAATTGCAGAGGTTAAAGCGTTAATTACCGAGCCGGGCGCACCTGATATTGCGATTGACTTTAAACTTCGGCTGGATAAAAAAACCAAACAGTGGAAAGCCTTCGATATGGTTATTGAGGGCATTAGTTTAATCAACGCTAAACAAACCGAAATCGCCTCCAGAATAAGAGCGTCAGACATACAAACGGTGACGTTAGAAATTGCTAAACTAGGCAATCGGCCCTAGCTTGAATATTCACCCAACGTCCAAAAAACTAGGGCACGCATTAATTAGCAAAGTGCTCTAGTACATACCTCTAAAGGCATTAGAGTGGTGACTTCTGTTTTAAGCAGCCATTCCTACAAAATGAAATAGTCTACAAAGCATGGTTTGTTAGTTTAGTTTTTTATATCTGGTGGCGCAAAAGCATAGTCAACAGCCTTTACCTATATCACCCTTTATCGTTATAGTTAATGTATAAAGATTTCAATCACTTAATTAGGACACTATGACCACCCTTTACGGCATTAAAAACTGTGACACCATCAAAAAAGCACGCACTTGGTTATCTGCAAATAATATTGATTATACCTTCCATGATTATAGACAAAACGGGCTCGACTCAAACTGGCTAGAACAAACCGAACAAGCCTTAGGTTGGGAGCTAATGCTGAATAAACGCGGCACTACTTTTCGTCAACTAAGCGAAGAACAAAAAGAAGGGGTCGATAAAACAGCCGCCCTAGCACTTATGCTTGAATTTCCAGCCATGATCAAACGCCCGATACTTATCCATAACGATAACTATTTTATCGGTTTTAAAGCAGATCAATACGCAGAGGTGTTCGCATGAGCCGCACCCTTGAGCTAACCAAAGACTTGATCAACAGAAAATCAGTGACTCCTGAAGATGCGGGTTGTCAGGACATGATGGCTGATATCTTAAAACCTTTAGGTTTTGAAATAGAAGATCTGACCTTCGACGACACTAAAAACATCTGGGCTCGCAAAGGTACAGAAGGCCCCGTATTCTGTTTTGCTGGACACACAGACGTAGTACCTTCCGGACCAGAACAAAATTGGCAAACCCCGCCCTTTGAAGCCACAGAAAAAGATGGCTTTATCCATGGCCGTGGCGCAGCCGATATGAAAGGTAGTTTGGCCGCCATGTTAGTGGCCACCGAGAAGTTTGTAACAGCCAATCCACAACATAAAGGTTCGATTGCTTTTTTAATCACTAGTGATGAAGAAGGTCCATTTATAAATGGTACCACTAGAGTCATCGATACCCTTGAAGCCCGTAACGAAAAAATAACCTGGTGTTTAGTCGGCGAACCATCTAGTACTGACGAAGTGGGTGATATCGTCAAAAATGGCCGTAGAGGCTCACTTACCGGTGATTTAATGGTTAAGGGAATCCAAGGTCATGTCGCCTACCCACATTTAGCCAGAAACCCGATTCACGAGTCAACGCTCGCATTAGCCGAATTGGCTAACACTCAATGGGACAAGGGCAATGATTCATTTCCCGCCACTAGCTTTCAAATATCCAATATTAACGGTGGCACGGGTGCGGGTAATGTTATCCCTGGTGAATTAAAAATCTGTTTTAACTTTAGGTTTTCAACCGAAGTAACAGACCAAGAATTAATCGCTAGAACCACAAAAGTGTTAGACGCGCATAAGCTCGATTACGATATTGATTGGACCTTTAATGGCCAACCATTTTTAACTGATTCAGGAAAGCTAGTTGAAGCCACCCAACAAGCCATCAAGCACTGTACGGGTCGAGAAACAATACTGTCCACCGCAGGAGGCACATCCGACGGTCGTTTTATCGCACCAACCGGCGCCCAAGTAATTGAGCTGGGCCCAGTTAATGCCACTATCCACAAGATTGATGAATGCGTAAAAATAGACGATCTCGATACTCTCGCTGATATCTACCAAGACATCTTGCAACGGCTACTAGCGTGATAACCGAAGCACACACCTTAGGTAAAGACGACAGTCTACTAGTCGAATGCCAAAATGGTTTTCGACTATTGCCTGAAGTGTGTGAAGCCTTTAAACGTATGCAAGCAGTAGCGGCGCAAGATGGTGTAGATATACAAATTGTCAGTAGCCATAGAAACTTTGAACGCCAATTGCAGATATGGCAAAACAAGTGGTCTGGGAAAGCAACGCTATTAGATGCAAGTGAAAACAAACTAGATGCCACTACCCTGTCTGATATACAAAAAATACAAGCCATCCTCACATGGTCTGCACTACCAGGAGCCAGTCGTCATCATTGGGGTACCGACTTAGATGTATATGACAAAAAGTCTGTAGAGCAGCATCAACATGACTTTCAGCTAGTGTGCAGTGAATACGATAACGGCCCTTGCACCCAGCTCAACAACTGGCTAAACGAACACGCCACACAATTTGGCTTTAGTAGGCCCTACGCTGAATATAAAGGCGGAATTGCTCGCGAGCCTTGGCACCTAAGTTTCCAAGCCAGCGCCGACAAAATGTTATCTCTAATGGATGAACAAGTTTTACTCGCTAATCTAATCAAGTCAGATATTCTAGGTTTGCATAGCATCATTGCTAACATGCCTGACATATATCAGCGCTTTGTTTTAAACAGGGGTACAAAATGAACATTTGGATAGTGGTGGTGATTATAGTCTTGGTTTTAGGCCTGATAATCGGCAACATATTATTGTTAAAACAAACCTCTAATCAAAAGCTGCCTAAACCGACTAAAGATAACAATGAGTCGTATGATCGATTTGAGGATAAGGATGATTGAGTCAACTCGACTGACTAATCATTAAGCCAATTTTTTGTGTAAATCTAACGCCCCAATAACAGGCTAAAATTGTGGACTAAAATGAGCAAAGCGAACAACCCACAGTGTTTAGTCCTTATAGATTTTTTGTTATACCTATCTTTTAGTTTTCACGATGTCCGTAACTTAATGCTCGTGTAATTTCCCACTTATTATTTACATTGCGCCAAACCATAACAAAATCGGCTTTTCCTTCGCACTTTTTAGTTTTGTTTCGCAAAAGACATGGACGCCTTCAGTGATTGCCCCAAACTCTTTAATTGGATAAGCCTTGAAGGAATCAGCAACAAGTTTGCGCGTATAGTTACCACATGCATTATTTTTAGTATTTAAAATCATAATGTCACGATCCCAAGTTACACCGCCATTATCATGGTAAAACTCTACGTCAGGAGAAAAATAGCGGGCATGTTTATCCAATTCTTTAGGATTGTGACATTGATTAAAAGATTCAAAAAGCTCGGTATCAAGAGCTTTCATTTTGACTGTTAGAGGAGCTTCATTAGCCAGTGATGAAAATGAAATAAAAGTGAATAAAATCATGCATAAAGTTTTCATAGAGCCTCAATATTATTGTTTAGGTATAACCATTTATTAGACGACATCATATCGCCTATGACCCGGGCCATTTATTTACTCAGCCTCTACATTGTTCTTTGATAAATATTCTCTTCCAATCAGAGAAAGGCAATTAAGCAATTCCTCGCGGGAAGCGGATCATTGCAACCTGCAAAAGTGAGTAAATTATTGGATGAAACGTTTTGTCCTCGAGAGGACTATTTTGCTTGCAGAGCATTCTTTTTGGATAAATATGCTACAGCTTTAGCTGGTCTGAAAGGTAAAGTGCAAGGACTGACTTTATAAAAAAAGTAAGTCGCACAGAAGGGTTTCTGTGAGAAACCAGCCAAGCATGCCAGTGCCCTCTAGGGCATTAACCAAAACTATCTGCTACGCCTACTTATCAACATACTTCACAGCGGTACCACTAATACTCACCATCAACATACTGCCGCCTTTACCGACTACCTCATAGTCAATATCCACACCAACAACCGCATTAGCACCAATAGAGCGTGCTTCATGTTCTAATTCCTGAAAACCAATCTTCCGAGCTTTGGTTAATTCGTCTTCGTAAGCCCCTGAACGACCACCCACAATGTCGCGAATTGAAGCAAATATATCCTTAAATAAATTAGCGCCCATTACGGCTTCACCAACAACAATACCTAAATACTGTTCAATTTTTTTGCCTTCTAGCTGATGAGTTGTGCTTACTATCATTTGTCTCTCCTTGCTTCAATTTCAGTTTTAATTAAATTAACTTGTTCGGCTAATTGCTGTTCGGAATAAGTCTTAGGTGGCACCTGCCCCCATATCGGGTTAGGCCAACTTACGTCATGTTGATAACGTACAATATGGTGCAAATGCAACTGAGGCACGATATTACCCAGGGCTGCAACATTCAACTTATCAGGTGTAAACAAATGTTTAAGTGCTCGGCTAACCAATGCTGACTCTTGCCATAAAACATGCTGTTGGGCATCACTCAAGTCAATCACATCTTTTATGTCAGCAATACGCGGTACTAATATAAGCCAAGGATAGTTAGCATCCTTGATAAGTCTTACCGAACATAATGATAATTCAGTCACTAGTTCACTGTCTGTGGCTAATTGCGGATGTAAAATAAAAGTAGTCATGTAAAAGCCCTAAATTTCAGTCGGTATAACAGTTAACAATGCACGTTGACCAATTTCAACATCGGCGTTAGGAAACACAATCGCCTCCCCTTCAAATTGAGCACGGTATTCGCAGCCACTTTCATAAGCTAATAAATGATCTTTAGCAAAATCACTAAAGTTAGGTGCGTCTTCGGCAAAATTTAGCGCAAAATCTGCCTGCTGTTTATTGATCACTTGGTTCACTTCATAGATCAAAAAGTCTTCTGCACAGTAAGGTTTAAGGTTTAACTCTGTAGCACAAATAAGCGCGGTCAAAGTAGTCACTACCTCACTAAAGTTGTCCATGTTATTTTGCCCAAATGGCATGACTTTACCCAATTCAACGGTAAACGCTTGGGCGTTAAACTCAGTGACCGAATAATAACTAAAAGTAGTAGTAGCACTGCCAGACAATAAAATGGTATTTACACCACAAGCTAACAAAATTTGTAGTTGATATTTGTCCCAAGGTTTACCATTTTGAAATGGATAGACTGCAAACTTGTCATTTTTCGATGCGCGAATAGCAGTATGTAAATCATAGTGAAAACGGCTTCTAACCTGTTGTGGACTTGCGCCCAAATAAAAGTCTTTAACCGCATCTTCTAATTGTTTTGCTCGGCGTCGTTCAGCATTTATTTGTTGCCCTGCAGCTAGATTTTTATGTTCACCACTAAACAAACGATTCATGTTTTCTTCAATAAAACGTTCGGCAATATCCATAGCGGGTAAATTTCCAAATAAAAACAAAGTACGTTGTTTGACCACTATTTTGCACGTCAAAATAGCCTTGACTAAATCGTCGCAGATTTCTATTGGCGCGGTTTCGTTACCGTGTACACCACAGGAAAGCACAATATCCTTGTCGCTATCAGCAATTGGTTCAAAACTGATAATGCCCTCGGCTAATACGTTAACTTGTGTATGTTCATTAATAGTAAAATCAAATGGTGTACTAAAAAGTGAAGCTTGAGTACGCGATAACACAAGAAAGTTACCTTGTTGCTTTAACGTTTGTATGGTGTTTTGTATAGATGTGTTGAATTGTGTTTGCATAATGAGCTGGTATGAGTCGCAGGAATAATTTCTGAAGCGCTAATATTACGCTAAACAGAATCTTAACTCTTGTATTTTAACAAACGCTTATTAGTTAAGCAGTTTGCTGTGTGCGCACTAAGGATGTGCCTACTGCCATGTCTTTGTTAGCTAGCTCTACAAAATCATGGATCGAGATCGCTTTAGAAAACAAAAATCCTTGGCCAGATGTAATGCCAATTTCACGTAAAATATGCAGATGTTGAATACTTTCAATACCTTCAGCAACTAATTCGCAATTCGCCGCTTCGGCAATCAACTTGCTGGCCTCGACTATCGCGCGATTAACTGGGCTTTGATCAATCTGCAAAATAAACGACTTATCAATTTTAATACTGTCTATTTCAATATCACGTAAATACGCTAAATTAGAATATCCCTTACCAAAATCATCAATCGCAATAGTCGCGCCAAGTGAACGAATTTGTGACAATTGTTTTTTAACTAAAATTGAATTAGACAAAGCGACATCTTCTGTCAGTTCTAATTCAAACTGGGATAATGCCACCTGATGTTTTTTCGCCATCGCTTTAATATTGCTAGCAAACTTTAAATCATATAATTGAGAGGGCGACATATTGACTGAAATCTTTAAATATAACCCCACACTATTTAGGTATGCAGCCCCTATGAACGCTTGCTCTAAAACCCAATAACCAAGCTCGTTCATCATATTGTACGATTCAGCAGCTTCAATTAACGCACCTGGAAAAATCAAACCGTCTAATGGGTGATTCCAGCGCAATAAACATTCTGCCCCTATAATCTGTAACGTATTCAACTCAATTTTGGGCTGGAAGTAGATTTCGAGCTCATTTTTTTCCAACGCGCGAGTGATATCTGCTTTAAGTGCTAACGCTCTCCCTGTGGTGACATCAGCTAAATTTTGAGCATACTGAAAATTATCAAATTTATTGTCTTTTGCTTGTTTTAACGCCGTTTCTGCTAAGGAAAAAAAATGATTAATATCACTATTATTTTTAGGGTTTGATGCGGCTCCCACATTAAAGTCAGCGATAAAGGCATGGTCATCGCATTTAATAGGGATTTTGAAATGTTGAACTAAGTGGCTGAAAAAATCATGTAAGTGTTTCTGCTGGTGATTGCCAGACAGAATCACCCCAAAAACATCACCACCAACACGGCCAACTAGTAAGTTATCGCTAAACAAAAACGCAATTCGATTGGCAATTTCTAAGAGTATTTTGTCGCCAAACTCAAAACCAAAGCTGGTACTCACATCAGAAAAGCGCACCACATCAATTAGCAATAAAGATTGCTCAGCATCTGTTTTCAGAAGTTGTTCTATTTCCCCCAAAAACGCATAGCGATTTGGAATGGTTATTAATGATTCATGTTGCATTGAAAAATACTGCCTCATTAAAAACTAACTGAACACATTAAGTAGACGTTAATATTAACCTAATGTAAACAAATACAGATTTCGTTTACAAACAGATCACATTTATTAAGGTTGACTAACTATATAACAACAAAAGCCCAAACACTTGTTTGAGCTTTTAAAAACATAACTGTAATTACCATTATATTGGATTTAACTAATCTAAGGGTACAGATTTACTGGACTGAACAAGGCTCTAACTGCCAAATTTTTCGCACATAATCTTTAATCGAACGGTCTGAAGTAAACTTACCCATACGTGCGGTATTAAGGATCGCCATTTTCGCCCAACCCGCCTTATCACCATAGGCCTTATCGGCTTTTTGTTGTGCATCTGAATAAGACTCAAAGTCAGCTAAGACTTTGTAAGGATCTCCTCCTTCTAACAAACTATGCTTGAGTGAAGCCAAAGCACCAGGCTTGCCCGGGGTAAAATAGTCTGTTTCAAGCCAATCCAAAACCGCTTTGATTTCTTTGTTGTTGTAATAGAAGTCGTATGGGTTGTAGCCAACCTTATCAAGGTCATGAACTTCATCGACATTAAGACCAAAGATGAAAATATTTTCGTCGCCCACTTCTTCGGCAATCTCAATATTAGCGCCGTCCAACGTACCAACGGTCAACGCACCATTTAACGATAACTTCATATTACCAGTACCGGATGCTTCTAAACCTGCCGTAGAAATTTGTTCAGAAATATCCGCCGCTGGGATCATTTTTTCAGCCAAACTGACACGATAGTTAGGTAAAAATACCACTTTAATTTTGCCGTTAACCCGTTTGTCATTATTCACTTTTTCAGCCACTTGGTTGATGGCATAAATAATGTCTTTGGCTAATTTGTATCCTGGCGCGGCTTTAGCACCAAATAAAAATACTCTTGGTTGCATATCGTAAGTCGGATCTTCTAATAAACGACGATACAACGCCATAATATGCAACAGGTTAAGATGTTGGCGTTTATATTCATGTAAACGTTTTATTTGCACATCAAAAATAGCTTTAGGATTAATTTCGATTCCCGTTAAAGCCAATACTTCTTTAGCCAAAGCTACTTTGTTTTCATGCTTAATTTTCATAAATTGTTTTTGAAACTTAGCATTGTCAGCAAACTGACTCAGTTGCTCTAACTTTTCTAGATGTAATGGCCAATCATCACCAATTTTGTCATCAATTAGCGCCGACAGTTTAGGATTACATGCCTTTAACCAACGACGTGGGGTAATACCATTGGTGACATTGGTTAACTTCTCAGGCCACATTTCATGAAATTCTGGGAACAGGTTTTTCTTCACTAATGACGAGTGTATTTCAGCTACACCGTTAACCGCAAAAGAACCAATCACCGACAAGTTGCCCATGCGGATCATTTTTTCGTTGCCTTCTTCTATTATCGACAACTTCTGTTTAATGGCATTGTTACCTGGCCATACTTTTTCTACTTCACTCATAAATCTATGATTGATTTCATAAATAATTTCTAAGTGCCTAGGCAGAATTTTTTCAAACATACGAGCAGGCCATTTTTCTAGAGCTTCAGGTAGTAACGTATGGTTGGTATAGGCAAAAGTTTTACTGCAAATGTTCCACGCACTATCCCAATCGAGTTCAGCTCTGTCGAGTAAAATTCGCATCAATTCTGGGATGGCAATCGCAGGGTGGGTATCGTTCAATTGAATAACCACTTGGCTAGCAAATCGGCTCCAATCGTCTCCATGGGCTCTTTTATAACGGCGAATAATATCTTTTAGCGAACAAGCACTAAAGAAGTACTGCTGAATTAAACGTAATTCTTTACCAGCTTCAGTTTCATCATTGGGGTACAACACTTTAGAAATGGTCTCGGCTTGCACGTTTTCTTTTTGTGCGTCCACGTAACCACCAGCATTAAATACATCCCAGTTAAAATAATCAGACGCTTGGCTTTGCCACAAACGCAAAACATTCACCGTTTTACCGCCATAACCCACTACTGGAATATCCCAAGGTAATCCTTTAACAATTAGTCCAGGATGCCATTCTTTTTTAATACCTCCGTTCTCACCATATTTGGTTTCAACATAGCCATACAAAGGAATTTCTTGAATTGACTCAGGACGACATATCTCCCAAGGGTTTCCATAATCGCGCCAACTATCTGGGCGCTCTATTTGTTCGCCATTTTTGATTTCTTGGCGAAACAAACCATGTTCATAATGCAAACCATAACCCAAGGCCGGAAGGTCAAGTGTGGCTAACGAGTCGATAAAACAAGCGGCTAAACGCCCCAACCCGCCATTACCCAATGCCATATCAGGCTCTTCTTCCATAATATCGGTGAGGTTAACGCCTAATTCCTTTAACGCTTGGTCAGTTTGTTCAAATAAGCCTAAATTATGTAAGTTATTAGACATCAAACGACCCATTAAAAACTCGGCAGAAAAATAATGCACGGCACGAGTATCATTTAGATAGTGAGACTTTTGGGTTTTACGAAGTTGTTCTAGCACATGCTCTTGCACTGAGGCACAGGTTGCTTTCCACCAAGCATGGTTATCGGCTTTATTTTCGTCGGTACCTAAAGAGCAATGTAGATGTCTAACAATTGCATCTTTAATTGCTTTTTTTGGTAACGCAGACGTTTTAGAAACTGGCTTTTTTGCACTCATATCACACCTCAAATTCGCTTTATTCAGATGTCACTTATCCTGATGTATTTTGGATTTTTCAGGTTACAAATGACGTAATAAAATTACAGATAAATTTAATGAGGTAGTTTTAGCAGGATTTTTTGCCTAGGTTTGTTAAATAAACGTTAAATAACTACAAAAGCATACGTATTCACACAAAAACACGCATACTTTTTACGTTATTTTAACAATTTAGATGTGCTTTTTATACACTTGCGACTTTAAACACTTGTTCGACCAGTTTTTTCGCTTCTTCTACTAATAGGTCGAGATGTTCAGCACCGTTAAAACTTTCTGCATATATTTTGTATATTTCTTCAGTACCAGATGGTCTTGCTGCAAACCAACCGTTTTCAGTGCTGACTTTTACTCCACCAATTGCTGCATTGTTGCCTGGTGCATGAGTTTGAATATTGGTGATAGGTTCACCTGCCAATTCGGTGGATTGAATAACATTCTTATCCATTTTACTTAATACTTGTTTTTGCGCGTGATTTGCAGCCACATCAATACGTGTATACACAGGTGCAGAAAACTTTTCGGTAAGGTCTTGGTAATGCTCGCCAGGATCTTTACCTGTTACCGCAATAATTTCAGCCGCCAATAAACATAAGATGATGCCATCCTTGTCAGTTGCCCAAGGTTTGCCATTACGACGTAAAAATATGCCGCCGGCACTTTCTTCGCCAGCAAAACCAATTTCACTATTCAACAAACCTTGCACAAACCATTTAAAGCCTACTGGCATTTCAGCCAATTCACGTCCAAGACCTTTCACCACTCGGTCGATCATACTGCTTGATACTAAGGTTTTACCCACTTTAATATCTTGCGGCCAATCAGTTCGGTGTTGATACAAATATTGAATAGCCACGGCTAAATAATGGTTAGGATTCATTAAACCGCTTTTTGGGGTCACTATGCCGTGGCGGTCAAAATCAGGATCATTCCCAAATGCCACATCAAACCTGTCCTTTAAATCAATCAAACCCGCCATGGCATAAGGTGATGAACAATCCATGCGGATCTTTCCGTCTTTATCGCGGCGCATAAAACCAAATTGCTGATCAACATTACGATTAACCACTTCAATGTTTAATCCATAACGTTCAGCTATTCTGTCCCAGTAACCTAAGCCCGCGCCACCTAAAGGATCTGTGCCTAGGACTAAACCAGCTTTAGCGATAGCTTGCATATCAATTACTTGGTCAAGTTGTGCAATATAGTCTTCAGCAAAATCAATTTCTTTAACAAAACTAGATGCATAGGCAGCGGCCAAACTCATTCGTTTAACTCCTGCCATATCATTACTTATGATCTCATTTGCTCGTTGCTGAATAAGGTTGGTGACGTCGCTGTCTGCAGGCCCTCCATGAGGTGGGTTGTATTTAAAACCACCGTCTTCTGGTGGATTATGTGAAGGCGTAATCACCACACCATCAGCTTGTTGTTTCGGCGAATCAGCATTGTGCTGCAAAATCGCATGAGAGATAACAGGTGTTGGGGTGTATCCACGATTTTCTTGCACCACTAAAGACACACAATTAGCAGCTAAGACTTCAACGGCTGTTGAAAACGCCGCTTCAGATAATGCATGAGTGTCCATGCCCATATACAAAGGACCGGTGATGCCTTGATCTTGCCTAAACTCAGCCAACGCCTGACTGATTGCGGCAATATGGTTTTCGTTAAAGGTATTTAAAAATGCGCTACCACGATGGCCTGACGTACCGAAAGACACAGCCTGAGTACTATCACCTTTTGTAGGCTGATTGGTGTAATAGGCACTAATCAACTTTGCAACGTTGACTAACTGCTCTTTACTCGCGGGTTTTCCTGCTTCTGGATGTAGAGCCATAGTGATCCTTATGCTTTATTAAATATGTTCAGGGGCAAATATTGTAATCAGTTGTTCAATTTCGGATAAGCTAAAGCCAACTTGCTCAGCCACCTCTTTGAGCATATTGATTTTCTTAGCGGTATTGTTATTGGTTATCACCCAATAATCAGAGCCAGGCACATTCTTAGGATTAGTGCTGCTGCCAGTTGCTAAGAGTGTGTCTTTATCAATAGCAAAATAAGTTCTATTTCGTCCACTCATGCCCAACACTTTACTAAATTGCTGAGGATTATGTTTATGGATAATCGATAACACTAACAACCATCTTTCTACCATTTTGGGGATAGCTTGTAATTGTTGCCCTTCGAGTTCGCTAAACACTGCAGAGGACTGACAAACTAGGTCCGCGATTTGTGTCGTGTTGTTGTCATTATCTAATGAGTCAACAGTATTAGTCTCATCGACATTGTTATTTTGCTCTGGGTTCAAGAGCGACTCGGGCATCACTAAACGGCGTAAAATATCTGAAGCACTTTCTCCGATATCTTGAGTCTGTGAAGCTATATAGTGGTAAAGATCATCTTCTATTTGAATACTTTTCATGGAATCATTTTATTAAACGGTACACGTACCTAAGATTATACTTATTGACGCAATCAATTCATCGATTAATTCCATTTCATACACAAGTATTAGCTAAACCAACAAAAAACCTGCCGATTTGCGCTAAAATAATAGTTCTTCTAATGTAATCAATTGTTCGGAAACAACTCCCCTATGCTGCATAACAAACTGGATATGGCCATTGAACAATCCTGTCAGGTACTCATTGGCAAACAACAGCAAGTTAAATTAGCACTGACATGTTTGTTAGCTAACGGCCATTTGTTAATCGAAGATTTACCCGGTATGGGCAAAACCACACTGTCGCATACGTTGGCTAAAGTATTAGGCCTTGAATACTCCCGCATCCAATTCACTTCTGATTTATTGCCTGCAGACATGTTAGGTATCAATATTTTCGATAACAACGAACAAACGTTCCGTTTTCACCCAGGGCCTATTTTTAATCAACTTGTGCTTGCAGATGAAATTAACCGAGCAAGCCCTAAGACCCAAAGTGCGTTACTTGAGGCTATGGAAGAAAGGCAAGTGAGTTTGGATGGTAAAACCCGACCACTGCCCTCACCTTTTTTTGTAATAGGTACACAAAACCCAATGCATCAATCAGGCACTTACCCTTTGCCTGAATCCCAATTAGACAGATTTTTAATGCGTATTCAGTTGGGTTATCCAGACAAAGAAGCAGAAAAGAGCATGTTGAAAACACAACTGGGTAGTGTTCAACATGAAGTTAAAGCTGTGATGGACATTGCCCAATTCATTGAATTACAAAACGAAGCCTGTAAAGTACATGCTTCAGATGAATTGCTTAATTATATTTTGCGTTTGGTCACATTTAGCCGCGAAAGCAACCAATTTGCCAATCCCTTGTCGCCACGCGCAACTAAAGCCTTACTCAGCTCAGCTAAAGCGTCGGCCTTTATTAACAATAGAGATTTTTTAATCCCAGAAGATGTGCAGGCCATACTACCAGCAGTGGCTGAACATCGATTGCGCAGCGCTTCTAGCGACTTCAGTGCCCAAGGTAGTTTAAGCAAATTATTGCTTGAGGCTATCGACCCGATAGCCGCTTAGGCAAGGTAATGGCAGTCACCCAAAGTTACTGGAACAAATGGCTAAACAAGCGTATTCCTGAAGCGGCGCAGCACCATTTAAACCATCAAAACATTTTTATTTTTCCGGCTAAGTTTGGCCTGTTGTTTTTGTCGTTATGTGTATTGCTGTTTTTACTTGGCACTAACTACCAAAATAATTTGATGTTGTTGCTATGTTATTTTTTGTTGGCGATATTTTTAGTCAATTTATTGGCCAGTTATATCAACTTTGCCCGTATCAACTTACAAATTGGTAAATGCTCCGAGGTGTTTGTTGGCGACAATTTACATATCCCCTTATGGTTGAATGCCAACAACGATGGCACGCCACATGCCAATGGGCTTTTACATTTCAAATTCAAAACCACTAAGGGTAAACCCAGTAAAAAGAACAAAATATGCAATGACCAGTCAGAGACTATAGTCGATGCAGACGCATTTTCTAATCCAATAAATTTAAGTCAGAAGTGCCAGCAACGAGGAAAATTAACATTATCTAGAGTGACCGTAAAAAGCTTTTATCCATTAGGCTTATACCGTTGTTGGACACATTTAGCTTTTACTCATGAAATCACCGTTTTTCCGAAACCTTTGCCTTGTGAGATAAACCTGCATGTAAGTGAGCACAATAGCACGAAGAAAAGTGGTGAAATGACTAACCAACAAGCAGGTCATGATGACTTCTCTCACCTCAAAGCATATCAAATTGGCGAGTCTTTAAACCATGTCGCATGGAAACAGTTGGCCAAAGGCCGAGGTATGGTCAGTAAACAGTTTTCTTCGGTTGGTAACCACATTGGTTGGTTAAAACTATCAGCTGAGAATAGGAACAAAACCTTATCCGCTCACAACGCAAAGATAGACTCCGTATTAGAAAAAGAACTTGGAGAGTTGTGTTATCAAGTCATTGAATTAAGCCGCACCCAGCGAACATTTGGCTTAGATTTAGGCACCCAATGTATTGCTCCTAACAATGGTGCGGCACACCGACTTGCTTGTTTACATGCGCTAGCGTATTTCGAAGAGGGTCGATAAACATGTTTACTCGACTGAAACAAAGATCAAATAGCCAAACAACTGCCCAGCCTTCTAGAAATATTGCTTTGTTATTATTAGCCGCAGTATTGGTGTTTGTTAGTTTTAGTCTTATTGCATCGGTACTCACTTGGATATTGTTGTTGGTAGTTTGCGGAGCAATAATAAGAGGCGCTATATATTTTAATTACTACAAACATTTACCATCAATTCGCACGTTAAATTTATTAGCGATATTAAGTATATTAGGTTTAATTTATTCTGCTTTAAGTGCCGGTTTACTGTTTGGTATGGTTAATTTATTGATCCTCGCCTGTGCCTTAAAACTAATGAAAATGCGCAGCGAAAAAGATGTATATCAGTTAGTCATAAGTCTACTTTTTTTGATTGGCTGTGGGTTTATTTTTAATCAATCAATCGGATTTAGCCTATTTTATGTGTTGCTAAGTTTGACCCTTTTATTAAGTTTAGCTTGTTATCATGCCCCTTCGATAAACATCCAAAAACAGCTAAAAACCATTTCAACACTGAGTGTACAAGCTTTACCAATAGGCTTATTGATGTTTTTGGTGCTGCCGCAGTTGCCACCGCTTTGGCACACACCAAAAGCAAAAGGTGCGCAAACAGGATTGTCGGAACAAATTACCCCAGGTGATATCGCAAGCCTATCTCAATCCAGTGAGTTGGCTTTTCGGGCAACCTTTTCAGAAACCCCACCCATTGCCAGACAACGCTACTGGCGAGCGATAGTGATGGAAGACTTTGACGGAAAAACGTGGAGGGTGCATCCCTACCGACAGAAAGTACGAGAATTTCAGTTAAAAACCAAACAACAATTTAAGCCCAAGTTAACCGGTTCTTTTTTTAATTATGAAGTGATTGCCGAGCCGACTAACCAGCCTTGGCTATTTGCATTGGATATAGCCGTGCCAGCAAATGCTCAAAGCATTAGAAACATCATGCAAAGCGGTGACTTTTTACTCTTTAATCAACAACCGATTGTTAGTAAATATCAGTATGCAGTGCGTTCCTACCCTGAAGCATTAGCCAGTCAAAGTCTAACTGCAAACGACAAACGGATAAATCTTACCTTACCCCAAAAAGGTAATAGCCGAACTCAAGAGTGGATAAGCGATCTACGCACAAAATTTCCAAACAACGATGATTTTGTAAAAGCAGTATTGGATTATTTCGTCAATCAACCCTTTGTGTATACCTTACGTCCGGACGTCATGTTGGTGGATCCCGTTGATCGTTTCTTATTCGATAATCAAGCCGGCTTTTGCAGCCACTATGCTAGCGCTTTAGCCTATGCGCTACGACTGGGCGGCATTCCTGCGCGTATTGTTACTGGTTATCAAGGTGGTGAATTAGTAGAAAATGCTGGGCAGTCACCTTATTTGAGCATCTACCAATACGATGCTCATGCATGGGTAGAAACATGGCGTAATAACACCGGTTGGCAACGAGTCGACCCTACCGCCCTAGTATCGCCAGACAGAATAGAGTTTGGTTTACGTCAAGCGATGCAAGACGAAGGCAGTTTTTTAGCTGACTCGCCCTTTGCCCTAGCTAGACTCACTAATATCCCTTGGCTAAATAACATCAGACTGTTTTTGGCAGATTTGGATTACAACTGGAGTCGCTGGGTTTTGGGCTTTAATAGTGAAAAGCAGCGAGACCTATTCAAATCGATTTTAGGCAAGTTAACCCCTGAACGTTTATCTATATTAGGCGTAGGTGTGACTTTAACTATTGCCCTATTACTGAGTTTGTTTTTTCTCCCTCATTGGTTGCAAAATAGACTGGGTACAACCCAACATCTATATCTACGAGCACTCGGTGCATTTGAAAAAGCAGGCACCCAAAGAGAAACTTGGCAAGGACCCAGTGCATTTAATCAACAAATAGATGAACATTATTCTGAAAAAATCAGTCAACCATTTACGCAAATTACTCAGTTATATTTGCGCTTAATTTATCAAAATAAACCAGATGCTGGAGCGTCGGTACTAAACACTAAACAATGTCATCGAATGATGCGTCATCATTTAGCGCTCTTAAAAGCCGAGTTGTCAAAAAAACCAACCTAATATCAATCTGCATTAATCTTCAAAAAGAACCGTCGCCCCTTAGCGATATGGTGTTTTTTATGGCATAATCCGCGCCGAATTTTTGCCATCTATGCGCCACTAACTAAGGCCGCTTGAAGGCAAGCAATAGTTGAATATTAATACTGGGGAACCGACCTTGCTAACAACTGCAAATATTACCATCCAATTTGGCGAAAAGCCGTTATTTGAAAATGTCTCAGCCAAATTTGGCAACGGCAATAAATATGGCCTGATTGGCGCAAATGGTTGTGGTAAGTCAACCTTTATGAAAATCATTGGTGGTGACTTAGAGCCTTCTGGCGGAAATGTCTCTGTCGACCCTGGTGAACGTATTGGTAAACTGAAACAAGACCAGTTTGCCTACGAAGAATGCAGCGTTATCGATACGGTTGTTATGGGCCACGGTGAGCTTTGGAAAGTAAAAGAAGAACGGGATGCTATTTATGCTAATCCCGATATGACTGAAGAAGACGGCATTAGAGTGGCCGATTTAGAGTCTGAATTTGCTGAAATGGATGGCTACACAGCAGAATCCAGAGCCGGTGAACTACTAATTGGCGTGGGCATTCCTGTTGAACAACATTTTGGTCCAATGAGTGAAATCGCACCAGGTTGGAAGCTCAGAGTATTACTCGCCCAAGTGTTATTTTCTGACCCGGATATTATGTTATTAGATGAACCCACCAACAACTTGGACATCAATACTATCCGCTGGTTGGAAACGGTACTAAACGAACGTAACTGCACCATGATCATTATTTCGCACGATAGGCATTTCCTAAATTCTGTGTGTTCCCATATGGCCGATATCGATTATGGCGAAATACGTTTATTCCCCGGCAACTACGATGAATATATGACAGCAGCCACACAATCTCGTGAGCAACTATTGTCAGATAATGCCAAGAAAAAAGCACAAATATCTGAGCTTAAGGCTTTTGTAAGTCGTTTCTCAGCCAACGCATCAAAATCAAAACAAGCGACATCACGTGCTAGGCAGATTGATAAAATTCAATTAGATGAAGTTAAACCTTCCAGTCGTCAAAGTCCGTTTATTCGTTTTGAAGAAACCAAGAAGTTACATCGCTTGGCCTTAGAGGTAGAAGGTTTAGCCAAATCATATGATGAAGAGCTTTATAAAAATTTGGATTTGATGATCGAAGTAGGCGAAAGAGTGGCCATTATTGGTCCCAATGGTGTGGGTAAAACAACCTTACTAAAATGTTTAGTAGGTGACACTGACCTAACTGCAGGCAGCGTTAAATGGTCAGAAAACAGCAACATTGGTTATTACGCTCAGGATCACGCAGCTGATTTTGAGGAAGATAAAACACTCATGGAGTGGATGTACCAATGGGCGCAAGAAGGTGACGATGAACAAGTTATGCGCGGCACCTTAGGAAGGTTGTTATTCTCACAGAACGACATCAACAAATCAGTCAAAGTGATTTCGGGTGGAGAACAAGGCCGAATGTTATTCGGCAAGCTAATGCTACAAAAACCGAATATTTTGTTAATGGATGAACCTACCAACCACTTAGACATGGAATCAATTGAGTCTTTGAACTTAGCCTTGGAAAATTATAAAGGCACGTTACTTTTCGTCAGCCACGATAGAGAATTTGTTTCTACAGTCGCCACGCGTATTATCGACATTAAACCAGATGGTATAGTTGACTTTAAAGGTGACTACGAGAGTTACTTAGCTAGTCAAGGCGTGTAAAACAGACTCTCTATAAGAGTTGAAACTTACAAACTATAAAACTGAAAAAACCGGATTGCTCCGGTTTTTTTATGTGTTTTGAAACGTGGTTTATTACTTAATATTAAGTAACCAAGAGACAAATTGTTTTGCTTCAGAGGTGTTTGCGAAGGTGCCCATTTTTTGGCCACACTTATCGGCAAATGCCACTTTGTGTTTGTTCACAGAGATATTGTGCACTGGGCACATTACTGAAATCTGTGTTCCGTTATATGTATAAGACATAATAAAACTCATTAAATGCGACTATTTCGTATTTCATAAAAATGAAGACATAAATAGTCAAAACTAAAAATAAGCTCATTACAGTTTTGACGATACTACTTAAACTATAAGTTTCTTTTCGATGAGACATCTGCAAATGTTGTTTGCTACGATGCTTAATACTCACTAATTCGTCGTACGATAATTCAGCTTGTTATTGTAATTCAAAAGGATATTACCCAAAGATTACGTTTTTAATGTTGGCTGACTGGATCAAGGAAAGACATAACATTGAAGGTTTGTTTGAGAGAGAATCAACAAACCATGAAGCAATGTACTTGGCTTTGGTTAAATAATCAACCATTAATTAGACTAAATGGTCTACTAGCAGAACATTTCACCCATGATGAAAAATGTTATCATCAAATTCATTAAATATTACAAGTGACTTACTTTGGATAAACTCGCCATCTTTGTTGATGTACAAAACATCTACTATACCACTCGTCAAACCTACTCTCGCCAATTTAACTACCGCAGGTTTTGGCAACATATCAATCACCAAGGTGACATTATATTAGCGAATGCTTACGCGATTGATAAAGGTGATGAACAACAACAAAAATTCCAAAGTGCGCTTAAACATATTGGTTTTGATATAAAACTTAAGCCCTATATTCAGCGCAGTGATGGCTCTGCCAAGGGCGACTGGGATGTAGGCATTGCCATTGATGTCTTAGAAGCAGCAGAGAATGCCGATACTATTATACTATTATCAGGTGACGGGGATTTTGATCTACTACTGAGAAAAGTAAAAGAAAAATACGGATGTAAGACTCAAGTGTATGGTGTGCCTCAACTCACAGCCACATCACTAGTGAATGCTGCAGATGAGTATTTCAAAATAGAGTCAGACCTTTTGCTGTAATTGTAAGGCTCTAATAGAGTCTTACAATTTTGAGCGGTTTTTCAATTGTCACAATGCTAGCAAAGAACAACGGTTATTCGACCTACCTCTGCCGATCGCCCCCTTTGCCCAAATGATGCAGCCAGTCAATTTATTTTGTTTTAGTCTCACGTGAGCGATCAGCAGGGATAGCATGTTCGGCTGGTAATTTTCTCTTTGTGTGTATAACTGAGGAAGAAGAGGCTAAACGTGATTTCTCTTTCTGACCTAAAGCGGACATTCGAACGCAAAACCTGACGGTGAAGTTTGTGCCAATACTCACCATTCGGTGTCACTTCAGTTACACTGATTTTAGCGATAAATTGTCAGTCTAGTTTGCAGCCCAAAAGGGGAGCAAACGACCTAAATAGACTGTCAGTCATTTTGTATTTAATGACAGCAGGTGTGTCATAGCTGTTCTAGCGATGCCGATTTTTGGCCAAAAAATTAACATATTTGCGAGAAAGCTACTGGGATCAATTATCACGTGCAACCTTTAATGCGTCGTGCCCTGAACGTGTTTATCGACAAGATACTTGTTGGTGAGTTATCGGAAGAGAATAAGGAATCCCTCAGTGTCAAATTAAGCTTTTCTACAACTTTTCCCTATTTCCTAGGCGCCTTTCGCCATCCTAGAGGTCGCCCTCTTTGTGCTTCTCTGAGGCGTTTTCCCGTTATCGCTTCAATATCTGCTATAAAATGCTCGTTACCAAGTGCTAAACCTTTATTACTTGCTTGCCTAATATCCTCCAATAGTTTGCCTTCAACATGATATTGAAACAGGGATCGATAAGATAACATCCTCCGCTTTTCATCCATACCCAAAGCCAAAAATAGAGGGTGAGGAGTCAACAAGTCTGTCTTTTTGCCTAACGCGTTACATTGATAGCTCGACCAAGAATAATCGGCTGGGTCGTTAACCATACCTGCCCTGACCGGATTCAGTTCAATATAACGATACAGTTCAAGTAGGTAGGTTTCTTGTTGCACTAGACATGATTTGTAGCGCCCTTCCCATAACGTCCCGCTGCGGTGATATTGTCGATTAAAATACAACACATACATACGCCCCAATGACTGCATCATTTGAGAAATACCGGTGGCGGTGGAGGGTGTGCATAATAGGTGTACGTGATTGGTCATCAATACCCATGCATGAACGGATACTTTATATTTCTTGGCATACTGCTTTAACCAAGTCACATAGGCTTTCATATCGTCTTCATTGCAAAACACAACTAGGCGATTATTACCCCTCTGGATAATATGCTCTGCAACGCCAGCAGCTGATGCTCTTAACTTTCTTGCCATGGGAAAAAACCAAAAAATGACCATTCCTAACAGTATAGTTCATTTAAATTGACTCTGACCCCTTTTATTTCCAGGAAGGGGTATGTTTAATTAGTCGAAAAACAAAACCCTACGCAGCAAGCTGCGGGGAATTAAACCCATAGAGATTAAAAAAAGAAAAAAGAAGGAAAGAAGGGGACACCCAAGATTTATTGAAGAAATAATTCATCTTTACTATGGTTAATGAAACACTCGCAAATAAAAGTGAGTGTCCTAGATAAACTAGATAAATGTTTACTTCGTTAAAGCAAATTGTCAAAGTAGAACAACTTGCAATAGCTGAGTCGAATATATTCAAGCAGAAGTTTTTTGAACAAACAGTGATAATTTGGATCTAATACACTCTTAACCTTGCTATCTTATTCGTATTGGTATAAAAAACTAGGGCGCATATTATGAATGAAAAAATCATTAAAGAGTTTAT
>ENA-OSET01000602-OSET01000602.1-sediment-metagenome-genome-assembly--contig:-NODE-602-length-39950-cov-26.661525_pt1 | contig 39950 bp, 34 predicted proteins | sample MGYA00237882_ERZ534229 | MGnify/ENA primary metagenome ERZ534229 (study PRJEB26408, sample SAMN06266212) | sediment metagenome | isolation source: Hudson Canyon methane seep mesocosm | place... | reverse complement strand
GTCATCCCCGAGGTCTTTTATCGGGGATCCATTCAGCGTAAATTAGATTCCTGCTGAGAGAATGCAGGAATGACGGGGCAGAGAAGCTGGCTTTTTTAAAGTGGCGGAGAGTGATGGGTAATCAGGTTTTTTATGATTTGTGGAAGCTAAGAACAGACCCCAATGTCATTAAGTTAAGGTGAAATATATCTAATGTAGGATGGGCAAAGCGATAGCGTGCCCATCATTGTATACTCAAGATGGGCACGGAGAAAAAGCCTCCTTTGCCCATCCTACCAAAAACTAATAACTTAATGGCATTGAAACAGCTCCTGGGTAATTTAATAAAGGTATAAAAATGACTGATTGGATTGATGTTTGTGCAGAAAATGCATTGGCAGAGCGTGAAAATATAATTGTTGATGTCGATGGAACCGATGTAGCCATTTTTAAATTAGATAGTCAGTTTTTTGCTATTGAAGATGTATGCACTCATGATGGTGCAGAAATTGCCAGTGGAGAACTTAAAGGTGATGAAATCATCTGTCCACGGCACGGTGCACGATTTTGTGTGAAAACAGGGGTGGTTAAATGCGCACCTGCTTATGAGAATGTTGAGACCTTTCCTATTCAAATAACAGATGGCCGAGTTCAGGTCAGAGATCATCGCTGGGATTAATATGGACTATTTTGTTTGGAATATTGAACCGGTAGCAATAACCGTGGGTTTCGCTACCATTCGCTGGTATGGCTTAATGTTTGCCTCGGCCTTTATCTCCAGTTATTTGTTAATGACCTGGATGTATAAACGGGAAGAAAAAAATACTGATGAAATTGATGATTTACTGACGTATGCTGCAGTTGGCACCATTGTGGGTGCCAGATTAGGGCACTGTTTATTCTATGACCCCGCATTTTATTTTTCTCACCCTTTGAAAATATTTGCCATTTGGGAAGGTGGTCTTGCTAGTCATGGTGCAATTCTGGGGATATTAATTGCCCTGTATTTGTTTCAACGGCGGGTTGCAGAGCCCTATGTCTGGTTTTTGGATAGGGTTTCGATTGTTTCTGCATTAGGCGCAAGTTTTATACGAACAGGTAATTTCTTTAATTCTGAAATAGTGGGTGAGCCTACAAGGGTTCCCTGGGCTGTGATTTTTCAAAAGATCGATTTGCTACCCAGGCATCCTGTGCAATTATATGAAGCCTTATCATACAGTTTGATATTTTTATTGTTGCTCTTTATGTATAAAATAAGGGGTTCAAATATTAGGCCTGGTGTTATTTTCGCCACTTTTTTAATCACTGTTTTTACAGCGCGGTTCTTTCTTGAGTTTGTCAAAACAAAGCAGGCGGCCTATAACAGTGAATTTTGGATGACTACTGGGCAAATGCTCAGTATTCCTTTTGTTATGGCGGGATTATTTTATCTTGTTTTGCCTATATTTAAGAAAAATTGATTTTTGCTCTGTTATAATTAACGGTTACTGTTTGTTCGCTCAATTTAATCATTTATGCAAGAAATTAACCCAATAAAAAACAGCATTCTCGACCTAAGTCAGCGAGGACGTGCGCTTAAAGATTATCTAGACTTCGAGAATAAAAGCGAGCGTTTGGTTGAAGTATTAAGAGAACTTGAAGACCCTGAGGTCTGGAGTGACCAGGCAAGAGCACAAGCGTTGGGTAAAGAACGCGGTCAATTAGAAATTATTGTCGATACCATTAATGATTTAGAGCATGGTTTAACGGACGCTGAAGAACTGCTGGAAATGGCCGTTGAAGAGGGTGATGAAGAAACCGTTGAGACGGTTATAGAAGACCTGGCACGTTTTGAAAAACAAGTTGCCGAGCTGGAATTCAGACGGATGTTTTCTGGTGAGATGGATGCTAACAATGCTTTCCTGGATATTCAGTCTGGATCAGGGGGTACGGAAGCACAAGATTGGGCTTCTATGATTGAACGTATGTATTTGCGTTGGGGCGAATCCAAAGGTTTTAAAGTTGAATTGCTTGAAGAATCACAAGGGGATGTTGCCGGTATTAAAAGTGCAACCATTAAATTTGAAGGTGAATATGCTTATGGTTGGTTGCGAACAGAAACAGGCGTGCACCGTTTAGTTAGAAAATCGCCTTTTGATTCAGGCAGCAGACGACATACTTCATTTGCTTCGGTCTTCGTCAATCCAGAAATTGATGATGATATTGATATAGAAATTAATCCGGCTGATTTACGTGTTGATACTTATCGCGCTAGTGGTGCAGGTGGTCAGCACGTCAATAAAACTGAATCAGCAATTCGTCTTACCCATGAACCGACAGGTATTGTGGTGCAATGTCAAAATGATAGATCTCAGCATAAAAACCGTGATACGGCGATGAAACAGTTGAAAGGTAAATTGTATGAGCTTGAGTTATCTAAACGGGCAGAATCATCACAAGCTCTGGAAGATACTAAATCAGATATAGGCTGGGGTAGCCAGATTCGCTCCTATGTATTAGATCAATCAAGAATTAAAGATTTAAGAACCAATGTAGAGACGGGCAATACTCAAGCCGTTTTAGATGGTGATTTAGATCAATTTATAGAAGCCAGTTTGAAGAGCGGTTTGTAAGTATTATGAAAATTGATTTTGAAAATTTAGGTAATATAAGAAAAGGGAGTATAGAGCTTAATGATTTAACTTTGCTTTGTGGACCGAATAATTGCGGTAAGACTTACGCTATGTATTCTCTTTATGGGTTGTTAGATAAAGAATTTGAAATTAATTTTTCATTTGTAAAAAAAATGATTGGACAGCTTAAAACTAATGGTGTTTATTCTTTTGATGTTTGTGAGATTATAACCTTACACCAAAAGGATATGATTTCAGATATTGAAAAACACTTTAAAGAATATTTACCTAGTTTGTTTGGTGTTACAGATGATGAGTTTTTTAAAACAACTATTAAATTAAATTTTGATAATAAAGAACTGAAAGAAGAAGTTGTTAAAGAAGTAATTAATTCTCAGATTAGTTTAGGTAAAAGTAGTGACTGGTTGTTTTTATTAGAAAAGGAAAAAGAAAGTACAAAAATACAATGTACATTACGAAATACTGAAATTCCTGATAAAATTTTACAACGTTTTATTTCAATAAATCTTACTAACATTATTTTTAAGGGGTTATCTAAAGAGTCTTTTTTGCTACCAGCTGAAAGGTCGGGATTAAATTTGTTTTTTAGAGAGCTATCAAGTACACGGAACTTGTTACTACAGCATGCTCAAAAGGATAGTATTGACCCAATGGAGTTATTAAAAGATATTTTTGAATCTAAATATGCTGACCCTGTTAATGATTATATTCAATATTTGAATAAAATTGGAAGTTGGAAAAAAGAAAAAAGTATTTATCGTGAGTTTGCTCAAGACATTCAAAAAAATATTTTGAAAGGTAAATACGAGGTTGATAAGCAGAGTAATGTCTTTTTTATGCCTTATCGAAGTCAGAATAAAAAATTACCCTTACATTTTAGCTCATCAACAGTTAAAACTTTTTTCGGATTAGTTTTTTATTTAGAACATAGGGCTAAAAAAGGTGATTGTTTAATGATTGATGAGCCTGAATTGAATTTACATCCTGATAATCAAAGAAATATTGCTCGTGTTATTGCTCAATTAGTCAATGCAGGCTTAAAAGTTATTGTAAGTACTCATAGTAATTATTTTATACGTGAATTAAATAATTTAATTATGTTAAAAGCTGATTTCCCAGAGAAAGAACGAATAAAAAAACAGTTTTCATATAAAGATAACGAATTATTAAATAGTAAAATAATTTCAGCTTATTTGTTTGATGGTAAAGGTATTTTTCCAATGAGTATGGATGATGAGGGAATTGTTGTTGAAACATTTGATACGGTAACAAATGAACTGAATCAATCTTCAAATGAAATTTTCTATGCTATACAAGATGCTAAAGAGTCAGAGTAGTGCCTGCATTATTTCCTTTAGAATTAAAAAAAATAATTGAAGAAACTTTTCATTTAATTGTTGATGAAACCAATTCATTAACAGTTCGCGAAGAACAGAGTGATGCAAAATGTCGTTGGGTAAAAATACAGCTAAAAAACTCATTATCCACCTTTGCTTTTTCAATTGATGTGCCTAGAAGAAAAGATGAAAAAGATCCTGTCTTTCCTTTTTTTAATGTTACAAAAAAAGGTCTATGTAGCAAAGGCGATGCAATTTTAGTTTGCCAAAAAGAGAATAAAATTTATGTCTTCTTAATTGAGCTTAAATCTATTAATAAAGGAAAATATTTGAAACAATTAAAATCATCTAAATCTTTCTTTGATTTTATTGTTAATAGAATGGAATTAATTGATATTCCTGTTAAACGAGAGCATATAGAATACAGAGGAATATTGTTTTGTTGTCCTAGGCGGGGAGCCGAAGAGACAACTAGGAAAAAATATAAAGCAAACTTCGAGAATAGAAATGGTTTGTTAGTTACTGAAATGGAATGTCATAATACTTATCGAATACAACAGTTTTTATCATAAAATATTTAAAAATGTCAGAAAACCAACAAGACGAACAAGAACAAATTACCCAGCGCCGTACTAAATTATCAGCACTTAGAGAAAATGGCATCGCTTTCCCAACTGATTTCCGTCGTAATGTTATCAGTGGTGAATTATTAGCGGAATATGGAGAACATACTAAGGAAGCGTTAGAAGAAGAACCTGTTCGAGTTAAGGTTGCTGGACGTATTATGACCCGTCGAATTATGGGTAAAGCAAGTTTCTGTCATATTCAGGATATGTCGGGTAAATTACAACTTTATGTAACGCGAGATACATTGCCAGAAGGTTTTTACAACGAACAGTTTAAAAAGTGGGATATCGGCGATATAGTTGGTGCCGAAGGGACTTTGTTTAAAACTAAAGTAGGTGAGCTCAGTGTACGGGTTGATGATATTCGATTATTAACGAAAGCTTTACGCCCATTACCTGAGAAATTTCATGGTATAGCAGATCAGGAAATCAAATACAGACAACGCTATCTGGATTTGATTATGAGTGATGATTCTCGTAAAACTTTTTTAATTCGCTCACAAATTGTTGCTTATATTCGTAAGTTCCTAGGTGATAAAAATTTCTTGGAAGTTGAAACTCCAATGATGCAAGCTATTCCGGGTGGAGCAACAGCGCGTCCATTTGAAACCCATCATAATGCTTTAGATATGGGTTTGTATTTGCGTATAGCGCCTGAGTTATATCTAAAACGTCTGGTTGTTGGTGGTTTTGAACGGGTATTTGAAATTAACCGTAACTTCCGTAACGAAGGCTTATCAACACGTCATAATCCAGAATTCACCATGCTAGAGTTTTATCAAGCCTATGCAGAATATGGTGATTTAATGGATTTAACTGAAGCGATGTTAAAAGGTATTGCTGAAGAAGTCACGGGTAGCTCCGTTGTTACATATCAGGATGATGAATATGATTTTGGTAAACCATTCGACAGAATGACAGTGGTTGAATCAATTTTACATTTTAACCCTGAGTTAACAATCGAGAATATTAATACACGTGAGGCTGCGGTTAAAGTTGCAGAAGAACTCCATATTCCGGTTAAAGAGGGTTATGGCTTAGGTAAGGTTCAAATTGAGATCTTTGAAAAAACAGTAGAAAGTCGCCTAATGAATCCGACTTTTATCACTGCATACCCGGTAGAAGTTTCACCATTAGCAAGACGTAATGATGATGATCCACATGTCACTGACCGTTTTGAGTTTTTTGTCGGTGGGCGTGAAATAGCTAACGGCTTTACTGAGCTTAACGATGCAGAAGACCAGGCTGAACGTTTTCAAAAACAAGTAGAAGAAAAAGATGCGGGTGATGATGAAGCCATGCATTTTGATGAAGATTATATCGTTGCCTTAGAGCACGGTATGCCGCCAACAGCGGGTGAGGGCATTGGCATAGATCGATTAGTTATGCTATTTACTGATGCCCCTTCAATTAAAGATGTACTCTTGTTTCCACAAATGAGACCTAAAGCTTAATTGAGTCTCTTGTTTTCAATAGCTGCAGCAAATGCAGCTATTGTTATTAAGAAGTTTTCACTACAGCAATTCCACTATCTCTTTCCCCAAGATTTACCAATACCGTGAATCAGTCATAAACCAAAGAGCAGAGTGTTCCTTGAAGCAGCTTTCAATAGGGTAAGATATCAAATGAAAATATGGGTTGATGCGGATGCCTGTCCAGTAGTGAATAAAGATATATTGTGTAGAGCGGCTGATAGAACTCAGGTGTTAACAACATTTGTTGCTAACCAATTTATACGCCTGCCGCCCTCGCGATATCTTCAGTTTATTCAAGTAGCGCGCGGTTTTGATGTGGCTGATAATGAAATTGTACAAAGAGTAAGTGCAGCAGACCTGGTTGTTACGGGTGATATTCCCTTGGCGGCCGAAGTGATTGAGAAAGGCGCTGTAGCTTTAAACCACCGAGGTGAGTTGTATACCAGTCAGAATATTAAAGAGTCTCTAAATATGAGAGATTTTATGGATACTTTGCGATCCAGCGGTATTCAAACGGGCGGGCCATCAGCTTTAAGCCAAAGTGACAGACAGGCTTTTGCCAATCATCTTGATAAGCTCTTAAACAAAAGAATAAAAAAGTGAGTGTTGTTACTGGCTAGCGAAAAAAAGCTGACGCGGATTAAAATAGATGTCTTATGTGAAATTTACTCTTGAATAACAAACTATTAGCTTATTGATTTTATTGTAATCGTGTAACGCTTCGCTTTGTAGGAGCGCTCGCCCTCGGCGCGATTTTAAAACAAACTTTTACTCACTAATTAGTGGCTGAATTTAGCCTGATTCGCTAATTAGCATTTAAATCAAATTTGCCAGACTGAATTAGTTCAATACAAATATCAACAATTTCAGGTTCAAATTTTTTACCACTTTCTAGCTTAAGGTTGTTGATTATGTCTTTAACCGGAAGTTTATGACGATAGGATCGATCTTCTGACATTGAACATGCGGCGTTAGCAATGGCCATAACTTTTGATTCAAGCTTTATATCTTTGCCTGAAAGACCATAGGGATAACCCGAGCCATCAATATTCTCATAGTGTTGTAAAATTATTTCTGCTACAGGCCAGGGAAACTCAATATTAGATATTATTTTATAAGCTTTTGCTGTATGTTGCTGCATGGTTAAACGATTTTCTTCATTAAAGCTTGTGGTATTGTTAAAAATTTCAGCAGGAATAAAAATATTGCCTATATCGTGAACTAAACCACCTATTTTTAGCTCTAGCAAGGCAGCATCATTTAATTCCATTTTTGAGCCAATGGCAACAGCAAGTCTTGATACTCTATTATGATGCCCCGTCAAGTACGAGTTGCGTTGCTCAATCGCCAGGCTAACGGCATTCACTATTTGATAACAGAACTCTTTTAGGTGACTGTCAGAACGTTTTTTTTCTAAATCTATGCGTTCAATATTTGAGTCATCATGTAGGGTAATTAAAAAGGCCTGTTTGCTTTTATAGCTTATAGTTGAGCAATGAACTTGGATCAGTAAATCATCATTGTTTTTACTAGAAAGCCGTTGATGAACTATTTGACCTTCCTTAAATGGTAATTTAAATTCATCGCCAGGGAAAACCAGATAGTGATCTAGTAGTAAAGTTAGTGCGCTAGGGTTTGAAAAAATTATTTTTTTTGAATCATCAATAATGATAATGCCATCTGTATTATGATTTACAACTTGTTCTAAAAACCCTGCGGTTTCTTCATTTTTTTTGAGTAATAAAGTATTGGCTGTGGTGAGTTCTTCAGCTAAGCGGCTATTTTCCAGGCGCAAGTAATTTTGTTCAAAAGCTTCCTTAACTGTTGTTTTTATTTGTTCATCATCCCAGGGTTTAGCAATAAACTTATATATATTGCCCTCATTTATGGCTTCGGTAATGGTATCAATATCAGAATAACCACTGAGTACAATACGGGTAATATCAGGATATTTTTCTTTCACCCGGGCTAGAAACTCAACCCCTGTCATGATGGGCATACGGTGATCAGAGATAATAACATTGACAGGGTTTTCTTCCAGTAATTGTAATGCCTCGGCCCCTCCGTTGGCCTGTATAATGGTGTAACTCTCTCGACGTAATAAACGTTTTAGTGCTTTTAAAATATTAGGGTCATCGTCAACAAGAAGTAATGTTTTATCAGTCATGATTTATTTACTCATAGTTAATTACTAAGTAGCTTATTTAGTTTTTCACTTTTCTCGCCTTTATAAAGCTTGAGGATTTCAGTACGTGCTTCAGCGGGTGGTACGTTTTGAGATTCTAGAAATTTTAATAATTTATTAAATTCTTCGCGTTTTTTTTGCCCTCGATCCGAATCGTCTCGGCGCGAATTAAACTCATCCATTAAAGTAGAGCCACAGCCACAATTTCTGAACACTTCAACTATAGAAGTACCATCATCTTCCAGTGCTTCTTTCAGAGATGACTTACCCGTAGGCATATTGTCTGTTTCTTTTAAAAACTGCTCAGCTGTGAGGTATTTTTTGCCGCAGACAGCACAGGTTTTGGGGAAGGCTGTTTCAATAAAGCTGGTTAGGCCATTAAGGTAAGTATTATGAATATCCATTAATTATTACTAAAATGATGTTGTTTGAATAATAGCTAGCAGAGGTATATTGACCTATGTTCGTTTAACTATAGCAGATCAGCTGAATAATTAAATGTATAAAAGAGTAATATCCCTCAATGATTTTAAGTTAATAATTATATGCTTAACGGCTTACTATTTAAAAGAGTAATGCTTAGCTTAATTTTTCAATAAACAGAGGGTATGCCTTGGTAGAGCTTATGTGTTATTAATGATAGATATAACTTTTAGTTGCTTACCCTAAGCCTTGTTTAGGTCTATACTTAGGTATATTTTTCATGCAACTCTAAAGATTTTAGATTGTGTAACTTTTTTGTGTGGTGATAATTAGATGGGCATATTTATTTGGGATGACAGTTATAACACGGGAGTTGAAATTATTGACACCCAACATAAGAAACTGGTCGATATTCTAAATAAACTGGATGAGAGTCTAGCTGAAAGAAGCGGTTATCAAGTACTTATTGGTTTGTTACAGGAATTATTGGCATATACCGAATATCATTTTAATTCTGAAGAAGAATTTATGTGTAGCCATGGATATGATGAGGCTGAATACTCAAAGCATTTATTAGCGCATAAAGAATTTGTTGATCAGATAGAAAAAGAAGTAAAGGAATGTTTAGTAAACCCTGAAAAAGTGTCTAGCGAGTTGTTAGATTTTTTAGTGGAATGGTTGATAAATCATATTCTATTATCTGATAAATTGATGGTAGATGAGTTGATAAGGAATAGTGAAGATAAAACAGAACAGAATATTGATGCCGCTAGTTTGCATCATAATCTTTATGGTGCTTTACGTGAAAGTGAGTATCGATTTAAAGAACTGGCGGATATCTTACCTGCCTTAATTTGGTTGGGTAATGCACAAGGTGAACGTGTGTTTGTTAATAAGCAATATTCACTATTAACTGGGTTAAGTGTTACAGACTGTATTAAAGAAGATGGTATGAAAGGGATGCATCCAGATGATGTGTCTGTTTTTAAGTCTGTCTATGACAAGGTTTCAAGCACTTTAGAGCCTGCAAATACTGAATATAGATTAATTTTAGAAGACGGTAGCATCTGTTGGATTCTAGAAACAGTTCTACCTAGAATACGTAAAAATGGACAAGTATCTGGATTTATGGGTTGTGGTATTGATATTACCAAGCAAAAACAAATTGAAAAATCATTAGAAGAAACTGTTGAACAACATACCGTAGAGTTAAAAAAAACCAATAAGGTTTTGCAACAGGAAAAGCAAGAGCTGAAAGGGTTGAACGAACAGTTAAAAGAAGCACAAGGGCACTTGGTACAATCAGAAAAAATGGCTTCTATCGGTCAATTGGCAGCTGGGGTTGCACATGAGATTAATAATCCTTTAGGGTATATATATTCTAATTTAAATACTTTAAAGGGCTATTTAACAGATTTAGAGCAAGTTGCTAAATTAGCAGAAAAAATGACGGCTGCACTCCCCGAAGATAATGAATTGGCTGTTGAATTTAAACAATTGCATAAGGAACTGGATCTAGACTTTTTACAAGAGGACCTTCAGGACCTGGTTAAGGAGTCAATTGAAGGGGCAACCCGAGCGAAGAAGATAGTACAAGATTTACGTGACTTTTCTCGTATAGATAAACAAGAGAGAGAGTTTTTTGATTTAGAAGAAGGTATAAGCGCTACCTTAAATATTGTAAACAATGAACTGAAATATAAAGCCAATATTATTAAGGAATTCGCAGGAATAAAACCTTTCTTATGTGTGGGGGCACAACTTAATCAAGTGTTTATGAATCTACTGGTTAATGCAGCACATTCTATAGAAGATTTTGGAAAAATAACTGTACGTACAGGCTATCAGGGCGATAATTTTGTTTGGGTAGAAGTGGAAGATACAGGGAAAGGAATTCCTGAGGAGGTTAAAAATAAAATTTTTGACCCTTTTTTTACCACCAAACCGGTAGGTAAAGGGACTGGTTTAGGCTTGTCGCTATCGTATAAAATCATTCAAGATCACAAAGGTCGATTTGAAGTAGACTCTGTGATGGGTAAAGGAACAAAATTTCGTGTGTATTTACCGATAAAATAAATAATATTATGACAATTGAATCGCCACTTGAGAAAAAAACATCCCATATACTTTGTGTTGATGATGAGGTGAATGTATTGAAATCATTGCGTCGATTATTTCGGGGTGAAGATTATATTGTTCATCAGGCAGAAAGTGGGATGCAGGCGTTAGAGTTGTTAGAGCAGCAAGAGATAGATTTAATTATCTCAGATATGCGTATGCCGCATATGGATGGAGCAGAGCTTTTGACTCAGACGGCAAGCAAATGGCCTGATATGGTGCGTGTTTTATTAACAGGTTATGCCGATATAGAATCAACGATCAAAGCGGTTAATAATGGCAAAATTTACAGTTATTGCAGTAAACCCTGGGAAGATGATGAGCTTAAATCTTTAATTGCCAAGGCTATTGAAGAAAAGCGCTTACGCGAAGAGAGAGTCGAGCTATTTGAAATTATTCACAGGCAAAATGATGAATTAATCGACTTGAATAACAACCTGGAAGAAAAAGTTGAAAAACGAAATGATCAGTTAAAAAAATCATTAAAACAATTAACCAATTCACATAGTGTTTTAAAGAAGCAATACAAAGATGCAGTAAAAACATTTGCAAAAATCATTGAAAAGCGGCCCGGTATTTTAAAAGGCCACTCACTCTATGTGGCGAATTATGCCATGCAGATCGCGGCTTTTTTAGATATGTCGGAAAAAGAATGTGATGATGTTTTATACGCTGGCTTATTGTTGCAGATTGGAAAAATGGTTTTGCCAGATGAATTACTGTCTAAACCCTATTTTTTATTGGATAAAAAAGGTAATTTTTTAAAACATGCAACTGCAGGTGCTGTCTTATTACAAGATATGGAGCAACTGACAGGTGCAACTATTTTAATTAAACATCAATATGAACGATATGATGGTAGTGGCTTCCCTGACAAGCTTGAAGGTGAAAAAATCCCCTTAGGCGCTCGTATTTTATCTGTGGTGAGGGATTTTATATCTTATAAACAAGGTTATATGACAGGAAAAGAAATATCCGATGAAGAGGTTAAAGAGTTTTTGATAAAAAAGAAAAAAGTATATTATGATCCTCAGGTAGTCGATACTTTTCTTGCTATTCTTTAGGCTTATAAGTACTCTCATACTGGATTTATCTAGTTTAGGTATATCACATCCTAATAATCAATACTCCATACCTTCAACTTCAAACTTGCTGAGTTATTCAGATTGTAGATAAATCTCTGCAAAGATTGATTCATTGGCTAAAAATAAACGCAATAACTCTGGGTCAAACTTTTCGGGGTGAGTACGGCCATCACCATGACGAAGAATTGAAATAGTTTTGTCATGATCAAATGCTGGCTTATAAGGCCTTGGTGAGCGTAAGGCATCATAGACATCACAGATAGCAACGATACGGCCCCCCAAGGGAATATTATGTCCTTTTAAGCCAAAAGGGTAGCCACTGCCATCCCAACATTCATGGTGAGCAATTGCAACTTCAGCACCTAATTTAAGATAGGGTGAAATACTGGCATTTGATAAAATACGGGCACCAATTTCTGTATGTTGCTTCACTTGTTCAAATTCGCTTTCAGTCAATGGACCCGGTTTTTGTAATACGTTATCAGAAAGGGCCAGTTTGCCAATATCATGCAATGCACTCGCATAATGTAGTGCATCAACATACTCAGATGGTAGTTTTTTAAATTGGGCTAATTTTTTTGCATAAAGACCGATGCGTCCTACATGAGCACCAGTATCATCATCACGGTATTCCGATGCAATAATCAGGGTTCGAATAGTTTCAATATGGCTGAGTTGAATGTCTTCAGCATCTTGTTTAACAGTGCATTCAAGTAGAGATTTTTCACTGAGTATCCTATCTTGATAGGCTTTTACTTTAAGGGTATTGCGGACGCGTAACCAAAGTTCTTCTCTGTCTATCGGTTTGCTTAAGAAATCATCTATACCCAAAGAAAGCGCTTTTAAACGTGATTGTCTATCGGTTAATGCACTGATAATCAATATTGGGGTGTATTCAACCGTTTCATTGTCTCTGATCTCTTTTATTACATCATAGCCACTAAGACCCGGCATCATAAGGTCTAGCAGTACCATATCAATTCGATCATGTTTTAAATAATCCAGGAATTCAATTCCTGAGTTAAAACATAAGGTTTTATAGCCCTCATGTTCTAATAAGGCGCTTAATAAGCTGGTGACACTGTGCTCATCATCTACTATGGCAATCTGAGGTGAGTTAGCGACTTTAATTTTCATGATTTAACATTTTACTGACTAAATTTAAAAAATCACGGTAATTAATGGGTTTAGCCATATATTCATCAAACCCACTGGCTAAAATGCGGTCTCTGTCGCCAGGCATGGCAAAAGCAGTTAAAGCAATGATTGGCGTGAATTCTAAGCTAGCCTCTTTCCTCATGACTTTACATGCCTCCATGCCGTCCATTTCAGGTAATTGAATGTCTAGTAAAATTAAATCGGGTAATATTGCTTTAGCATTGATAATGCCAGCTTCTGCATTGGTATCAACAGTGACCTGATAGCCTTGTTGTTCCAGTAGCATAACCATTAATTTAATATTGTTGGGGTTATCCTCAATTAACAAAATATGCGCTTTATTAGCTGTCATCATTTTTCCTCAACAAGCTTTCTATATAGCTGACAAACCCTTGCTGGTCTATATTATATTTTTCAATAACATCTTTAACTTTACCAGAAAGTTGTTGGATATCTCCTTCAGTAATTATTTTAGCTGTGACTACAACGACTGGGACATGATGCAAGTTTTGTGTTTGCATAAATGCAACAACATCAAAGCCTGTTACCCTTGGCATCATTAAATCTAGAATAATAAGATCAGGAACTGATTTTTTGATTATATCTTTGGCCTGTTCACCTGAGTAGGCCTTTTGTAATTCAATATTTTCATGCTGTAGGTAAGTACTCATCAAATTAACGGAATTTGGGTCATCATCGACGATTAAGATGGTGTACTTTTTATCTAATGATTGATCAATGGGGATGCCCGCAGCGACGACTGCGCGTAATAAGTTATTTCGACTGACTGGTTTGTTGACGATACTTTTAGGTTTGAGCGCTACGCCAGCCATATCAAGTAAACCCAGTTGAACCAGGATCAAGGGGATTGGGTGCTTAGTGTCATTAAAGCAGTTGTTTCCTTGTAATTGCATGAGTTCCCGCTCGCTAACCTCGGCAATAACTGCATCTATATCATGTCGGGACACGTACTCTGAGACTTCAGCAATATTGGTACAACGGTAAACTTCAATATCAACATCTTCTAGAATGGTTCTAACCATGGCAGCATCATTATCATTTTGATTAATGACCAAGACTCTTTTTTTATGCTGGAGAAAATTATTTAGACTATGTTCTGTTGAAAAAGAACTATTTTCAACAGGTAAGTATGCTGTAAAACAGCTACCTGAGCCTAATTCTGATTCAACATTAACGCAGCCATGATGTAATTCTACGAGTCGTTTAACCATTGCCAGGCCCAAACCTGTCCCCTGATATTTTTTGGACAATGAGCTGTCTAATTGTTCAAAAGGGACAAATAATTTATCCAGGTCTTTTGGCTCCATTCCAATCCCTGTATCTTTAATAGCAATGGACACGAAATCGTGTTTTCGCCTGTCAGTTGTTTCGCATATCGGGATTTCATTCAAATGTAAGCGAGTGGTAATGGTGATACTGCCATTATCTGGGGTAAATTTAGTGGCATTAGACAGTAAATTGAATAGAACCTGCTTGATTTTTCGTTCATCAGCAGATATTTGGCCAATTTGTTGATCCAGTTCAAGATTGAGATGAATATTGTGCTTGCTTGCTTTTTCTTTAATGATTGATATGGATCGATTAACAATTTCGTTGAGTTCTAAACTGGAACAATCCAGTTCCATTTTCCCCGCCTCAATTTTAGAAAGATCAAGGATATCATTAATTAGACTGAGTAAATGTTGGCCGCTATCATAAATCACACCCAAACCTTCTTCTTGTTTATCATTGACTTCGCCAAACATACTGTCTTTCATTGCTTCTGAAAAACCCAGAATTGCATTGAGCGGGGTGCGTAGTTCATGAGACATATTAGCCAGAAATTCAGATTTCATTCGGCTGGCTTCATCTAATTGCTTATTTTTTTGCTCAATTTCTTCGTTTCGATCACGCAGTTTTTCTGTCATAACTTTCATGTCGTCATACTGCTTAAGGTTGTGTAAGGCAACCCCTGTTTGTACGCATAAACGATCAATAAAATTAAGTTCATCAGTGGTTGCATCTTCTCTGGAGACCATTAAAAATACACCAAGACGTTTTTGCTGATAGGTGACGGGACTAAAAACTACCGTTTTAGGCATGATTTTGCTAAAACCAATATCAATGACAAAATCATCCAGATTTATATCTTTTAGAAGGATTCTTTTATTAGTTTTTGCACATTCACCTATTAAACCTTCTCCTAATTCATAGTTTTGCTGGATTGAATTAGTCAGACCGTATGAGGCTTCACAATTTAACCAGCCAGTCCATTCATCAAAGCGATAAAAAGCACTCATTAAGTAGCCATTATTTTCAGCCAGGATAGATAGCAAATGCCGTAGAACTATTTTTCGGTCTTGTGAAGAGTTAAACTCTGTTAGTGCCTTGTTGTGCGTTGAATCATATTGTGCAATTTTGGACATACGTGCTTCTGTTTCTTTTTGAACAGTAATATCTCGCGCAGCAGCAAACACGCCTTGTACCTGATCATTTTCATCACGATAGATTGAGGCATTATATAAAACATGAGTAATATGACCATCTTTACGTCTGATAGATAAGGGATAGTCTGTGACAAAGCCTTCTGTAAATACTTTTTGATAGCCAGTACGGGCTTTGTCAGGTTCCGTAAAGTAGGTTGAGAAATCACTGCCAACCAGGTGAGACCGAAAAATACCGGTTACTTTTTCTGTGGCATTATTGACGTCCATTATTTTACCATCTGCACTAATGGTAACAAATGGGTCAAGACTTGATTCAATAAGACTACGGGTATATTCTCCAACTTGTTTAGTTTGTTGTTCGGCTGATTTTTGCTGGCTAATATCACGGGCTGCTGCAAACACGCCTTGTACTTCGCCTTGCTCATTTTTGTAGACGGAAGCATTATATAGAACAGGCGTAACCTGTCCGTTTGCATGCCGAAGATCAAGAGGGTAATCTCTGACAGAACCCTGTTCATATACTTGAAGGTAACCCGCCTTAGCATAGTCAGGGTCGGTAAAGTAGTTAGAAAAGTCAGTTCCGATCAGTTGTTCACGCTTTAAACCAGTAATTAATTCGGTAGCTTTATTAACATCAGTGATAGTGCCTTCAGGCGCAATGGTGACTAAGGGGTCAAGACTGGATTCAATCAGACTGCGGGTATATTCTTCTACTTGTTTAGATTGTTGTTCGGCTGCTTTTTGCTGACTAATATCACGGGCTGCAGCAAACACGCCTTGTACTTCGCCTAGTTCATTTTTGTAAACGGAAGCATTATATAGAACAGGCGTAACCTGTCCGTTTGCATGCCGAAGATCTAATGGGTAATCTCTAACTGAACCTTGTTTGTATACCTGAAGATAACCTGCTTTGGCATAGTCTGGGTCGGTAAAATAGTTTGAAAAGTCAGTACCAATCAATTGCTCGCGATTTAAGCCAGTGATTAATTCTGTGGCTTTATTCACATCTGTAATGGTACCTTCAGGCGCTATGGTGACCAAGGGATCAAGGCTTGATTCAATGAGGCTACGGGTATATTCACCGACTTGTTTGAGTTGCTGTTCTGCGGCTTTCTGTTGGCTGATATCACGAGCGGCAGCAAAAACGCCTTGAACTTCACCTTGTTCATTTTTATAGATAGAGGCGTTGTATAAAACTGGTGTTATCTTGCCATTGACATGCCGAAGTTCAAGGGGGTAATTTGTTACATGGCCTTCGGTGAAAACCTGTTGATAACCTTGACGGGCTTTATCTGGTTCGGTAAAGAAATCTGAAAAATCAGTTCCAATCAATTTATCTCGAATAACCCCGGTAACCAGCTCGGTTGCTTTATTAACATCCATGATTTTACCTTCAGCACTGATGGTAACTAAAGGATCAAGGCTCGCTTCAATTAAACTACGTGCGTAATCAATTGTGTTCGTAGTTGATTTGGACATCGTTATCTCCAGCTAACAGGGCTAGTTTGAGACTAGTCTTATTTTAAATAAACTTCAAGATCAGCTCGTAGGCTAAGTATTATGTGTTAGTAACTACTCAGCGTATATTTTCTGAGGGTATAGGGTGTTGATTTATCAGGCTGCTGCAACAGGACGTTGCAGCAGAGCTTACATGGATGTATTTACGCGTCCTTATAAATCAATTCCCTATGCCTTCAGTCCTAAACTCGCTGAGTAGTTACATGTGTTATTTGTTTGTTAATGAAGATAAGCAATTGATTACGCTAAAAGGGTAAATATTTCTTTTGTGTTATTTAGGAAAGCGTTATTCGTAATCTTCTTCATTAATATAGATGGCGCCATCTTCAGTCCAGTTAACTTGAGTAATGCCTGGTTCTTCTTTTTCTAACGCATGTAGCAGGGCATCTTTCTCATTTAATTGATTTTGTTGCTCTCTTACCTGATCAGCAAGGCGTCTGTTTTCGTGTAAGATATATTTGTGTTCTAATCCGGATTTAACCGCATTCGTTATATCTACATTATTCCAGGGTTTGTTGATAAAGCGATAAACCCCGGCAGTATTAATCGCTGTTTGAGCACTTTCCAGGTCAGCATACCCCGTTAAAATCATGCGTATTGAGTCAGGTTGAATTAACATGAATTTAGATAAAAAGCTGACACCGTCCATGCCGGGCATTCTAAAATCTGAAATGACCAGGTCAAATGCTGTCTTCTGGGCGACAGATAAAGCTTCTTCAGCATTGGTAAGGGCTGTTATATTGTAGTCTCTTAGTAGTCGACTTATTGCACGTAGTACATTTGATTCATCATCAACTAATAAAATGTTGGCTTTATAACTATTATTTTCTGACATATTTATTTCTCAGGGTTTCACACTGTTTTCACTTTAAGTCTATAACAAATTTTTAGAATTAAAAGCTAATTGTGTTTTTTACTTAAACTATTTTATGATAGGTGAATATTAGCTTTAAGGAATGGGGAAATTATATGAATGATACGACGTTAGTTTATAGCTATCAGTTTAATGTTCCTGATAAAGAATCAATTGAATTGAAACTTGAGATTGATTCAGTGACAACTACATTGAAATCAAATAAGGATGATATGCCTTTTTGGATTGCTCTAGGTTTTAATCAATGCCCTAATTGTCCTTTGAGTCTTGATAAAGAGCTGGTTTGTCCAGTTGCTAATAATTTAATCCCGCTATTAAACCTTGTTGGTTCGCTGGTTTCCTATGACCAGGTCAATGTTGTCATTACTACACCTGACAGAACCATTACCGCTGATACTACTATGCAAAGGGCGATCAGTGCCATTCTGGGCTTAATTATGGCAACCAGTCCTTGCCCTCATACGGAATTTTTAAAGCCGATGGCGCGTTTTCATTTGCCTCTGGCAAGTGAGCAGGAGACGATCTACCGAACGACTTCTATGTACTTGTTAGCTCAATACTTTAAAAGTAAAAATGGACTGGACTATGAAATGGGGTTTGATGGCTTAACGAAAATTTATGAAAATCTACAAATTATTAACAGGGCATTAGCTGACAGGTTTAGAGCAGCAATAAAACAAGATGCCACGGTGAATGCAATTATTCTATTAGATTTATTATCACAAGCAGTTGCTTGGTCAATTGAAGATCAACTGGATGAATTACAGGACTTATTTAAACGCTTTAGTGAGTGAAATCTTGTGGCCCTAATATACGTAGTATCTCATCGCAGCTAGTAAGCCCTAAATTAACTTTTTCTAAACTATCTTCTAATAAGGTTCCTGATTACCCGTGAGCTTCCGCCATAATATACGGAAAAGAATAAATCCAACTGCCACGCGTCATCCCCGGTGTTTGTTATCGGGGATCCATTTAGAGAAAATTAGATTCCTGCTGAGAGAATGCAGGAATGACGGGGTAGAGAAGTTGGCTTTTTTAACATGGCGGAGAGTCATAGATAATTAGGTCACCTTTTATAGAATCTGTTTAGGTCTTAGTTAAAGTGTCTAGACTGTCGTATAAATGGTTATTTTTTATACTGAAGTATAAAGGTGAGGCAAGGTTATTGTGAGGGAAGGTGCAATGGAATTGCACCAAAAAAGTGCCTGTAAAATTATTTTATTTATTTGATGCACAAAATAATGTCATACGAATGGATATTTGTTTTGTCTTTAATATTAGTGTGGATGTTATAACTGTTTGTAATTAAAGTGTAAAAATTTTATTTTGTTTTAAATTATTAAGTTGGCTTTAATTTTGCTTTAAGATCGAAAGGATGTGTTAAATGAAAGCGTCATTAAATACATGTCAAAATGAATATTTGTTAAAATGGTCAATTCCTTAGCTCTTTGTTAGTAAGGGATAGAGTAAATGTTTTAATAATTATAAAAATACACCAAAAGAGTAAGAAATGAATCATTTGCAACAAATATATGATAACAACCTTGCCTGGGCTGAAAATATTAAAAAAAATAAGCCTAACTTTTTCTCAGATTTATCAAAACAGCAATCACCAGAATATTTATGGATAGGGTGTTCGGACAGTCGAGTTGTTGCCGAACAATTAGTGGGTCTGCAACCCGGCGAGTTATTTGTACATCGTAATATAGCTAATGTAGTGGTACCTACCGATTTGAATTGTTTGTCGGTCATTCAATTTGCAGTTGAGGTATTAAAAGTCAAACATATTATTGTTTGTGGGCATTATGGCTGTGGGGGGGTTAAAGCTTCTATGCAATCAACTGAACATGGATTGATTGATAACTGGCTTTGTCATATTAAAAGTGTACACCAGAAAAATGAGGTTGAACTATTATCTATTGATGATGAAACTGCTCGCTTAGATAGGTTGTGTGAGCTAAATGTGATTGAACAAGTGATGAATATTTGTCATACCACGGTTGTACAGAGAGCCTGGCGAAATAATAAAGAATTAAGTGTTCATGGCTGTATCTACACCTTAGAAACAGGCATTTTGAAAGATTTGAATGTACGTTTTGATGATATGAGTCAAATGAATGATATTTATCAATTAAGACAGGCCAAAAAGAATGTTTATATTAAGTGCGTTAATTAAAACAGATGACGACATAGATTTCATTTTATATTAAAAGGGTAAAGCAATTAACATACAGCAGTTGAATAGCGAGTTTGGTTTAAGTGACCAGGTCTTATTTGTTGAAGGAAAGGGAGGATTACCTTTTATACAGGTTAAGAATGACAAGGCCACGGCTTTAATTTCTATTTATGCTGCTCAAGTTTTATCCTTTAAGCCTGTCAATGAGTCTGAAGACTTTATGTTTACCAGTGATAGTGCTTATTTTCAGCAAGGAAAAGCCATTAAAGGTGGAATACCTATCTGTTGGCCCTGGTTTGGCGCGGCAGTTGATGATACTGATAACCCAGACCATGGCTTTGTGAGAAACAGGTATTGGAATGTTTCAGCGGTTGAAAGTTTAAATAATGGTGATACTAAAGTACAACTTGATTTAGTTGATAGCAGTGAGACCAGAGCAATGTGGCCTCACCAGTTTCACCTTTGTCTGGATATTACTATAGGTGATTCATTGACGCTTAGTCTGGTGACTGAAAATAGGGGTGAGAAAAGCTTTGTTATCACTGAGGCCTTGCATGCTTATTTTAATGTGGGGGATGCATCTCAGGTACAGGTATTAGGCCTGGAAAAGACTGAATACCTGAATAAGAACGAAGACTTTGTTAAAGTTTGTCAGGTTGGCGCGGTTACTTTACAGCAAGCAACGGATAATATTCATGTCAATGTCGGGGGTAACTTGACTATTAATGATCCGGTATTTAATCGAAAAATTAGAATCACATCTTCAGGTAATAATAATGTTGTAGTTTGGAATCCATGGTCAGAAGGGGCAGCTGCAATGAATGACCTGGAAACTGAAGATTACAAGAATTTCGTTTGTGTAGAAATTGCAAATGCTGCATCAAATATCATTGAAATTTTGCCGGCAGCAGCTTATAGAATGGTGACTAATTATAGAATTATCAGTGATTAAAGCCTCTTTAAATAAAGAGACCCCATCTGTTCCTGAACTGGTAGGGGGAGCTTAGGTTCAGATGGAATCAACTTGATGGTTAGTTTTTTTGTGAAAAAATTTGTGAAAATTCTACAGTATCTAGTTTTTCATCTTTGTTGTTATCCAGGTTTTCCCATCTATCAGAAAGCTGTTTTGAAGCTGAAGCTTCATCTTTACTAATAAAGCCATTTTTATCAATATCAAGTATTTCCCATAGATTAGAATCGCTCAGCTCATAGTTTGCCATAACCAATTCTGCTTTTTCAGTGGCTTCAGCTTTAATAGGAGCTAGTACTGCACCAAATTCAACTGTTTCTGTTTCTGCCTGTACTGCAGTAGAAAGTAAAGCGATTGATAAGATTGTTAATAAGTTTTTCATGATATACCTTAAGTTTAATTGAGTTTTTTGTGAATAATTTTTCTATATTCACTTCTGTTATTGCAAGGCCTATGCCAAATACCAGATAAATAATTTAAGATACTGAAATAATTAACTATTTTTATATTTTCGTAGAGAAGACTAAGCTAAAAATATCTGTAGAGTCATAATTTCACGACATTCATGGACTATTTTTAATAATACACTTGTATTCCCTGTTTTTTAGTCTAGGGTAATCTATCTTCTATAGGTATATCAATTGCTTATGTTTTATTTTATGCGTCGGGTGCAAGCAACAAGTGTTTATTTTATAGGCTAATTACCTTGCGAGTTTGGAGTCGAGGCATAGGGTCTTGATTTATAAGGAAGGGTAAAGACTTATCTATTCTCGGATAGGCTCCTAAGCAAATGCAGGCTAAAGCCTGCGCCCCACTCGTATGAATATTCAGCTAATCAAGGTTTGTTATTCAAGAGCAAATCAGATAGCACTTTTAAAATCGGCTATGAATAGCTTGATTGTTATTTTGAATGCTGTTGAATAAATGAAGTTAAATCATCGCTTTTTAAAGGACGACTGAAATAATAGCCTTGCAAAAAATCACAGTGATGTTGTTTAAGAAATAGCTGCTGTGCCTCGCTCTCAACCCCTTCACCGATAACGTCCATCTCTAGATCATGTGCCATTCTGATGATATTAATAGTGAGTAGACTGTCTTGTTTATTTTCCGGTACATCCAGCATAAATGTACGATCAATTTTTAGCGTGTCAAAAGGAAATAGCTTTAAATAACTGAGGGATGAATAGCCTGTACCAAAGTCATCAATAGATAGACGAATACCTAGTTCTTTTAACTGTTTGAGATTGATGGCACTTTGTTCAGGGTTTTCAATTAAACAGCTTTCAGTTAATTCCAGTTCTAATAAATTAGCGGGGAGTTGACTACTATTGAGTGTTTTTTTAACAGATTGAATAAACTTTACGCCTTGGCTTAACTGTTTAGGTGAAATATTGACGGCCATTTTCATTGGGTCTCCTTTATCCAACCATTGTTTGGCTTGCGTACAAGCTGTCTGTAGAACCCATTCCCCAATATCGAAAATAAGACCAAGTTCTTCTGCGATATGGATAAAGTTTTCAGGTGAAACCAAGCCTAATTCAGGATTGTGCCAACGAATTAAAGCTTCCACACCGATTGTCTGTTGAGTTTTTGCATCAGTTAGCGGTTGATAATTTAAACTAAATTCATTTTTTGCTAGAGCAGAGCGTAATAAAAGTTCAATTTTAAGACGTTGGTGAGCATGTTCATTGAGTTGTGCTGAGAAAAAGCTAAACATATTCTTACCAGAATTCTTAGCTTGATACATCGCACTATCAGCATTTTGCATTAACTTATCAGGGTCATTACTATCTTCTGGAAAAACAGTGATACCTAAACTTGCACTGATAATAAGCTCTTGAGCTGCCAGTTTAATTGGCTTGTTTAATTCTGTTAAAGCTTTTTCTGCAACAATTTCAGCACCAACCGTAGATGTTAAATTATTTAAAATAATTAAAAACTCATCTCCACTGAGTCTGGCAACGGTATCACCTTCACGAACGCTTTTTTTCAGGCGTTTAGCGACTTCTACCAATAAATCATCACCTGCCTTATGGCCTAAGGTGTCATTGACTATTTTAAAATTATCCAGGTCAATAAAAATTAAAGCCCCTGAAGACTTGCTACGGCTGGTATAAGAAATAGCAAGATCAAGGCGATCTTTTGCGAGAACTCGGTTTGGTAATGCTGTTAATGGGTCATAGGTTGCTTGTTCAATGAGTTTTTGCTCATAGGCTTTGTAGCTAGTAATGTCTTCTTTAATACCTAAAAAATGGGTGGTTTTTTTATTTTTATCTTGAACTGGGGTGATTATTGCTCTTTCCCAATATAACTCACCATCTTTTGTACGGTTATAAAATTCGCCATGCCAGGATTCTCCAGCTAATAAGGACTGCCATAATGCCTTATACTCTTGCTCTGTGGTGTGACCTGATTTGAGTATACTTGGTTTTTTACCAATAGCCTCGGAGGCACTATACCCGGTAATTCGTTCAAAAGCTGGGTTAACATATTCGATATTGGCATCGATGTCGGTAATAATAATACTGGCTGGACTTTGCTCTACCGCAATCGTTAATTTTTGCAGTTCATTCAGCGTATTGCGTAAGGACAAAGTCTTTTCGTTAACTGTGTTTTCTAGAGTGGCATTTTGTTTTTGTATAGCCGCTTTTTTATGTTCTATTTCGCTCAGCATACGGTTGAAAGTATTGGCGAGAATGCCTATTTCATCTTCTCGTTGTATATTGACTTGTACATCAGATTCACCATGAGCAATGCGCCAGGATGTTTCTGTGAGTTGCCAGATAGGTGTAATAAGTCTTCTGGATAAATGCACACTGATATAAAAAACAATAGCTAATGCAAATAAGGCAAGTATACCTAGTTGGGTAATAAGGCTATGTTGCATTGCTTCTAGCTGTGTTCTTGATTTAACTAGCATCAGCGAACCGCTTAGTCCAATATCCATGCGCAGTAGCTTTTTTGCAATCACAAAATAATTTTGCTGTAGGAAATGCATCTGAATTGCCTGCCCAGGGTGTTGCAATAACTGCAGGTATTCGATGTAAGGAATGGGTAAATCTACCAGGGGAGCTTGATTATAAACAAGTGTGGTCGCCATAATGGCTCTATCTCTGACTATAGAAATATCTAAATGGGTGACTTTTGCAAATTCTTTAAGCAGTTTGTGGTCGATTATTTTAACCACGATAATATAACCTATTACGGTTTTATCTTCTGTCGAGGTAAATACCGGGGCAACTGAATAAAAACTGAAATGGTTCTCTCTGGTTATGATTGCACTATTAATTTTTTTTGACTTTACGGTTTTGTTAACAACATCAATGCCTAAAAATGAGTTGTTAAGGCAATTACAGTCATTCGAATGATAAATAACCTGGGCTTGATTATTTAATAAAATAATGGAAGTATCGTGAAAAAAAACCGCCTGATGCTCTACTAAAAAAAGAGTAATATCTTCAATTTTAGGTGTTTTTAGGATTTGTATTAATTTGGGTTCATCGGATAAATGGAGTGCCCATGTTTCTTGACCCTGTATTTGTTGCTCAATTAACTTTTCAGTAATGTCCAATGAGTATTCAAATTGTGAACGAATCAGGCGGGCAAACATTGTTTGAGAAATATGTAGGCTAATGAGGCTGGCAACAAGTAATACGATGCCTAAAATAAGTATATAACTGGCACTTAGTTTAAAGCCAAAACGCTTATGAAAGGGGAGGTGTTTATCTAAGGAGTCTGCTTGACTGCTCATTTTTATTTTTCCCAGTCGGGATAATAGGCTTGAAATTGTTCAATTGCCCAATCCAAAGATTTATCTTGATGACAGCCGCCATTCTGACATGAATTGGGTGTGCCATAATATTTACTAAATAAAGGGGGCACAATTCTAAAGGCATGGCTACGAATGGGATAGGCTCCGCCAGATTTAATAATATAAGGCATATGACAGTCTGCACAACTTGCAACACTTGGTGGGCAGGGAGTATGAGCTTTGCCCTTTGTTGCGGCGGCTATGGAAAGACTATCAGCATGGCAAAGCCCGCAACGATGTTCGCCTATATTAAGGTGTTTGAATTTCTTGTTGAGTCCATGGGGTTCATGACAGACCACACAAGTTATGCCGTTTTCAGCTGTTTCTAAGGTGACTTTAGTGTCTTTGGCAAATAAACGGTCAGCTGAGTGACAGTCAAGGCAAGCATCAGATAATGGACCGCGTGCAGCTGTACTTTTTTCTTTTAGTAAGATTAAAGCTTTACTATGTTTGGAAACAGAGAAATCAGCAAATTCCTGGTGTCTGTTTTTTGATAAATCTTGATTCCACCAAAATTTTTTCTTACTATCCTGGTTGGCGGTGAGTGGTTTGTAGTCAGCAGGTAAATCGTCGCCCGGTATAACATTTAACGGAAAGCTAAAACGTGTTTGTATGTGTTCCTTATCAACCGCTATTTGTTGACCGCGAGTATGACATTGACCGCAAACAGAGTTTTTGATGGAAACAATAATTTCTTTTTCAGGTTTTACTGGGTCATTTCTATGACAAAGTAAACATAAAGTGGATTGCTTTTTTTGTTTTTGTTTTACATGTCTGCTACCTGGACCATGACAAGCCTCACAACCAATGCTAAATTCAGAAAACTGAAAGTTATCGGGGTTAAATCCTGTGGTATGACAACCATTACAATGCGTTGATAAAGGTGTTTGTCGCCAGCTATCGACTTTGTAAGGCACCCATTTCTGGGTGGTAATCATCCATTTTGCGGGTAAAGGGTAATATTCGTCATCAATTTTACGCGCATAAACCTGTTCCCATTTATTACCGATTACAAATTCAATATCGGATTTTTTAAAAGTGACGACAGGGTTTTCTACGCTAAAATCGGCTTGAATATCATCTGGGGATGCAATAGGCCTGAACATTTTTGAATGCAAACTATGCTCATCCCAGGCCTGGTAGTAGTTTTCATGGCAATCTGCACAGTTTTCTGACTTGATGTAATGAGCTGCTTTATCGATATCTTTATGCTGATGTATTAGAATTGTGATTAATATCAGCAAAAGCGTGATGACCGTATAGCCTAGAATTCGCAGAAAATTCATATCATATTTTTCAGAGTTCGGTTAATTAAATTCTAGCATTTATTCTAAATAAGTTATCGCCTTTTGTTTTTAATATGCGAAGGCCTTAATGGCTAAGGAACGTGCTTAAAATAGGCCATTTTGAGGCGCAGCCCTCTATGCTGCAGATAAGATACGCCGAGTAGTTTTTCAACTTTTTGCTTATCATCGCGCCGAGGGCGGATGCTCCTACATGCAGTGTTGTTAGCTAAAATCGTATTGCAGTTGTTGGTTCCAAAAATTGATATTTTTATTATTTAATAAATCTTCGGCAAATTGTGTCGCTAGTTGTAAGTTGTTGTTTGCTTGTTCCGTTGGTTTTTCACCCAGTTCAAAACTGAGACCTTGAATACTGAGTAAATAGCTGGCTGGGGGAGCTTGTTTTTTTATACTCTGATAAACCTGTAATACGGCAGATGGACTCATTGCATGGGTACTATAGCTTTTATCTCTAAGGGCTTCTAATTTGCTAAAGTTAAACGCGGTGTTGCAAGAAACTGAGGCATCAATAAATAATACCAGCTCTCTATTTTCCAGATCCAGGGCATGTTCAATCTGTAGCTGAAAATCATTCAGTATTTCAATGTCGCTTAAGTCTATTTTTTGTTCTAGCGCTTCTAGTAATAAAGGCCCAAGTGCATCATCCCCACGGCTCAAATTGCCGTAGCCAAAAATTAAAATAGGTTTAGTCATATTAGCTGGGTGGAAAGTGTAAATTTACTGGCTTGCAGAATAAAGGGTGGGCATTGCCCACCCTACAGGATATAACTATTTTCGGACGTTCTCTATTTGGCCGTCACTGTGTTTAACCAGTTTATCTATTATATTACCCTCGGCATTAACGAGTTCAAGCTGTAATGGCATTTTACCTAGTGCATGTGTTGCACAGGATAGGCAGGGATCATAAGCGCGAATTGCGACTTCCAGGTTATTTAATAGGGGTTCGGTTAACTCTTGGCCTGATAAATACTCTGCTGCAACCTGGCGCACGGATTCGTTCATTCCCATATTATTACTGGTGGTTGAAACAATCAGGTTTGCTTTGGTTACGATATCATTTTCATCAACTTGATAGTGATGGAATAATGTACCACGAGGCGCTTCTATTACACCGATACCTTCATAGCGTTTTTCACCTTGTGCAACAAGATCAGAGCCCATAATGTCGGGGTCATTAAGCAATTGTTTAATACTTTCTGCACAATGTAAGGTTTCTATCAGTCTGGCCCAGTGAAATGCCAAAGTGCTATGCACCATGATGCCCGTACTACTGTGTTGTTTAAATTCAACCCTGGCTTGTTCGGCTAATGGGGTGTCAATAGAGTCACAGTTATTGACTCGGGCTAATGGTCCAACGCGATACCAGCCCTGGTCCTGGCCTAATGCAGTTAAATAAGGGAATTTCATATAGGTCCATGAACGGACTTCTTCATGGATGTAATCATTGTATTTACAATAATCTACATGGTCCATAATGGTGTCGCCATTCGCATGTTTGGCGCGTAGACCGCCATGATATAGCTCTAAGGCACCATTTTCTTTAGTGAGTCCAAGGTAATTTGTCGCTATGGTGGCAAAGTCATCGTAGTAGGGAAGGTTGGAGCAGTGTACTTTTTTGATTAATGCAACAGCACCTGCTGACCATTCTATAACCTGATCAATATCTTCCAGTAAATAATCCCGTTCGGCTTTGGTCAGTGATTTATTCATACCGCCTGCAATGGCTCCAGTGCCATGAACGCGTTTTCCTGAAATCATTCGAATCACTTCTTGACCATATTTGCGTAATTTAACGCCTTGCAGGCCAAGATCGGGGTATTCATTTAGCACGGCAATTACATTGCGTTTGCTGATATCACTTTCAAAACCGAATAATAGATCAGGGCTGGAAAGATGAAAAAAGTGTAGCGCATGTGATTGCAATACCTGACCAAAATGTAATAAACGTCTTAACTTATCAGCACTAGTAGGTAGGTTTTCAGGGTCGATACCCACCAGTTGATCGATCGCTTTTGCCGCAGCTAAGTGATGACTGACTGGGCAAATGCCACATAAACGTTGAACCAGCACCGGGAGTTCCCAATAGGGACGGCCTTGAATAAAACGTTCAAAGCCTCTGAACTCAACAATATGCAAGCGAGCCTGTTTGACTTTGTTTTCTTCATCTAGCAACAAAGTCACTTTTCCATGACCTTCAACCCTGGAGACGGGGTCTATCACTACACGCTTCAGGTTTTCTTTATTTTCGGCGGTTTCTAAATTTTCGTACATAATCTTCTCTATCTAGGATAGGGGTATCTAAGTATCACCCATGTGTTATAGGGTGAATTCAAGCTAGTTATAGGGTTTGGCGTTAATCATAATGAACCAGCTCATAAGGTAGACTTGGGTCTCGGCCTTCCAGTAAATCTGTCAGGAATTTCCAAAAAACATCAGCCGAGGGAGGGCAACCTGGTAAATAGTAATCTACTTTAACAATTTCATGGATGGGACGGACTTTATCTAGTAATAGAGGTAACTCAGGGTCATTGGGAATTTGTGCATTTTCGACCCCTATACCATCAATATAAGCTTCATTTAAACACTCTTCTAAAGGGATATGATTACGCATGGCGGGTAAACCACCATTAATAGCACATGCACCGACGGCCACTATAATTTTGCAGTTGTTACGAAACTCGCGTAGCACATGAACATTTTCGGAGTTACAGACGCCACCTTCTATGAGGCCTATATCACACTGAGTACAATGTTCAATGTCAGTAATAGGTGAACGGTCAAATTCTACCAGCTCAGCTAGTTTTACCATGCGTTCATCAATGTCTAAAAATGACATATGGCAACCAAAACAGCCTGCTAAAGAGGTGGTTGCAACTCTGATTTTATCAGTCATTTTTATCAGACTCCTTTGCTAAAGCTATTTGGTCAATTTGTTGCTGATCATAAAGACGTTGTCCTATAGGGACAGTGTAAGCTGTTCGTTTAATCAAAATAGCACCTGTGGGACAAATATGGGCCGCACAATCATTAATGTCAATATCACTGTCTTTTAATTTTCCGCTTTCGGAATTAATGATCAGACGTTTATTGATGCCACGACCACTTATGGCAAATACGTTTTTATTATCACTCTGTTGGCTTGCTCTTACACACAATGAGCAAAAAATACAGCGATTATGGTCGATTAATACATCAGGATGGGAGGCATCTATTTCTCTATCGGCAAAGAAATGCGGATAGTGGTTGTCCAGCATATTTAAATGATAGGCAACACCTTGTAACTGACAATTTCCCGTTTTTTCACAAGAAGGGCAGAAATGGTTGCCTTCTACAAATAGCATTTGGGTGATTCTTTTGCGATCTGCCGATAACTCTTCAGAAGTATTTACAACGTTCTGATCTTCAGCCGCGGGAAATGTACAGGCCGTACAATTTCTACCGTTCACTTTAACCGTACAAAGTTTACAGCTGCCATGAGGTTCATAATCTGGATTGTGGCATAGATGAGGGATATATAAATTAGCAGCGGTCGCTGCTTCCATGATGGTTTGTCCCTCTTTAAATGGAATTTCTTTACCATCAATTGTTATCGTTTTACTCATATCACTTGTCCAGTTGTGCTAAATGGGCGTTAACATCGTTTCTGTTGGCCAGTTGTCTAGCGGTTTCCAGGGATGCATCTAAATCGAATCCTGGTTCAAAGCTAATGTCTTTAAGTTGTTGCTGATAAAGTTCAGGGTAGCGCTGTAGGGTAGAGAGTATGGGATTGGCCGCAGTTTGTCCCAGCCCACAATGGCTGTAACTTTTTACCAGTTGGCAGAGTTCTTCTAAAGCGACTACATCGCCAGATGAACCATGACCGTCAATTATTTTATCCAGCTGTTTTTTTAATAAAGCGGTACCAACGCGACAAGGGGTACAAAAACCACAGCTTTCATGGGCAAAGAAATGGGTGAAGTTTTTGGCGATCTCAAGAATGTTTCTACTGTTATTGAATACAATAAACGAGCCACCGGTTGCCAGGTCTTCAAAAGCAAGGGTTCGGTCAAATTCCTTATTGCAAATAAAGTTCCCTGAAGGCCCGCCGACTTGAACACCAAGGACATCATCAGCAGAACAATCAGAGAGTATTTGGTTGATCGTTGTACCGAATGGATATTCATAAATACCAGGCTGAGAGCAGTCACCACAGATACTTAAAATTTTAGTGCCTGTTGATTTTTCAGTGCCTATTTCAGCAAATTGTTGGCCACCGTATGCTGCGATTTGGGCAGCGGCAAAAAAAGTTTCTACATTATCAACTACGGTGGGTTTATTTAAATAACCTTGGGTGACAGGGTAGGGAGGACGATTTCTGGGGATGCCGCGCTTACCTTCCAATGATTCAATCAGGGCTGATTCTTCTCCACAAATATAGGCGCCTGCGCCTAAGCAAATTTCAATATCGAAATTAAAGCCAGATTCTAGAATATTATGGCCTAATAAACCAAGGCTATGGCGTTGTTCTATAATGAGTTGCAATGGCTCATACAGGTGTAAATATTCAGCTCGTAAATAGATAAAGCCCTGTTTGGAACCAGTAATTATGCTACAGACTGTCATGCCTTCAATAACTTGATGAGCATAGGAATTGAGTAATATCCGATCTTTAAAGGTACCAGGTTCGCCTTCGTCGGCATTACATATAGTATAACGTTCTAATTCGTTCTCTTCGGAGCAAAAACGCCATTTCATCGCGGTATTAAAACCTGCGCCGCCTCGACCACGAAGATCAGAGACCTTAACTTCTGCTAAGGTTTGAGTGAGTCCTCGCTCTAAGGTGGCTTTAATCGCCGCACCTTGAGGAATTTCAGTTGTTAACAACAGATCCGCTTTATGAATATTATCGGTCACCTGAAAAAATCGTTTAGGCCAGTCGTTTAGAGGAATCTGTCGGTTAATTAAATCGGCAATTTCATCGATTCTTGATTGAGTTAAGTGGGTTAATGCGTAGCCGTTAATAAGTCCTGCTGGGCCTTGGTCGCACATGCCTGTACAAGAGGTATTGTTTAAACTAATTAAGCCATCATCTCTAACTTTACCCACTTCAACATTAAGTTGAGACGATAGGTAGTCCATTAGTGATTGTTTGCCTAGCATATGATCAGTTATAGAGTCACTGATCAAAAGATCGTATTGGCCTTGAGGGTGTAAATGGAAGAAGCTATAAAACTCAATAATACTGATGATTTGAGTTCGATCAATTTTTAATAAACTAGCAATAATGTCTATTGCTTCGGTAGAGATACACCGGTATTTAGCTTGAATTTCTCGCAAAATGGCAAGTAACCGTACCGCTTTAAAGTTATTGTCTTCAACAACCTTTTGTATAAACTGTTTCATTTCTCGTTTTACCTCAGAGTATCAGTCCAACAATTAATAACAAATAAGTATCACAGAAGGGCTGCGTTCTAGTTATTTTTAAGTATATAAGAGTGTACTGTAATTACAAGTCCAAGACTGGGGTAAATATGAGGGTTTTATTATATGCTTTAGAAATTCTGCTGTAGGGCTTGCGAACAAATGTTATTAAGTTAAGGATAATATCTTTGTCAAAACAAATAAGTTTTCAAGCAAAGGCACAAAGTTACCAAGAAGAACGATTTCTTTTTCTTTTCTTTGTGCCTCTGTGTGAGTATAAAACCTTGTTTCATTTCTTAACTTAATGGCATCGGCTGGCGAACTGTACTAGGCAGTTCGCTGAACAGGCAAAGTAAAATGATTGAAATAGCTGTGAACCGTTTGTGGTTGTTTTATTAGCAGACTGTTTTTACACAGTTTTTACCTGCTTCTTTGGCGTTGTATACACCTTTGTCTGCTACTTTAATCAGTTCTTCGTAAGACTTTATGTCTGCTGTTTTGTAGGCCACTCCAATGCTAATACTTCCATGCCAAGGAATTCCTCCAGTGGGCACTCTTAGTTCAGATACCGTTTTACGCGCTAACTCTGCGATATGCATGCCGCCCTCTTTATCAGTGTGAGGGCAGATAACAAAAAACTCATCTCCACCAAGACGACAGACAGTATCGTCATTTCTAAAAGCGTTTTGTAGTGATGTGGATAACTCTACCAATACAACATCGCCCGCATCATGACCATAAGTATCATTAACGGCTTTAAAATGATCGGCATCAATCATCACACAAACCAGGGGTGAATTGGATTTTGTTGACTCTTCCCAGCTAGCAGACAAACAACGCATAGCGTGACGACGGTTTGGAAGTCCGGTTAAAACATCAGTCAAGGAAAGTTCTTCTAAATGATGATTAGCTTCAGACAGCTGTTTAGTGCGTTGCTGTACTTTTTCTTCTAAAGATTGATTTAATTTGATTAATTCTTTATTTCTTGCTGATACTTGTTCAAATAAACCATTTAGCGCAATCAGAAGTGGTTCGGTGGCACTGTCACTGTTTTTTTCTTCTGCTTCATAAGCTTTATCAGCCGCAATTCCTGATTGAATTGCGTGAATTTGTTTAGCCATATTCTGGTCTGAGCCAAGAATATGATAGGCAAGCCAATGAATAAGAAAATTAAGCAGTTGCTTTGCTGAATCAAGATTGTTTTCAGTCACTTTGCTATGCATCACCGATATCTCATGCAAAAAACCTTTGTGTACTTTTATATGGTGTTCATAGTGACGTTGATCTATTCCCGACTGAAGCATTAAAGCTTCTTCTTCTTGAAAATGGTATTCAGTGTAACTGGCTAGCTCTTTAAATAATTCTTCAATATCATTAATATTGACTTTATCTTCGGCTAAAAGGTTACCAAATTTATTAGTGATATTTACCAGATGTTGATGCTGTTGATCTACATCTGGAAGCCCTGTCATGTAGTTTTTATTCCAGTGAAACGATTCCATAGATTGACTATCTCTTGGTTTTAATTAAATGCCTTGTTTTCAATATGATTTATTATTGAGCCTAACATGAAAATTTACAATAAACCAACAGTTAATATAATAGCAAAATACAGGGATCTTGTTGGGTGTGGGATACTTATTATTGGCTTTAACTAATCGCTGAGTTTAAATGAAATGGCTATGAACAAACTGCAGCTTGCTGCCATACATTACCTCAAGACACTGGGGTGAATATATCAATGTAGCCTTGATGACCACATCATTGCTGTCATCAGTTTTGAAAAATAGAATTCAAACAACTTTAGAAAATGGACAATCAGTTTTTTGTTCACAGTCATAAAAGCTAATGATATTGGTGTTTCAGAAATTTACTCAGTTTTGCTTTATAATTTAGCCTCTAATTCGCTCATTAGCGATAAATATTCATTGCTTCTTAAACTATTTTGTCATTATGAATAAAACACCCACAAGCATGGAAAACAGTCATTTATTAATTTCTGCAGGTAAAAGTAGTCGTTTAGATGCGCTTAGAAAAAAAGCAGGATTGCTTACAAATAATTCTGCCTTGGATAAAAAACTAAATCAGCAAGCTAGTCTTGTCGGTTTGAATCAGGCAACTAAAGAGGCTTTACTTCAGGCGATAGCATTGATTGATGAAAAACTGAATAGCTTAATGAATGCTTATCCCGCAGGTAAGAAAAATACTTTTTTTAAACTTAAGCATGGAACTGAAGTAGGCAGAGTTAAAAAAATGCCAGTTAAGGCTGTTTTTAAGCTATTAAAAATAGACAGAAAACAAATCAAACATTTTCAGATGATTGAAAATTTGAATTTGAACGGTCAAAGCAGTGATGCTGAATAGAATTGTAAACCTGTTTCCTATATGGGCCATCTTGTTTTCAAGTATCGCCTTTTTTAATGCCGAAGCTTTTGCGGCGTTAAAACCGATTATTGTCCCTTTACTTGCCTGTGTAATGCTAAGTATGGGGATGACTTTAACCTGGGATGATTTTAAAGCGGTACTTAAAAAACCGCTGGTTATTACTGTTGCAGTTGCTATTCAGTTTTTACTGATGCCACTGTTTGCCTATGCTATTTCCATTTTTTTAGAGTTGTCGATAGATTTAATGACAGGAATGGTATTAGTAGGTGCAAGTGCTGGGGGAACGGCTTCAAATGTTATTTGTTATCTGGCAAAAGGCAATGTGGCACTTTCAATTTTAATGACGGTGGTTTCAACCTTGTGTGCTGTAGTTTTAATGCCAGCTTTAAGTTTTTTGTATTTAAACCAGGTAGTCCCGGTCCCTGTTGTAGGCATGCTCAATAGTATTTTGACTATTGTATTATTTCCGGTGTTAGTCGGGACTTTGTTAAACAGTTTTTTTACTCAGCGATTGAAAACAATTCAACCCTTTCTTCCTTTATTATCAACTTTTTCTATCGTTTTTATTATCGCCATTATAGTCGGCTTAAATCATGATAATTTGCGTGTTTTAGCTTTGCCTGTATTGATAGCGGTTTGTTTACATAATTTATTAGGTCTATGCGCAGGGTATGCTATCCCCTGGCTTTTAAAATACGATGCTCGTACTTGTCGTACAGTTTGTATAGAAGTAGCTATGCAAAATTCAGGTTTAAGTGTGGCGTTGGCGATTAAATATTTTTCTATTGCGGCTGCATTACCCGGCGCAATATTTAGTATCTGGCATAATGTTTCGGGTAGTTTGTTAGCTATGTATTGGCGAAAACAAGATAGCTAAAAGTGTAGATATGAAAAGGTGATACGTTTCAGGACTGCTTGCTTATGAGCTAGTTATTTCTAGCAGAATATTAATCATTCAATATGATAATGCTGAGTTCTATAGTTTCTTTAATAGTAACTACTCAGCGAGCGTAGGGCTGAAGGCATAGGGTATTGATTTATAAGGGCGCGTAAATACGTCCCTGTAAGCTCTGCTGCAACGTCCTGTTGCAGAAGCCTGATAAATCAACACCCTATACCCACAGAAAAATATACGCTGAGTAGTTACTCCTTTAATACTTTAATATTAATGAATAGTAGAAGGCAGCAGTTATGTTTATAACAGCATAAGCTAAAGTGGAATTATTTTTCATGGTCTTTTAAGTAAGGGAAGGCTATTATTCTTTTATCGCATAAGCTATTTTTCGATAGGAATATATGATGGGAACTACAATAAAGACGGATTTTGATTATTTGGTTGAGCAACTTGATCATACCCCGCTGGTTCCTGTTCTACTGGATGACCATGTTCATACGGTCTGGTGCAAACTGGAGTTTATGAATCCTAGTGGCTCCATTAAAGACCGTATTGCTAGACATATTTTGCATAAAGCGGGAAAAGAAGGTTTATTGAAATCGGGGCATGTGGTGGAGGCATCGAGTGGCTCGACCAGTATCGCCCTGGCCCATGTCTGTGCCTTAATGGGACTCCAGTTTACAGCGGTTTTACCTGAAGGGGCCAGTGAAGAACGTCTTTGGACGATGGTGGCATTAGGTGCGCAATTTGAACTGGTTCCCAGCAGCAGTGGAATGCTTGGCGCTATTGAGCGGGCAGAGCAGTTAGCTAAGGATAACTGCTGGTTTTTTGTAAAGCAATTTGAAAACACTGAAAATGCCAACGCTCATTACCAGACCGGGATTGAAATAATCGAGCAGATTCCCAGTCATAAAATTGATGCTGTTGTGAGCGGAATCGGTACAGGGGGAACTTTGGTGGGTTTAGCTCGTTGCTTTAAACAACAAGATATGGACACTTTGGCTGTTGTCGCAAGAACCGAGGGTGTGCGACTTCCCGGAACGGATATCGAATGCTGTAGTTTGATCCCCGGGACAATGATGGAAAATTTTCCTAATTTGTATACCACAGCATTAGAAAATGAGCGTGGCTTGACATTTAAAGAACAAAAGGTCAGTTATGATTTGGCAATGGAAACGACAAAACGTTTATGGGCCAAGGGCTATCCAGTTGGGCCAAGTTCAGGATTTAATTATGCGGCAGCCGTATATTATGCTCAACAGGAAAATCTTGCTGAGGACAGTACCATTGTGACCGTGTTTCCTGACCGTATGGAGCGTTATTTCTCAACAGCATCTTTCCAGGACATTAAGCATAAAACTGCGACCATGATTCGGGAAAAAGAAAACGAGAAGTTGAAAAGGGAAATTAAGCAAGAAATTTTAAATGAATTAAGTGTAAAAAGGTGATGACATGTGTCGATTCCTGGCCTATTTAGGAACCCCGATTATTATCGATGCACTGTTATATCAGCCTAAAAACTCTTTGGTTAATCAAAGTTTTCATGCGCAGGAAATAAAAGAGCCTCTGAATGGCGATGGTTTTGGAATGGGCTGGTATGTTCCCTCAATCAGCAAAATCCCCGCTGTTTATACATCGCCTATGCCAGCATGGAGCGATCGAAACTTACGTCATTTAGCTCCTAAAGTTTCTTCTCCTTGTGTTTTTGCTCATGTCAGAGCCTCTTCTATGGGGTCAGTGTCACAATTAAACTGTCAGCCATTTCAATATGAGAATTATCTTTTTATGCATAATGGAGAAATTAGAGGTTTTCCTCAGATCAAACGAAATTTACGCAGAAATCTTAGTGATGAAATCTATGAATGGATTGAAGGCGAGACAGATTCAGAACATTTCTTTGCACTTTTTTTAAATCGATTATTAAAAAAGAATAAAACTTCTGGTGTTCACTTTCTTTCACAGACCTTAGTTGAAACTATTGAGGAATTAGAAGCGTTAAAAGTTGAACATGGCGTTCAACAAGCATCGTCTCTTAATATAGTGATGACAGATGGTAGCAGTCTTGTTGGTGTGCGTTATATATCTAAGGGGTATGAACAAACACCGCCTACGTTATATTACTCATCAGGAAAGCTATGTACTTGTGATAATGGAATCAGTCATATGGATTCATCATCATGTGATAAGGCTGTGTTAATAGTCTCTGAAAAATTAACGGATTATCAAGATGAATGGAATGAAGTTCCCCCTAATCATTTAATAGAAGTGGATGAACCTCTTTCAGTCAGTATTAAGAGCTTGCCTGTGTTTTGATTGCTCAACGCGAGGGGGAGGGTGGCAAGTATGATTCCCGCTGATGGAGGGCTGTGGGTTAGTCGCGCTGAATATAATGAGCAGAATAAGTGTGATTAAAGTATGTGTATATTTAGGTATCTTCGTTTATTTTAAAACGACAAATATGCTCGCCTTTTGCCATACACTCAATTTGTTCGATATCCTTATTCAATAAAGTTGAAATTAAGGTTTTATCCAGTTCACATATCTCATCATGTTTTTGCGCCAGATCATGATAAATGCAATTGCAAGCATCAATATATAGTTCACCTGTAATATTGTCTTTGTTGGCGGATGTTTTGTAGCCCAATTCATCCATAATGGTCATCAACTCATCAATTCGTTCCTGTGTTGATTTGCCTTCAAATCGAGCTAAAAGAGTTTGCGAAAGTGATAGCCCAAGTTTTTGTAGGTAAGCAGTGAAGGCCTCACTTCCCATCTCTTGTTTTAAATCTGACAGGATAAGTTCTGAAAACCAGGCGTACTGTTTAGGGAAAGAATTTAATCCTGCTTCTGTCAATATGAAAGTACGAACTGGCCTGCCAGCGGTCTTTTTTAGCTCACCTGTTTGGATCAAACCATCTTTTTCTAGGCTGGAAAGATGTTGTTGCACGGCATTTCGTGAAATATTTAAGTTGCTGGCAAGTTTGTCAATGCTGAGGCCAGCCCTGTTTTTCAGAAATAGATCAAGAATTTCACGTTGACGCGGGCTAATCTTATTAGACATGCTACTTTGTTAATCCATTAGTTAAAGGTAAAGAATAACAAATTATTCACAAAGATGCAGTATTAAATCTTTTGACATAAAGAACTTGTAGAAGGGGGCTTGTTTTGTTATTCTGCAATTTCAGATATATAAAAATTATAATGAGGAGTTTTTAAATGAGTGAGTCTCTATTTGATAGGATTGGTGGTGAAGCGGCTGTAAATGCGGCGGTTGAATTGTTTTACAGAAAAGTTTTGGAAGATTATCGAATTAATCGTTTTTTCGATAAGACCAATATGGAAGAACAAATTACTAAGCAAAAAGCTTTTTTTACCATGGCTTTTGGTGGCCCAAATACTTATACAGGGGGCGATATGCGTAACGTCCATGCACGTTTAGTCAAAATGGGATTAGATGATTCTCATTTTGATGCTGTCATGGAGCATCTAGGGGCCACATTAGTTGAGTTGAAAGTTCCTGCTGATCTAATTGGTGAAGCTGCTGCAATTGCTGAAAGTGTTAGACCTGATGTTTTAGGTAAGTAAAATTAAAACATATTTATAGATTAGGAAAAGAGAAAATTATTTTTATTTTCTCTTTTTTTATGCCCTAATTTTTACTGTTAATGAATTGATTTAAAATGACAAAATTACATATTGGTGAGGAAAGTTTTAACTGTCAAGATGATGAATCTGTTTTGGATGCTTTATTAAGGCAGGACGTTGATGTTTCTTTTGCATGTAAAAAAGGGACTTGCCATAGCTGTATGTTGCGTTGTACTGATGGCAAACCTAGCAAAAAATCACAAGCAAACTTAAAAGATACTCTACAAAGACAAAATTACTTTCTCTCTTGTCTCTGTATTCCAGAGCAGGATATGTCTGTTAAGTTACCCGAGCAATCAGAGTTATTTTCTGAGGGTAAAGTTGTGGTCAATGAAATGCTTAACAGAAATACCATCTTATTGATTGTGGAGTGCCATGATGTACTTGAGTATTTTGCAGGGCAGTTTGTTAACTTACAGCGAGAAGATGGTTTAACGCGTAGTTATTCTATTTCTAATACTCCTCAGGAATCTAAAACCCTGGAGTTTCATATTCGACGCTTGCCAGGAGGAAAGTTCAGTGAGTGGGTTCAAGATCATCTTAAGGTGGATGACCTGATTTCTGTTTCTGAGCCACAAGGGCATTGTTTTTATATTCCCGAGCGCAAAGATGAAGGTATATTGCTTGTCGGGACGGGTACTGGGCTAGCTCCTCTAGCAGGTATTTTGACAGATGCACTTTCACATGGTCACTCAGGCCCTATTCATTTATTTCATGGTAGTAGTGAGCAAGAAGATCTGTATAGGATTGATGAAATGAGACAGTTGAGTGAGCAGTATGCTAATTTTTCTTATACACCGTGTATTTCTGGAGAACAGGTACCAGAAGGTTTTGAAAAAGGGCGGGCAAATGCTGTTGCTTTAGCAAAAGAACCAAATTTAAAAGGCTGGCGTGTTTTTCTTTGTGGTCATCCTGAAATGGTCAGTCAGATGAAAACGCAGGCCTTTTTAAAAGGGGCTTCTTTAGACGATATTTATACAGATGCTTTTCATTTGTCAGCAGAATAAATATATCTGTAGAGACGTTGCATGCAACGTCTCTACATTTCTTTGAAGTGTGGAAAAATTATTTTTTTGGGAATCTATCTGCAAATTTTGGAGCTGATATACCGGGTATGCTGGGTAAATCACCTCGCCCATTTCCCACTTTAAGCTGGGCTTTCATACCTTTTTCCACATGTTGGGCAATATCACAATGAACCAGATAGGTAAAATGACTGCTGGGGACAATGAACGTGCCCGTTTTTTTACCTTTCCCATTTACTTCAATGTGAAACATGCCTTCTGGATACAGATACTTAGGTAAGCCATGTATCATCCATTGATGTCGAATATCATCATCATTGGTAAATTCTACCGTTATCCGGCTGCAAGGTTTGGCTTGCCACTGATGTTTGTCAAAGCCAAACACGGTGCCTGGATACGGTTTGGCATGTTCAACACCGGCTTTAACCTCAATAGTGATATCTTCCGATATTTCAGTACAATCTTTCGGTAGTGTATCTTT